>Ga0102924_1000311_pt1 | contig 60958 bp, 59 predicted proteins | sample PaiPotPPM11metaG_FD_80116 | JGI IMG/M metagenome (GOLD analysis project Ga0102924, IMG submission 80116) | Iron sulfur acid spring bacterial and archeal communities from Banff, Canada, to study Microbial Dark Matter (Phase II) - Paint Pots PPM... ... | reverse complement strand
GGTTTTTGGACGGGCATCGCAAGGCACCGACGGGCAGGAAGGCGGGGCGACCGGTCGGTGCGATGGATAGCCGTCCGCGCAAGGCGTACACCAAGCGTGCGAACTTACCAGCACCTACTTAGCATGGCACTGAAGACGGAGGAACGACGCGTTGGGACGACGGAGCGATTTCGGCAGGCACGCGTGCGGGGCGATGGCGCGACGATGACGGGTACGGCTTTTTTCCTTCTCCTCATCGCGATTGTGCTCTCGACGTTCGGAGAAGTTCTCCTCAAAGCGGGTGTCAACCGGGTCGGCACGATCACCCTCGCGCCCGGCACGCTGATCCGCGCCTTCCTCCAATGGCAAGTGCTCCTGGGGTTCGTGCTGCTCTTCGGTGGATCGCTCTTCTGGCTGGCCGTACTCTCGCGCGTCCATCTCTCCATCGCCTATCCGCTACTGGCGATGGGGTATATCCTGACGACGATCTGGGCGCTCGTCTTTCTCAAAGAGCCGGTGCCGGTCAGCCGCTGGCTCGGCATCGGCGCAATTTGCAGCGGCATCGTCCTCGTTCTCTACAAGAGTTGACGCGGCTTTTGCCTGCGGCCTGACCCGAAAACCTTCAGTCGGCGGCGATCTTCCCTTCCGTCACGGGCGCGCGCAGTTCGGTGCGCTCTTTACGCGCGAGGAGGAGCAGGGACGAACCAAACGGAAGGCGCGGCACACGATGGAGCAACCGGCGTTCGAGGCGCGCGATGCCGAGGAGCAGGTGGTTGATCGGCGCGGCGGGGGGCGTGATGTCGGAGTGCGCCGTTGCGGCGTCGAGCGGTTTCCGCCGCGAGAACCGCCGGACGAGCCAGATGCCGGGCGTGAGCGCCATATTCCAGTAGGAGCAGCGCTCAACATGAAGGCCGTGCGCCTCGACGAGTGCATGCGCCTGCTTCGTCGTGTAGCGCCGCGCCGTACGGACCGCGAGGTCGTGCTCGCCCGCAAGCGCCGTGAACGCAGGGAGATTGAGCAGCAGCCGTCCGCCTGGCCGAAGGACGCGAGAGAATTCATCAAGCGCGGCGGATTCAACTTCCACGCCGGCGTCCGAGATTACATCGAGCGAGACTACCGCGTCGAAGGTTTCATCGGGGAACGGCAGAGTGATAAGTGAGCCACGAATCACGAAACACCCCCGACGCTCGCGCGCGATGCGGACGGCATGGAGTGCGAGGTCTATCCCAACGGCATTGCCATAGGGCATCAGCCGTTCGAGCATGCCGCCGGTGCCGCATCCGGCGTCGAGGATTGTCAGGACGGCGCGCGGCATCGTCTCCGTCAGGCACAGCCAGTCCAATACATACTCACGCAGCGCGACGTACCACCAGAGCACCGTCTCGCTCGCGAACATGGCATCGTGCTCGTCAACGCGCCACTCACTCACCGCGCCCGCCCCGCCGCGCTCATTGCTGGTCCGACGGCACGAGGCGGACGGTCTTTACCGCGCGTGTGGCAACTTCTACTGCGTCGGCGCCCATCGGATGATGGCGCACGCGGGACCACGGAATCGCCTGATCGCGGTAGTGTTTCGACCGGGCATTCCCGGACTCCCCGACCGTGTTACTGGCGAGTGCATGCGTATCTTTGGACGGATCGCTAAGGTCAACGAGCAAGCGATACGAGGCGCCACTGATCACCGCGAAAGGATCGGCGAGCGTCCAGTATTGGCAGTTGAGGGTGTTGCAGTCGCCGCCAACCGGGATCGGGCCGATATTGAGCAGCCTGGCAAGGGCTTTCGCCCCCTGGGCGATCGGATGGGTGAATGTGACTGTATGGATCGCACCCCACTCCCACTCCGCCGGGTACGGGCCGATGTGTTCCGTGAGCCAGGTCACTGCGTCCGAGAAGGCCGCGATCATTTCGGTTTCGCGCGTCGTCCCCATGAACCAGCCGAGGTCATCGCCCCGGCATAAGCGATCCGGCAGCGCCCAGTGGAACTCGCCGAGGAACTTGGTCATCGCATCCTTCGTCAGTTCCGGCGAGAGCCGCGCCCAAAGGACGCGGCGCATCCAGTTATTGTAGGTCACCTCCCAGATCGCCGCGCCGGGGCTGTCCACCTCCGCAAAGCCATCCCACGCGCGCAGCAGTTCGAGCGCGGCGTGCTCCTCGGCGGTCCACGTCCGTGCGGCGCCATCGAGCACATCGAGCAGCGCGGGCCGGAGCGATTCAGCGTGCAGCACGTAGACATCCGCCTGCATCCGCCGCATGTCTTCCAATGTCAGCCCATCGCGCCCCTCGAGCATCTGCCGGATGCGGCGCGCGCGGAAGGGCGAGGCATGGACAGCTGGCAGCGGATACGGATAGTCATCCGCGTGCGTCTGCGTGTTTGCCGTGGCGATGAACCCCTCGGGCGGGTCCGCGAGCGCGGGCAGTTCATCGAAAGGAACGAAGCCACTCCACTCGTATTCACCTGTCCAGCCGGGGACAGGGCGGATGCCGCAGCCCGGTGGCCGGATCGGCGCACGCCCGACGAACTGATAGCCGATGTGGTTCTCCACGTCTGCAAAGACGAGGTTGAGGGCCGGAATGGCGATGCCTGCGCACGAGGCGCGAAACTCGTCCGCCGTACGCGCGCGCATCAGGTTGAGCAGGCCGGTCATCTCGTCCGCGCCCTCCTGCCCGACCCATTTGAGGGCGAGCGCGCGCGTCTCGTCCTTCGCCTCACCAAGCCCTGTGACAATCGGCCCGTGGCGCGTGATTCGCGTCTCGTGTGGCTCCGCATCGCGCTGTCCCTTGACCGGGATGACATCCACGACGCGATCCATCATCGCCCAGCCATCTTCAGTGCGATAGCGGAGCCGGTTCTCGGGGTCAATCTCCTCGACATAGAGGTCCGTTTGCACATGCATCGTCGCGGTGATACCCCATGCCATGTGGTCGTTGTGGCCGATGGCAACCCCTGGAACGCCGGGGATCGTCGCACCCGCCGCGTTGACGCCTGGTGCGGTCAGATGGCACTCGTACCAGATCGAGGGGATCGTGTAGCCGAGATGCGGGTCATTGGCGAGCAGCGGCTTGCCCGTCGCGGTATGCGCGCCGGAGACGACCCAGTTGTTGCTGCCGGGAATCGTGGCCGTGACGCCCGCGACCTGCCCCAGTGTCTCATTCACCCTGCGGAGTCGCTCGCGAAATGCCGTGTATGCATCGGACGAGACGACGGGATCACCGGCGGTGAGCGAGCGATCTTCATTGAAAAGCAGTGCCGCCCATTCCTCACCGATCGCGTCGCCGATGCGATCGCGAAGCAGGAGTTTTTCGATGAAGCCGTCGAGCGTCCACCCCATCATCTTCAGGACACCGAGGGACGCGGCGGCATCCCACACCAGCGGCGGATAGCGACCGAAGACAAACTCCGCGCCGAGGAGTGGCCCCTTGCGCGTGACATACGCATTCACGCCCGCGGCATACCGCTCCAATGCCGCCTTTGTCTCGCCGGAGAGCCGCGCTGCTTCCGCCTCCGACGCCCGCCGGATGCCGAGCGACAACATGAACTTGTCTACATCGAGTGCGTGCGTGCCGACGATCTCCGCGAGTCGCCCGAACGCCGCACGGTGCAGGATGTCGAGTTGCCAGAGCCGGTCTTCCGCTGTCGCGTAGCCCAGCCCGAACATCAGGTCGGCGATACCGTTCGCGCGGATGTGCGGAATCCCCTGCCGGTCGCGCGCGATCTCAATCGGTTCGACCGGGCCGGGCAGGGCGATCACGCGCTCGAAGTCACCGCGCTGCCGTTGCAATCGCAGGAGCGCCACGCCCCCGGCAACGAGGCCCGCGCCGACGAGGAGTTGTTTCCGGTTTGGCACGCTCTCCACCCCCCTTTCACTCGCCGCGTCGGACGATGGACTATGGCCGCCCGCCACCCGTTCGGCCGGACAAGGGTACCGTGCGTGGCCGTCGGGGGCAAGCACAACTGCTGGCACAAATTCCGTTGCAACGCCACAACAGGTATGTTACACTGCGAAGGGCGCATGCATACGTACACCGTTGCACGCACAGCGAGTTCCCCAATGTCGTCAGTCGGATCGAGGAGTTTTCCACATGGCGGATGTCAAGTGGTTGGGCAATACATGTTTTCGGATCAAGAGCCGCGAGGCGACGGTGTTGATGGACCCCGTCACGCGCGATGGTGGCATCTCCGTGCCGAAGCAGAAGGCAGATATCGTCACGCTCTCCGTGCGTGGTCGCGCCAACGCGCTCGCGAACGTCGAGGGCGAATACACGCTCGTTGATGGCCCGGGCGAATACGAAGTGCAGGATGTTTTCTTGTCCGGCATTCGCACGCGCCGCAACGGCACGGCCCAGAAGGACTTTAACACCGTCTATCTCGTCGAAATGGATGAGATGATCTTTTGCCATCTCGGCAGCCTCAACAAACCACTGACCGAGGCGCAGGTAGAGGCGATGGGTGATGTGGATGTCCTGTTCGTCCCGATTGGTGGCGAGGATAGCCTCTCCCCCGCGGGTGCGACCGAAGTGATCGGCCAGATCGAACCGCGTCTCGTCATTCCGATGCGCTACCGGATCAACGAGGAAGCGGGCAAGCGCGCCCTCGGCGAGTTCGTCGCCGCGCTCGGCCTCACGGAAGTGCCGCGCGAAGATCGCCTGACGATTCGCAAGAACGCCCTGCCGGAGACGATGGGCGTGACCGTGTTGGATGTGTAGACGAGTGGGCAGTCGGCGGCAGAGGGACAGAGATCGAGCGTGGCGGTGAGGGAGTACGCAGTGATCGGGAGTAGCGGTAGGGAGTATGCGAACGGCAGGCAGAACCTTCGATGATCGTGGTTCTGTCCTCTGCCGACTGCCGACTGCCGACCGCCGACTGAGGAGGCGGGAGTGCCGAAATTCATCTTTGTCACGGGTGGCGTGGTTTCATCGGTCGGCAAAGGGATTGCTGTCGCGTCAATCGGCCGGCTCCTCAAGAGCCGGGGCATTTCCGTCTCGATCATCAAACTCGATCCCTATCTCAATGTAGACCCCGGCACGATGTCGCCGTACCAACATGGCGAGGTCTTCGTCACCGACGACGGCGCGGAGACGGACCTCGACCTCGGCCACTACGAGCGATTCATTGACGAATCCCTCACCCGCGCCTCAAATGTGACGACCGGCCAGATTTACTCTACCGTCCTCCAGAAAGAGCGGCACGGCGACTATCTCGGTGGCACGGTGCAAGTCATCCCGCATGTGACGAACGAGATCAAGGCGCGCATGCATGCCGCCGCCGAGGCACAACTGCCGCACACGCCGGAAGTGGTGATCGCCGAGGTCGGCGGCACGGTTGGCGACATCGAAAGCCTCCCCTTTCTCGAAGCCATCCGCCAGATGCGCAAGGATGCCGGGCGCGGCAATGTTCTCTATATCCATGTGACGCTGCTCCCGAAGGTCGGCGCGACGGGCGAATTGAAGACAAAGCCGACGCAGCACTCGGTCAAGGAGCTGCGCTCCATCGGCATCAACCCGGACATCATCATCTGTCGCTCGGACTATCTCGTGCCCGATGAGGTAAAAGAGAAAGTTGCGCTCTTTGGCGATGTTGAAGAACGGGCGGTCATCCCACTGACAACGGTTGATAGCATTTATGAGGTACCGTTGGTTCTTGAAGAGGCGGGACTGGGTGAGTACATCGTTGAGGCGCTGCAATTGCCCGCGCTTCCTGTTGACCTGACGATGTGGCGGGAGCTTGTGGAGCGGAACCGTCAGCCACGGCAGACCGTTCGCATCGCCCTCGTTGGGAAATACGTTGGCTTGAAGGACTCGTATATCTCCATCGCGGAGGCATTACAACACGCGGCGCTCGCGCAAGACCTCGCCGTTGAGATTGATTGGGTCAACTCGGAGGAACTGGAGCAGCAGGACCCCGAACCATTCTTCCGCAATGTCTCCGGCATCGTCGTCGCGCCCGGTTTCGGGCCACGCGGGACGGAGGGCAAGGTCGTCGCGGCACAGTACGCGCGCGAACGCAACGTCCCCTTCTTCGGGATCTGCTACGGCATGCAGATGGCGGTGGCGGAGACGGCGCGGCACCTCGCGGGGCTGGATGGCGCGAACAGCATCGAGATTGATCCAATTACGCCGAACCCGGTCGTCCATCTGATGTCGGACCAACGCAACGTCGTGGACATGGGCGGCACGATGCGGCTTGGGCACTGGCCCTGTCATCTCGTACCTGGCACGCGGGCGGCGGAGGCATATGACGCCGCGTTCGTGATGGAGCGGCACCGCCACCGCTACGAGATCAATAACGAGTATCGGCCCATCCTCGCGGACTGCGGGTTGATCGTCTCCGGCACATCGCCGGACGAGCGACTGGTCGAAATCATGGAGCGTGTAGATCACCCGTGGTTCGTCGGCGTGCAGTTCCATCCGGAATTTCTCTCGCGCCCGACGCGGCCCCATCCGCTCTTTTTGGCGTTCGTCCACGCCGCCGCCACGACGCCGCGGGAGGGCACGCAGCAACCGCTGCCAATCGAGCGCGAACTGGTCGCCGAACCCGCGCATCACGATTGATTGGCCGCGCATTTTGCTGTTGCGCGACTCGATGCCTCCTGTTATACTACTGCCGCTTTCAGGCGGTACGCCTGGAGATTAGGATAGGGCTAGGGTGGACCAAAATCAGATTCGTCTGTTGGCGGTAGCGTCTCAACTTGGGTTCGGGATCGCGGGCCCATTGATTGTGTTCATTGTCGGCGGCATCTTTCTCGATAAGAAGGTCGGCACATCACCGCTGTTTCTCCTCATCGGCGTTGTCTTCGGAATGATTGGCGCGGGCTATGCGATATTTGACTTAGTGAAAAAGCTGCCGACTGGTCGCCCCCCCCCGACGCGGCCGGACCGGCAAGCATAAGGAGCGTCCAGGCGACCTGTCCAATGACGTACAGGGAGTGAACCGAGCAAAGGAGCACGGATGGGCACGATTTTCGCAATCAACATTCCGCGTGTCAGCCTCCCCGCGGAGGAACTCTTCAAGATCGGCCCGCTGGAGATCACCAACTCCAACCTGACAATGATGATCGTCATGGCGGCGATCCTCATTTTCTTCATGCTCGTCGTACGCAAACTTTCCATTATTCCGGGGCGGCGCCAGGCAATAGCGGAACTCGCGGTTGATGGACTGCTTGGCTTCACCGTCTCGACGGCAGGCAGCCGGTCGCTTGGCCGGAAGATCTTTCCGCTCGCGGCGACGCTCTTTATCTTCATCCTCTGTGCGAACTATTCCGGCCTCTTGCCGGGCGTCGGCAGCATCTATATCAAAAAGGATGTACCCGTCGCGGCATCTTCGGTCGCGGATCTCAAACCAGAAGAAAAGACCCGGTTCACGCAGACCAACCCGAATGGCTCCGGCGTTCTCCACAATGAGGAAGTGCCGATCTTCCGCTCGCCCAATGCGGACCTTAACATGACGCTGGCGATGGCGTTGATCGTCGTCGTGCTCGTGCAATACCTCGGTATCCGGTCGCATGGGCCAGGCGGCTATATCAAGGAGTTGTTCACCCCGGCGTTCCTCGGTCCGATTCACATCATTGGTGAACTCTCCCGCATTGTCTCGCTCGCCTTCCGGTTGTTCGGCAACATCTTTGGCGGCGAGGTTCTTGTCACGATGATGTATGCCCTGACCTTCGTCCTTATCCCGACGGTCTTCCTCGGTCTCGAACTCTTCTTCGGGCTTATTCAGGCACTCGTGTTTACCATCCTGACGATCATCTATATTCAACTTGCCGTCGCCGGTCACGGTGACTCGCACGGCGACGAAGCGGAGCATGAAGACCCGGTTCTCGCGTCGGCTGCGGATCACATGCCGTTCTGATCGGTACGCGTGGGGACAGACCGGCGGTGTTTGCCGCCGGAACCAATATATGGGATGTGCGGCAGATGGCAACGGAGCCATCGCCAGTTAGTACACCAAGGAGGGTAGGCTCGTGGCATTTGATGTAGACGCGGCAAAGCGACTCGGCGCAGGTATTTCGATCGGTGTCGGCGCGCTCGGCCCCGGTATCGGTATCGGGATCGCGGCAATGGGCGCGACCCAGGCAGTCGCCCGCAACCCGGAAGCGGTCGCGGACATCCGGACGACCTTCATCATCGGTATCGGTCTGGCGGAAGCGTGCGCGATTTACGCGTTCGTTGTCGCGCTCATCCTGCTCTTCGTCTAGCATTTCTGCTGCCGGATGGTGAGGCCGTGTGCCGTGCCATCCGGCGTTGAATAAGACGAACGACGAACGCGGAAGCGAGTACCACGCATGAGTGGATTAGGAATCCGAGTCCCTGATCTCATCTTCCAGATTATTGCCTTCATTCTGCTGGTCTGGTTACTGAACCGCTATGCCTTCAAACCGATTTTGAAGGTGCTCGACGAGCGCGCGGCACGCGTGCGTGAGAGCCTCGAAGCGGCGGAGCGCGCCCGCGCGGAAGTCGCGCAGGCCGAGCAGCGCAGCCTTGAGGAATTGCAGGCGGCGCGCGTGCAGGCGCAGGAAATCGTGGCGCGTGCCCGCGAGCAGAGTGAGCAGACGATCGCGCAATCCCGCGCCGCTGCGCGCGAAGAGGCCGAGAAGGTGAAGGTGCAGTTCGAGGCGCAGATGCATGCCGACCAGGCGCGCGCCCGCGATGAACTGCGGCATGAAGTCGCGGATCTCGCGATCCTTGCCGCCAGCCGGGTCGTGCGCCGCTCGCTCGACCCTGAGCAGCATCGCCAATTGATCGAAGAGACGCTGCGCGAGGCGGTAGACGGCCAGCAAGGTCGCGCGGCTGATTGAGCAATGAGCAATGAGCAATGCGTGATGAGTGGAGGCGCCAATCCCCTCATTGCTCATTGCTCGGCACTCATTGCTGGCAGTGACCGAAGGGAACGCGTATGCCAGCAAATGCGGCCGCACGGCGCTACGCGCAAGCGGTCTTTGACATTGGAAAAGAGCAGAACACCCTGGCGGTGTGGGATGTGGACTTGCGGATTATTCGGGAGACGCTTCAGGCGGAGCCGGCCTTGATGCGGGCATTCGAAAATCCGGAAACCTCACCGGCGGAGCAGCAGCGGCTCGTTGAGCGGCTGTTTTCTTCGTCGCTTACGCCCGCCGCCTACAAATTCGTTCGGCTGCTCCTGCGCAACCACCGGCTGATCCTGGCGCCGCAGGTGCAGGAGGCATTCGATGAGATGTACCTCGCCGAGCAGGGCATCGCCTACGCTGATGTGACGACGGCGATCCCACTGACGGCGGACGAAGAGGCCCGCGTCGCGGCGTCGCTGACACGCTTCACCGGCAAGACAATCAAATTGCGCGCGCATGTTGACCCCGAAATCATCGGCGGTATCCTCGCCCGCGTCGGCGATCAGTTGATAGATGGCACTGTGACCTCACAGCTCCGCCAACTCAAGAACCGCCTCGCCGCGGTCTAACAACAGTGGAGGTTTCTCATGGCCGTACGCTCCGCGGAAATCCGCGACATTATCAGGCAGGAGATCGAGGGCTTCGATCAGGAAGCGACGGTGACGAACGTCGGCACGGTGATTGACGTCGGCGATGGTATCGCCCGCGTCTACGGCCTCTCGGACGTGCAAGCGAGTGAACTCGTCGAGTTCACACCCTCGACCGGCGAGACAATTGTCGGCATGGCGCTCAACCTCGAAGAGGACAATGTCGGTGTCATCATCTTCGGTGATTACACGGTCATCGAGGAAGGGACGACCGTCCGCACGACGGGCCGGATCGCACAGGTGCCGGTCGGCGACGCGCTGTTCGGGCGTGTCGTGAACGCGATCGGGCAGCCGATTGACGATAAAGGCCCGATCAAGACGGACAAGTTCCGCCCGATCGAGCGCATCGCGCCCGGTGTCATCACGCGCAAGTCGGTGAGCAGCCCCGTTCAGACCGGTGTCAAGGCGATTGACGCGATCATCCCGATTGGCCGCGGCCAGCGCGAACTGATCATCGGCGACCGGCAGACGGGCAAGACGGCAGTTTGCATTGACACGATCATCAATCAGAAAGGCAAAGACCTCTGGTGCATCTATGTCGCTATCGGCCAGAAACAGTCCCAGATTGCCCAGGTCGTCGCGACGCTCGAGCGGTTCGGTGCGATGGAATACACCACGGTCGTTGCCGCCAGCGCCTCGGACCCCGCGCCGCAGTGGTACATCGCGCCGTATGCGGGCTGCGCCATCGGCGAGGAAGTGATGGAATCCGGCCGCGACGCGCTGATTATCTACGACGATCTCTCCAAGCACGCGTGGGCATATCGCCAAGTCTCGCTCCTGCTGCGCCGCCCACCGGGCCGCGAGGCGTATCCCGGCGATGTCTTCTACCTGCACTCCCGCCTGCTGGAGCGCTCCGCCCGCCTGAATGAGGAGTACGGCGGCGGGTCGTTGACCGCGCTGCCGATCATCGAGACGCAGGCGAACGACATCTCCGCATACATTCCGACCAACGTCATCTCAATCACGGACGGTCAGATCTTCCTCGAATCTGATCTCTTCAACGCCGGTATCCGGCCCGCCGTGAATGTCGGCCTCTCCGTCTCCCGCGTCGGGTCGTCGGCGCAGACGCGCGCGATGAAGCGGGTCGCTGGGCGGATGAAGTCTGAACTGGCACAGTTCCGCGAGTTGGCAGCCTTCGCGCAGTTCTCCTCCGACCTCGACCGCGCGACCCGCGCGCAGATTGACCGCGGCCAGCGCCTCACCGAACTCCTCAAGCAGCCGCAGTATGCGCCGGTCTCACTGGAAAATCAGGTCGTCTCAATTTTCGCCGGGACGAACGGCCTGATTGACGACATTCCGGTGCCCAGGGTGCGCGAGTTCGAGCGGCAATTGCTCGAGTTCATGGGGACGCAGCATCCGGAAATCCTCAAGACAATCGCCGATTCCAAGGACTTGTCGAAAGAGAGCGAGGAAGCGCTGCGCTCGGCAATTGACGAGTTCAAGCGCGGTTCGACCTTCGCGCAACCGGCTACCGGTCGCGCTGCCGCGGCAAGTTAAGGGGAGTGAGCGATGCCTAGCGAACGAGACATCCGGACGCGCATCCGCTCCGTCCGCAATGTTTCTCAAATCACCCGCGCGATGGAGATGGTCGCCGCGTCGAAGATGCGCCGCGCGCAACAGCGGGTCGGGGCGAGCCGCCCGTACAGCGAGCGCTTGCGCGCGATGCTCGCCGATGTCGCCGCGATGGCGAGCGGCGCGGACGCGCAGGAGTATCCGCTCCTGCGCCAGCGCCCGGTGCGACGGGTTGAAGTGATCCTCGTCACAGGCGAACGCGGCCTCGCGGGGAGCCTCAACTCGAACATCATCCGACGCGCGACGCGCTTCCTCGTTGATGAGATGGAATCGCAACACGTCGAGGCGCAATTGATCACGGTCGGCCGGAAAGGGCGCGATTTCATGCGCCGCTATCAGCGCGAGATCGTTGCCGAGTTCATCGCCATTGGGGACCGGCCAACGCTCGCGGATGTTACCCCGATCGCGCGGATCGCGATGGATGACTACATCAGCGAGCGCGTGGACGCGGTCTATATCGCCTATACACGCTACGTCAATACCCTGACCCAGCGACCGGAACTGGTGAAGATCCTCCCCATCGAGCCGCCGGAAGAGCGACAAAAAGGCAAATACGGCGAGTACCTGTTCGAGCCAAGCCCGGAAGCCGTCCTCGAACAGATCCTGCCACGCTTTGTGGAGATTTCGGTCTATCAGGCGATTCTCGAATCCATTGCCAGTTATTACAGCGCGCAGATGGTCGCGATGCGCAACGCGACGGACAACGCGAAGACCGTCGTCAGCGAGTTGCGTCTCGCACTGAACAAGGCGCGGCAGACGCGCATCACCAACGAAGTTGCGGAAATCAGCGCCGGTGCGAACGCGCTCGGCGAGGTTGCGGGCTAATCACACAAGGAGGCTTTCGATGGCTACCGCCGTCACAGAATCTCAGGCAACGGCACAGCGCAAGGCGACGGGACACGTCACGCAGATCCGTGGCGTCGTCGTGGATGTCGAGTTCCCGCCGGACGAACTGCCGGAGATTTACAACGCCGTCCAGACGGTCATGCCGGATGGATCAACGCTCACATTGGAAACGCAGCAACATCTCGGCAACGATACGGTGCGCGCGGTCGCGATGTCCACGACGGACGGCCTGCGGCGCGGTCAGGAGGCGTGGGACACCGGCTCGCCGATCACCGTTCCGGTCGGCCCGGAAACGCTCGGCCGCATCTTCGATGTGACTGGCAACACAATTGACAACAAGGGCCCAGTCGTGACCGAGCAGCGCTACTCCATCCACCGCCCCGCCCCGTCGTTCGAGGATCAAATGACTGAGGTACAGGTCTTCGAGACGGGGATTAAGGTCATTGACCTGATCGCGCCGTTCACGCAGGGCGGCAAGATGGGTCTCTTTGGTGGCGCGGGCACCGGCAAGACGGTCATTTTGCAGGAATTGATCCGCAACATCGCGGCGGAGCATGGTGGCTTCTCGGTCTTCGCCGGTGTGGGCGAACGCTCTCGCGAGGGGAACGACCTTTATCACGAGATGACGGACTCCGGGGTGATTGACAAGACCGTGATGGTCTTTGGCCAGATGAACGAGCCGCCAGGCGCGCGCCTCCGTGTCGGCCTCACCGGCGTGACGATGGCCGAGTATTTCCGTGATGTCGAGGGGCGCGACGTGCTCCTCTTCATTGACAACATTTTCCGCTTCGTGCAGGCGGGGTCGGAAGTCTCCGCGCTCCTCGGCCGGATGCCGAGCGCCGTGGGCTATCAGCCAACGCTCGCCTCCGAGATGGGGCAGTTGCAGGAGCGGATCACCAGCACGCGCAAAGGCTCGATCACCTCAGTGCAGGCGATCTACGTCCCCGCCGACGACTACACCGATCCCGCGCCCGCCACGACGTTCGCGCACCTTGACGGCTCGATCAACCTCGAACGAGCCCTGACCGAGCAGGGCCTCTATCCGGCGGTTGACCCGCTGGCATCGTTCTCACGCATTCTCGATCCGAATGTCGTCGGTGACGAGCATTACAACACCGCGCGCGAGGTGCAGCAAGTCCTCCAGCGGTACAAGGACTTGCAGGACATCATCGCTATCCTCGGCATCGAGGAACTCTCGGAGGATGACAAACTGACCGTGGCACGCGCGCGCAAGATGCAACGGTTCCTCACCCAACCAATGTTTGTTGCAGAAACCTTCACCGGCTTGCCCGGCCAGTATGTCTCACGCGAGGAGACGGTGCGCGGCTTCCGCGAGATTCTTGCAGGGAAGCACGATGACCTCCCTGAGCAGGCGTTCTACTACGTCGGCACGATTGAAATGGCCATCGAGAAGGCCAAAGAATTGGCGAACGCGTAACGACCTAACCCCCCAAACCCCTTCCCTAATAAGGAAGGGGGAGCGAGGGAAAGCGTAGGGGCGCATCGCGATGCGCCCGGTTCCCCCTCCTTTTCGGGAGGGGGTCAGGGGGTAGGTATGCCGACACTGACCTTTGAACTTGTCACCGCCGACCGCGTCGTCCTCCAGGAGGAGGGCGTGGATATGGTCGTTGCGCCCGGTGCGGACGGTGTGCTCGGTATCCTGCCGCGTCACGTCCCACTCATTACGACACTCCAGCCCGGAGAATTGCGAGTGAAGCGTGGCGGAGATGAAACGAGCCTGATTGTGACCGGCGGATTCATGGAAGTGACGCCGGAGAAGGTGCTCGTGCTTGCTGACGCGGCGGAACGATCCGACGAGGTTGACCTCGCACGTGCGGAAGAAGCGCGTCGCCGCGCCGAGGAGCGGCTTGCTGGCAGCCGGGAGACCGTGGATGCCGCACGGGCGGATGCAGCGCTGCGGCGGGCGATGGTGCGCATTCGCGTCGGGCAACGCCGTCGTTCATCGGGCCGGGTGCGCGACGATCGCGGCTAACCACGCGACGCCGGAAAGGGCATGACCGGATGAGCGGAGAGATGATCTCCATTCGCGGCGGAGTGCCGCTGCACGGCGATGTGACGATTGGCGGCGCGAAGAACGCCGCATTGCCGATGATGGCCGCTTGCCTCCTCACCGAGGATGTCTGCACGCTCGAGAACGTGCCGAACCTCGCGGATGTGGAGGCGATGGCAGAACTGCTCCAATACCTCGGCGCGACGGTTGAGACTGATCCGGCCAACCATCGCGTGAAGATTTGCGCGAAGACGATCCTACGCAACGACGCGCCGACCGCTCTCGTCGAGCGGATGCGGGCATCATTCCTCGTCACGAGCGCCCTGCTGGCGCGCACCGGCGAGATGGCCGCTGCCGTGCCGGGCGGATGCAAACTCGGTTCCCGCCCGGTGGATGTAGATGTGCGCGGATTCCAGCAACTCGGCGCGACGGTCGTGCAGGAGCGGGACGGCTATCGAGCCACCGCCGCGCGACTGCACGGCACAGACCTCTACCTCGATTACCCCTCCCATACCGGCACGGAAAACCTGATGATGGCCGCGACCCTCGCCGAGGGTGATACGACGATCATTAATGCCTCCAGAGAACCGGAGATCATCGCGCTCGGCGATTTCCTGAACCGAATGGGCGCGCACGTCCGTGGCATCGGGACGAGCACAATCCGTATCCAGGGCAAACGGCAACTCTTCGGCGGGCACGGCGTCGTCGTACCCGACCGGCTCGAAGCGGGCACCTTCGCGATTGCCGCCGCGATCACGCGCGGTGATGTGATCCTCCGCGCCGGCTCCATCGCGGATTTCGAGCAAGACGCCATGATGCCCGTCACGCAGAAACTACGCGAGGCGGGTATCAATATCCAGTTCCTTGATTCCCGCACGATGCGCGTCACGGCGGGAAAGTTCCTGCACGCGGTGGATATTCAGGCGCTGCACTTCCCCGGCTTCCCGACCGACCTACAGGCCGTCTTCGCCACGCTGATGACGCAGGCGCAAGGCGTCAGCACGATCTACGAACGCGTCTTCGATGATCGCCTCCGGTATGTCGGGGAGTTGCAGAAACTCGGCGCGGACATCGAGGTGCTCTCGAATACAAAGGCGCTCGTCCGTGGGCCGGTCCCCTTGCGCGGCCTGCCTGTCACTGCCCTCGATCTCCGGTGCGGCGCGGCGCTCGTCCTCGCCGGCCTCGCGGCGGACGGCACGACGACGATCCGCGCCGCGCACCATCTCCGGCGCGGCTACGAGCGGATGATCGAGAAAATGGCCGGCATCGGCGCCTATGCGACCTACGAAGTCACGGACTCCGCAGTTGCCCCTGCCGACTGAGTCGCGGCTCCGTCTACTTCAACATACATAATAATTATCGCCTGCCGCCCTTCTCTCCCGTGGTTATGTCGAGTATACTGACGGACGGCTCACGAGCATGGTCGCGAGCGTGCGGGCGACAGAGAGCGAAGGGGTATTTTTTGCCGAAGCAAATTGGCATTGACCTGGGTACGGCGAACGTCCTGGTCTATATGCGGGGTCGGGGCATCGTCATCAATGAACCGTCGGTTGTCGCCATTGGCACGCGAGATGGGCGCGTGAAGGCTGTTGGCCTCGAAGCGCGAGAAATGATTGGCAGGCACCCGGAGACGATCGAGGTCGTGCGGCCAATGCGCGATGGCGTGATTGCGGACTACGTCGTCACGCAGGAAATGCTGAAGTACTTCATCACGAAGTCCTGCGGGCGCTTCTCGCTCGTCAAACCGGAAGTGATGATCTGCATTCCGGCGGGTGTGACGGGCGTGGAGACGCGCGCGGTGCGCGACGCGGCGTTGCAGGCGGGCGCGCGCCGTGCATACCTCATTCAGGAGCCGCTTGCCGCCGCGATCGGCGCGCGTATCCCGGTCGCTGATCCATCCGGCAACATGGTGATTGACATCGGTGGCGGCACGACGGAAGTCGCGGTCATCTCATTGAATGGGATCGTTGTGGCACGCTCGATTCGCGTTGGCGGCAACAAGTTCGATGATGCGATTGCCAACTACATCAAGCGGAAGTACAACCTCGCGATCGGCGAGCGGACGGCGGAGGAGATCAAAATCCTGATGGGCAGCGCGATGCCGCTCGATGAAGATGTCGTCATGGACGTTCGCGGAAGGGATCAAGTTGCCGGTTTGCCGCGCACTATCCAGATTCACGCGAACGAAGTGACCGAGGCGATGACCGAACCGCTCGAAGCGATTATCGGCGCGGTGCGCGGTGTCCTCGAAGAGACGCCACCCGAGCTCTCGTCCGACATCATTGATAAGGGCATGATCCTGACGGGCGGCGGCGCGCTCTTGCGGAACCTGAACGAATTGCTGACGGAAGTGACCGGTGTCCCTTGCTACGTCGCGGAAGACCCGCTTTCCTGCGTTGCGGTGGGCACCGGTCTTGCCCTCGAACACCTTGACGTCCTCCGTGACAGCCTCGACACGATGTAGAGATTCTTTCATTTTCCCCGGTCTTGAGCGGCGGCGACTTCGGGGCGAATGGCGTCGGGAACGTCATCGAGCGAGGCCCAGCCGTAGTAGACGAGACAGCCCCAGCAATTGACGCGATGATAATTGCCGATTTCGACGTATATCTCGCCGGGCCGGACGGTGCGGCGGCCGCATCCGCAGGGCATCGCCGCATCCGCGCGGCGGACTTCGTGAGGCCACGGAATACGAAACGTTGGCGTGTCGTCAGGGATTGGGGATGTTGGCGGCACGAAGCAGCGCCTTCCAGTCCGTTGAACGCGGCGCTTGTGGCAGGTGTGGATCGCCGCTTCCCTGCCATGTGACGATGAAGAGCGTCTCGTCCGGTCGCGCGAGCATCAGCGTATGGCGCGCGACGAGTGTCGCGTATTGTGCGTAATGGACAGGATCATTCAAGGCCATGACCTCGGCAGTCAGCGTCTGCTGCGCGCGGCGCGCGTCGTCGAGATCATGTTGCCGCGCCGCGACTTCCGTAGAAAGCGTGCGCGCCGTCCGCTCCTGGCGAATGAAGCCGACGGATGCGTACCCCGTCGCGAGCAGCAGCCCAAGGATGATGAGGATGCGTTGCAACCGCGCGATCACGTACGCCATACGTTGTCTCACCGTTTGACGCATCGCACCAACCCCATGCAAGACCTGAGAACCGTACATGTACGTACAGTAGCCGCCTGTCCCTACCACGTCAAGCCTCAGATTTTCCGTACTCTTCGGATTGTCGCTTCATCAGAGATCGGCAAGGCGTTCCTTCCACGGGGTCGCCTGCTCATACGCATGCGCCACCCGCAGACAAATCTCCTCACCGAGAGCCGGGCCGAGGACTTGCAGCGCGATGGGCAGGTCGTCCTTGAAGCCACACGTCAATGAAATGCCGGGGATACCGGCCATGTTGGCGGGGATCGTCAGGACGTCATTCAGGTACATCGCCAGCGGGTCCTGCACCTTCTCGCCGATTTTGAAGGCGACGGTCGGCGAGGTCGCGGCAATGATCGCGTCAACATCCGTGAATGCCTCATCGAAGTCGCGTTTGATAAGCGTGCGCGTTTTCTGCGCCTTGACATAGTACGCGTCGTAGTAGCCCGACGAGAGTGCGTACGTGCCGAGCATGATGCGACGCTTCACTTCCGGGCCAAATCCTTCGCCGCGCGTCAGTTCGTACGAGTCGCGCAAGTCACCCGCCTGATGGGAGTAGCCGTACTTGACGCCATCGAACCGCGACAAGTTTGCCGAGCATTCAGCGGGCGCGATGATGTAGTAAGTCGCCAGCGCGTATTTCGTGTACGGCAAGGAGATCGGCACAATTTCCGCTCCGAGCCGTGCGAATTCGGCAATCGCGGCGCGCACGGCTGCCTCCACCTCGGGCTGCATCCCCTCGACAAAATATTCCTTCGGTACGCCGAGACGCACGCCGCGCACATCGCCCGTCAGCACGTTGCGGTACGTCGGTACCAGTATATCCAGGCTCGTGCTGTCGAGCGGGTCGTGGCCGGCAATCGCTTCGAGGATGATCGCCGCGTCCTCCACCGTACGGGCGAATGGGCCGATCTGATCGAGGCTGCTGGCGAACGCGATCAGGCCGTAGCGCGAGACGCGGCCATAGGTCGGCTTCATCCCAATCACGCCACAGAACCCGGCCGGTTGCCGGATGCTGCCACCCGTATCCGAACCGAGCGCGCCCATCGCCTCTCTCGCCGCTACCGCCGCTGCTGACCCACCGGATGAGCCACCGGGCACCCGGTCGAGATCGCCCCACGGGTTGTGCGTCGGGCCATAGGCGCTATTCTCGGTGCTGGAGCCCATCGCAAACTCGTCGGTATTCGTTTTGCCGACGAAGACCGCGCCCTGCGCCCGCATCTTCTCGACAACCGTCGCGTCATACGGAGAACGGTATCCGGCGAGGATTTTGCTTCCGGCCGTCGTCGGTGCATCGGTGGTGACGAGCACATCTTTCAGCGCGACCGGGATACCGGTCAGCGGCGCGGCCTCGCCTGCCGCGATCCGCCGGTCCGCCTCGGCCGCCTGCCCGCGTGCCACATCGTCCATCCTATGGAGGAAGGCATGCACGCGGTCATCTACCGCCGCGATCCGCGCGAGGTGCGCGTCGGTCAGTTCGGCGCTGCTCACTTCTCGGCGGTCGAGGAGCGCGCGCGCCTTCGCAATCGTCAGGTCCGTCAACGCATCGGTCACCCCGCCCACTAGGATCCCTCCAGCACAGCATCCACCTCGATGAAATTATCTTCCGTGCGCGGTGTGTTCGCGAGCGCGATCGCCGTCGGCAACGAGGGGCGCACGGTATCGTCGCGCAGCACGCTCGTCACCGCGATCACCTGCGCGGTCGGCGGGATGGCGGCAGTATCAATTTCCTGCAACTGATTGATGTGTTCGAGGATACTGTCCAACTGATCGCGCAACTCGTCCAACTCCTCGGTCGAGAAGCGGAGATAGGCGAGCGCCGCCACATGCTGTACCTCATCAAGCGTTAGTTCCGCCACGATATTCCTCCCGCAGGTATCGAAGCAATGCATCACCCAGCACGACACAGTTGGGGATTCGCGCATTTCGCGCATGACGGGCATCCCTACACTACCCGATGACAAATTTCTGATGGCGCATGAGGATACTCTGCATCAGGCCTTGCCCAACCAGCAAAGTCCAGAGTTGTGTCCCGCCGTATGAGATGAACGGCAGAGGCACACCGGTGACGGGCATCATCCGGGCATTCATGCCAATGTTGACGATCACCTGAAAGAGCAATTGAGCGGTGATGCCCATCGCGATCAACTGCCCGAACGAATCGCCCGCAGTCATCACGACTTTGGAATATCGCCAGATCAGCATCATAAAGAGCGTAATCAGCGCCAGGCAACCGAGGAAACCAAACATCGCCGCCGCATGCGCGAAGATGAAGTCCGTCGTACGAACTTTCAGGAAGCCGTAGTCGCTCTGGATACCGCCGTGAATGCCATTACCAGCCACACCACCGCCCGCAATCGAACGCCCCGCCTGAATGATGTTGTACCCCTCGGCCTGAATGTTCGTCGGCGAGCTTGGGTCGAGAAAGGCATCGAAACGGTTTTTCTGATACTCCGGCAGATGCTTCCAGAGCAGGATCGCCGCCGGAACGGCGGCGACGAGCAACGCGGCGAAGTAGATCAGGCGCGTGCGCGAAATCCCCATCATCGCGATCCAGATGGCAACGAAGACTAATGCCGTGCCGAGGTCCGGCTGCCGGTAGATGAGCAACACGGGGACGATGACGATGCCTAGTGCGAGCAGGAAATTGTACCAGCGCGCCATCGCCTCCCCACGGCTACTGATGAACGCGGCGAGCGCGATGATCACGGCGATCTTCGCCGCTTCGGATGGCTGGAAGAGCGTCAGTTTGAGGTCAAACCAGCGGCGTGCTCCGCCAATTGTCGTGCCAATCACCAGCACCGCGACGAGCAGGAAGACGCCGCCCGCATAAATAATCGGCGCGACGCCCCGGAAAATCCGGTAATCAAGGAGCGAAAAGGCGACCATCAAGCCAACGCCGACGATAAAGTAGACGAGTTGGCGGACCGGCAGACTACCCACCGTCAGCGGCCCGGCGCCGTTTGCGCTGTAAATCGTCAGGATGCCGAAGCCGGTGAGCGCGAGCGTCACTACGACGATATAGAGATCGAGATACCGCGTCCGCGCCCGGTCGAATGTCGTGCTCGCGCTCATCACTGCCACGATATGCTGGTTCCCTTTCCGTCAGTACGTGATCCACATATGCGGGCTAGAGGATCGTGTTCCCGTTGATCTCGATATGGAAGCGGCAACCGAGAAATTCGGTGGCCCGTTTCGACTGCAACATGCGCGGCAGGAAGATCTCAAAGTAGTCCATCACGGACGAAATCGCCGTATCAATCGTCAGTTCGAGCGTGATTGTCTTTTCGTCCGCATCTACTCGGAGGAAGGACGAAACGACCGCATAATTCACCCGGTCGTGCGCGTCGTAGGTGGAAGCGTCGGGATTGCGGACGCGCGAACGATGGACGTCCGATTTATCCGCGACGATGAGGGCCGCGCACACCGCATGTACCGGTTCGGCGAGGCCACCGCCATCGTCGCCGTGGCTGCCAATCGCGCCCATGACAATCGCAATATCGTCCATTGGCATACCGAGCCGCTGGAGAATCGGCATGCTCATCACCGCGCCACTATTCGGGTGCCCGCGCCGGTTCACGACGTTGCCAATGTCATGCAGGATGCCCGCGATGGCCGTTAATTCCTGCGTATGCTCGTCGTAACCGAGAATACGCACAACATTCCGCGCGATCCGTGCGACGAGCGTCACATGGCGCAAGCCATGCTCGGTGTATCCGACGACACCGAGGTTTCGGTTCGCGTGGTCAATCAATTTTCGTACGTCAGCGTCGTGCTCAACGATCTGATAGGTCACCGGCATCGCGGCGGCAGTCGTCTCCGGGGTCGTCTCTTTCGGCGTCGGTGGAACGGTCGCGGCCAGCGGTGCGAGGGGTTTCTTCTGTTCGACACTGATCGTCGTTGCGGTAATCCCTGCCGGGGTTTGCGTCGTCGCCTCGGCGACAGTCGTCTTCGTATGCATCTGTGCCATCCCACAACCCTTTCCACCATCGCACGTTGCGAATCGCGCATCGCGCTTCATGAAGCATACCACAGGCAGCGCTTGCATCGAGCAGGAACCCTCGAACATGTCCCCACACCCCACCCTGCATACCTCACCACCGCGTCATCAGATTGCAACGTGCGCGTACATCACATTGCCAACGACGGCGACGTTTAGTATATAGAAGTCGTATTTTGGCCTTTAGTTCATCGCGGAGTAGGGACGATTGGACCACATTCTGACGACGCAAACGGCAACGGAAATGGCGCACGAAACGGGCGAACGACGGTTCCGCGCGCTCGTCGAGAATATCTCGGATGCGATCGCGCTCCTCAACCGGCAGGGCAAAATTATCTATAGTGGTCCCTCCACCACGCGCATCCTGGGCTACGAGATCGGACAGAATGTGGGGCGCGATGCGTTCCTGCTCGTCCATCCCGAGGACCGACCGGCGGCGCAGGGGCGGTTCCGCACGCTTCTCCAATCACCCGGTGCATCCGCCCCAATCGAGTACCGCCTGCTCCATCGCGACGGATCGTGGCTGCATATGGAAGGGATCGCGAGGAATTTGCTCGACGACCCGGGCGTGCATGCGATCGTCGTGACGTATCGGGATGTCACCCAACGCATTGCGGCGGCGGAGGCGCTCAGAGAGAGTGAAGAGCGCTATCGCTCCGTGATCGCCGCGCTCGATGAAGGTATTATCGTGCAGAATCCGGATGGCACGATCACGGCAGCAAACGAGAGCGCGTGTCGCATCTTTGATGTGACCCACGAGCAGTTGATCGGTCAGAACCCACTGGACTGCCAGTGGCGAACCGTCCATGAAGACGGATCACCCTTTCCACCCGAAACGTATCCCGCGATGGTCGCCATCGAGACCGGGCAGCCACAATCGCGCGTCATCATGGGTGTCGAGAACGCTGCCGGAACATCTATCTGGCTCTCCATCAACGCCCAGCCTCTGTTCCGCGACAATGCCCCGGCTCCGTATGCAGCCGTCACATCATTCACCGACATCACGGAGCGGAAGCGCGTCGAGGCGCAACTTGTGCGGGCCGCCCATTACGACGCACTCACCGGCTTACCGAATCGCGGCCTCTTCATGAAGCAGCTCAAGGACGCATTCGCTCGCGCCAAACGCGGCCGACCGCACGAATTCGCGCTGCTCTTCCTCGATTTCGATCATTTTAAGGCCGTCAATGATAGCCTCGGCCACGCCGCCGGCGATGACGTGCTCGTGGCGATCGCCGACCGCCTCGAACGCTCGTTGCGCCCAGCGGACAGTGTCGCACGACTCGGTGGAGACGAATTCGCGGTCCTTGCAGGTCGAGTGAGCGACCCGGCTGAGGCAACCAACACCGCACTGCGTCTCCAGCATATGCTCGCGACCCCATTCGCCGCCAAGGGCCGTGAAATCTACATGACGGCAAGCATCGGCATCGCCCTCAGTGGGCACGATTACGCGGGTGCGGAGGAAATGCTGGACGATGCCGACGCCGCAATGTACCGTGCGAAAGATAAGGGACGCGGGCAGTACGCGATAGCCGACGCGGAACCACCGAACGATGGCATGGATCGTGAGCGCTCGGCTACCTCGCGCTCATGACTACTCCGCGAGCAGTGTATCGGGCGTCACGATCCCGAACAGGCGAGCCGCATTCGTCGTCGTCGCCGCCGCGACGGTTTGGACGTCAGTCTCCCTGAGCGCGGCAATCCGCTCCGCGATGAGCGCGACGTAGGCCGATTCGTTGCGCCGCCCGCGATGGGGATACGGCGCCAGATACGGGCTGTCCGTTTCGATCACCATGCGATCGAGCGGCACAGCGCGTGCGGCAGCATGGAGTTCCGTCGCGTTCTTGAACGTGACCGGCCCACCGATCCCCAGGTGCAACCCGAGGGCGAGGATTTCCGCCGCGAACCCCGGCCCTCCGTTGAAGGCATGCAATACGCCACGAATCGGCCCATACGCCGCGACCTCCGCGTATAACATCGCCAGCAGATCATCGTGGGCGTCGCGATGGTGAATGACGACCGGCTTGCGGAACGCGCGCGCCAGCGCGAGTTGTGCCGCGAATGCCGCCCGCTGCTGTTCCGGCGATGCATAATCACGATAATAGTCGAGGCCCGTTTCACCAACCGCCACCACTTTAGGGTGGGCGTGCAGGTCTGCGAGCGTCGCAATTAGGGCGTCGTCCCACGCCGCTGCATCATTTGGGTGGAATCCGATGCACGCGAAGATACCGGGATGCGCCGACGCCAGCGCGAGAGTCGTGGGCCATGTCGCCGGGTTGTATCCTACATTGATAATGGCGCGCACACCCGCGTCCGCCGCGCGTTGGAGGACCGCCGCGCGGTCTTCATCGAACTGCAGTGCGTCGAGATGCGCGTGCGAATCGCACAGCATGAAGGGCCTCGGGTCTCCTGCGTCTGATCGGGTACATGACGTGGAACGCCAATTGCATACAGCGCATAGCAGCGACGATTCGCGTGATCGTATTCGGAGGTGACACGAATGGCAACCGCAACCCGTACGCTGCCCACGCGACAGCGGACGAAAGAGAAACCAAAGGTTGATTACAAGGAAGTCACGCGCGCGACGATCAAGGAGTTCAGCCAGGACGACTGTGCGGGCCTCGCGGCGGAGTCCGCCTATCACATCCTTTTTTCCATCTTCCCGCTCGCGATCTTCAGCGCCTCGATGTCCGCGATCGTCAACCGCATTTTCGGTCTCGATCTCTTCGGAAAGATTATGGCCGCGCTTACGTCCGTCCTCCCCGCCGATGCGCGCTCCGCGATTGCCACTCCGCTGGCGAAGGTGTTGAGCAACCAGAGCGGCGGTCTGCTGTCGGTCGGCATCATCCTGGCGCTCTGGTCCGGTTCGGCTGCGGTGAGTACCTTCATCAAGGCGCTCAACCGTGCCTACGATGTCGAGGAAACGCGGCCTTTCTGGAAGCGCAAGGGGACGGAAATTCTTCTGACGCTTTTCGTCGGCTTCGTCGCCTCCAGCGCGTTCATTGTTATCGTCTTCGGTGGCAAGATTGGCGACAAGATCGCAACCAGCGTCGGTGGTGGGCATGCCTTCAACGTCTTCTGGAATATCCTCCGCTGGCCGCTGATCCTCGCCTTCATCTCGCTCGCCCTCGCCGTGCTCTACTGGATCGGGCCGAACATCAAGCAGCGGTTCCAGTGGATTTCGCCGGGCGCGATTCTGGCAACCGTCGTCTGGCTCTTGGCGATTGGCGGCTTCGGCCTCTATGTCTCCAAGTTCGGCACGTATGACAAGACCTATGGCACGCTCGGTGGCATGATCGTCCTGCTGCTCGTCTTCTACATCTCATCTCTGGTTATCATGCTCGGCGGGCAACTCAACAGCGAACTCGCCAAGCGGTATGACCCCGAGACGATTGAAGATATCGCCGCGCATCCTGAGAAGGACAAGGGCGAGACGATTTACGCCGACAAAGCGCCGAAGAAATCGCAGCCGGATCGCGAGACCGACCTGAAAGGCGCGGAAGTGCGCGGCGAGCCGATCACCAACCGTACCGCGCCGACCGCAAAGACAGAGAGTGGCAAGCAGCGCCTCGTCAATTACGCGACCGGCAAGCGCGAAGAGCCTTCACCGCACCCGGATGCACAGTACACCATGACCGCGACACCACACATGGCGAACCACCACGCCAGCAATGACCACGCGGAACCGCCGACGAAGCGCGCGGCGGTCGGTGTCGGCCTGCTCGGCCTCGGCGCGGTGGGGATAGCGGCGAAGAGGTTTTTGAAGAAGTAGGGGAAGGTTCGGGGTTCGAGGTTCGAGGTTCGCGGCCCTCGAACCCCGAACCTCGTCACTTCACGGTTACACTCTTCGCAAGATTACGCGGCTTGTCGGGATCGAAGCCGCGCAAGAGTGCGAGATGATAGCCAAGCAATTGCGCCGGGATGACATTGACGAGCGGGGAGGCATCGCCGACATCGGCGACTGGAATATGCATGTGGAACGCCTCGTCCGGCTCCGGCGAGACGCCAATGATAAAGCCGCCCCGTGCCCGCATCTCCATTGCACCGGAAAGGATATCCGCGCGCGTCTCGTCCATCGGCGCGAAGACGAGGCAGGGCGTATCCCGCTCGATCAACGCGATCACGCCGTGCTTCAATTCGCCCCCCGCGAAGCCCTCCGCGTGCATATATGAGACCTCTTTGATCTTCAGTGCAGATTCGAGCGCCGTCGGGTATGCGAGGCCACGACCAATCACGTAGAGGTGATCCTTGCCGACAATCCGCGCGGCGACCGCACGCACCGTCTCCGCGCACTCGCCATTCAACGCCTCATCAACGGCGATGGCGGCCGTACGAAGCAGCGCCTGCCCCTCTTCCAATTTGCCGGCGATCGCATATGCCGTAAGCAGGAGGACGGCGACCTTCGCGGTATATGCTTTCGTGGAAAGCACGCACTGCTCCGGGCCTGCCGTCAGTGGCACGACGACATCCGCGATGCGCGCGAGGCTCGAACCGGGCACATTGACGAGCGCGGCGATCCGTGCGCCCCGCGCCCGCGCCGTGTTGACGCCCTCGATGATGTCCGCCGTCTCGCCGCTTTGGGAGAGCGCAATGACCAGCGAGCGCGGCGTGATGAAGTGCTCGTGATACTTGAATTCCGAGCCGAGGATGAAGTTGATGTGCCGTTGCGCGATGCGTGAGAAGAGATAGGTCCCGGAGAGGGCGGCATAGGACGCCGTGCCACAGCCAAGAAGGAAGGTGCCGAATGAGAGCCGGATGCGATCCGCGAGGTCCTGGGCAAGCCCGGCATGATCCTCCGCGAGGCGCGCGATGATCGCGGACTGCTCCGCCATCTCTTTTGACATGAAGTTCGGATATGCACCGACGACCGCCTCGTCCGGCCGCCAGGTGACGAGCTCCTCACGGACCGGGAGCGGCGTGCCATCCTCCAGGCTGGAAAGAGCGACCTTGCCCGGAGTCATCGTCGCTACCTGGCGGTCATCGAGGTAGACGACGCGGTCGGTATATTCGAGGAGCGCGACGACATCCGACGCGATATAGGTCGCGTCATCGGTGATACCGACGATCAGTGGCGAGACATTCTTGACCGCGACAAGCTCCTGCCGGTCTACCTGCATGACAATCACCGCATTGAGGCCATCCAACTGGCGGAACGCGTACCGCACCGCCCATGTCAGGTCAGACTCCGGGTTGTCGCGGTGAGCGAGCGCCTCCTCCACGAGATGGACGATCACTTCAGTATCCGTGTCCGACCGGAAGGTATGCCCGCGAGCGATCAGGCCCGCCTTCAGCATGATGTAATTTTCGACGATACCGTTATGGATCAGCGCGACGCGGCGCGATTCGTCCTGATGCGGATGGGCGTTCGGCTCCGTGACGCCACCGTGCGTCGCCCAGCGGGTATGTCCGAAGCCGATCGTGCTCATCGGCAACGTCGTCTCCGCCCGCCCAATCTTGCCAACATGCTTCTCGACCTCAAGGCCAACCCCATTCCGAACGGCAATCCCCCATGAGTCATAGCCGCGATATTCGAGCCGTTTGAGCGCGGCGAGTGTCATCCCCGCTACATCAACCTTCGTCTCCGCGCGTCCCACATAGCCAAAAATTCCGCACATGAGTCGTTCCCTTTCGACACGCACGCATAAATGACCCGCACATTGGTGCGGCCACTCCGTCGCGCTCGCTCTGGAAAAAAGGGGACACATCGCACGGCCATTGTCGGCGCATTTCGTCGCCGGTTTTCTCCGTACGTGACGACCGTGTCAGCCGGGGGGCCACCCGCCGAAATCTTCGCACAGCCCCCGCCTCGTCACCCGGTCACCTCCTCGACCGGGCCTGGCGCTACGAACCAATCGTCCCTTTCTTCCGCTCACGCGTTACCGTGAGTCTACGCTTCGCGGGGCGGAGTGTCAAACCGGATCGGACCCTAAATCTGCACTTCCATCATGAGTTATAACGCAGGCAAGCGTGATTTCGTGATGACGGGCGCTTCAGGTGCGTTCCCGACATCGCGCGCCGGTTTTCACACGGAAACCGGAACTAGTCGGGCACTGCGTCGTTAATAAAAGGGGACCGACAATTGTGGGGAAACGCCGTGAACAGTGGCCGGCAACGGCATGGAAGGGGGGAGAATCACTATGAGTTCGTATCCACCGCAACCGCCAGGGGCGTATCCACCGCCGAACCCCCCTGGCTACGGCCCGCCGCCGGGTGGGCCGCCGGGGCCCGGCTCCGGCTATTCCGGTGCGCCGCCGCCGTATCCCGGCGGCGCGGTTCCGCCATATCAGCAGTACCAGGCGCCGCTGCCCGGTCAGACAGGCTATCAATGGGGCGCGGGCGTACCCGCCTATCCCTACGCGGGTTTCGGGTCGCGGTTCGGCGCGCTATTGCTCGACGGATTGATCGTATCGGCAATCGCCGCGATACCGGTCATCGTCGGTATTGTGCTGATCGGGAGCAGCGTGAGCACAAGCACCAATAGATTTACCGGCACAAGCTCTTCGAAAGTGACGAATGGCGGCACCCTCGCCTTCGGTATCCTGATCATTATCGTCGGATGGATCTTCGCCCTACTCTACGAACCGCTGATGACGGGGCGACGCGGCATCCACAATGGTCAGACGCTGGGCAGGCAGGCCGTGAATATCCGCATCACGAACCTCCAGGGTGGGCCGATCACGAAGGGTCAGGCGTGGGGCCGGTTCCTCTTCAGGACGTTCTTCTCCGGCATTGTCTTCTACCTCGGCTACCTCTGGGTGCTCTGGGACGCGAACAAACAGGGCTGGCACGACAAGGTCGCAAACACGCTCGTCCTTCGCACGTAAACGAATCGTCTTGGATCAATTAAGGAGCACGGACAATGAGCACGACACCCCCGACGCAACCACCTGGCGGCGTCCCGCCGTACACCCCGCCACCGTATTCGCCTCAGCCACCGAGCGGATCGGGCTATCAGTGGCAAGGGACCGCACCAACCACGCAATACGCGAGTATTGGCGCGCGGTTCCTGGCGGTGCTGATTGACGGCCTGATTGTCGGCATCCCGCTCATCATCATCGCCGCGGTCCTCGGCTTCGTCGGGTCGCCGCTGTCGGCGCTGCTCGATGCTGTCGTCTATTTCTTGTATGAGGGATTGCTGCTGGCATCGTGGAATGGTCAGACGATCGGCAAGAAGGTCATGAGCGTGCGTGTCGTCTCGGCGGATAGCCAACCGCTGACGACAACCAAAACGTTCACGCGCGCGGGCGTCAAGGCGATCCTTTCGGTCGTCGGCTCGATCAAGCCGCCGGCCACGTCATTCCTCGGCATCGCCTCACTGCTCGATTACCTCTGGCCGTTCTGGGATGCCAACAAGCAGACATGGCACGACAAAGCCGCCGGGACATACGTCGTCAGGGCGTGAGTTTCGTGTAGGGGCGGTTCGCGAACCGCCCTTACGGGATTGCAGGGAGCGTCATGCTCCCTGTTCGTCGTTCAGCACGATTTCCAACCGCTTGTTGCTCCTGCCTTTGGAGCGGGTACCAACGATGCGCATGCCGCCGACCTCGCTGGTCCGGGCGACGTGGGTGCCGCCATCGGCCTGCATATCCAGGCCGACGATCTCCACCGTGCGAACTTCGGTTATATCGGGCGGCAGGAGATTGATCTTCGTCCGGATTAAATCCGGGATGGCGAACGCCTCATCGCGGGGCAGGATGCGGACACGCACGGGCAGATCGGCGCGAATCGCGGCATTCGTCGCTTCCTCAATCGCCGCGACACGCTCCGCGGAGAGGTCTTCCAACTCGAAGTCCATCCGCGACCGGTCAACGTCCATCTGACCGCCCGTGACGAGCGCGCCGTAATCCCGAAAGACGACGCCACAGAGGCAGTGCATCGCCGTGTGCATCCGCATCAGCCGGTAACGGCGTTCCCACTCCACCCGCATCCGCACCATCGCGCCGATGGGTGGCAATGAGCCGTCGAGCGCATAGGCAATCTCCGCACCCTGTCTCACCGCTCGTGTGACGGTGGCCTGCTGACCATCCCATGCCAGCAGGCCCATGTCCGCGGGCTGCCCGCCACCACCGGGATAGAGTACCGTCCGCGCCACGATCACAGCGGGTGTTCCGTTCGCCTCGCCATGGCCCGTTACCGTGGTGTCGGTCTCGCGTAGGTAACTATCCGTCTGGTAAAGCAGTTCCGTCATCCGTTCCTCCCCTTGTGCAAGCCGTGTGACCGGTGAGGCGGCGCAGCACTTCTCGCCCGTTGCACACACGCCGCTATCGCACCCCTAACAATCTGGCCTATAATACTCTGTGCGTGGCGTTGTTTTCCCTTCTGGCAGGCGAATTGCTGTGTACCAGACGTGGGGTAGGAGTCCTGAGATGGGGGGCAATCCGTGGACGGCGTCGCCGCGATGATCCTGGCCGGTGGGCAGGGAGAGCGCCTGAGTATCCTCTCGCGCCAGCGTGCCAAGCCCGCGGTGCCATTCGCCGGCAAGTATCGCATCATTGATTTTACCCTCTCCAACTGCGTCAACTCGGGCATCACGCATGTCGCCGTGCTCACCCAGTATCGGCCGCACTCGCTGAACGATCACATCGGTATCGGGCAGCCGTGGGACCTCGACCGCACGCGCGGCGGCGTCCAGGTACTCCAGCCGTATCTCGGCCGCGCACGTTCGGACTGGTATCGCGGCACGGCGGACGCGATTTACCACAACCTCTGGTATGTGATGCCGAAGCAGTTCAACGATGTACTGATCTTGTCCGGCGATCATATCTACAATATGGACTATCGCCCGCTGCTCGATTTCCACCGCAGATGCCATGCCTCCGTGACGGTCTGCGTCCAGCCGGTGCCACTCGAAGAGGCGAGCCGGTTTGGCATCCTCGTTACGGACGACGACGATCGCGTGACGGCGTTCCAGGAAAAGCCGGAGTTTCCCCGCAGCACGCTCGCCTCGATGGGCATTTACGTCTTCGACCGGGATTTGCTCGTCGAGACGCTGGAGATCGGTGAGACGAGCGTCGAGCGCACGATGCTCGATTTCGGCAAGGACATCATCCCGTCGTTGATCGAGCGGGGTGATGTCTATGCCTACGCCTTCGACGGCTATTGGCAGGATGTCGGCACGTTGCAATCATATTGGGAGACGAACCTCGCCCTGTTGGACGATTTGCCGCAATTGAACCTTTACGACCCCGACTGGGTCATCCACACGCGCTCGGAGGAGCGACCGCCCGCGAAGATCATGGAGGGATCGCATGTCTCACGCTCGCTCGTCTCGAATGGCTGCATCATCATTCGTGGCACCGTCGAGCATTCCGTACTTTCGCCGGGCGTGATCGTCCGCGAGGGTGCGGTCGTGCGGGACAGCATCATCATGGGGGACACGGTGATTGCGGAAGGCGCGGTAGTCGAGCGGTGCATCATTGACAAACAGGCGTACATCGGCGCGGGCAGCCGCCTCGGTTTCGGTGATGACACCCCGAACATGCTCGATCCGCGCCGCGTCAACACCGGGATCACGCTCGTCGGCAAAAACGCGCGCGTGCCGGCGAATGTCACGATCGGTCGCAATGTCATCATTGCCCCCGAAGTACAGGAACATGAGTTCCCCGGCCACTTGATTCCCAGTGGCGAGACCGTAGATTCCCGTGTGCCATCCTGGGCGTAACGAGGACTGAGGACTGAGGACTGAGGACTCAGTGCCATGTCGAAGCATCGGAGAGAGCATGCAATCACAACGCGAACGCCCGAAGACGGCGAGTGGCTCGAATCCCTCAGTCCTCAGTCCTCAGCCCTCAGTCCTCGTGTTCGTGCTGCACGGCCATTTGCCATACGCGCGGCGGCAGGGGCAGTGGCCGCATGGCGAGGAATGGATCCACGAGGCGGCTTCAACGACGTATATCCCGCTCCTCATTGCCCTGACGGACATGGCGGAGCGCGGCGTGCCCTTCCGTCTGACCATCGGCCTGACACCGATCCTGATGGAGCAACTGTCAGATGCGGCGGTGATTGCGAATCTGGAAACATATCTGCTCGATCGCCTGCGCCGCGCGGAATCTGACCGCATCCGGTTCGCGCACGAGGGCTACACGCGGGAGGCCCGTGTCGCGGCGCTCTACGCGGATCATTTCGACCGTGCCCTGGAGGCGTTCCAGGGGCGCTTCAACCGCAATATCGTCGGTGGATTCGCGGCGCTGCAACGCTCCGGACATATCGAACTAATGGTCTCCGCCGCGACGCACGGCTATTTGCCGCTACTCGGCCGGGCATCGTCCATCGCCGCGCAGTTGCAGGCCGGGATTGATGCGTACCAGCGACATGTCGGCACAAAGCCGACATCAATTTGGCTCCCCGAATGCGCCTATCGCCCGGCGCAGGGCGGCCTGCCGGGCATCGAGACATTTCTGGAAGCGCAGGGTCTCAACCTCTTCTTTACCGAGGCGCAGAATGTGGAAGAAGCGCCGCTCGCCGGTGGCACGCGGGGCGCGACGACTACCTTCCGCCCATACCGGGTCGCCGCATCGCCGGTACAGGTCGTCGCGCGGAACCAGCGCGTCGCGGAGCAGGTCTGGTCGCGCTGGCAAGGCTACCCGGGCGACCGCGATTATCGTGAGTTCCACCGGAAGGATGCCGAGAGCGGCCTCTGGTACTGGCGGATCACCGGAGACGACGTGGATTTAGGCGAGAAGGATCTCTACGAACCCGAATGGGCGGCGGCGAAGATCGAGGCGCACGCGCGCCATTTCGTTTCCGTTGTTGAGGACGAGGCGGCGAAGTGGCGCGCCACGTCCGACGAGCCGGGATTGATCTGCGCCGCCTATGACGCGGAACTCTTCGGTCACTGGTGGTTCGAGGGCGTCCAGTGGCTCGCGCGCGTCCTGGAACTGACCGCCGGTGATAGCCACCCAACGATTACGACCGCGACCGCCGGTGGGTACGTCCGCGACTATCCCGCGACCCAGGCGATAGATTTGCCGCCATCGTCGTGGGGCCGCTACCGGACCGACTACACATGGAACAACGCGAAGACGGCATGGATGTGGCCGATTGTCCACGAGCGAGAGCGACGGATGGAAGCGCTCGTCGCGCGCTATCCTCATGCGCGCGGGCCGCTGCGAGCGACACTGGCGCAGGTGGGGCGCGAACTGCTTCTGCTCGAATCGTCGGATTGGCCCTTTCTCGTCACGACCGGACAGGCGGCGGAGTACGCGACGCGGCGATTCAACGCCCATGTCAAGCGGTTCGACCGGCTAACCGCGCTCCTTGACGCGGGCACAGCAGATTCGAGCGCCGGCAAACATCTCAGAACCCGGATCGAGCAACTGGACAACCCCTTCCCGCGCCTCGATTACCATCTCTTTCAGGACCGCGGCCCGGCGCACGGCTACCTCGGCCCGATCGGACCCGGCGATCCGGAAATCCGCTCAACGAGCGCGGCCTCCGGCCAGCCATGGGGGGAACAGCCACATGATCGGGATCGTGTCTGGGGATCGGACTATCTCTGGCATTCCAGCGCCGCGCGACGAAAAAGCGAGTAACGAGTAACGAGGAGGATGCGCTCCGTCTCGTTACTCGCTACTCGTTACTCAGGGAGAGGGTGACCGTCTGAAAATATTGATGCTGAGCGCGGAGGTCGCGCCGTATGCGAAGGTGGGCGGGCTGGCCGATGTGATAGGGTCGTTGCCATTGGCGCTTGCGGCGGCTGGGCATGAGGTCGTCGTCGCGATGCCCCGCTACGGCTCGATTGACCCGGATCGCTACGCGCTCGATCCACCGACACGCGGCTTCATGGTGACGCTTGGCTGGGGCACATCGCACGGTTTCGGCTTCTTTGAAGGTCGGATGGGTGCGGATAGCCACCCGGACAGCGCGCGGCCCCGGATCATCTTCGCGGATAATACCCTGCTCTTCGGTGCGCCGGAGGTCTACGGGCTCCCGTACGAGCACGAGCGGTTCTTCTTCTTTTGCCGCGCCGCGCTGCAATGGTGTACCGAAAACGGCTGGCAGCCGGACATCGTGCATTGCCACGACTGGCACACCGCGATCGCCATCCACTGGCTGCGCTACACGATGCAATTGGATCGGTTTTGGGGTGACACCGCGACCGTATTCACGATCCACAACCTCGCCTATCAGGGTGTCTTCGGCGGCGACTACCTTTTTGGCCTCGCGGACCTGAGCGGCACACAGATGCTGCCGATTGAGTACGCGCGGTTCGGCGGCGCGGCGAATCCATTAGCGCGCGCGATCGTCGAATCTGATTTGGTGAACACCGTCAGCCCCACGTACCACGACGAAATCCGCACGCCGGAGAGCGGCGAAGGGCTGGACACGATCCTGCGCGAGCGCGGCGACGCGTTTGTCGGCATCCTCAATGGTATTGATGAGACGGTCTGGGACCCGGCAACCGACAGCGCGATTGCCGCCCACTACGACGCGGGAAATCACGCGGCCAAGGCGGACAATACAGCCGCGCTCCAACATGATCTCGGCCTCGACAATGATCCGCGCGCGCCGGTGATCGGCGTCGTCTCGCGGCTGGTGGAGCAGAAGGGGTTCGATCTCGTCGCGCGGATCGCGGACCGGATCGTGGATCAGGGGGCACAATTCGTCATTCTCGGAACTGGCGATCCGGCGATTGAGCATGCATTTCGGCGGGTCGCTTCGGAGCGGCCGAATCGCGTTGCCGTACGCCTCGGCTTCGATGCGCATCTTGCCTCGCGCATCTATGCCGGGAGCGATCTGTTCCTGATGCCGTCGCGGTTCGAGCCGTGTGGCCTCGGTCAGATGATCGCGATGCGTTATGGTACAATCCCAATAGTACGAAGGACCGGCGGCCTCGCGGATACGGTGGCGGACTATGACCCCCTCGCGCATGCGGGGACGGGTTTTGTTTTTGACACGTACAATCCGGAGGCATGTTTCGCCGCGGTCGCGCGGGCGATCGCAACGTACCGTGATCCGATGGCATGGGATGTGCTGGTCTCGCACGCGATGATGTGTGACTTCTCATGGGCGGCATCGGCCCGCCAGTATTCGGCGCTCTATCAACGGGCGATCGCGGTGCGTCACTAATCCTGGTGTTTGCGCGTTGAAACGGTTGGCATCGGGTATTCAAACGACTTTACGCGCCTGCTATACTGTGGTGGGGGAGAAAAAGGAGAATGGGACGGGTATGAATGTAGTTGCCGTGGATCAGCGTGAAATTGTCGCGCTCGACGAGATCGTTGCCAGTTTACCGAATGAGGATCGCGAGTTATTCGACCGCCTCTTTCACTTGAGCACTACCATCGGTGCGTTGAACCCGCCACAGACGATGCACCGATGGATTGAGAAGTATTTTGGCTCGGTGGATGCCGTCCGCCGCCAGAAGGTTGTCAAGGTCACGAACCGCTGGACGTTGGAGAGCAGCCTCTTCAACGAACTGCGGGCGCATCGGCCGTTGGAGGCGCGTATTCCCTCGGCGCTGGCCGAGGAGATCGCCCGGAGTCACCCCGATCCGTTCGATGATCCCGAAGCGAATACGCCGGAGGATGTTTTCGGCCGCATCCGCACCCGCCACGCCATTACGGCATCGAATATCGCGAAGTACGACGGCTTCCATGGCGTCGTCGTCTTCGACGAGCACGATCCCCTCTCATTCACGGAGGAGACGGTGATCGGCGCGCTCGATGCGGCAACCGAGTGGTATCAGCAGGCGCACGCGACCGATCCGGACGCGATCTATCCCTTTTTTATGTGGAACTGCCTCTGGAAGAGTGGTGCGTCCATCCCCCACGGGCACGCACAGATGAGCCTGACCAAGGGCATGCATTACGGCAAGGTCGAGTTACTCCGCCGAGCGGCGCTGCAATACCACACGGTGTTCGAGCGCGACTACTTCGCCGATTATTATGCCATGCACGAGCGGCTCGGCATCGGCATGACGCACGGCGACGTCCGGATGATGTCGCATCTCGTCCCGCTGAAGGAGAAAGAAATTATCCTCTTCGGCAATCAGATGGACGACAATCTCAAGCGTGCGCTCTATTGCGCACTCGCCTGCCTGACCGGCGATCTCGGCGTGACCTCGTTCAACCTGACGATCGCGCTGCCGCCGCTCGCAGCGACGGACGAGGATTGGGCCGATTTCCCGATTGTCGTCCGCATGGTGGACCGGGGCGACCCGATGAACCGCACGGCGGACTTCGGCGCGATGGAACTCTACGCCTCCTCCGTCGTCTCCAGTGATCCCTTCCGCGTTGCCGCGCAACTGAAGGAATGCGTCCAAATCGGCGAGCGCACCGGCCGATACGACTAACACAGGCGATTTTAGCCACAGAGACACAGAGGACACGGAGGGGAATTGAGAAGGATGAGAAGACTTTCGTCATCCCCTTCCCCTCTTTTTCTGCCCTCTGTGTTCTCTGTGTCTCTGTGGTTCAACTTCCCCTTCCCCTCCGCTCACTTGCTCGCATAGAATGTGGGCGAGAGAAGGAGGGGCGATGGCGGCTTTGGAGACGGCGCGCATGGCGGCGCAACGGGCGGCTGGCGAGCACGCGGCGACCTATGTGCGGGATGGCATGATCGTCGGCCTCGGCACCGGCAGCACCGCCGCCTTCGCGATCGCGGCCCTCGCGGCGCGTGTCGCGCAAGGGTTGCGTATCCGTGCCATCTCGACCTCGAAGGCATCCGCCCTCCAAGCCCGCGCGGGCGGCATTCCCCTCACAACCCTGAACACCCACCCACAGATTGATGTGACCATTGATGGCGCGGATGAAGTTGATCCGGAGATGAACGTCATCAAGGGGCGTGGCGGCGCGTTATTGCGCGAGAAGATCGTCGCCAGCGCGACGCGGCGGCAAGTGATCATTGTGGATGAAACCAAACTGGTCCACCATCTCGGCGAGCGGATGCCCTTGCCGGTTGAGATCGTGCCGTTCGGTTGGAAGCGCACGTCCGGCGCGCTCGCCTCGCTCGGCCTCGTCCCGACGCTGCGGCGCGTCGGCGCCAGGCCATTTCGCACCGACAACGGGAACCTCATCGTGGACTGCGCGCTGCCGTCCGCGTTCGCCCTCCACGACCTCGCCGCCACGATCAAGGAGACGGTTGGCGTTGTCGAGCATGGCTTCTTCCTCGGCCTCACGCACACTGTCGTCATCGGCACACCCGCAGGCATCGAGGTGCGCGGACAACAGTAGCGCTGACCACAATCTATTTGTAAGTGTGATAGAATCAGCAGGCAATTGGAAAGGAACGAGAGATGCAGACACAACCAATCAAACTCAATCCCAATGAAGAACTGGCGAGGCGACTCAACCAGAAAGACGCGAAGCCTGTGGTCATTGAAGCCAATGGCGTACGGTATGACGTGGTGCGCCAGGCTGAGGATATCTGGGCTGGCTATGATCCAACGCGTGCGCTGAAAGCCATCGAGAAGAGTGCGGGCATCCTGAAGCGTGCGGGTGTGGACGCTGAGCAACTTGAGAAGGATGTCTATGCGGAGCGCACCCAAAACAGCACGGGTCGCCCCGCCGAATAATGCCATACCTGCTTGATACCAACGTCGTCATTCGTCATCTCAATGGCGATCTTGATGTGCAAGCATTAGTGAAGAATCTGACGTCTGACGGCATCGCCGTCAGCACGGTCACGCTGATGGAAGTCTGGCAGGCAGTCCATAGCGCGACAAATCCGCAAGCGCTCGAGGAAGAGTATCAGGAGTTCTTTGATGCTATCCTCGTGATTCCCTTTGACGTTGTGATTGCAAAACGTGGTGCACGAATGCGCCATGACCTCAAACAGCAGAGCATCCGCACACGCGATCGCGCCCTTGACCTCCAGATTGCCGCAACAGCACTGGCACATCGATTAGAACTGGTGACGTACAACGCGCAAGACTATGACGATATTACCGGGCTGACGCTGTACCAGATATGACGGCCACACACCGTCGTCGGAACGTCTTCGGGCATCGAGATACGCGGACGGCAGTAACGATGGCCTCATTCGCCGGCGTCAGATCTCCGATAAACCGGGGTAACTCAAGATGGTCAGATCACAATACCGGGAGTTGCCCGGCTTTCGTGGACAGATGATGGCGACAGGGGAACAGCACTGTACCGGGGAAGTCCTGCCGTCATCACATGCACCCAATCTACAACCCCGGAACATATGGCCGGAAGAGGTTGACAAGGAAATCCGGCACGAGATACTCGACGATCTTTTCGAAGGTCTTCTCGTTGCGTAGTAGGCGACCGGGGCGCGTGTACTCGACCCACGCCATCGCGCACCAGCCGGTTGCACGCAGATAGACGAAGGGCATGCGCGTCTCGATGCGGCCGATCACATCGCGCCCCGCGTGGTGGTCGCCCACAGCGGTCGCATAGGTGTTCACGAAGGAGGTGCGCTGCGCGTCCGAGAAGACGTAATCGCATTTCCAGAGCGTTGAGGTCGGTGTGAGGAAGTGGCAGAGATCATACGAGCCGTCATCCAGCATCGGCTTTTCCCAATCCACGAGTTTCGCCCGCCGCGCCGATGGGTCGCGCACGACGAAGTTGTGCGCCTGCACGTCGGTATGGATGATGACGCGCTCCTCGGGGCGGAAACGGTTCTGCTGCTTCGCCGCCCTCTCCTGGAGCGTCGCGAGCACGCGTGTGAAGATGCGCTTGACCGTCGGGTCGGCGTCGTCCGTGACGAAAAACACATCGAGGAAGCCCTTCGCCTCCTGCCACGAGCCGGTCAACGGGTCCGGGACAACGAGGAAGTCGGGATGACCGGCGGTCGGCACGGTATGGAGCGCGGCGATCGTGCGGGCGGCGAGCGACACCTCGGTCGCGTAATCGAGCGGACGGCCAGGGAGATATTGCTCGACAAGGAAGCCGAAGGGGATTTCCGCGCCGCTGTTGTCGAGCAGATAGGGTTCGGGCGCGATGCCCGCGGGGCGAAGAAATTCCAGCGCGCGGTACTCGTAGCCGATCTGATCGCCCGCGCCGATCTGCGTGCCCGTATTGATCCGCGCCACGACCTGCCGCGTGCCACCCGTGACGAGATAGTTCAGGTTGTACTCACCCTGCGCCAGCATCGTGATCGCGAGCGGTCCTTCAGGCCCAAAGCCGACCTGCGCCCGGCGATCTGCGCGGTCCAGATAGGCGAGCACCCGTGGCTGCAATGACGCCGCAAAATCCGTCCCCACCTGCCCCCCGCAAAATCCTCACGTGCTTTCGATGCGACAGAGGATAGCGGATGACCGACCCCCTCAGTCCTCAGTCCTCAGTCCTCAGTCCTTTAGAAAGATTCGCGGTGGATTTTGAGCCAATCGGTGGCGGGAGTAATATTCATCGCGGCCGCACCGCGCTGGAGTTTCGTGACAATCACGCGGTCGCCTTTGCTGAGCGCGGGTTCCACCGTATCTACCCACGCGGAGGGCGACTCCTCCGAATCCACGAGCCAGACGTTCGGCATCGCGCGATGGACGTTGCTTGCCCCGGCCGCCGCCCGAATCGTGTTATGGACTTGTTCGCGCGCGTCGCTCATCGCGCTCCCTGCTTCGTACGCAATCCAGAGAATCATCGCTCCCTCTATCCTTCCCGCGCATCATTTGCTGACCGTAGACATGCCGACGCAGTATAGCGCGTCCGCCCGTCACACGCGAATAATGCGTCGCCGCCGAAATCCACCGAGCGCCCATGAGATGATCGGCGCTCTGCCATAGGCTAGGATGCCGGGTGTCCTCTGGCCGGGATGAGGGCCGGGGGCTGAACGTCGTTCGTCTCGGTGAGCCCCGCTTCGTGGCGCTCTCGGACGAGATCAATGAAGGCGCGGGCAGCGGCGGGTTGATAACCGTCGCGGCGCCATAAGAGGCCGATTTGCCGCCCGTGGCCGCCGTCGGAGAGGCGGACGACGGCGATCTGGGAGCGGGAAATCGGCGAGAGCGACTGCTCCGGCACGAGCGTAATACCGAGGCCCGCCGCGACCATCGAGCAGATCGTGTCCCAGTAGGCGCACTCCAGGACCACTTTTGGCTCGAATCCCGCCTGGCGGCAGATGCGCAGGGTCAGATCGCGCACGGCGGAACCCTCACTCCAGAGGATAAACGGCTCCTCACGCAGTTCGGCGGGATTGACCGTTTCGCGCCGCGCGAGGCGATGATCGGGGGCGACCGCGAACGAGAGCAGTTCGCGTCCGAGCGGGAGCGAGCCGAGATAGCCGTGCGTCGTCGGGAGGGCGGTGAGGGCGAGGTCCACTTCCCGGTGTTCGAGTTGCCGCAGGAGGGTGATCGTCGGCGCTTCGTGCAGTTCGAGGGCGATCCCGGCGTGGCGGGCGTGGTAGGCGACGAGGAGCGGCGGCAGCATCGAGGCGCTGAGGGCCGGGAGCGCGCCGAGCCGGAGACGGCCCCGTTCAAGGTTCGCCAGTTCTGCCAGTTCGCGCTCGGCCTCGGCGGAGCGGGCGAGCAGCGCGCGCGCGTGCGGCAGCAAGTGCTGGCCCGCTTCGGTGAGCGTCACCTGCCCGCGCGTCCGCTCAAAAAGTGTATTGCCAATTTCCTCTTCCAGTTTGCGGATCTGCTGACTGAGCGACGGCTGGGCGATATGCAGCGCCTCGGCGGCGCGCGTGAAATGCTGATGATCCGCCACAGCCACGAAATACGCGAGGTGACGCAGTTCCACACCGCACCTCCGATAGCACTCGCCTATGATCGCTACTGCGAGTATACGTCGCCGCTGATCTTGTTGCTACCGGCCATGGACGGCGTGGCACGCGGGCACGAACGTTGTACACTGCGAGAGACAGGCTGCTGATGACGGATTCGGAAGGAGAAACGACGATGCTGCTCACCTATCTCGGCCAAGCGGGGTTCGCGCTGGAGGCGGACGGCACAACCGTCCTGATTGATCCGTGGGTGACGGGAAATCCCGTCGCGACGGTGAAGGCCGATGACCTCCGTGCGGACGCGATTCTGCTGTCCCACGCGCATAACGACCACGGCATTGACGACGCGCGAGCGATCAGTAAGCGAACGGGCGCGACGGTGATTGCCACCTTAGAACTTGGCGACTGGCTCGGTGCGCAGGGTGTGACGGCGATCCCCGCCAACCACGGCGGCACGGTGGCCTTCGCTGGCGGTAGCGTGAAGTTGACCCCGGCGTGGCATTCGTCCTCCTATCAGACCGGGCCGGATACCTTCGTCGCGGCGGGTGCCCCCGCCGGCCTGATGATCCGCTTCGGCGGCATGACGATCTATCACACCGGCGACACCGCGCTTTTCCGGGATATGGAACTGATCGGTGAAGCGGGTATTGACCTGATGTGTGTCTGCATTGGCGATCACTTCACGATGGGCCCGGACGACGCGGCCCGTGCGGTGCAGTTCGTCCGGCCAAAGGCGGTCATCCCGATGCACTACAACACCTTCCCGGCGATCGTGCAGGACGGCGAGGCGTTCAAACGCCGGATCGAGGCCGAGATGACGGGCGTGGTGTGCTATCCACTGAAGCCCGGTCAGCAGCACCGATTTGGGGGCTAGCGAAACTGAGCGCATCAGCACGGAAAGGACCCGCCGCGATGTTCACACTGCTCACGGGCGCGGACGTTTACGCGCCCGAACCGCTCGGAAATGTTGATCTTCTCCTCTTCGATGACCGGATCGTCGCGGTTGGGAATGCGCTCGCGGGCGGTATCCGGGCAACCGGACTCGATGTGGCAACGCTCGACATGACGGGCCAGATCCTGACGCCGGGGCTGATTGACGGTCACTTCCATCCGCTCGGCGGCGGCGACTACGAGGGGCCGCTGGCGCGCACCACCGATATCGAACTCGGTGATCTGATTCGCAACGGCATCACGACGGGTGTTGGCGTGCTCGGCTCGGACTGCGACGCGCGCAACCTCCCCGATCTCGTCATGAAGGGGCGTGAGTTGGCGATGGGCGGGTTCACGTTCTTCTTCTACACCGGCTCATTCTTCCTGCCGCCCGTGACGCTGACCGGCTCCGTCCGGCGGGATGTGATGTTCATCGAGCCGTGCGTCGGCGTCAAGTTCGCGATCTCGGAGAGCATGTCATGGGGTACGGAAGAAGAAATGGCACGGGTCGCGGTAGATGGCGCGCACGGCGCGAGCATCGCAGGCAAACCGCGCATCGTCCACCTCCATCTCGGCATGCTGCCGTCCAGCCTCGATCCGCTCTTCGCGCTGATCGAACGGACCGGCCTGCCCGCCAGCGTCTTCTACCCGACGCACATCAATCGCTACGACCCCGACCACATGAAACCTGCTGTCCGCTTCGTCGCGATGGGCGGCACGATTGATCTCACCGGCGTGATGGCGAAGCGTGGCGGCAGCAAAACGGGCCTGCGCATTCCCGACGCCTTCAAAAATCTCATCAACCTCGGCGTGCCAATCGAGAAGATTACCTATACGTCAGACGGCAATGTCTCGATGCCGATCGTTGACGAAACTGGCAAGCGGACAGGTGGGATGCGCGTCACCGGTGTGGATTTCCTCACTGATGAATGGCGCGCGGCGGTGCGGGAATGCGAGCTGCCCTTCGCGCAGATGCTCCTCCCCGTCACCGCGACACCGGCCCGCGTCCTCGGCCTCACCGGCAAAAAAGGCTGCATCGCTGTCGGCGCGGACGCCGACCTCGTCGCATGGGATCGCGACCTCCGCCCGCAGACCGTCATCGCCCGCGGCAAAACGATGATGCGCGATGGCGAACTGCTCGTGAAGGGGCCATTCGAGGCGTGAGGCGGTTCCCTTTCGGCTATGCGCGATAGACGATTTCGCCGTCCATGATCGTCAGATCAATAGCGATTTCCGCGATGTCGTCCGGATCCACGGTGCGGGCATCGGCATTGAGGACGGTGACATCGCCGAGTTTGCCGGGCGTCAGGCTGCCCTTGATCTTCTCCTCGAATGAGGCGTATGCGCCCGCCCAGGTGTATGCCCAGACCGCTTCCTCAAACGTGATCGCCTCCTCCGCGTACGCCACATCGCCCGCGAAGTCCCTGCGCGTCATCATCGTCTCGATCCCGGCGAGCGGGCTGACTGTGACGACCGGCGCATCGCTCGATGCCGCCGCGACGATGCCCTTGTCAATGAAGGTGCGCATCGCGTTCGCGTAGCGCAGCCGTTCCAAGCCGAGATTCTGGACATAGACGGGCCGGAAATCGCGCAGAAAGGTCGTGCCGGGTATCGGCACGCAGCCGAGCCGCTTGATGCGGTCGAAGACGGCAGCATCGGTGATGAACTCGCAGTGCTCGATGCGATGGCGTGCATCGGGGCGCGGATTGGCGGTCATCGCCTCCTCGTAGCAATCGAGCAGCAGATCAATCGCCGCGTCGCCGATCGCGTGCGCGCAGCACTGCCAGCCGAGATCGTGCGCGCGCTTGAACTTCGTCCTGAAGGCATTGGGCGTCTGCATCCAGAGGCCAACGTTCTCCGCCTCACCGATGTATGGATGGTGCATCCGCGCCGTGCGGCCGCCGATCGAGCCATCAATGAAGAGTTTGGCGGGCCCAATGCGCAGGCGCGCATCGCCGAAGCCGGTGCGGATGCCCGTGCCTTCGAGCGCATCGAGCATCTCATCCACCATCATCATCAGGTAGGTCCGCAGGCCGCCCGTGCCCCGGTCATGAAGCGCCTGATAGGCGGTCATTTCCTCGGGTCGGTGGATACCGGCTTCTCCCACACTTGTCACACCGACCGCATGGTAAAGCGTGGTGGCCCGGTCGAGTGCGTCCGCAATCTCGTCGGCGGATGGCTCCTGGATGATATTGGAGACAAACCGCATCGCGCTCTCGCGGAGGACGCCGGTCGGCTCGCCGTGCTCATCGCGGTCAATGACGCCACCTTCGGGATCCTGCGTCGTCGCGGTAACGCCCGCCAGTTGCAGCGCCTTCGTGTTCGCGACGGCGATATGCCCGCATGCCCGGACGACGAAGACCGGATGCTCCGGCGCGGCGAGGTCGAGGTCGGTGCGGTTCGGATGTCGGTTCTCGGCGAATCGCGCATCGTCGTAGCCACGGGCGCGAACCCACCGATCCGGCGGTTGGGACTCGGCCCGCTCGCGAATCCGAGCGACGAGTTGGGCGATGCTGTTCGTCGCTTCCGGGCGGGCATTGACCGCTGCCGCCGCGAAACCGACATACATCGGGTGGCAGTGCGCGTCGTTGAAGGCAGCGGTCGCGGTACGGCCTTGCAGGTCAATGACCTCCGTACTGGCGCGGCGCTCGGCCAATGCGTCGTCGTTCGAACCGACCACGGCGATGATGCCGTTGCGGATCGCCACCGCCTCCGCGACGGGCATCGCGGGATCAGAGGTAATCAGGTGTCCGTTCGTAAGAATCAGATCTCCGGCCACGGGTTGCTACTCCCTTCGCTATTGTCCGGCGCCACAGCCGATAGGCGATTGTACCGCACCCCGCGGATCCCGCTCTCGTGGTATACTTTTCTCCATGGAAGATGACATGAAAAACAAACCGGACGAATATTGGCGAGGCAAACTCACTGCCGAGCAATACCATGTCCTCCGTCAGAAGGGGACAGAACGACCGTTCACCGGCAAATTCTATCTCAATCACGACAGCGGGATGTATACGTGCGCCGCGTGTGGCAGCCCGCTCTTCTCATCAGACACAAAGTTCGACAGCGATTGCGGCTGGCCGAGTTTCGACCGCTCCATCGCGGGGAATGTCGAGTTCCACGAAGATAACAGTTTCGGCATGCGCCGGACCGAGGTACTCTGCGCCACCTGTGGCGGGCATCTTGGGCACGTCTTCGATGACGGTCCGCGCGAGACGACTGGGCAGCGATTCTGTATCAATTCTGCCGCGCTCAATTTTAAGCAGATGGAATAAATCCCCTTTTCGGTTCGGGTCGAACTCGACACTGCTTGCCGATCATCATCGGGAGCGGATATTTTCCTCTTGTCGCACCCTGCGAGGTGCCTGTGTATATCACATCCATCACCGACGGGTACACGTATGTTCGATGCCGTGGCAGCCGGACAGGGTGATCCTGCTCATGGGAACGGATACGGTGAATTGCGAATCCTACGTGTTGCCAAAGTGGCGATTTCCCTTCATACTCACATGATTGATTAATCGTTCGATTGATGGAGATGAGATGATGGAGAAGGCGATCAGCGCGACGGAGGCTCGGGTCCATTTCGGTGAACTCATGCGCCGTGTTGTCGAACGCGATGAATCAGTCATCGTGGAGCGGGGCGGGAAGCCGGAAGTCGTCATACTCTCTATTGCGGAATACAAGCGGCTGCGGAAACAAAATCACGATGACTGGTTGGAACGAGTTGACCGTCTGCGGGAGCAAATTAGGCAGGAACTTAGTGGCCGTACCCTGCCGCCGCCTGAGGAGATTATTCGCGAGATGCGGGAGGAGCGAGATGCGCAACTCCTCGACAATTTGCGTTGACGCCAGTTTGGTTATGCATCTTATCGCAGTCACTTCTGGTGAACGGATACGGGGACTCTGGGAGAGGTGGCAGAAAGAGGGGCAACAACTCGTCGCACCGGTATTACTCCGCTATGAAGTCACGAATGCGCTCTATCGTTATCAAAAGGCGGGCATGATAAGCGGAGACGCGACGATGGAGGCGCTAAACGCAGCGTTCGCCCTTCCAATTCAATTCTACAACGATCTGGAACTTCACAAGTCGGCGCTCGCAATGGCGGGGCATTTCGGGTTGCCTGCGGCGTACGACGCGCATTACCTCGCACTCGCTGAGCGCCTCGGTGCAATATTCATCACAACGGACCGACGGCTCGTGAATGCTGTGCAGTCCGCATTACCATGGGTGCAACTAGCGGAGACGTAGCCACTTCATCGCCGCCAAGCGCCTTGCCGTCGGAAAATTAACCCATCGTGGATGCGACGAATGTCCAGACGGAAGGGCGGAAGCCGATCGTCGCCCTCGCGTGACAGTATCACATCCTGCCCGTCGCCAATTGCTAATCTACCGGGCGCGGCACCCATTGGTCGCCGTCGCGCGCCATGACGTGCGTGATGCCGACATCGCGCAGAATCGCGGCCGCTTCGGTAAAACCGGCGGCGACATCGGCGGGCGTGTGGGTGTCTGCCGTGACGGTGATCGGGATGTCCAGATCGCGGCAGCGGGCGAGCACCCACGGGCTTGGAAACGCGGAGGCGATGGCCTTGCGCAGACCCGACGTGTTCAATTCGACGATCAGGCCACCCGCTTTGAAGGCACGCAAGGTCTCCTCAACCGCCGCGACATACCACGCGTCCGTCTCGCGGAAGTAACGATCGCCACTGTTCCACATCTTCATCTTGTCCATGTGGCCGACGATCACGACACCTGGTGTGCCGACCATCTGGCGTTGCAGCGCGAAATATTCCGTGAACGCGCTCCGCACATCGCCATGCCAGCCAACAGCCAACCCGGACGCGAATCGCTCCGCGCTATTGTCAATCTCCCACGGCATGCCCTGATCGTCCGTCCCGACGAAATGGACGGAGCCGACGAAGTAATCGAAATTGTGCGGGAAGATCTGCTCGCGGTAGAAGGCGCCCATGCCCGGCAGGTAGTCGAGTTCAAGGGCGAGGAAGATCGGCAGGCGGTCGCGATACTCGTCTCGCAAACGACGCACCTCCGCGCAGTATGCGGGGAGATCGGCGAGGCGCATCATCCACGGGTCGCACGTTCGCACGGGCACGGGTGCATGGCTCGAAACACCATACGAGTCGAGGCCCGCCGCGAGAGCGGCCTCGATATATTCGGCAATCTCACCCTCGCCGTCGCAGTAGCGGTTGTGCGTATGGTAGTTGGTGCGCAACGTCATGGGAGAATGCCCGGCGTCACGCGCCGACCGCTTCCTTGAAGCGGCGAATCGCATCAATGTGCTCCCGCGGCGAGTTCAGCCCGGCCTTCATCGTGTTGACGGTCAGATGCGTCGCCCCGATCTCCCGCCAACCCTCGACTTGCCGCGCCCACTCGTCCGGCGTCGTGCCCGCGATGCTGACGCGCGCCTCGAAGCCGATCGCCCCCGGATCGCGGCCGGCGGCTCGTGCGTACTCACGCGTCTTCTCGACCATCTCGCGCGCCGTTTCGTCCGGCGCGCGCTGCGGAAACCAGCCGTCGCCCATCTCGCCGACGCGCTTCAGCGTCGCTTCGGAACTGCCGCCGATCCAGATTGGGATCGGGCGCTGGACGGGCATTGGATTGAGGCCCGCCGCCTCGATGTGATGCCATTTGCCATGGAAGGTCACGACTTCGTCCGTGAAGAGCGCCCGGAGCACGGCGATCTGCTCCTCGCTCCGCTTGCCGCGGTTGCGAAAGTTCTCACTCAGCGCCTCGTACTCGACTTCGTTCCAGCCAACGCCAATGCCGAGCCGGAACTGTCCGCCCGTCAGCACATCCACTTCCGCCGACTGCTTGGCAACGAGCACCGTCTGCCGCTGCGGCAGGATGATGACACCCGGCACGAACTCGAGGCGCGTCGTCACCCCCGCGAGATAGCCGAAGAGGACGAACGGTTCGTGAAACAGGCTCCGATGCGTGTATGGCCCGCGCCAGTCCGGCCGGTTCGTAGTGTCCGCGCCGACGACATGATCGTAAGCGAGGAGATGCGTATAGCCCAATCCCTCCGCCGCCTGCGCGTAATCGCGCACGGCCATCGGATCCGCTGTGATCTCATTCTGTGGGAACGTCACACCGATGCGCATGCGTCTTCCTCCCTGCCTAACGCGCGGTCACACTATACGTAGAGACGAACGGCATGTGCGGTCGCTATTCCTCGTTAGTACGTCGAGAGCGGTTTGCGGGCGAGGATCACGGCCTTGTCGTCGCTGTAGGAGTAAACCGAACCATCCGGATTGTATTTGAGATCGTAGAATTCCTTCGCGGCGGGGGCGGCGTTCGCCCAGGCGTTCCGTACCTCGTCGGCGTTCGCGTTCGCGCGGCCAATCCACTGCTCCAGTTCGTGCTCCTTGCGATACAGTTCGACACTAACGACCTCGAACTCGGCGCCGGCAAGCAGCGCCAGCCATTCCGCCTCGGTCGCCGAGCGGACGTGCGAGCCGTCGCGCAGTTTCTCGATGTGATTGAGAAGGTCACCCGCTTCACCCTCCGGTACGACGCTGTCCTCGAGCAGGAACCGCCCGCCCGGTTCGAGGACGCGCGCGACTTCATGCACGTAGGTATGGGTGTCCGGGAAATGATGCGGCGCGATGCGCGTCGTGACGAGACTGAACGCGTGGTCCGCGAAGGGCAAGGCCTCAGCGTCCGCGAGCGTGTAGGTGACGTTCGCTACCCCCTTCGAGGAGATGAAATTGCGCGCCGTCAGCAGCATCTTCTGGGTGAAATCGGACGCGACGACTGCCCCCGCCGTCCTCGCCACGGCGAGCGCGGTGTGGCCGCCTCCCGTCGCGATGTCCAGTGCGATGTCGTCTGATGTTGGCGCGGCGAGTTCGACAAGGCGCGCAAGATCGTCGCCGCTCGCATGCCCTTTGCTGACGACGTAGTTCGCCGCCGTCGCCGCGAACTGCGCCTTCACCCGATCCTTGATTGCCGCGTTCTTTTGCTCGGTCATCGTTCGCTCCCCTCACTAGGCCAGTGCATGCGGAGAGCATAACACGAAGCAATGAGCAATGAGCAACGAGCAACGAGGGGGATTCGCTTCCTCATTGCTCGTTGCTCGTTGCTCGTTGGTGTTAGCCGCCCAAACGCGCCATCGCTATCTGGGCATCCTTGTAGTTCTTATCGTCCACGAGAGCCATCTGGTACTCGCGCTTGGCCGTTGCTCTATCTCCCTGCTTCTCGAAGACGATGCCGCGCTCGTAATGCATGATCGCATAGACGCCCGCTGAGCGGATATTCTCTTGCGATACCTGGAGCGCTTCATCGTTCATGCCGAGGTTAACCATCGCCGTGACGGGCCACGACTGATACCAGAGCGTCCAGGGATACTTTTGGATCAATCCCATGCCGCGCGCCTTGTGGTATGCGTCCACAGCCTTCTGGAACTCCCCGGCTTGGAAATACGCGCCGCCGAGCGCGAAAGGGAGTTCGGCGTTCGTCGGCTGCTGCTCGATGCGGTTCTGCACGTAGGAAATGTCGTGCGCGATGTTGACGGTGAGATTCATATCATCGCCCATCACCTTTTGCACATTCGGCGCGAGCCGGTCGTTCCAGACGGGGATGTAGACGTAGTTATAGACCGGCCAGAGATCATCGAACTCGGCGTACGAGATCGGTACCGCCGCGCCCTCCATTGAGTCATTGATGAGGAAGACGCCCTTCGCGTCGTCGTATCCGCGCACGACGCGCCAGTGGCCGATCCCGGCGTGGTCCGTGCGGTTCTGCCATTGGCCGGCGATCACCGGCACACCGACCGCAACGAGCCGTTTCACACGATCCACCGTGCCACCATGATACGCCTCCGCGTGCAGGCCCTGCCCGCGCAAGTACTCCACGATCCGGTTCGACTCGACATTCTTGCTACCCTTCACGCCGTTGTTCGGGCGCAGGTATGCGGTCACGGCATTCGGATCGAGTTTGATGCCGAAATACGAGACGGACATCGCGATGGACTCTTCGGCGCACTGATTCCAGCCCTGGAACCAGTGCGACATTGGTTCGAGGAAGGTAGCGGACGCAATCGCCTCCGGCTTCGCTGTGGGTGCAACGGTCGGCGTCGCGGGAGTGATCGTTGGGGAAGATGTCGCGGTCGAGACCGTCGCGCTCGTGGAAACGGCAGCCACTTGAGCGACCGTGGTTGGCGTGATGGTGGCAGACGGGGCGGGCGTCGGCGCGGAAGTCGCGGATGGCTCGGGCGTTGGCGATGCAGGGACGGCCACTGCGTCCGAAACGGGACCCGCTGGTTGTTGACCGAGCGAGAGGACGACGCCCGCCGGTGTCGCGGTTGGCGCTGGCCGGCTCAGGTATGGGATGTGGCCGCGCACGCGCGCTGATTGCAACCCGATCGCGGCAACGATCAGGCCGAGAAGAATGAACGACGTTGCAACGCCAAACCAGCGATTCGCGCGGCGGGGCGGGTGGTTCATGATATGTCCCCTTCATGGCGCACGCATATGCCCGTCTGGAAGATGCGCCTATCATACACATTCTGTCAAGTTAGGGCGAATTGCCAATGCCAACGAGGTGTGTGGCGCAGGTGGTTATGTCGTCAGATCACCCGCGTTATCGCGCCACCACGACGCGACGTGATCCGCCCGCGCGATCCAGACATCGCCGAGGTCAATCAGGTATTCGAGCATGCGGGCAAGCACCCGGCTCGGCGCGGGCCGCCCCATCATGTGCGGATGGAGGGTGAAACAGGCCAGGCCGCTTTGCAATGGGCTGTTCAACAGTCCCGCCTCCGAATCAGCGCATTTCCGGGATCATCGCGCCATGTGTGGCGAAGAGATCGTCTACAAGCGACCATATCTCATCAAGCGTCAGTTCCGCTGCCAGATGCGGGTCGAGCATCGCGGCATGATAGACGTGATCCCGCTTCCCTTCCAGCGCCGCGGCAATCGTCACTTCCTGCACATTGATATTCGTGCGCATCAGCGCGGCGAGATGCACCGGCAGGTCGCCGATCACGGTCGGCTGAATACCGCTCGCGTCCACAAGGCAGGGCACCTCGACAGTGCAGCCGTCCGGCAGATTCGTAATCAGGCGGTCATTGCGCACATTGCCGTAGATGACGGCAGGGATGTTGGTCTCCTTCGCGCGGATGATCTGGGCGCAATACTCGCTTGTCTGCCGCACCGGCAGTGGACGGTCGCTGTTCGTCAGTTCGTCGCGCATCGCTTTCCAGCGCGCATTCTGGTTCTCGCAGCGCGTGAGATACTCATCGAGCGGGATATGGAATCGCTCGATCAGTTCGGGGCGATCGCGTTTGATGAAGTACGGCACGTACTCCGCGAAATGCTCGCTCGATTCGGTGACGAAATAGCCGAGCCGCCGGAAGATTTCGAACCGGACGGCATCGTGCATCCGCAATTGCGCGCTGTCCGGTCGCTCCACGTCATCGGGAGTTGGCAATGAGGGATAGGCATCTGGCTTGCCAAACCGTTCGCGCAGCATCGGATACGCATCCTCGCCATTGGCGCGCAGTTCGAGATAGAAGGCCATGTGATTGATCCCGGCGCAGCGATACTCCATCGCCTCGGGCGGCACGCCGAGGTAGCGCGCCAGTTGCGCCGCTGTCCCCTGCACGCTATGACAGAGCCCGACCGTCCGAATCCGCGTCGCGCGCTGCACGGCGCCCGTCACCATCGCCATCGGATTGACATAGTTGAGAAAGAGGGCATCCGGGCAGACCGCTTCCATGTCACGGCAGATGTCGAGCACGACCGGGATCGTCCGTAGCGCGCGGAAGATGCCACCGATGCCGAGCGTATCCGCGATCGTCTGCCGAAGGCCGTATCGCTTCGGTATCTCGAAATCAATCACCGTGCTTGGCCGGTAGCCGCCGACCTGGATCATGTTGACGGCGTAGTTCGCGCCATCGAGCGCGGTGTGCCGATCGGTCGTCGCGGTGATGCACGGCTTCGCCCCGACCGCCTCCGCTACCCGTTGCGCGACGATTTCCGCGACGCGCAATCGCTGGGGATCAATGTCCATCAGCGCGATCTGACTGTCGCGCAGTTCCGGGTGCGAGAGGATATCGCCGAGCAGATTCTTCGCGAAGACGACACTCCCCGCACCGATCATCGTGATCTTCGTCACGTTGCCTCCAGAGTCGGCAGCTGGCAGTGGTTCGGGTTCCCTTCTGCCGACTGCTGACCGCAGACTTACCCGTACCGCACCTGCGGTGCGGCGACTTGCGGTATGGCGTTCATGATGTCGTCGAGCGTTGTGCTCTGCTTGACGATCGCCGCGAAGGGCTCCGCGTTCGATTCCGGCACCCACCAGACGCGGCCACGGTAATGGACGCGTACACCTCCGGCATCGAGGTAGATATGGAGACCGATTTGCCGCTCCAGCAAGGACGCGACCGCCTCTTCGCCGCCGATCATCTTCACGAAGCGGCTATACATCCGCTTGCCCATCTCCATCAGCATGAGGGGGTTGACGAGTGACTCCGGCTGCTGAACCGTCGCCGGATCAACCGCGTTGGCGATGCCCCCCGTCATCTTCACCGGGGTGCCGATCGCCGGGCCGTTGCCAGGTTGATCCGCCCGCGTCCGGCCAAGCGAATGATCCTCGTTGAAGACGCGGGTCCGGCCGCGCAGTTCTGTCGGGTCGCTACTCATGCTTCGCCTCCAGGTAGAGAGTCATCAGTCGGCAGAAGGCCGGCGCGTTGGCCCAACCTCGTGCGTATATCGCGCCAAGTATAGCAAAGCCACAGCGTCGTATACGTCGTGGCTGCGGACTATCTTCCACTGACTGCCGGCTGGTTACTGATTCGGGCGCGCGATGACGACCAAACGATGGTCGTCCACACCATAGGGCCAGCAGGTTATGAGCGTCAGGCGTTCGTCGCCGGTCGTACCGATGAATTTGGCGTTCTCGATACGCTTCTCAAGTGGCTGGCCGACTTCGGGTAGAAGCAGGATTTCGTCCACATGATACTTAATCAGGCGGTCGCCCGCCTGGACATCCACCTCGTCGCCCTTCTTCAGTTTATAGAGATTCTTGAAGACCTCGCCCTGCCAGTCGTCGTGCCCGGAGAGGACGACATTCTCGCCTTCGCCGGGGTTCGCGCTGGAAAAGTGATGGCCGACAGCGTACGGAGCGACATCCCAGATGTATGCTTGTTGGCCCTCAATCTCTATTGGTGAGACACCGACATCAATCACTTCGGAGTTCACCTTAATCGCCGGAATCGTCAGATGGGTCGGGCCAGGCATTTTCGGTTTTGGCGTCGGTGAGGCGGCATCGGAGGACGTCGGTACGGGAGTCGCCACCGGCGCTGGTACGGCCGCGAGGATCGTCCGGTCTCTGCCATCGGATGTTGTGGCGACAGGTTGCGCCGCCCGCGTACCGGCATTCGCGGTCGGCGTCGTTGCGCTGTCCGGCACGAGCGCGCCAGAAACGGTGGATGGAAAGGGCGTTGCCGGAGAGAGCGACGCCGATGTCGAACGCACGGTCGGCGTCGTCACCCGACTGAGAAAGGCTTGCGTCTCGGCGTCGTACTGGTGCCGGTTCCACGCGGTGATGCCGACTGTCAGGAGGATCGTCAGGATGCCCGCGGCGATGAGCAATGTACCGACGAGTTGGCTGATCCTCCGGCGTGCGGGCACGGGCAATTCGTCACCGTCGTCGGCGACTGTCGTCGCGACGGCGGGAGGTACGGCATTGCCGCCTTCCGTGGTCGGTCCCTCCGTCTGCGCCTCAACGGGTTTCGCAACATTGTGCTCGGTGATCTTCTCGTCAATCGAATCGGCAGCCTGCCCGGAGGCGTTACCTGCCGGTTCAATTTCCGTTATTTTCTCAATCGTCCCGTCGAGTGCCATTTCCGGATCGTCGGTCATCTCCCCGTCCTTGCTTCCATAAGATCCATGTCAGATTGTACGTACAATAACGACCGCACGGATCAACCGTCAAGCGTCGCCGCCCACGATACGCGCGACCGAAGGCGCTCGCACAACGTTTTCCATCGCAATGACCTTGACAAGTTATGGCAACCGCCCGACGATTAGAAACACTAACAGTACGATGCTCTAGCGATTGTGAGCGCATGATGCGAGCGACAGAAGCAGAGACGACCGCCTGCCCCACCGGACAAACCGTACCCGCCGAACTCGATACCGCGCTCGTCACGGCGATGGACCGGACGATCAGTCGCTATCAGCGGTCGCTCCGTTCGGCCATTGAGCAAGCCGAGGGACCGGGGCGCCTGACGATGTCGCAGTTGCGCTGCCTCCAGGCATTCGGCGCGGACGGCGCCGCCCTCACGACGCACCTCGCGCGCCGAATGAATGTCGCGGTACCGACGATGACGAGCATGATTGATGGTTTGGCGGAGCGCGGCCTCGTCGTCCGTCATCCCGACCCGGCGGACCGGCGGCAGGTGCGGATCGTGATGACCGATGAAGGGCACGCCGTTCTCTCCCGCTATCAGGCAATCATGCACGCGCGCCTCCGCATGCTGATTGGCCATCTCAACACAACGCAGAAAAAACGGCTCCTCGCCGCGATCCAGGATGTGGCGATGATGCTCGATGCGGACGCCGCCAATCGTGATGAGCGCGAGAAATCGAAAGGAAACCCCTAGCCTGTGGCGACGATCACCGCTCCCGTACCGACGCTTTTCGATCCACTTTCGTACGGCGGGGACTTCCCGCGCGGCCGCGACCATTACGGCACAAAGCGAAGCAAGGAAACCGGCATAGGGAGCGAAGGATGATCGGAAAATCCACACAACCGGCGACAGTGAGCGGAACGGCCGTGGGAGCGGCCGCTGTCGCGCCGCCGCGCCAAGGTACCTTCGCCTCCCTGCGAATCCGCGATTACCGGCTACTCTGGTGGGGGATGATCGTCTCCAACATCGGGACGTGGATGCAGATGGTCGCGCAGGGCTATCTCGTCTACCAACTGACCCACTCGCCATTCGCGCTCGGCCTCGTCGGCTTCGTCCGCGCCGTGCCCGTTTTGGCCTTCTCGCTCTTCGCGGGCGTCGTCGCCGATCGCGTGGATCGCCGTAAACTGCTGATCGTCACCCAGTCGCTCGCGGGTATCTTCGCCCTTATCCTCGGCATCCTGACCTCATCGGGCGTTATCACGGTCTGGATGATTATGATCCTCTCGTTCATGTCGGCGGCAGTCGCATCCTTCGACAACCCGACGCGGCAAGCGCTCGTGCCGGATATCGTCGGTAAGGAGTACATCGCCAATGCCGTCGCCCTGCAATCGGCGGCATTCAACGGCACGGGTATTCTCGGCCCATCGCTCGCCGGCCTTGCGCTCGGTTTCATCGGCATCGCCGCCTGCTTCTACATCAACGCCGTCTCCTTCCTCGCCGTCATTATCGCGCTCTGGTTGATGTCCTCCGTACCGAATCGGACGGTGCGCAAACAGACGATGCTCGAAAATCTGCGCGAAGGATTCGGATACGTGCGCAGCAACCGGACCGTCGCCGCGCTGCTCATTCTCATCGGCCTCGTCGGCCTGCTTGGCCGACCGTACACGCAACTGATGCCGGCGGTGCAGCGGGATGTCCTCCATGTCGGCGCGACCGGGCTTGGCATGTTGATGGCCTTTTCCAGCATCGGCGCGCTGATCGGCGCGCTCGCCATCGCCTCCCTGAGCAACTTCTCGCACCGCGGGCTGTTGCTCACGATCTCGATTGGGGCGTTCGGCGCGTCGCTGATCGGCTTCGCGTCCTCGCGGTCGTTCCCGCTCTCGCTGGGGCTACTCGTCATTGTCGGCGGCGCGGCGACGATGAGTATGTCCACGACGAACATGCTGATCCAACTGAACGTCCCCGCCGATTTTCGTGGCCGGATCATGTCCATGTACACGATGATCGCGATGGGTATGATGCCCCTCGGTTCGATGGTCCTCGGCACGATTGCCAACTTCATCGGCGTACCCGAAACGCTCGTCTTCGGCGGCATCGGCTGCCTTGGGTCGCTCATGCTCATCAGCATGTGGGTACCGGCGGTCCGAACCGCGTCCTGATTCCGCATATATGGTTTCGTTATTGGCGGATGAAGAGGTTCTCGCGATTGCCCTTTCATCGTCGTTCGGAATCGTGGCGTCCATGTGCGGCGCGATTGAGTCGACGGGCTGTGCTATCCTGAACCGGGGTAGTAGCGCGGTACGCAAGGAGTTCGCTCCATGCTGGCCTTACAGCGGAATCGCGGCATCCTGACCGGCTGGATCGTCGGCGTCCTTGCCGTCGCGGGGATCATCGCCTGTTTCCTGACCTATGGCGTGGAGGCGCGCCGGACGCGCGAAAACTTCGACGACTCGCTGGCGCAGCGTGCGGACGATGTCGCTAATGTTGTCCTCAAGCCGGATGGCAGCATAGACACCTATGCGCTCGCGTTCGCGCGGGACTTGAACACCGCGGGGATTGATGTGTACCTCTTCACGCCGAACGGCACAGAACTCTTCGCCCCCAATCCACAGCGCGTGCCGAACCTGCCCGCCCTGCTTCCCCTCAAAGTCGCGGAGGATGGCGCGACCGACACCCGCACACTCTCATCACCGGGCAATGACACGCGCGTCTTCACGGAACCCGTCTGGATCGGCGAGCCGGACAGCGCGCACATCGCCGTCATCGTGCAGACGGGGCGACCGAACGCGCCGCTCCATGACCTCCTCAACAAACTCCGGCTGATCATGGCACTCATCGGTGGTGGCGTCATCCTCTTTTCTGTCATCGGTGGGCTCTTCCTCGTGCGACAGGTAATGGTGCCGGTGCGGCGCTCGCTCGCTCAGCAGCAGGCATTCGTCGCCAACGCTGCCCACGAATTGCGCACGCCGCTCGCCGTGATTCAGGCGACGACCGAACTTGCCTTGATGCGGGAGCGGAGCGCGAGCGAGTACCGTGTCGCGCTCGAAGAGATCGGCGCCTCCGTCGTGCAGACGAGTACAATGATCGCCGATCTGCTGACGCTCGCGCGGATTGACGCGGGCCGCCAGCCGATTATCCAGAGCCAGGTCAACGTGGGTACTATCGCGACGGCTATCGCGGAAGATGCGGCGATCACCTTTCCCAACCATCCGATTCGCACAGACGTGGACGGCGACGCGGTCATCGAAGGCGATACGCGGCTCTTGCAACGGTTAATTGCCAATCTCGTCGAGAATGCCTGCCATTATACGCCGCCGGGGACACCGGTCGCCATCACCGTGCGCCCCGAACGAGAATGGCTCGCCATACGTGTGCGCGACGAAGGCCCCGGCATCGCGCCCGCAGAGATCGAGCACCTCTTCGAGCGGTTCTATCGCGGCGCGAGCGGCATCGCGAGCGAGCATCATGGCGCGGGTCTCGGCCTCAGCCTCGTCCAGCAGATCACGGAGGCGCATGGTGGCCGCGTCGGCATCGCCAGTTTCGTGGATGTCGGCACGACGGTGACGGTTCTGCTGCCTCGCTCCGCGCACCGGCTCATCTCGCGCCTCCCCATGCTCACCAATAATGCGGACCGCTCGCCGGTGAACGCGAAGTAACGTCCGTATTCGCGATTGAGAACCGAAAGCCCGCGCGCCGGATCAGGATCGTGGCGGTAGCCTTGCGATGCACAATTGACCTCCCGGATGAATTTATGCAAACAACTCGACAGAATGTTGTGGGATATGCTATGATACGGACATGCGTTCGCGTGTACGGACAGTACGAAGTGGAAGGTAAGGAGGTGACGCCATGAGCAGCAACCCGGAGCAAGGGCGGAGAACGGAGTTTGGTACAAGTCGGCAATCTGTCGCGGACATCCCAACGACGCCCCAACCGGAGCAGCAAGCGCTGTTCACGGTGGACACGAACGGCAAGTTAACGCCCGGCGTCGCGCTGATGCGTGACCTGACGCCGGACGCAACACTGACGCTCGCGCGCTACTGGTTTCGCCGCTACCTCGAACAGTCCGGCCACCCGAAGAACACCGTCGAATCGTACTCATACGACCTCGCACTCTTCGAGGAACGGATCGGCCCGAAGCCGGCGCCGCAGATCAGCGCGCGGGACATCGCCGCCTTCCTCGGCGACAGCAGCACGCGCAGCACGCGAAAGCGTCGGCTTACGTCGCTCAACACCTTCTTCAAGTTCCTCATTGTGCAGTGCAAACTGATCACCGAGAAAGAGAACCCGGCGGCCGGTTTTTATCCCGAACACATTCCCCTCAAGACGCCGCAGCCGCTTTTCGCCGACGAGCAGGAGCGTTTCCTCGCCGCAGCCGCCGACGAGAACGAGCGTTCTGCGCTCATCGCTCACCTCTTGTTGCGGCTCGGATTCTCGCGCGGCGAGTTGCTGACGATCCGCAAAGAGCATGTGGACATGTCCGACCCGGAACATCCAGTCGTCTACATCTATTACGATTCGGCCCGCTACCGGAACAAGGAGCGGAAACTGGCGGCGGACGCCACCTTTGCGGACATCTTCACCGCCTACGTCACGGCGTATGATCCGCAAGAACGGCTGATCGCGCTCCCACCCCAGTCCATCAACAAGATCGTCGAACGGATCGCCGCGAACGCGGATATTACGAAGAAAGTGACGCCACAATCGCTCCGTGATACGTGGGCAGTCGAGCGGGCGCGCGAAGGAAATGACGCTGGGAAGCTGATCGGTCTTCTCGGCCTCGCGGACGACTCGCGCAACAAAATGAGCGTCGAACGCTACATTAAACTCGCCTCCCCGGCCCTCTCATAGTGAAGTGGAAGAGACTGGGAGCTGAGGGCTGAGGTTGAGTATTTTCCCCCTTCCCGCGAGGAAGGGGGTCGGGGCGTTACAGCGTTTTGCAGAAGCATTGAGCCGGTGGTGGCGGGCTTTAGCCTGCCGTTCCTTGCTCTGGCAGGCTAAAGCCCGCCACCAATACGATATTTGCTCTAGGAAGACTTCTCCGAAATCGGCTCGCACCAGCGCGCTTCTTCGTCGGGCAAGGCGAGCCAGGGTTGCACGCGGCGCATAAATTCGTCCGCGCACTCGTCATGCGGAATCGCGCCGCAGCGATCGAGGATCTCCAGACGGGCACGTTGATTGGTATGGCGGAACGTTTGCGCGTACTTGAGCGGCGCGATCACCGAGTTCGCTCCCCAAATGACCATCACCGGCTGCGTGAGGTTCGCGAAGGCGTGCCGCACAGGCCAGTTCAGTTGCTGGCCAACGAACGCGGCGGGCGCGAAGCGCGCATTCTTCTGATGCGACGCCGCGTGATAATACGCAATCATCTCGTCCGTCACCGTCGTCTTATCGTAATACCCTTGCTGCTCCAGGAAGTAGCGCAGACTCGGTTTCGAGACGAGCGCATTGAAGAGCGCCGCGCCGACAACCGGAACGGTGAACAGGGCGGCACTCGCAGTTCGCCCCCGACTTGGCGAGCGGTCGGCCAACTGCTCAAGTCCGGTTGGCGATGAAAGGATGAGGCGGCGGAAGAGGCCCGGATGATCGAATGCGAGTTGCGTGACGTAGGCGGCGGTCAGGCTGCTCGCGATGACGATGCACGACCGGCCGATCACATCCTGCACGAAATCACGGATCATCTGCATAAAGACAACGGGCGTGTACTCCATCACGGGCCGATCGGAGAGACCGAAGCCAATGAGGTCCGGGCAATAGACGCGGTATCTCTCCGCGAACGGTGCGAAGACGCGTCGCATCTCATAGCCGCAGGCGGTCGCGGAGATACCGTGCAGGAGAAGGAGCGGCGTGCCCGCTCCGCGCACGGCATAACTGATTTCGCCATCGCGCCACGAATACCGTTTCGACTCACCGGACAGGACGGGCCAGAGTGGTGGCGCGGTGGTGGCGAGCGCGGCATTTGCCCCGCCAAGCATTGCCGCGCCGCCCAACAACGCGCCCGCGCCGATCACCAAGCCCTTGCGTCGTGTCATCGGTGTTGATCCTTTCGGATGTACTCCCCGCGGCGCACATGCAAGGCCGGACTGCAAGGGGATTGCCACGGTCAGGACGCGTGGCGCGCCCGCCAATGTTCGGCGACTTCCGCGCCCGTTGCAAACCAGACCGGCTCCGGCATCGCCTGAACATAGGCAATGAACTGCTCCAGCATCCGCACGCGCCCCGGTCGGCCGGAGAGTTGCGGGTGCATCGTCAGCATGCACAAGCCGCCATAGGTGTAGATACCTGCGAATTCTTCCTGCCATGCCTGCAAGGCGTTGGCTGCGGGCTGGATCGGTCGCGTCGCGCCACTCGGCCGGAAGAGGAAAAAGGGCGCGTCATCGAGAATCCACTGTACCGGCAATTCCATCACCTCCGTATCCGGGTGCCGATAGGGCAGGAAGGTATCCATCAGATTGCTGCTGTACTGAAAACCGTACGCGGATAGCAGATCGAGCGTATTGGTACTGAATTCCCACGATGGCGAGCGGTATCCTACCGGGTGAACGCCTGCTATCTGCTCGATTGCGCGCAGGCCACGTTCCAGGACATCTCGTTCTTCATCTTTGGTCAGCGAGGTCGGCGTCTCGTGAATCCAGCCATGATGACCGATTTCGTGCCCTGCCGCGACGATCTCGCGCATCATCTCCGGATAATGCTCCACGGTCCAGCCCGGCACGAAAAACGAGGCGCGCAGGTCGTGGCGGGCAAGCAGGTCGAGGATGAGCGGCACGCCGACGGTCGGTCCATAGTGGCCCATCGAGAGCAGGCCGGGTTTGTGCGCGTTCGCCGGGTCCGCGATCAACCAGAGTGTTTCCGCGTCTACATCGAATGAGAGTACGACGGCGCATCGCGCGCCATTCGGCCACCGCCCCGGTTCCGCGTTGATCATCCTCTGCCTCCTTCATACGTGTTCACGCATGCCATCATACCGCGCCACAGCAATGCGCCAATAGCGGCGACCATCATCGTCGCCGAAGGGATACGTACCGAGGCAAATGGGCATAGTGACACTCGTCAGCATCTTTACATCAGCGGGAAAATGGCTTACTCTCCATACTATGAGACGTGTTCAACGCACTTCGGCACCGCTCATTATTGCCCACCGTGGCGCGTCGGCGGATGCCCCGGAAAATACGCTCGCCGCCTTCCGTCTCGCCATCGCGCAGGGCGCGGATGGGCTTGAGTGCGACCTGCGCATGAGTGCGGATGGCGTGATCGTCATCAGCCACGATGACTCGCTCAGACGGACCCACGAGCATCCTGTGTGCATCGCGGAGGCGACCACCGCCGAACTCGCAGGGTATGGTGTTCCCACACTCGCCGAGACGCTGGCGACCGTCCGTGGCAAATTACCGCTGATCAACCTCGAACTCAAAGAGCCGATTCCACCCGATACGCTTGCCGCCACCATCGGCGCGGACGTGGACGGCATCATCCTCAGTTCCTTCGACATCGAGATCATCAGGGCGACGCGCGACGCGCTGCCACAGTTGCCGTTCTGGCTTCTCACGCGGCACGGCACGAACGTCGCCATCGCGCAGGCACAGGAACTGGGCTGCATCGGCATCCATGTCTGGCACCGCGCCGCGACCCCACGATTCATCGCGCACTCCGGGCGGGCGGGCTTTCCCGTCTACGTCTGGACGCTCGATGATCTACGCCGGGCCGATATCCTTGCGGGGCGCGGTGTTGCCGGTATCACCACAAACACACCGGGCCAATTGCGTATGCTCTTTACGGCCATACTGCGCGAGTCCCGCAACGATCGGGGATAGTGGGTAATCTTACTTTCCATACCTATAGGTGCTGATTACCGCCCCAGACGCGTCCCGCAAGGTCGCGGTGTCGCCGGTGTCCTTCCAGATGCCCTTCTTCTTCCCGAAGTAGAGGTCGGTCGCGGTCGGGCTGCCCTGGCCCGAATGGATGACGACCATTCCCCCCGGCGGCAGGAAAAGCGACGGAAAGACGAGCACATTGATCCCGCTCACGTCCGTAAGGGCCCAATGCGTGAGATCAACGGTTGCGGGACCGTCATTGCGGATCGTTACGGTCTCACCGTTGACATCCGCCGCGCCATCCGGCGGGCGAGCGACGAGGTCCACGATGCGGACTGGCCCATCGCCGGTGATCGAGGGCACAGTCGTCGAGTGGCGGGCAGTCGTCGGCCTCGGCGCTTTCCCCGATGCAGAGGCGACGGGTGCAACGGTAACCGGGATCAGCGGAGCATCGGCGCTGAGATACCGATACTGGTAATAATGCTGGCCGATGTTGCCCATCTCGACGTGAAAACCGGGCGGGTTCGCCGGTGTGTACGTGAGTACGCGGCGTTCGTAGAGTTGGAGCATCACCGCTGTCGGCATCCCACCGACGCGGGCCGTCACCCAATAGGCGGGCGAGATCGGCAGACCGACGACCGAGAGCCAATCGAAAAGCGGCGTGTGGTCCACGAGCGCGC
>Ga0102924_1000307_pt1 | contig 61399 bp, 61 predicted proteins | sample PaiPotPPM11metaG_FD_80116 | JGI IMG/M metagenome (GOLD analysis project Ga0102924, IMG submission 80116) | Iron sulfur acid spring bacterial and archeal communities from Banff, Canada, to study Microbial Dark Matter (Phase II) - Paint Pots PPM... ... | reverse complement strand
CGGCACACCGGTGTGTACCGGCTTCACATCCGCGCCCGTGTTCTCGTAGCGGTACCCGCCCGGCACGAGCATGTACCCCGCCCCGTCAATCAGCACGTCATGCGTCTGCGTCATGGCAAACCCCCTCTCTATCGGCGACAAAAGCATCGTGGCGCGTGGCACCACGCCTCACTGCAATGCTTGTACTGTCCGGCTGACGACGTGATCGCGGCGCATCCAGAGGGCGGTTTTGTAGCGCAGGCCGTAGCCATCATCGTCCTTCGCGTCTGCCCATACGCCGGGCGCGCCGCGCTTGATTGCGTCCGTGTGCGCGGAGCGGACGAGCCGATCGCAGGCATAGAGCACCGGGAGTTCGATGTCCACATCGGGGATCGTCACCGCTGTCACATCGTCGGTTGGCAGGGTATGCCAGGCGTTGGAATAGACGGTCACGGCGCGGCCCGCCGCCAATCCGTAGCGAAAGTTCACCGATCCGCCCCAGAATGCCCACGCCTGCCCGTGCGTCGCGGCGGCACCGTACGGCGTTACCGGCTGGACAATCGTCTGGGAGATCTGATTGCGGAAGGCAGGTTCGTAGAGTGTTGCCTGATCGGGCACGCCCGGCAGCGTCACGCCATCCACGACGACCGCCGAGACGCTGAGCACACCTGTACCGAGGAGCAGGGCGGTCTGATTCGCCCCGCTGGTGAAGGTCGCGATGGCGGCGTTCGGGAAGTACTGCGAGTACGCCTCGAACGCCGCCTGCAGGTCATCATTCAGTTGCCCGTCGCTCCACAGCGGCGGAGAACCGGTGTCCGCCAGTTCTCGCCGCACCAGATTACGCAGATCGAGCCGCGTGTATGCCATCGGGTGTTCCTTTCAGTCGGGGGTAACAAGTAGAAAGTCCAAAGTACTTATTACTTGTTACTGATTACCTGCTACTGGAAGAATGGGCGCCCAGACAGCGCGAAGGGCGAAGTCGTCGAGCGTGTAGGGGCCGAGGTCGAGGGCGTGATGCGCGATGAGAAGCCGGAGGGCGAGTTCCGCGCGCCGCTGGACAATCGCACTCCAGATCAGTCGCTTGCGGTTCGTCTTCTGCACGACGGGTTGCAACTGGACGGTCAGGGCGATCCCGCTCCGCGCCTGCCCCGCCTCGCCGAAACTCATGCGCGGCATCTCACCGAGGTCATCCATGATCCGATAGAGCGCCTCAATGTACCGAAGATGCTGCTCCACCGAGCCGCCCGCCAGCAGATCGAGCAAGTACGCCTTCGAGTTCTCCGGCAGTTCCCACAACGCGCCCGGCGCGACATTGACGCCCTGCGCGCCCGTCACGTTCTCCAGCACCGTCACCGGGTTGCCGGAGAGTTCGAGAATCTGCGCCAGAATCGAGAGGCGACGATCGAGCGCCCGGTTCACTTCGAGGATGTCCGCGAGGTCGGAGACGCCCCAGAACGCATGCGGCTGCGGCGTGTTTGGGAAGATGAGGTACGGGATGAAGCCGTACGGGTTCGGCCCGTCGTGCATCGGCACGTCGTCCACGAGCACGCGGTAGGTTGCGTCGCTCCACTCCTCGACGACCGTGACGTTCTCCGTCGTCCCCGCGATCAGCGCGACTTCGTACGTCACTTCCGCCGCCGTCCTGGGCACGAGGCGCACCTGCCGCACGACCCGCATCCGCCGCACATCGTCCGGCGCGGACTCGACGAAGAGCGTCTGCACATCCACCGGCACAATCCGCACGCAGCCGAGTACGACATCCCACGTAATTTTGAATGCGCCATCGCCGAGCACACCGGCGTCAATCGCCGTCGCGAGGTCCGCCGCGCCGAGGTCATTTGCATGCGCCACATGCATGAGTGCCGTTTCGATCAAGGTGGCGGCCGTCGTCGCGGCGGGAGACGGGGCGCCCTCCGGGCCGCACGGCGCATCCACAGCGATTGTCACCGGCTCCGGGAAAAGGTAACTCGCACCTTTGCGGACGAAAACCCGTGCGTAGTTCGCGACGATCGGCGTCTGCCCGAAGCCGAGCCGCCCGACATCGTGCTTGCCACTATCGAAATCGAGGAACCGCCGGTACCGCTGGAGCCGCACATCGTCGTCCGCCGTGTGCCATCCTGCCCGGTGCGCCCCAGCAATCGCGGCATTCGCCGATGACCCAACGCCCGCCGTCACGACAGAGAGAAACGGAGAACTCATCGAAGCCTCCTGAGAGTAACGAGTAACGAGTAACGAGAGGGTGGACTGCTCCTTCTCGCTACTCGCTACTCGCTCCTGATTAGCTGCCGTTCACACCGATCAGCCGCGCCGTGCCGAGCGGGTTCATCAGGGCGATGGAGCAGTACCACTTGACGCGGTTCCGGCTCGCATCCTTCGTTTCCAGCGAGCCGATACGATCCACCTGGATACCGCCGGAGTGGATACCCATCACGCCGGTGTTCCAGCCGAACTTGAGGGCGTAGACCGTCGAGCAGATGTTGCCGCTCGTGCCGACCGCCTTGGTGTCCGGGATGTTGTCATCAATCTCGACGGGGATGCCATCGTACCAGAGGACCATCCGCCCGAACTCGTCCAGCGCCGATTGCAAGATGTTCCCCGCCGTCCGCCGCAGTTGGTTGAGGTTGCGGCGGCTGCGGCGGCTCATGAAGAGGACATCGGGCCGCCCCGGCTTCACCGCGTCAATCAATTGGTCCATCAAGGGGAGCGTAAGCGCCGCGCCATTCGCCCCGGCGGTGATCGTTTGCGCCGCGGCCGCCGCGCCGATCCGCTTGTCAATGCCATCAAAACTATTGGCGTCCACGCCGGTGTCACCGGTGAAGAAGGAGGTGTTGAACTGGTACGCGACCGCCTTCGCCTTCTCGTGCAGGACGACCGCCTGGATGTCGTTCTCCTGTGTGAATGAGCGTTCGAGGTAGTTGTCCACGTCCGCGTCGCCACCGAGGATTTTCAGCGTTTCCGTTTGCTGCGCGAAGGTCGGCGCACTCTCCGCCCATGTCCCGCCGACCGCATTGAACGCCACCGCCGGGAGCGCCGTCTCCTGCGGATAGGCGAGCGAGGAGCCGACCACCTCCATGAACGGCAGATAGTTGAGCACCGCCGACTCCGTCACCACCGTCTCAATCACGCCCCGAATGAGCATGCTATTCGTCAACAAACTTGCTTGTGCCAGTGTCAGTGCCATGTCTCGTTCCTTTCAGTCACTCGAAGTAACGAGTAACGAGCAGGGGCAATCCCCTCGTTACTCGTTACTCGTTACTCGTTACTGCCCCTTCAGTCCCATCGAAATCTTCGCGAGTGAAGAGAGTTGAGAGACGTCCACGCCGACGGGGCGGCCACCGCCACCGGCCGCGACGGGAATCGCCGCTTTCGTGCGTTCGATGGTACGCTGGTAGGCGGCCTTCGCCGTCTCCAGACTGGCGACCATCTCGCCGACCGTCTCACCGCCGATCAACTCCGGGATCACATCCGGGTGGGCCGCTGCGAGCGTCGCCCGCAGGGTCTGCCGCTCGTCCGCGCTCAGGACAGCGAACTGTGTCGCGCCGCCCGTGCCCGCCTCCGCCGTCGCCGGGCCGCCGATCTCCGTCACCTCTGAGGGGTTCGCCTGAGCTTCTGCCACCTTGATTTCGTCCATACCGCCCTCCTTCGGGATACGAAAGAATCGAGGGGCGGTTTCACCCGCCCCACGCTTGTTCTGTCTCCATTGGATTGTTCCCCGCACTTTGCGCTGTGCGCTGTGTGCTGCGATCACCCCCTTTCTTCAGCAATGAGCGATGAGCGATGAGGAAAATCGGCAGACGATTCCTCATCGCTCATCGCTCATTGCTCGTTGCTCGTTGCTTCCCCGTGCAACGCGGCTACGGAAGTCGTGATCGTCGAGGGCGCCGACGAGGGCAGCGCTCATCAGGAGGTCGTCGTGCGTTTCGGGATCGGGGACGCTCCACGCCATCTGCCTGCCGACACCGGGGCGGACGGTGAAGGTGCAGGCGGCGACTTGCCGCCAGAACCAGTGTGTATCGTCCGCGCCATCATCGAGATATTCCTGGTAGCGGCCCGCCGCGATTGCCGCGAGAAGCCGCCAGCCGAGATCGCTCTTGCTCGCCGCCGTGAAGACGAACGGCGTCACCGCGTCGGGCGGCAGGGACGCGCGAAGCATCGCCGCCAGGCCATGCCCGATGCCCGTCGCATCCACGACGACCGGCGCGCAGGTCGGGTTCGCCCAGACGCGCCGCGCGAGGTCCACGATCTCCTCCGCCAGGACGACATGATTGACGCCCGACCAGACGCGGCGATCCACGACGCGGTAGGACGGCAACCGGCGCTGCCATCGCCGCGGTACGAGAGTCTGATTGCTCATCTCCGGTGGCACGATCGCCACAACCGTGAGCGCGGTGCTGTCCCGCCGCGGCCCGCGCGGGGAGACGAAGCCGTGCTTGCCCGTCGCGGCCTGCGCACCCGCTTCCTCCGCCTCCCCCGCGACATCGAGGAGGAGCGCATACTGTTCGACCCTGCCGGGGTTCGCGCGGCGCTGGCGCGGATGCGTGCCGCGCATCTGCGCCTGCTTCGCCGCGTCGAAGAGCATCCCGGCATCATCGAGCGGCTGGAGACAGTATTCCGTACGGATGAACGGATGCTGCTCGCCGAGTTCCGCCATCCGCCGCCGCACCCGCGCCCCGTACGCCGGGACTTCCCGCGCGACGGCGCGCCAATCCGCGAGGAACAGATTCGAGGTTCGAGGAACGGGGAGCAGCCCGGTCTCCTTTCCTCGAACCCCGATCCCCGAACCCGTTGCGGCCATCGCACGAGCGAGCAATGTGCTACGCGTCCAGACGGTGCCGGCGAAGACGGTCGTGGCGTTGGTGCTCGCGCCCATCGGATCGAAGACGGCGTCCCACCGCTGCGGCTCGATGTCCTGCGCCTCGTTGGCGACGAGCAGGAGGGAGGCGGTTGCGCCGCGCGCCTGGGCCATTGGCCCCGCCGAGACGAAGCGCGCCGATGCCCGCCCGACGCGGATGATGTGCCCACCCTCCGTCTCGATGTCCGGCGCGAAGAGCGAGGCGGCGCGCAGCCGCTCCTCGATGCGCCGCAGGGTGATCTGCCCCTGCGGGACGAGCGACGGCGCGACGACAACGATCTCCCCGCCATACAATTGCCGGTGGATGAGCAGGAAGGCGGTCACCTGCGCCAGGAGTTCGTCCTTCCCCGATTGCCGCGCGAAGACGACCGCGAATGACGCGCCGTCTCCGGAGAGGGCGGAATGGATGATCGCCCGCGCCGGGGTCAGTTGGTAGGGGCGAAGCGCCTTCTCCGGCCAGATCGTCCGTGAGAACGCGCCGATGTCGTGCAGCAGCCAGTGGACCGCGCGGTCGTCTGGTGTTGACCCGGTGGAGCAGACCTCAGCCTGCGATCTGGATGGCAGTCTGAAGCCTGCTCCGCCAACATCATGTTCCTCCAAGTGTTCGTTGGCCATCTTCTTAGCCTCCCCGCATCCGCGTCAGGATGTCCACGAGGACGCTCCCGGCGATCAGGAAGAGGAGGCTCGTCATCCGGTCGCGCATCTCTCGCACTTCCTCGACGACATCCTCGACCATCCGGCGCGTCACGGCCTCCTCGACGTAGAGGGAGAGATCCGAGCGGTCGGTGGGATGCGGTGTCGGATTCAGGTCGCACCGCCGCCGGTAGCGCGCGCGGGTCAATCGGCGCGTTGAAGGCAGATTGAATGGTGATTGCATTGTGCCAAAGCCCCCTTGTTGCCCGCCGCCTGTGGCGGGCATTCACTCCTATTGCGTCGCGCGCTGTGCCGCTTCCTCGCGCGTCATTGCGTCCAGCGCGCGGTGGATGACCGTCGCGAGTGTGTGTGCGGTCTCTGTGTCCGGTTGATGATCCAGCGCCTGTTGTGCCTCGACCGCACGGATCAGCACCGCCATCACGCGGGCTGCATCCGGCGCCTGCGCGGACGCGGCCCGCCGCTCGTCTTCGTCATCCGAAGCGATCCCGAGCATAAGGGCGCGCAGTTGCGCGATTTCCGCGTGTAATGAGAGAGGGTCGCCCGCTCGCTCCATGCCGATCTCCTTGATTTGGAACAAATGTTCATGTATTAAGAAGCCGGAAACGAAGAAAATCGGACAAATCTTGGTAAATCTATACAACTTCTCGGCGCAAAGTTTCTGTAGCGAAGTGTCAAAACACTTTAGAGTGCAGGCTAACAGTTGACACCATCATTTTCATGGAGTACAGTATCGGTCAACAGTATGGAAAGCGTTGAGTCTGTACCTGCAATCTGGTCACCTCGGTACGGAGGAGCAAATGGTGAAACCGGCCACCGCCCCGCGCGGTTTTGGGTCGGTATTTTTGTAAGGAGGGGCATGGCATCGAAACGGAGATATGCCCGCGCAATCGCCATGATGTAGTGAGCGGTTCGCAGTCAGTGTTCGTCTCGCATCTTCCATTGTGCGGGGGTTTTGTGTGAGGACAAAAGGAAGCGATGATCCAACGCCCGTAATGTGGTCACCTCGGCGTTTGGGGAGTGAGTGGTGAACCCGGCCAGGAGTGCGAGCAGCGCGGGTCGGGGTTTCTTTTTTGTCCGGCGCCGCGCCACCGATGTGTACCGGCCCGACGCGGTCGCCACACACCATGCATCGTTCAGCCGCGCGAAATCGGCGGCGATGCCGGAGGAGGAAGAGGAATGTATCAGACGGGTGCACGACGCGGGACGTTTCCCCGCCCCTCACTACGGGAACGCAAGAAACTTCAGACACGCTCGGCGATCATCAACCGTGCGGTCGAACTCTTCAACACGCAAGGGTTTTACAATACCTCCATTGACGACATCGCCGACGCGGCGGATGTCAGCCGAGGCACGTTCTTCAACTATTTCGGCTACAAGGAAGCGGTGATCGTCGAGTTCGGGCGCGACCTGATGATCAATCTCACTACGCAGGTGGAGGAGCAAATCGCGGAGGAGGTCAGCGCGGAGCGGATCATCTACCGCATCTGGCTCGAAGTCCGCTCGCTGCTGGAGGAGCACGGTGAGGCAGTCGTCGTCCTCTCGCACGAACTCTTGAATCCCGAAGTGGAGCGTGCGGTGCGGGCGGCGCAGGCATTCACACTCGCCGAACTGATCGCCAAGATCGCAACGACCGGGCAACGCTCCGGCCGCTTCCGCTCCGGCCTCGACGCGGGGCAGTTCGGGCAGTTGGTGGCGAACCTGATTATCGTCAGCGTCGCGACGCAGTACCGCACGAATGACATGGCGGCGGCGGACGCCTACATGCGCCAGAGCCTGAATGTCATCTTCCACGGCGCAATGCCCGAAGGCGTCACACGCGGCGATGATTGGACGAAGTAAGAGCAATGAGCAATGAGCAATGAGGGAGTGATGCTCATTGCTCATTTCGTTGACGCACCGGTTCGGGCATAGGGGCGCGGGCGCCCTCTGGGCAGGATGAACCGCCCGGTATCGAGCGCTGGCCCGTCATCATCGTGGGCACACCTTGCTACAAACCGTCTCAAAACTCCGAACGCGAGTCGCCTTCACGATTGACGCCCCTTGTACGAACCCGCTATCCTCTGCCGCAGCGTGAAATGCGGCACCACCCGTCACGCACGCATAGCTGAAGGGAGAACGCCGTGGAGACTGCCACCGCTTCCATCCATCCGTGGGTCGCCGAGGGGGCGCGACGCGTCCGCTTCGGCATCAACATGACGGCCTCACCCGACTGGGGCGCGGTCCGCGACTTCGTGCAGACTGCCGAGGCGCTCGGCTTCGACGCGATCATGATGCCGGATCATCCTGCGGTCCTGCCCAGCGGCACATGGACGATGCTCGCGACCCTCGCCGAGCAGACGCACACCATCCGCCTTGGCACGCTCGTCAGTTGCCTCCCCTACTGGAATCCGGTGGTGCTCGCCCGCCTCGCCGCCGACGTGGACCGCCTCTCCGGTGGGCGGCTCGTGCTCGGGTTGGGCAGCGGCGACATGCCGCACGAGTTCCGCCAGCTTGGGCTTGCCTTCCCGCCGGTGCGTGAGCGACAGGCGGCGTTGGAGGAGGGGCTGCGAATCATCGGGCCCCTGCTGCGCGGCGAAGCAGTCACCTACCAGGGCGAACATCTCCGGGTCGAGGGCGCACAACTCCGGCCACCGGCGGACCAGCAGCCGTATGTGCCGCTCATTGTGGCCGGGGGCGGGGAGCGGACCACGCTGCGCTTTGTCGCGCAGTACGCGGACGCCTCGAACTTGGGCGCAGCGTCGTGGGCGGGGGGCGCATTCACCTCGGCGGATGTGGCGCACAAGTTCGCCGTGCTGCGGGAGCGCTGTGCGGAAGCAGGACGGCCGTACGAGGCGATCCTTCGCACCGTGCTGCTGCGGCTGTATCTGTCGGAGTCGCGCGCGGCAGCGGAGGCGAAGTTGGCGCAGACGCCGCCACAACTGCTCGCCTTCTTCGAGCAGTTGAACATCGTGGGCACGCCGGAAGAGGCGGTGATCCATGTGCGGGCGTTGGTGGGAGCAGGGTTTCAATATCTCATCTTTGGGATGGCGCCGTTTGACCAAGAGACGCTGCGGCTGACGGCGGAGCGGGTGATCCCGGCCGTGGTCAGCGGGTAGCGGAGCCGCCGAGAGACGGCACAACCGCCGCTTGGTCGATCCGGGTTCCCGCCGCCCGCCACGATGTGCGCTCACCGCAGCAGGACTCGGAGCGCGAGGCGGACGCCGGCGATGGTGTAGAAGGCATGGAAGATCTCGACCTTGCGCTCATGCCGGACGAGGAGCCGCCGCTGGTGTCCCAGCCACGCAAATCCTGCCCAAAGGGCACCCGGCTCGACCGGCCAGCGCTGGCGGTATTCCTCCGTGTACGCCTTGACGGGGCGGCCCTGGCGCGGTTTCCAGTTCTTCGGGCGGCGCTTCGGCGGGAGGCAAGGCCGGATGCCTCTCGCCGACACCCGCGCTCATGGTCAGCATCCCGAGCGGCAGGCCGTTCGCGTCGGTGGCGAGCATCAGGCGGCTGCCCTTCCCCTTGCCGGTCAGGCCAACGGCGTCGCCCCCTTTTTCGCTGGGACGAACGAGCCGTCTAACAATCCCGAGGACCAGTCGATGCGCTTCATGCGTTCCAGCATGCCGAGCAAGGTGCGATGGATGCGCTGCCAGACACCCTCGGCTTGCCAGCGTTGCAGGCGGCGGTGGGCCGTCGCGTCGTCGCCGTACTTCTCCGGGATGCTGCCCAGAGGGCGCCCGCGCCAGGCGCAGCCGGTGCGCAGCACATAGAGGATTGCATTGAGGGTGCGGCGGTCGTCGGCACGCGGGCGACCGATCCGTTTCCGAGGCGGGAGAAGCGGTTGGAGGATCGTCCACTGGGCGTCGGTGATGTCTCTCATGCCCCCGATACTACCCGATCAGGGGTTTTGAGACGGTTTGTAGAGAAGGGGAGTGTGGGATAGCCACCCCTACCATCATGTACGCAACGCGCGAGAATTTCCTTCTCGCGCGTTGCTCGTTACTCGCTACTCGCTACTCGTTACTGGAGGCTGTACGTGACGTTGATGGTAACGGTGACGCTCGTTTGGCCCGGCTCAATCTGGGTAGGTGGCGCGACGGCGCCCGTAGCGGGTGCGGCGGAGACCTGAACCTCGCGCGGCGGGGGTGGCGTCATGGACTGATCGCTGACGGTGATCACCATACCAAGTTTCGCGCCGCCCGCCTGCGCGAGCGTCTGCGCCTTCGTCTGCGCGTTCTTCATCGCTTCGTTGCGGGCAATCGTCCCCGCCTGCTCCGGGTTTGAGAGGGTGAAGATAATACCGCCAATATTGTTCGCGCCCGCCTGCACCGCCGCGTCAATGATCGGCCCGACCTTGTTCGGGTCCGTATCCAGACCCCGCACCGTGGCATTGATGATATTCGAAACGCGGTAACCACTGACAACGGGCGCTTTGTCTTTCGGGTTATCGTAGATTGGCTGGACGGAGTAGCCACTCGTCTGTAAATCCTTGCTTCGGTCCAATCCGCTCTTGACGAGGGCGTTGATGATTGTGTCCGTCTCCCGCGCGACGGTGGCTTGCACCTCCGTCAGGTTCTTGCCCTGTTCCTGCACGCCGACGCTGAAACGGGCAAGGTCCGGCGCAACCGTGGCGATGCCCGTACCGCTCACGGTGACGGTGCGCTTGTCCGGGGCGTTGGAGGGATTGAGCGTCACCGTCTGATTGTGGTTGCGCGTGACGGCGACGATTGAGAGGGTCGCCGCGATGAGCGCGAGGACGACCGCGGCCGTTGCCGCAATGAGACCGAGAGATGCGCGCCGCATAGGTCATTACCTCCTGACGAGAAAGGAAGAGCGGAGAGATCACCCACGATGATCTCACTCGTTATGACAGGAACGTTACCGAGTCTTTACGGGTTCCCGGCGCTGCGCATACGCGGGCCGACGGGCTGAAGGCGATGCGACCGTTTACCCGCGCCGCGTCTTCTCGCGCCAGCCGAGGGTCAGGAGCGTTACGCCCACGACGGCGAGCAGGGCGAGCAGCGCTTCCCCGGCACGCACGAGGGCAACCGGCACGCGATGCGTCTCTTGTGTCACGGTCGCGCCATCGGACGGCGCGGCGCTGACGACGGGCGGAGGCGCTTGGGCATTGGCAACGAGGGTTGCCGTTGCGGGCAACACGCCGTTGCTCGTGGCGAACGATCCGGCGGTCGGCGTGAAGGGCGGCGCGGCGACCGTGACACTACTCGTCGCGGTCGGTGCGATGATCGCCGCGCCGATGGCGGGTGCGCCGGAACTGCGGGCGGGCGAGGCAGCACCGGCGGGAGCAGGCGCGGCGACGTTTGCTGCCGACGCGGCCGACGCGAGTGGGGCGGTCGTCGCAGCCGGTGCAGCCGCGGTTGTCCCGGCAGGCCGTATCGCGGCGGCAGTGATCGCGGCGGGTGCGGCGGTTGGCGCGGCGGCGAGGGCGACGCGTGTCGGGGTCGCGGCGGCAACCGATTCGATGGCGGGCCGGGCTGTCGTGATCTGCGTGTTCGTGCTGAAGCCGCCCGTCGCGAGGTCGCCGCCAATGAGCACGAGGCAGAGCACAGCGGCGACCGCGCTTATGGCGGCGACGGTGGGAAAGAGGCGCGTGAGCCACGCCATACGCGCCGGACGGATCGCGGCGGCTTGCTCCGGCGTGAGAATAAAGGTACGGCGCAGCGCGGGTTGTGGCAGGGCGCGCAAGAGGGTGACCGTCGCGCGGAGATCGGCGACATGCGCGCGCACCGCGGGATCGGCGGCAATCACCGCGTCCACTGCGGCGCGCTCGGCGGGCGACACCTGCCCATCGAGGTAGGCCGACAGCAATTCATCATCTATGGAGGGAGGCGTTCCCCCGATCGGCATCGTCATGGTACGAACCTCGTAATTTTCTTCCCCGCGTCGTGACCTCCAGCCAATCAACGCATCGGCCCGTCACTCACGGGCCGTCAGTAAAGGAACGAAGGTATTCCGCGAATTGTTCCTGCCCGCGTACCAGTACTCGCAACGCGGAGCGCGCCCGGCTGAGCCGCGACTTCACGGTTCCGAGTGCGACGCCCATGATCTCCGCCGCTTCCTCGTAGTCGTACCCCTGCACATCACAGAGCACGACGGTCAGTTTCTGATCCTCCGGCAGGGTGGCGAGCGCGCCTTCGAGGAACCGCCCGAGTTCAGCCTGCGTCGCTCGACTGACCGGATCATCCGGCGCGGCGATGCTGCTCCAATGCGGCTCGGCCTCGAACATCTGCGCATCGAGCGAGTCGGCGGCACGGCGAGTAGCGGAACGGAGCAAGTCATAGCAGCGGTTCGTGACGATGCGCATCAGCCAGGCGCGAAACGAGCCGCCCCGGAAGGCGTCCAGGGCGCGGTACGCCTGGATGAAGGCGTCCTGCGTTGCGTCCTCCGCCAGTTCGGGCCGCCGCAGGAGCCGGAGGGCGACCGCGTACGCCTGCCGCTCGTAGGTGCGCACGAGGCGGTTGTAGGCATCGAGGTCGCCCTGCCGCGCGGCCCGGACGAGTGCCTCATCGTCGCCGGCCACAGGTATAGCCGTAGGCGCGGTTGGTCGGGCGCGGCGCCAGGTCATGCCTCAGCCATCCGTTGTCCGATACTAATCAACATTATCTACATCTCCCTCCACCATTGCACGAAACACGGTGGCGAGATCACACAGCAGCGAACGACGTCGTATCGGTCGAACCAGTATATCTGGCGAATGAGATTGACCTCTGCTAGTCTTCCTGTCAAGTGTCGGGTTGGCTAGCAAAGGATCGACGAGATACATTGCAGAAAGCAAGGCATCAGAGATGTACAACTTAAACATCACGTTCCTCGTCACAAGCGAAGACCCTTTGAGAGCAGATACAGAAGATGTCACGTTCGAATTTAGCGCTGATTGCGATCAGCAGGCCGTAATGATTGCTCAAAGCATTCTCGACGAATATGAAGGTCCGACCGGCGTAGATAAGTTGGCGGCGGATGGGTGGGTTGATCCGGTTGTCGAAGATACCTTGCAGGCAGATTTGTATCGTGACACTCATCGGCTGGCGGACCTTATCACCGGAATTGTGAATGCTTCCAACGATTCCCGACGAGAAACTCGTCGTTCACGGCCCGTTGTCTCTGACCCAAAGTCGTACAAAATGGACTCACGATGAGCATCCCGGCCAGTGAAATGACGCTGCTTTCTTCGCCCTGGGCAAACGCCTTTTGCGGCAAGCATTGCATTGGGAGTAAACGCGGGGAATGCGGCACTGAAAGAGCGACGTGGTGATCGGTGGGCGAAGAGAAGCGCAATGTTCACCGACTTTCGGTTCCCAGCCTCTCGCAAGTCGCTCTTTTCGCTTCGTCTATCTTTCGCGGCATGCTATAATGTTCCTACGCAAGGTTGGGACTGATGATCGGGATCACGGGAAGGAGTGGCGAGATGCAACGACAGTTTCGTGTCTGGCCCGCGCTGCTTGTCTTCGGCGTGCTGCTCGCGCTGGTAACAGTCGCACCGCAAGCGGTGGGCGCATCCGGGCTGCAAGTGCAGTTCACCGTGAACGCAGATGGACAGAAAGCGCTCACCCTCCTCGGTAATGGCTTTGCCCCCGGCGAGACAGTGACGATTGCCGGGTTCACGAACGATAACCAGATCGCCTACTTCCCAGACACCACGGCGGACGCAATCGGCGCATTCTCCGTGCAGGTCTACTATCAGCCATCGGTCTATCGCATCAGGGCAAGTGGGCAACTGACGGGGATCAGCGCGGTAGCGGATGTTGGGGCAGTGAGGGGTACACCGCCGGGCTTCGTCCCCCCGTATCCAATCCCCCCACTCTGCTCTTTCTTTGGCGCCGGATTCTTCTTCTCCTGCCCAGCCCCCCCTCTCTACGGAACGACAACGATACCCGCTGTACCCGCGTCTCCATCGGTTGTCCCACCCGCTCCGGGCATTGGGATGGCAACGGTGGGGCAGCCCGTCACATTCAGCGTCGGCGGCTTCACGGCGAATGAGACGGTCTCCGCGTCGGTTACCGCACCGGACGCGAGTGTCTCCCAGATCGGCTCCACGCAGGCGGCTGCGGACGGCTCCGTGATCATCGCCATCACCTTCCCATCCGCCGGGAACTGGCAGATCACCGCGCACGGCCAGAGCTCGGGCAAGGATGTTGTCACCCTCTACACCGTTTCGTAAACACATCCCGCCGTTTTCCCGCGCGCCGCTCTCCGTGAGCGGCGCGCGTTTCATTTATCCACGCTCACCCGCCCCTCATGCCGTACGTACTGTGCGTGTATACGGTGTATTAGTAATATTGACTGATCTCTGCTACACTCTTATGACAAATTGGGGGTTGCGCGGCGAGAGAAGGGGAGGGGTAGTATGTGCCAACAGCGTCCGTGTGGACGATTCGTTTCTATGGGCCTTTGGCTCGCTATTCTGCTTGTGTGCGCCATGCCTGTGGGGGTAGCCGCGGATACGACGCCGACGCCGGTTGCGGCCAATACCCCGGTAACCTTCACCGGCGCCGGGTTCAACGCGAACGAATCGCTCGTGGTCTATGAAACCGGCCCGGATGGCGCTACGACGCCGCTCAGCGGTGTCCAATCAGATGGAAACGGCGCATTCACGGTCAGTGTCATGTTCCCGTCCGCCGGCCAGTGGCAGGTAACCGCCCATAGCATCGTCACCGGCAGGGACGTCATCGGCACCTACACGGTCAGCACGACACCGAGTACGACGACTACCACGCCGCCATCGAACGGTTCGACCGCAACGGGGACGCCGGTGGGAGTCGGGGTCCCGATTACCTTCACCGGCACCGGGTTCAATGCGAACGAAAACATTTCGGTCTGGGAGACTCCACCCGATGGCAGCATCCCGACAACGCAGCCCAGTATCCAGGCGGATACCACCGGCACGTTCACGGATTCCGTCTCGTTCCCGACTGCGGGGCAGTGGCAAGTGACGGCCCATGGCCTCGTCAGTGGCCATGAAGTTATCGGCCATTTCGCCGTTGGCACGACGGCCGTATCGCCCGTTAATACCGCGCCAATCGGTGGGGCGGGGTTCAATGGGACGCCCGCGAGTGTTGGGGTGGCCGTGACCTTCTCCGGTACCGGATTCAATGGGAACGAATTGATTTCGCTCTGGACGACCGCCCCCGATACCACCACGGCCGCGCTCGTTGGTATCCATGCGGATGGCGTCGGCAATTTCACGGACGACGTGATCTTCCCGAGCGCGGGCAACTGGCAAGTCACCGCGCATGGGCATGACTCCATGCACGAGGTCATTGGCCGCTATACCGTCACTGATCCCTCATCAACCGCGACGACCGCATCTCCCCCCAGTTCCACGCTCATCGCACCGTACACGAATGTGCCGGTGCAAGTGACGAGCGGGACGAACGTCATATTCACCGCGACAGGGTTCAATGCCGGCGAGAATGTTGCCGCCTGGACGACCGCGCCCGATGGCTCCGCGGCGGCGCTGGGGTCGGTTTCGGCATCATCCACGGGCCGGGCGACTGTCACAACATCCTTCGGGTCCGTGGGATTGTGGCAAATTACCCTTCACGGTCACGACTCCACGCACGAAGTGATCGGGAGGTATCAGGTGACGGCGCCGGCGTAGCGAGTAGCGAGTAACGAGGGTGATTCCCTCAGCACTTGTTACTCGCTACTTCGTTCCCACCAAAGGAAACGCCCCGGTCTGTAGCCGGGGCGTTTGGGTTGGCTGTGTTGTGGGGATTAGAAGCGGCGGCTGGTCGGCGTGTAGTCGCTGTACTCTTCCATGCCGCTGACATCGCCCCAATCCTCGGCAACGATACCTTCGCCGCCGCCCTCGACGGTAACGTTACGCGCCGCCGGGCCTTTCTGCGTGTCAATCGTGTCGAGTGCGACGCGGTCACCCTCACGCAGCGTGCCACCACGGATGTGATCGCGGTGGACGAAGACGTCCTGCCCGCCATCGAGCGTGATAAAGCCGTAGCCCTTCTCCGGGGAGAAGCGCCGCACGACGCCCTTCAGGCCCGCCTCACGATTGCTGGCGATGCCCTCGCGCATGACATTCGACGCCGCCGCGCCGCGCGGGGTCATCGTCTCCTCGAAGGAGACTTTGTCACCCTCTGTCAAGATGCCGTCGAACGGTTCGCGTACTTCGCGCCGGTGGACAAAAAGATCGGCGCCACCATCGTCCTGCGTGATGAAGCCAAAGCCCTTTGTCGGGTTGAACCACTTGACCGTACCTGTGCCCATGCCGTGCATTTCCTCCTGGCGCGCGAACCTTCTCCGCACCCATCACCGAACCAAAACACCGATCCGTCGCATCCCAATACAGGAGACGCGACTGTATAGGATAAACAGATTCGCCCCGGTGTCAAGACAAATCCTGAAGAATGAAACCGCGTTCCACTGATTCCTATTCCGCAACGCGTACGTTCACCCCCGTGGAAGCCACGTTCCGCCCGCCGACGGTTCTCCTCCCATCCGACGTTGCGCTTGACACGACGATAGTTTAGTCCTAAACTCTCAACATGAGCGAAGAAACGCCGGGTGCGGGCAAACGCGCCGAGAAGACGACTGTCCTGGCTTGGATGCGGCTGGTGCGCATCTTCCAGAAGATGACCCGCGCCGGGGCGACGGAGTTCGCCTGCTACGGGATCAGCCCGGCGCAGTTCGATGTCATCGCCCAACTCGGCCGGGGCGAGGGTATCACTCAGCAGGAACTGGCGGACCGGCTGCTCGTCACGAAGGGGAATGTCTCGCAACTGCTCGGCAAGATGGAGGAGCGCGGCTTGATTGCACGCTGCCACGCCGGGCGAGCGAACACGCTCTCGCTCACGCCCGAGGGGAAGCGCCTCTTCACGACGGTCGTGCCCGCCCACGAAGCGCGGATCGTCGCCCGCTTCGGCGCACTCACAACGGATGAACGGAGGGAGTTGCTCCGGCTCCTCCGCACGCTGGATCGCTCCCTGGAATAAAACGCGCCGCGATGAGTTTAGTCCTAAACATGGCATCGGTGACGCGGGAGACGCGGCCCGATGCAGACGGTTTTCGCGCAGCGCGAAGGAGGTGGCGCCAGCGATCCAGGCAGCCCGGACGAAGTTAGTACGTAACGAGCGGTTTCGCGATGTATCCATAGCAAAGGGGAATATCCATGAGCGCGACAGCAACGGATCAGCAAACAGTTTGGAACATTGACGGCGTGCATTCGCTCGTCGAGATCAGTGCCAAGCACATGATGTTCACGACCGTGAAAGGCCGAATCATCGGCCTCAAGGGAACGATTACCACGCACGGGACGGATCCCGCACAATCGAGCGTCGAGGCGGAACTGGATGCGTCGAGCATCACGACGGGCAACGAGATGCGCGACAACCACATGCGCTCGCCGGATTTCCTCGATGTCGCCAATCATCCGACGATCACCTTCAAGAGCACGCGTGTCGAGCCGCAGGGCGACGACCGGATGCGCGTCACGGGCGATCTGACGGTTCGGGGTGTTACGAAGCAACTGACGTTTGACGCGACGTTCAACGGACAGGGCAAGAACCCGCGTGGCGTGGAAGTGGCTGGTTTCACGGCGGAAACCTCGATCAGCCGCAAGGAATTCGGTCTGAACTGGAACGTCGCACTCGAAACGGGCGGCTGGCTTCTCAGCGACACCTTCAAGGTCCTGGTCGAGATTCAGGCCACAAAGGCGGAGTAGTTCCGTGGAACTCAGCGGCATTCATCATGTGACGGCAGTGACGGGGGATGCCTCCCGCAATGTCGCCTTTTATACACAGGCGCTCGGCATGCGCCTCGTCAAGAAGACGGTCAACCAGGACGATGTCTCGGCATACCACCTTTTCTACGCCGACGGCATTGGCAGCCCCGGCACGGATCTCACCTTCTTCGACTGGCCGCAGGCGGGTCCCACCCGCCTCGGCGTCGGCACGACCACGACGACCGCGCTGCGCGTGCCGAATCGCGCCGCTCTCGATTGGTGGGCCGCGCGATTGGACAGGTACGGCGTGCCGCATCGTGGCATCGTCACCCGGCAAGACCGTGCGCGAATCACCTTCACCGATCCGGAAGGGCAGCCCCTCGCGCTCGTGGATGACGGCGGCGCGCCATTCGACGATGCGCCGTGGACGGAAAGCCCCGTCCCGCCGGAGATGGCGATTCGCGGCTTCGATTCCGTCTCGCTCGCTGTCCGCACGCTCGCACCGACCGCGCAGGTGCTGACCGATGTTCTCGGCTTTCGCCAGACCGACGATCATGCCGAGAGCGACGAGACCGAACGGGTCGCCGTCTTCGAGACGGGTGCGGGCGGCCCCGGCGCCACGGTCTATCTGATCGAACGGTCAAACGCGCCGTATGCGCACGTCGGCATTGGTGGCGTGCATCACGTCGCCTTCCGCACGCCGAACGATGCCGAGCATCACGCATGGCGGGAGCGGATCGCGGCGGCGGGATTCCGCGTGACGCCCGAGATTGACCGTTTCTACTTCCACTCGATCTACTTCCGCGAGCCGGGCGGCATCCTCTTCGAGATCGCCACCGACGGCCCCGGCTTCGCGACAGACGAGCCGGTGGAATCGCTCGGCGCATCGCTCGCCCTGCCGCCGTTCCTCGAAGGGCAACGCACGGCGATCGAGGCGGGCTTGCAGCCAATCACGCCGCTGGAACTCGCCCCCGCACGCCGATGAAATGCGGGGAAGAAACCGATTGAACCGCCCGGAGATGGTGGCGCCGGGAGTGTACATGTCGGATGTCTGTTGATTGAGGAAAGATCGTCTTTGTATCGCAAAGGAGTTGCCCATGATCCCGTCCGGTTATGAAGACCTGCTCGAATCCACCGCCCTCGCCGATGTCGCGACTGTTGGGCCGCACGGCGAGCCGCAGGTGAACCCTGTCTGGTTCGGCTGGGACGGCACGCATCTCCGTTTCAGCCAGACCAAGACGCGCCAGAAATACCACAATCTGGGGCGCGATCCGCGCATCGCGCTCTCCATCGTGGACCCCACGAACCCCTACCGCTACCTCGAAATCCGCGGCAAGGTCGTCGGTGTGGAAGAAGATCCGAACCTTGACTTCATCAATTCAATGGCGAAAAAGTACATGGGTAAAGATAAATATCCCTACCATCGCCCCGGTGACGAGCGCGTCGTCATCATTGTCGAACCGGAGCGCACGACCCAGATGGGTGCGTAATCACCGCTTGATTCCCGTAACGTTGGCGCAGGCAGAGATTGCTTGCGCCTTTCCATGCCAATGTTGAAGATACAGTCACAAGGCGGCATGATATACTCGAAAGTAAGGACGTGAAAACGCAGTATTACTATTGGGTTGAATGGAGTGACGTATGCGCGAGTTGTCGTCAACGATCACCAGTAAGGGACAAGTGACGATCCCTAAAGCGATTCGGGAGCGGATCGGTGTTGGTCCGCACGACAAGGTAAGTTGGGTTATCGAGGGCGATTCCGTGAAGGTTACGCGGCGTGAAAGTGTCGTCCGCCGTACGGCTGGCATGATGAAATCACCCGTTGGAATGTCATACGAAACCGCGGAAGAAATGCGCGCAGCCGCCGAAGAGGCAATCGCCGAGGATGCGCTTCGTCGGATGAATAATTAATGGCCCTGCCGTTCCTTGACACGAACATCCTCGTCTGCCACTTTACCCAGGACAACCCGGCGCAATCCCCCCGCGCAAGTGCCTACCTTCAACAAATCGAGGATGGCACTATTCGAGCACACACCGAACCCACGGTGATCTTCGAGACGGTGTATTTACTCGAGAAGCAATACAGGATTCCTCGCATTATCGTACACGACGGTATCCTTGCTCTCCTCGATTTGCCCGGGATTGTGATACCCGGCAAGAAACGTCTTCGGGATGCTTTCGCGCTCTATATCGAGCGAAATCTTCCCTTCGCGGACGCGTATCACATCGCGGTGATGCGTGCCGAAGGGCTGAATGAAATCGTCACGTTCGACAGGGAATTTGACCGCATCACGGGCATACTCCGCATCGAGCCGTAACGTTACGGAATCCAGACTGTGCGTTCAAGGCTCTCTATGCATACCGTGGGGGGCGGCCATCTGTTTCGCGCGGCATGAGCGTACCGCCACGAGCGATCAGCCAGTCCACAACCTCGCCGACGACGGCATCGGGCGTGCTCGCGCCCGCCGTCACGCCGACCGTCTCTTTGCCCGCGATCCAGTCGGGGTCAATCTCCGCCGTGGATTCGATGTGGTACGAAGGCGTGCCGAGATGGTTACCGATCTCCGCGAGATGCTTCGTGTTCGCGCTCTTGCGCCCGCCAATCACGAGCACGACATCCGCCTCGCGCGCGAGATTGCGCATCGCCAGTTGGCGGTCGGTCGTCGGCTTGCAGATCGTATTGATGATGCGTACCTCGCCGCCGAGCGGCAGCGCCAGTGCGGTCAGTTCATTGACGAAGGCAATCACTTCGTCCATCTCGCTCGTCGTCTGCGTGACGACGGCGACCTTCCGTGGCGGCTTCTCGGCCCACGCGCCATCGGCGTCGCGGCGGATATGCCACGGCAGGTCTTCGATGCTCCTCGTCGCCAGCGCGCCCTCCCCGGCCCAGCCGAGGATTCCCTTCACTTCGGGGTGTTTCTTGTCGCCGTAGACAACGACCGTATATCCCTCGCGCGCGAGATCGCGCGCGATCTGCTGTGGCTTCTCGACGAGCGGGCAGGTGGTATCCACGACGTTCGTCCCGGCGGCGCGCGCCTCATCCGCCACCCACGGCGCCGCGCCGTGCGCGGTAATCACCATCACGCCGTCTGAGGTCGCCTGATGCACTTCGGAGATGACGCTGACGCCCTTCCCCTCCAGATCGCGCACGACCTGCGGGTTGTGGACGACATCGCCGAGCATGCGGACGGATTTCCCCTCGGCGGCGAGATCGTTGACCATCTCGATCGCGCGGCGGACACCGAAACAAAAACCCATTTCGTCCGCCAGAATGATCTTCATACTGTGTGCCGCCCTTTATCGCTCGTCCATACCGATCACGCGCCATTGCGTGCAAGGGGAGTATACACCTAACCCCCTGCCCCTTCCCGAAAAGGAGGGGGTTGGGGGGTTAGGCCATCCCCGCCACGCGCGCAAACCCGGCATCGAACGGCGCGATGGCGCGGGCGATGTCGTAGCGGGCGGCGATGTCGCGGTACGGGGCGGGGTCGGGCAGGAGCGGGGCACGCAGGAGGGCGGCGATGCGCTCGGCAAGCGAGCCGACTTCTCCCGGTCGGTAGAGGTTTGTCGCGGGTGCGAAGGAGGGATAGGCGAGCGTGTTCGGCAGCACGGGGATGCAGCCGCAGTACATCGCTTCAAGCGCGCCCGTCGGGAAATACTCGTGCTCCGCCGTCGAGACGACCAACTGGCAGCGCCAGAGGAGGCGCGCATACTCCTCCCGTGAGGGGCGCTGGCCGTAGTGGACGAGTTGGGCCGCGAACTCGTCCCGCGCTTCCTCGAACTCCGGCGAGCGGCCATGCGGGTTCGTTCCCGCCAGCGCGAGGCGAAAGGGGATGCGCCGCTCGATGAGATCGCGCAAGGCGGCGAAGAAAATGTCCGGGCGCTTGTCGTAGTCCCACCGGCTGTTCCAGAGGATCACCGGCGGACCCGGCGCGAGCGGCGTGGCGCGGGCTGTTTCCCGCTCCGCATCGAGCGCCGCGAGATCAATCCCCGGCATCAGAATCTGGCTCCGCGCCGCGACAATATCTCCGACATGCACCGCGCGATACTCCGGGAAGACGCGCAGGAGGCGGGGCAAAGCATCAAGGAACTCGTCGCGGTGCTCCGAGGTGTTGAACCAGACCTCGTCCGCCGCCAGCATCCCATCGAGATTTGCCAAGGGCAGCGTCACATCCCGCTTCTCCCACGGCGGTAGCGGGAAACTGAGTTGGTTCGTGTGGAAATAGACAATCACCCGCGCATCCTTCAGTCGGTGACGCGTCATGCCGAGGAAGGCGGGCAGGTTGAGCATTTCGCCCGCCAGTACAAGATCGAACGAACCGGGCACGTCGTTGAGCATCCGCACCAATTCGTAGTGCGCCCCGCGCATTCGCCATTTCCAGAAGCGCGCGGGCAGCGTCAGCGGCACAATCTCGTGCTGACTATAATTGACAAGGTTCTCGATAAAGGCGCGATGCGACCCGCCGTACGTCGGCTCGACCGCGAGGATACGCAGCCGTCGTCCCGTTGACACAGTGTCCACAGTTGTGGAATGTCCGGTCGCATCACCCATTGGCGCGAAGTATAGCGCACTTTGTGAAATGAGGGACAATCGCACGATCCCGGCACAACCTCACCGTCATTGACATCCGCGTGTACAATGCAGGCACTGACTTTCGCGACGACAGCATTCAACCGCCTCATTGGGCGAGCGGGCGATTCTTCTTCCGGGGGTGAAATGAGATGAGGGTGATTGTTGACCGCGACCGGTGCGAAGGGAATGCCCGCTGTGTTTTGGCGGCGCCGGAAGTGTTCGAGTTGCGGAGCGATGACCAGAGTTACGTGCTGATCGAACACCCCGGCGAGGACCTGCGCCCGAAAGTGGAGGAAGCGGCCCGTTTCTGCCCGCGCCAGGCGATTTCTCTGATCGAAGAATAAATGGCCGATAACGCGGCCTTTTGCATTGCTCACTATCGGACGCTGTGATACGAAGGAGGTCCCACGATGGCTCAGGTCTCTTCGCTGCGAATCGAGGATGTTGATCTCGCGAACCTCGATGTTTTCGTCCAGGGGCGGCAGCACGAGATCTGGCGGCGGCTGCGCGCCGAGGAGCCGATCCACTGGAATCCGGGCAACGACCGCTTCATCCCCTTCTGGTCCGTCACCAAATACGCGGACCTGATCGCCGTCTCCCGTGATACGACGACCTACAGTTCGCAGCAAGGAATTTCGATGGCGGCCAACCCCGCCGATCCGACCACGACGGTCGGGGCGGGGAAGATGATGATTATCACGGACCCGCCACGCCATGTGCGGCTCCGGCGCCTCGTCAACAAGGGCTTCACGCCGCGCGCAACCGCCTTGCTCGAACCCAGTGTGCGCGAAATTACCAGGAAGATCATTGACGATGTCGCGCCCCGCGGGTCGTGCGACTTCGTGACCGATGTCGCGGCGCTACTCCCCCTGGCGGTGATCTGCGAGATGATGGGCATTCCGCAAGAAGACTGGCCGATGATGTTCGAACTGACGAATCAGGGGCTCGGCTCCGAGGACCCTGAGTATCAGACGGTGCCGGGGAGCGGGCCGGAGACGGCGGCGCGGTCGCGACGCGAAATGTTCGCCTACTTCGCGCGTCAGGCCGAGGAGCGGCGGCGGGAACGCCGGGATGATCTCGTCAGCGTCCTTGTCGAGTCCGACGTGGATGGTGAATCGCTCTCCGAGGAGGAGTTGCTCTTCTTCTGCCAACTGCTCATCCTCGCGGGCAATGAGACGACGCGCAATGCCATCTCCGGTGGTCTGCTCGCCCTGTTCGAGCATCCGGAGCAGCGCGCCCGGCTGCAACATAATCCCGCGCTGTTGACGACGGCGGTAGAGGAGATCCTGCGCTGGACGTCGCCCGTCGCCCATATGATGCGCTACGTGACGCGCGATACAGTATTGGGCGGCCAACCCCTTCGCGCGGGGGAGCGCGTGTTGCTCTGGTACCCTTCCGCGAACCGCGACGAAGACGTCTTCCCGAACGCCAATCAGTTCGATGTCGGGCGGACACCGAACGAGCATATCGCCTTCGGCATCGGCGAGCACTTCTGCCTCGGGGCATCCTTCGCGCGCCTGGAGTTGCGGGTGATGTTCGAGATGCTGCTCGCCCGCCTGCCCGACATCGCGCCCGCAGGCCCGGTAGATCGCCTGCGCTCCGGCTTCATCGGCGGCATCAAGCACATGCCCGTCCAGTTCACGCCGCAGCCAGCGAGCGTATGAGAACCGGCTTCAAAATCGGATCAACGCGAAGCGCACAGAGATGCAGAGGGCGCAGAGGAGAATCGAAGATAGCCGTTGCCAGGCGAGAGTATTTACGTATCGCGTGGACGTGAGAGGTAGGCAATCCATCGGGCAGTAGCTTCGTCAAGGGAGATAAGGACGATCTCGCTATCGCTCAGATGCTCGGTTTCTGAGAGGAACTTGCGGAGATATTCTGGGAGCGCGGGTGGTGGCTCAGACGGGACGGGAAACGCGTAGGTTACCGGTTCCCCGCGAACGCCGCGCCAGAAGTCCTCGACGCTCGCGCATCGCAATTGGTGTTTCCAAACTTTGTTGAATGCAAAGTCGTTGAGTTCCTTATCATCGGCACCGTTGGAGATTTTCGTTCCCGCCGTTTCGCCATCGGGAAAGACCTTGTCAAAGTAGTCGTGGTCTGTGCGCCGCCAGGAGAAGCGCTCGTTCTCACAGAATCGGCGCACATCGCGCCAGTACGCGCGGGGCATATTTACGCGGATGCTTGTGCGTAGCGAGCAAAGAGAAAGGCGATCAACTCATCCCTCGACTCGGCAAGCGCCAATCGGAGAATATACGGATAATCCTTCGCCCGGTTGGTGTGCTTGAGGATCGGCCACCGCGCGAGGAAATGGTTCACGTCGTCCGGAACTTCGCGTGCAAGCTGGTCGCGCGCCGCCACGAGGTTCTCGCCCGTCACGAGGGATTGCAGCTCCTCGACCCAGATCGTCACTTCGCCCGTCTCGGGATCAGGAACCACTTCAAGGTGTGGTGTGTACGGTGCGAGGAGACTGAGGAGTTGTTCGCGCGCAATTGCCACCCATGGCTGCTCGTCGCGGGGGGCGATCACGACAGGGCGTTCGCCACGTACGACTTCGCGCCCAACATCGGCAAAATGATCGCGCCCCGAACGACTGTTATAGTGAGTAAGGATCGGTGTGTCCGTTATTGACATTGTCGTATCCTCCCAATCGCGTACGCATGGTACGCATGGTACGATGCGGAGTATGACTCGAGAAGACCAATGCGTCAAGAGGGCGCATACTCCCATTGAAAATGTTATCGGGCATTCCCCATCCCCTCAGATGAGATTGTCACTCAGGAGGGAACGACAAGGTGTGCATTGCTCTCCACCTATGGCAGGCTCGTTGCTCGCACGGCGACATCATCGGTGGCGATCCAGCGGCGGCGGACGGCACCGACGAGGTAGAGCGAGCCGGTAACGCAGACGAGATCGTCCGGGCCGGCAAGATCGAGCGCGGCCGCTACCGCTGCCTCGGGGTCGGGTTCCGCTTCCGCCGGGATGCCCCGCGCGCGAATCTGGGCAGCCAGTTCGGCCGCCGGAGTGACGGCACGGTTAATGATCGGCGCTTGCGTCGTGATGATCGCGACGGCGATCGGCGCGACGATGTCGAGCACCGCCGTCGTGTCCTTGTCCGCCACCATGCCGAGGACAAGCACGACCCGCGTACCGGGGAAGAGCGTGCCGAGCGCCGCGACAAGTGCGCGCGCCTTGTCCGGATTGTGCGCGCCATCAATCACCACCGTCGGGATGCCGGGGCCGCGCTGCATCACCTCCAGCCGGCCGGGGAAGAAGGCGCTGTCCAGCCCGGCACGGATCGCGTCGTCCGGCACGGCAAGCCCCGATGCGTCGAGCACCCGCGCGGCGGCGACAGCGGTCGCGGCATTCGTCACTTGATGCGCGCCGAGCATGCGGATTCGGGCATGTTCCAGTTGCCAGTCGCTATGCCGCATCGTGAAGGTCGCACCCTCCGGCCCGAGCGCGTGAATCGTCGCGCGCATCGCGTCGGGTGGCGCGTCGGCGTCGTTGACATGCACGGTCGTGAGCGGCGCGCCATACGCCTCCGCCTCGAAGCGGATGACGGCGAGCGCGTCCGGCGCGGTCGTCGCAGTGACGGCAGGCACGCCCGGCTTGATGATCCCCGCCTTCTGGTAGGCGATGTCGTGCAGCGTGTAGCCGAGGATGCCGGTGTGATCGAAGCCAACATTGGTGATCACCGAGACACGCGGCATGAGCACGTTCGTCGAATCATGCCGACCGCCAATACCGACCTCGACGACCGCCGCGTCCATCTTATGCCGCGCGAAGGCGGTCAGCGCGATGCCAACGGTCGCCTCGAAGTAGGAGGGCGGGCCATGCACGCCTCCCGCCTCCATCGCGGCGGCATGGGCGCGCAACTCGTCCACGAGCGATGCCAGTTCGGGAATCGAGAGATAGGCGTCATCGAGGCGGATTTTCTCGGTGAATGCCTGCAAGTACGGCGAGGTATGCAGGCCGGTGTGGTGGCCCGCCGCCCGCAAAATGCTCGCGAGCATCGCCGAGGTGCTGCCCTTACCGCTCGTCCCAGTAATATGCGCGATGGGGTAATTGAGGTGCGGGTCGCCCCAGCGACGCAGCAGCATTCGCTCGCGCGAGAGATGGACCTGCGGGTCATACCCCGCCGGGCGCGTCGTGTGCCACTTCAGCAGCGATTCGAGATAGCCGACCGCCGCCTCATACCGGGCCAGTAATTCCGCATCCCCACCAATCGCTGCGCGCATCTCTGCCCTTTCTCAAACGCTTGAACCACGGTTAGTCCCCGATGATGTTGTGATCGCTGAGGAAGGCGAGGACGGCTTCGGAGAAGGCTTCGGGTTGCTGGCCGTGGACGCTGTGGCCGACGTTCGGGATCGTCACGACGGTCGCGTTCGGGATTAATTCCTTGTGTCGGGCGGCGGCGGCTTCCGGCACAGCGCCACCGAGTTCCGGCATGCCGCGCACGAGCAGGAAGGGGCAGGTGATGCGGGGTAAGACTGCGTCGTACGTCTCCCCGGCGGCGAGCCCGACGCCCTCCGGCGCGCCGAGAAAGACGCCATCGGCGGTATTCTGGACGCGCGTCGCCCGCTCCATCGCCTCGCGGTAGGAATACGCCGGGTTGCGATCCATCTCGATCTGAATCAGTTCGGGCAGCGGGCGGCGGACATTCTTTAACCACTCCTGCCCGAAGGCGCGCTGCTGCTCCGGTGTCGTCTGCTCCGTGCCCCAGAGGTCGCTGTCCTCGACGACGACGGCAGCGAGTTCGCCCGCGTGGTCCGCCGCGATCCGCCGCACGATTGCCCCGCCGAGCGAGTGACCGATCAGCACCGGCGGGCGCTTCAGCCGCATCTTGCCTATCGCCTCCCAGATATCCGCGACATAGTTTGTCAGCGTATAACTTGTTTCCGGCTTGTCGGAATCGCCGTGGCCGCGCAAGTCCACCGCCGTCACGGAGAGCGTCGGCCAGAGATAGGCGAGCGGCGGTAGCCAGGATTGCCAACCGCTGGAGAGACCATGCACGAAGACGGCAGGATAGCCGTCGGACGGCCACGCGGCGGTGCGAATGCGCAGACCATTGGCAAGAATAAATCCCGTTTTCGCCAGCGGGATCTCGGTACGGGTAAGCGACATGAGGCGTCTCGCTTTCGGTAGAGAGTCGGCTGTCAGCAATCAGCAGTCGGCAGAACGAGGGGCGGGTTGAGGTTGAGCACGCGCCCTGGCAGGCCCACACCACGATGAGTATACCTATCCATTCCACGCCGTACCAGCAGGAGTAGGACGCTCACTCCTTTTCGACTGCCGACTCATTCCACACTCTCTTGCCAATGATTTTACATTTTTGCCATGCCGATTCAATGTTCATCGCGTACGCTGGAGTTAACAGGAAGTGTGGCAGACGCCCTATTGGTAGGTTAGGAGGCACTGATTATGACATCGGGTACACGGAAACGGGTAATAGCGATCGGGGTGATCGCGGCGATCATCGCATTGCTCGCGGTCGCGACGACCGCGTTCGCGGCGGGATCAGGCGGGCATCGTGGTGGCCCGGCCAAGAACGACAGCAAGGATGACCGTGGCTTCGGCCCGCGCGCGATCGTCACGGCGGTGGACACGACGAACCAGACGATCACGCTCGGTGGGGTGCCCCAACCGGTCGCGACGATAAAAGTTGATCAGAACGTCAAACTCGTCGCCATCCAACCGGACGGCACGACGAAGGACGCGGCAATTGGCGACTTCAAGACCGGCTCACTCGTCGAAGTTCACATTCAGTTCAACGGGCGTCCTGGCCGTGGTCATGGCCCCGGACAGCCAGGTAATACTCCGAGCCAGCCGAGCACCGGCCAGAACCCACCGAATGTCACCGTGACAGAACTTGCGCTCGTTCCGGCGGGCCAGGTGCGGGTCGAGGGGCTTGTCACGGCTACCGGCAACACGCTAACGATTGTGGATGGCGGCGGCCTGCAATTGACGATCAATCTCTCCAGCGGCGCGAAGGTGACGAAGGGAGCCGCGACCGCCAGCGCCACTGATATCAAGGTCGGCGACCGCATCATGGTCACCGGCACGCAGAATGGCGCGACGGTGAACGCGGACACGATCCGTATCTTCGATCTGAGCATGATAGGGCAGGGCCACATGAAGCCGGGCGTCGCCAGCCCGACCGCGAAGCCGTAACTTCGTATTTTCCTTCTCTTCCCTCTCCTCCACCGCCCCGGTCTCCTGCCGGGGCGGTCCTTCGTTACCCTGCTTACTCCTGGGGTGGGCACACGCTACCGGGTAAAGACGATCGAGGCGATGATCGCGTCAATCTCCGGGCGGTGCTTGCCGACAAGGAGCGCTTCGAAGTCGTACTCGCTGCCACCGTGATTGACGATCCATAGTACGCCGTCTACGGTCGCACCGGATGTCTGGTCTTTCCGTTTGAATGTGTACATGAGTGTCTTGCCCGGTTCGCCACCGACTTTCGCGTCGCCGGTCGGGCCATCAGTATAGGTGAACTGGGTACTCTTTGTATGGAAATCCCTCGTCGTCTGAATCTCCTCAGCGGGCGTGCCGCTCTGCTTGTATCCGTCCACGTAAAAGGAGACATTGTCCGGGCCATCAACCTCGACGATGTTGCTCTGCGAGTTCGCCAGTTTCGTTACGGTCCAGCCGTCCGGATATTTGAACTTCAAGCGTCCATTCGGGTCCGTCCACGTCTGCCCGAGCGCCGTGGATGTCGTCGCGGCTGATGGGCTGGGGCGCGCGGTGCTGATGGGCGTCGGTGAGACGGCGGCGCGCGTCGCGGTCGCGGCGCGTGTTGCGGTCGCCCGTATCGGGTCGAATATCCCCGTCGGGACGGCCGCGGTACTGCCGGGGCCTGCCGTGCCGGTCGCGGCGGCGGAAAGAGTCGCGAGGATGCCGCCACCGGCCACCTGTGTACCGACGGCGGCGGCAGTAGTCGGGGCGATGGCAGATGCCGAGACCGTACCACTAGCGGTAACGGTGGTGCGCGCGGGCGTGGCAGTCGCGGTGCCCGTATCACTCTTCTTCGTGAAAAAGAAGACGGCGCCAATAATCGCGAGCACCGCCAGCACGCCACCGCCGATGCCGAGCGCGAGGCCGCGATTGCTCTTCTGCGGAGGCGCGCCGGGCGGCGGATATGCCCCCGTTGGTCCGTAACCATACCCACCGGTAGCGGGCGGCGCCCCGCCACCGGGATAGCCGCCATACGGTGACGCGGCCGGTGGCTGCGGTAAGGGTTGTGTGCCACCATAGGCGGGCGGTGGCGGGTAGCCGCCCCCGTATGGCGGGGGCGCATGCGGATCGCCGTAGGGGTTCGGCTGGCCTTGCCCTGGGTATGGAGGCGGGGGGTACGCGGATGGCGTCCCCCACCCGGCAGACGGCAGTGGAGGCTGCGGTGCCGGAGGCGGTTGCGACGCGGGTGGCTGCGCCGATGGCTGCGGCGACGGGTTTCCGTAGAGTGGTGGGTTCGGGGGCGGCGGAGCATGAGGAATGATCGTCGCGTTCGGGTCTTCCGGCGGGCGTGTTCCACCGCCCGGCGGATTGCGCGCAAAGCGCGTGCGCTCATCTTCGTTCTCGGCCGAGCCGGGCGGTCTCTGGTCGGACATGCTGTTTCCCTTTCTCTGAAGTGGCGTATGCGATAGCGTAGCATGCCCACATCGTCTTCGCGAGGGGCCTTCCAGGCCCCTCGCGACACCCCGCCACGATTTACTTCAGGAAGACGACCGAGCCAATCACGGCTTCGATCTGCGCCCGGCCCACCGCAACATCACTTCCGAAGAACTCGTACCGCTTGCCGTTGTGATCCACGATCCAGATCGTCGCGATACCGGGAGTGCTGTTCGGTTGATCTATCGGCGTGTACCGGTACGCCACCGACTTCGCGGGCAGACCGCCGACTTTGGTATCGAGCACGGGGTCATAGACGCGGACCGTTTTTCCATCGTTCGATGCCGTGTCACGGATACGCTGGAAGTTCTGGTCAATCGTCTCTGTGCCGGGGTCGTAGATAAAGACACTCACACCGACGACACCATTTGCGTCGCTGACCAGCACGGCGCTACTGGGAGAGTTCGCCACTTTGCTGGCTGTCCAGCTACTGGGATACTGGAATTTGATGACGCCATCAGGATCCGACCACGTCGTGAGCGATTGCGCGCTGACGGTTGGTGTCCGCTGCGGCTTCGGGGTGTCCGTTGCGACAACGGTCGGGCGTGCGGTCGGTACCGGGGTCGCGCGCGGCGTGGCAGTCGCGGACGGACCCGTAAAGGCGACAGAGCCGACGATCTTCTCGATATCAGCGCGGCGCGCTTTGGTATCGAGAGCTTGGAAGGCGAATTCCTTCCCACCATGGTTGACGACCCAGACCAGAGCATTGCGGGCCTTCGCGCTCGGGTCGCTCGCCGGCACATACGTGTAACTGAGAAATTTCCCCGGCTCTCCCGCGATCGTCACATCGGTGACCGGCGTGTCGGTATATTTGAAGTCCGTGGCCTTCGCATGGTTATCGAGGATGGCCTGCATCTCCTCGTCCACCGTCGAGGTCGTGTCAAAGGCATAGATGTTGAAGAAGACGCCATCCGGGCTGCTCAACGCCAGCGACCGATCCTGGGCCTTGTCATCGGGGTAGGCGAACCAGTCCGCGGGATATTCGGCGGTGAGGAGTTTCGCGGTATCGGCCCATTTCGTCGTCTGCCCCGCCGCGATGGTCGGCACCGTTTGCTGCCGCCCGCAACCCGTTGTCGGGCAGAATGCGAAGGTATTCGCGAGGACATCAAACTGCTTTTGCGCCACGTCTTTCTGCTCATTCGCCGTCGCGTAGCCGATCGTCCATGCCCGGTTATCATGGAGCGTGACGGTGAGGTACTGGTAAATGATGCCACCTTTCGGAGCGATCCCACCGTCCGACGTACTCGGCTGGAGAAAGTCAATGATGCGGGCTTCCTGCCCCGCGATTTTCGCGTTCTGTTTGTTGATCGGCCCCGGCTTCCAGTCCGGGCTCTTGCGGAACCGCCGGGCGATATAGTCGTCTGTGTAGCTGTCAAGCGTCGTGGATGGGACGACATCCTCCTTCGCGACCGAGAAGATGCTGTAGGGGTTGAAGATCGTGTAGCCGGCGACGATGTCCGTATCGAACTCCGTGACGCCGCCCGCATGCCACTCCTTCGGATATGCGTAGGTAATGAGGTTCTTCGCGTCCGCGACAATGTAGGCATTGGCCGGCACCGGGGAGCCGACGAACGCGACTCCCGCCGTTCCCCCTGTTTGTGGCGTTCCTGCCGTGCCTGTCGTTGATGACACTGCTGTTCCGCCACCGGGTGATGCCGTGGCGGTTGAGGGTGTTGACTTCCCCGCGAACGCGAAGAAACCAATCACCGCGATCAACGCGACGAGCCCCGCCGCGCCAAGCCCCAGCCAAAGACCGCGCTTGTTATTCCCGGAAGCGGGCACGGGCGGCGGCGCGTACGGGAGCGCGCTGCCCGTAAAGGGTGGCGGCGTGACCCCGGTATAGATGGGCGCGCCCGGCGCGCTCTGGCTCGCTGCTCCCCCGTACGCCGCCGGTACCCCCAATGGCGGCGCCTGCGATCCCGGCCCCCCCGGCAGCGTTGCCCCGTCGCTGATCGGGGGCTGATAGGTGGGCGCATCCGTCGGCACGAATGAGGGGCGCATGCCGCTGAGGGCGCCCAGCGCCTCGACTACCTCTCCCGCGTGCTGATAGCGGTCGTTCGGGTCTCGTGCCATCAGTTTGTTCACGATGGCGACGAGTTGCGGTGAAAGATCGGGCCGGGCGACATTGAGCGGTTGCCGCTTGCGCGCGTACGGCTCCCCGACGAGCATCTCGTAGAGGACCAGGCCGAGGCTGTACAGGTCCGAGCGCCCATCGAGGTAGCCGGAGCCACTCCCCTGCTCCGGACTCATGTAGATCGGCGTACCGGGATGCCCGGAGACGACCTGCGTTCGCTGGCTCTCCTGGCCAACCTGCGCGATGCCGAAGTCCGTCACCTTCGTCACGCCGCGCCGCGTCAGCATGATGTTCGCGGGCTTGAGGTCCCGATGCACGATGTCCTGCTCATGCACCGCCTCCAGCGCTCTCGCCACCTCCAGCGCGATCGTCACCGCTCGCTCCACCGGCAGCGTGCCGACCTGCGTCAGGAGGTCGCGCAGGTCCGTGCCATCCACGTACTCCATCATCAGGTAGTAGTTCTCGTCCGGATCAATGGCGAGTTCGTGGACCGCGACGATATTGGGATTCTGCACCACACCTGCCGCCCGCGCCTCGCGCTGGAAACGTTCCAGATAGCGCTCATAGGTCGCGGAATCCGTCTTGCTGCGCGTGGCGAGCAGTTCCTTGACGGCGACGTTGCGCCGCAGGCGGGTATCGAACGCGAGGTAGACACGCCCGAATGCCCCCTGCCCGATCACGCGCTCGATGCGATAGCGCCCGTCAAACAGGCTGGTCGGCGACTGCTCCGGGTTCGTCCCCGCTGCGACAGTGCGGTCATCATGCTCCGCCGGAACGCCGGGCGGCGTTCTCTCATCACTCATCTGCTGCCCCCTTCAATCCCAGACATCCATGCCGTCCGGCAACGCGATCCCCTCCGCATACCACGGCTATAAAGTTGAACGCGCTCCATCGTCGAAATGTGACGTTGCCCTGTAAGAGTCTGTCGCCGAGCGAATCCACCTACGTACCATCCATCCCATCGGCGTCGTGCAGGCACGATTCCGACGATTGAGAGATCAGGAGAGAAACCAGAGAACGATCAGCACCAGGCCGATGATCGAGGCGGGCCGCCAGATCAGCCGACGGAATCGCCCGATCGAGATGAATGTGTAGCCTCCACCAACCGTCCGCGCGGTGAGTGGGGGCGCGCTGAGTACCGGCCCCGAGAGCAACAGGAAGACGACCGCGCGCAGGAGTTCGACGCCGCGCGTCGGTGAGATCGCCCGCACGGCGTCGAAGGCCCACCAGAGCGCGATGCCGAGGAGGACGAGCGCGCCCGCGAAGAGCAACATCCCCGCACTCCCCCGAACGGAGAGCGCCATCCCGTACTCGATCACCGCAGCCGCACTATAGAATACAACGACGATCATAAAGACCGCGAAGACCGGATAAAACATGCGCCGTTCTCACCCCTTTGCGTACAATGAATCTCCGCGCGCCAGTATAGCACGCTCTCCCGGAACGCGGCCTCTGGGAGCACGAGCATTTCGTCTGCATTCCGCTGCATTCCGCTCGCGGCTCGCGGGCTGAAATGCCCGCGCTTCCAGAAGTATTCGCAAAATACTGGAATTGGCGTGCTGGGGTGAAAAATTGTGAAAGAACTGTTGTTCATCTTGCATATGTACGTACACCAGTGTACGATACGCGATGCGTGGTAGACATAACCGTGACGTAGCGAGATGGAAATGCAACAAGATGAGGCACGTGGCGGCCAACGGGCCCGCAGGCATGGCGTGACAATCGGCGCGATGGAGACCGGGCGGTGGAATGCCCTGACCGATGTTCCCGGCGTGTCTGTCGGGCATTGCACAGTGGCGTTCGGCGATGGCGCGCTCGTTCCCGGCGCGGGCCCGGCACGGACGGGCGTGACCGCGATCCTCCCGCATGCAGGCAACCTCTTCCGCGAGAAAGTGCCCGCCGCCAGCCATATCATCAATGGCTATGGCAAGTCCATCGGCCTCGTGCAGGTGGACGAACTCGGCACGATTGAGACACCGATCCTACTCACCAATACGCTCAACATCCCTCGCGTCGCGGACGCACTGATTGATTATATGCTGGCAGTCGAACCAGCCATCGGCATCCGCACGGCGAGCGTCAATCCGGTCGTGCTCGAGTGCAACGACGGCCACCTGAACGACATCCAAGGGCGGCACGTCCACGCCGAACATGTCCACCGCGCGCTCGCGGACGCGGCGGATGGCCCAGTGGCGGAGGGGAGCGTCGGCGCGGGAACGGGGATGATCGCCTTCGGCGTCACGGGGGGGATCGGGACGGCATCGCGCGTGCTGCCGGAGCCACACCCACGCTACACCGTCGGCGCGCTCGTCCTCGCGAATACCGGGCGATTGGACGAGTTGCGGGTTGACGGCGTGCCGGTCGGTCGGGCATTGGCGGCGACGCGGGAAGAATGGGCGGCGGAATCGGGCGATGGGAGCATCATCATCCTGCTCGCCACCGACGCCCCGGCAACGATTCGGCAACTTGGCCGCCTCGCGCGCCGCGCCGCACTCGGGCTAGGCCGGACGGGTGCGACGGCAAGCCACGGTAGCGGCGACATCGCCCTGATCTTCGGCACGCACGCCGCGAACCGCATCCCGCATCACTCAATGGAGCCGGTGCGGATGATTGAGGCAATCGCGGAGGACGGCCCGCTCATTTCGCTGCTCTTCGCTGCGGTGATCGAAGCGACCGAGGAGGCGATCATCAACGCGCTCTTCGCGGGCGCCGGCACGGGGATGACCGGCCGGGACAATCACCGGGTGCCGGGTTTGCCGGTCGAACGTGTCCTTGCGATTCTCCGTGCGCACGGCCGAGGCGATAGCCCCGCCGTGCCTCCGGTGGGCGCGGCGTGACGAGGGGAAGGATGACGGGGATATGAGTCATCGCACAGTGCCGCGCTGGGCGGCATGGGGGGCAATCGTCGCGCTCACCCTCTTGCCATTGACGACTCCCGCGGAGCGCGCACGCGCCGCCGCGCCGACCGAACCGGACGTGGCCGCAGTCGCGGCGGCGGTCGTCGAACTGCCGAGCGGGACGATCCTCTGGGGCCATGACATCCACGCCCTGCGCGCCCCGGCCAGCCTGACGAAGATGATGACCGCCCTCGTCATCGCCGATCTCGCCACGCTCGATACCAACGTCACGGTCCAGGAGAGCGATCTCGTCGGCGAATCGAGCATGGGGCTGCAGAGCGGTGAGACGCTGACGGTCGAGGCGCTGCTCTACGGCATGCTGCTCCCCTCCGGCAACGACGCCGCGACTGCGCTCGCCCGCACCTTCGGCAAGCAGCCGGGAGATACGACGCCCGCGCAGAACGTGCAGCATTTCGTGGATAAGATGAACGCGAAGGCGAAGGCGCTCGGCACGAAGGAGACGCACTTCGCCAACCCGCACGGCCTCGATGAACCGGGCCATCTGACGAGCGCCGCGGACCTCGCGCTCATCGCCGCGGCCTTCGCGGCAAACCCGACCTTGATACGCATCGCGGGCACTGTGACGTACGACGGCTTCGGCCACACCGTCCACACGACGAATAAACTGCTCTACGACGGCCGTTATCCCTCTGTGGTCGGCGGCAAGACGGGCCAGACCGACGACGCGGGGTACACGCTCGTGGAAATCTCGTCGCAAAATGGTCGGAAGCTGCTCAGCGTCGAACTCGGCACGACCGCCGATGCCTTCTGGACGGACGCGATCCACCTTCTCTCGTATGGGTACGCGATGCCGCCGATCACCACGCCGCGCCCGCTCACCCCCCGCTCCATCGCCGCGTCCGTGCAAGCGACCGCCGGACCAACGACGTTACCAGCCCAGAACATCGGGGAGAGAATGACGATGGCCGGTATCGCGAACACCGGCCCAAGCGCGACTATCCACGCGACAACGACTGTCACGCTGCCAGCCACCCATCGCTCAGGCAATCCGCTGAAACTGCGCCTTGTGATGCTTGGACTCCTGGCGGCGATCGTCTGTGGCGTCGTCTACGCGCGCCGAGCCGCCGTGCGCCGCACATTCGCCGAGATGAAGCAGGAGTGGCAGAAGGGCTTGGCGGATCCGCCGCATCTCGCCGTGACGACTCAGATGCCGATTATCCCGACAGCCCACCATGCCACGACGCCATCCGTCTCCTCCCGCTGGGCGCAGGCGGGCGTCCATGTGCCGAAGGAGGAGCGGGAGGTCGCACGGGCATACGCGCTGCAAGCGATCCGGCAGTCGAATAGCGGCAGTCGTCTCGCGGCGCGGCAGGCATTCACGCACGCGGTCCGGCTCGCTCCCAAACTGGAGTGGGGAGCGATCCCCGGCTTCTGGGAGATGCCGCCCGTCAGTTACGCTGACCTCGCAACCGTAATGATCGAGGCGGGCCATCCCGCCATCGCGCGTTCGATGCTCACTGTCGCCGCGCTCGCCCATCCCCGTCACCCCGACCTCCGCGCCGTCGAGGCCCGCCTCAGCCGACGCGAGATTGCCTCACCGGCGACCATTCACCATGTTGGTCGCCGGTAGCACGGGCTTCCCCACCGGTCATCGCGGGCGGGAAAGCCTCGCTCACCAAGGCGATATGCCCATCCTCCGGCAAACGACGCTGATACCGCCCGCGCCCTACGCACTCGATATGACGGTAACCGCGCTCGCCCGCTTCCCCCGCCTCCTCAACCGCTGGGATGGCATGACCTACCGACGCCTCTTCGCGGTGGAGGGCGCATTCGTCACGGTCGCGGTGCGCCAGGAAGGACCGGCGGACGATCCGCGCCTGCTCCTCACCTTCACCGGCCCCGCGCATGTCACGCCCTCCATACTCGACCGTCTCACGGGATATGTGTCGCGCATGCTCGGCGCGACGGAGGAGATCGCGCCCTTCCTCGCCGTCGTGGCGCGCGATTCGCTGATCGGGCCGCTGACGCGCGCTTTGCCCGGCCTGCGGCTCTTCCGCAAGAGTGATGTCGTCGAGGAAGTGATCGTCAACATCCTCGCGCAGCAGATTTCGCTCCCCTTCGCCTACCAGTGCAAGGCGCGGCTGATCGCGGCATATGGCCCGCGCCTCACGATTGGCGGCACGACGCACTACGCGCTGCCGACGCCCGCCATGCTCGCGACGCTCACACCGGAGGCGGTGCGCCCGCTGCTCATCTCGCGGCAGAAGGCGGCGGCGATGCGTGCCTTCGGGGAGGCGGTTTCATCCGGCGCGCTCGATCTCACCGCCCTCCCGCGGATGAGCGACGCGGAGGCGATTACCGCGCTCACATCGGTGCGCGGCATCGGCCCATGGACGGCGCACTGGACGCTGGGACGGACGCTGGGGCGCGGCCACATTGTGCCGGTCGGTGATGTTGGCGTGCAGGCGATGCTCGGCCACGCGTACGGCATCGGCCGCAAGATGACGCCCGACGAGGTGCGCCGCTGGGCGGACGGCTGGGGTGAACACGCCCTGCTCGCCGTCGCCTATCTGATCGCCGGAACCTGGCGCGGTCTTGTACCCTGACGCGGCGGCATCCCTTTAGGAATATCCAGGCTAATGCCGTCCCAGCCGCTCGGTGAGCGTGCCACCGGTCGGCGCCTGGCCGGTGCGTTCGGCGCGGGCATCGAGGTTCGCGTAGCCGCGCTGCACGAAGCGGACCCCTAACCACCGCGCGGGTTCCCACTCCCATGCCCGGTGACGGTGGCCGACCATCGGCAGCGTGACGAGGGGCGATTCCGCGCCGGTGATCTGATCGGCGAGCACCCGACCGGAGAGGTTCGCGGTCGCGACGCCCTGCCCCGTGTATCCGCAGGCCATAGCGATACCGGTTGCCGGGTCATACGACATCGTTGGCAGCCAGTCGCGCGGGACGCCGAGCGGGCCTCCCCAGGCATGGGTGAACCGTATCCCCGCAAGCATGGGAAACCACTCCACGGTCTGCGCGCGCAAGATCGCGTGCGTCGGCTCGTGCCGGTCGTAGCGATCGGCGATGCGCGAGCCATACCGGTACGGCGCGCCGCGGCCCCCGAAGAGGATGCGCCCATCGGCGGTACGCGAGAGGTAATCAACGGTGTACCGGTTCGAGGAGACGCCTTCATGCCCCTGCCAGCCGATCGCCGCCCACTGCGCTTCCGAGAGCGGCTCGGTCAGCACAATCAGCGAGTAAATCGGGATCAGATTCCGGTGCATCGCCGGCAGGCCGGACAGATATGCCTCACCGGCCAGCATAATCGTCCGCGCACGCACATCGCCGGTCGCCGTGTGCAGGCATGGTGTTGCGCCGCCCGCAAAGCCAGTGACGGCGGTTTGCTCGTAGATCGTCCCGCCCCGCCGTTCGACGGCCCGCGCCAGCCCGCGCACCAGCCGGGCGGGATGCACCGTCGCGCAATGTGGCGTGTACAGCGCGCCGAGCGATTCGGTCACATGGAGACGTTCGGCGGTTTGCGCCGCATCGAGCAATTGGAAGTGTTCCGCCAGTCCGAGCCGCTCATAGGTGGCGTACGCGCGCTCGATTGTCGGCAGTTGATGGCGGCCGCGCGCGATCCGCAAGGAACCGCCCTTCACGTACTGCGCGTCAATGCCCTCTTCCGCGCAGATGCGCCCGACTTCACTCACCGTCTCGACCATCGCCAGATGGACGGCCCGCGCTGCCTCCCGGCCGAAGCGGGTTTCGAGCATCCCCAGAGTCGTCGGGAAGCCTGCCGAACACCAGCCACCGTTGCGCCCGGATGCCCCAAATCCGGCGATTTCCCGCTCAACCACAGCCACGCGCAAGCCGGGCTGACGCCGGAGCAGGTAGTAGGCCGTCCATAAACCCGTCAGTCCCGCGCCGAGAATGGCGATATCCACGTCAGTCGAGCCAGCGAGCGCCGGACGCGGCGTGAGATCGTCATCGGCAGTTTCCAGCCAGAAACTGTATGTCCGATAGTCCTTCATCACTTCTTCCTCACGCGTACGGATGTGTCATCGCATCGCGCCCGGTACTCTGACCGGGCCAGTGCGCGATTGTGTATAAGGCGAACAGCAGCACCGGCAGCCGCCAGTAGAAGAACTGAACCTCCGCGCCGCTGAAGGCGAAGAGCACCACCCCCAGTACCGCCGACCAGCGCAGCGCCGACCCCAGGTCGCGTGTCCTGACCACCGTCATCCCCGCCGCCCAGAGCAGCACGGCGACCGACGCCACCCGCGCCACCACGGTCGCCGCGCCGATCCCGAGCCAGCCCAAGGCTACCAACTGCGCCGCGATGCTCTCGTTCCACTGCGGCGTGCCGAGCATCGGTCGCGGCGTCTCGCGGCTATGGTTCAGGATCGTCGCGTCGAGGAACGCATTCGGTGACAGGCAGGCGAGCGGGAGGACCACCGCCGCGGCGAGTAGCATGCCCGCCAGGGGCGGCAGCCATACTTCGCGCGGGATCCCGGCGAAGGTTATACCACCCCGCGCGCGGCTGCGCCGACGCTCCCATACCTGCGTGACGAGCGGCCGAAGTAAGAGGATGCCCAAGGGGAGGGCGAAGATGACGCCATACTGCTTGGTCGCCATCACCATCGCCACGGCGAGAGCCGAACCGAGGACCTTCCCCTGGCCATAGAGGTAGACGGCGAGGGCGATCCAGAAGAGCAGGAGGGGGTCAATGATCCCCAGTCGGAGTGGGACCTGGAAACCGCGCAGGAAGAGGAGCCAGAAAGCGACGAGGCAGCGGGCGGGCCAGACACCCATGCGCGGGCGCGCAAACAGGTAGAGCAGCAGCGCCGTGCCCATCTCCGCGACGATGAGGCCGAGGCGCACGTTGCCGAGCAGATAGAAGGGGATCTCGGCGAACAGGGCGCCGGGGAAGTAGCTGTAGGTCGGGTAGTTCACAGCCTCGGGCTGATACTTGTAGACGAGCGTAGGGACGTGCGTGTACGGGTTCTGGCCGTGCAGCAGGAACTGCACAGCCTGGGTGGTTGCCCAGTAGACGTCGCTGCGGGTGAAGCGGGTGCCCCAATCCCAGCGCATCAACGCCCCCAGGGGCCAGGCGAGCAGCCAGAGCAGGGTCGGCGCGCGGCGCCATGGGAGGACCGCGAGGACGATCAGCGCCAAGTTCACGAGCAGATAGAGGTTGATGTGGACGAAGACTTTTGGGTGAGCGTCGTAGTGGACGAACATCTGGCTGACGAGCAGGACGAGCAGGACCAGCCGAAAGAGCTCGACATGGGTGGTAGGGGGTGAAGCGGACGCAATCGGCGGTCGCTCTCTACCTTCCATGGACATCTGCGTTGGTGCCTCCTCCTGCTCGCCCCGCGCCGCGCGATGCCTCGAATCGGTGGCACTGTACCATTAACGCTGCTCCCCCGCACGGATACGTGAATGGTTCTGATCCGGGCGTGACACCGTGACGCCTTCGAAAAACACGCTTCGCCTGCCACCACCGATGTATTGCTCATTGGGCGCCGGGCGGTGCGATCTTATGCGCTTGACGGCATAATGCCTGTGCTGCTATCGTCATACCCGCATAACCGTGTGATTGCATCGCGTCCGCTACGCCGAGCGAGACGCGGGAAGGGGCAGAGAGATGGGCAAACTGCTCGTCGGGCGACCAACACTGACGATGGAGTTTGTGGTCTCCGCGCCGCTTGATTTCGTCGTGACGCTCGTCCTCGTTTATCGGGCGCCGGAGATGGGTGCGCAGGCCGACGCCTGGTGCATGGCGACCCGTGCGGCACTCGACAGCGAGAGCGCGCATGCGCTCGACACGCTGTATGGTTCGTCGGGGCGCAGCATCTACTTTGCCGAAGAACTCCTGATGCCCTTCGATCCGCTCTCGCCCGACCGGCGGCGCGCGACCTACGCGACCTATCGCGCCTCGCTCGCGCACCAGTCCCCCGCGTGGTTCCAGAACGCGCTGAAGCGAGCACTGCGGCGCGTCCACCAGGAACAAGGCGACACGATCGCCGATCCGGCGGACGACGACCGTGCCGCGTGGGAGCGCTTTCTCGCGCCCGGTATCACCCGCGCGAAACTGGGGGAGATCGTCGCGCTCGCGATGCATCCCGCCGACCTCAAGGGAAAAGTCCTCGCCCTCTACGACACGTATGAAGAACGATTCCACGCGGCGGATTTCGCGGCCTCGCTGGAGCCGCTGCACGGCGCGGCGGAGCGGGCGGAGCGGCTGCACGAGTCGTACCTCGATGAGGCTTTTGCGGACATGACGGGAAACCGCCTGCCGCCGGAGATCGAGCACGCGGCGCGGGAGGTGGAGCGGGCAACCTTCGTGCCTTGCGCGCACCTCGGCCCGTTCCTCTCATATGTCCTCTACCCACCGGAACTGATCGTCTATTTCGACGCGACGCGCCCACTTGGCCGCCCGGCGCGCAACGGGCGGGTAGTGGAAGAGCCGGTCGCGCCGGGTGATCTGGCGGCGCTCCGGGCATTGGCGGACGGCACGCGCCTCAAGATCATCGCGATCCTCCGAGAGGGTGAACTCTACGCACAGGAGGTTGTCGCCCGGCTCGGCATCTCACAATCCGCAATCTCACGCCATCTGAGCATGCTCGAGTCGGCGGGGATTGTGCGGGTCCGGCCCGCGAACGGGATGAAATATTACGCCGTCAATGCGGGGCGTTTGAAGCAACTGGCGGAGTCGTTAGGCCACCTCGCGGAATAATATCGCCGTGATAGATGTTGCCAATGGCAATCGGTGGTACGAATCATGCAAACCCTTGTGTATCGGACATCCGTCCATCAGCACCTGTCCAAAGGTACGGGTTCCACTCCCACTCGTTGGAAGGGTTGACCTGACCAGGGCAACATGATATAGTGACAATGTTCACAAACCGGGAGACGCAAAAGACGCCGACCGGGAACGTTTAACAATGGGATACCGTGCTGGTTCGCTGGCGTGAGGTATTCAGAAGATGTGCAGCCTCACACCCATCCCGGGTGTTGGCGATAGATATCCCCTCTGATTTCCTCTTTTGACGGGCATCACCACGGTGATGTCACCCGCCTTCCAAGCCTAGCCCGATCAATTCGGCGGAACACCACCACCGATGCGATGGGCACCTACGGCAAATGTGACCCGCGCCCTCGATCCTCTATCGGGGGCGCGACGTCGTTAAGCGCATTCGCCCACACCGTTTCAGCCTGTGGCGGCGTTTGACGAAGCGTTTTGGGGAAGTGCCGCGACGGATAGTGCGGCTCATCTGACATGCGCACTCGGCCCATCTCTTTCAGTTGTCTGTCCGCTAGAGTTCCTCGACGAAACTGTCGGAGAGTTTGAGGAAGAAGAGCCAGCCAACGACCATCGCCGCGAGGCTCGCCATCGTTGTCCGCGCAATGAAACTGGGCGCGTCCCAGTAGCCCGTATAGAACATGTGCCGGAAGAGCGTAATTATTGACGCCATCGGGTTGAGCCAGTAAACCAGGCGCTGCCCCATCGGTGCGACGAAGACCGCATCGAGGTTATAGATGATCGGCGTGAGGAAGAACCAGAGGGAGATCATGACATCGAGAAAGTTGCGCGTGTCGCGGAAGAAGACGTTGGTCGCCGCCGCCATGAAGGCGATGCCGAGCGAGAAGGCGAAGAGACAGACCAGCACCCACGGGTAGAGGATGAGCTGACGATGGGGCGGTGTGTGCGTGATCACCATCATGATGAGGATGGCCGGGGTGGCAAGGACGAAGTTGATCATGTTGGTCAGCGTGGTGGAGATCGGCAGCACCGCGGCGGGGAAGCGAACCCGCGTGACCATATGGGATGACCCAGTGATCGTGCCCATGGACTCCAGCACCGACCCACTGAAGGCATTCCAGGGGAGGAGGCCGACCGTGATGAAGAGGGCGAATCGCTCAATCGGCGTCTTCAAGAGGACGCTGAAGACGAAGTCGAAGACGAGGGCGTTGAAGAGCGGGTTGAGGATGGACCAGAGAAACCCGAAGGCCGACCGGCGATAGCGAACCTTGAGATTGCGGGCCGTCAGCTCCCAAATGAGATTGCGCTGCCGGATCAACTCGCGCAGATGATCCCACGGGCTGCGATTACGGCTACTGGAATAGACTGGCCGCCGCGCCGCCGGTGCTGTCGTTACCGCCATCTCTGCCCCTTCTTCTCGCCAAGGTCGGCGCGCTCCGACCGGAAATGATGATACGCCGAGCGCGGCGCCCGCGTCAATCAGCGCTTCTGACGCGAAGGCGTCTCAAAGCCTGCGCTATCAACGCGAGCAGCAGCGATAACTGACCGACTTTTGGACGCATCCATGCGGTATGCGGCGCCTTGCCCATCGGTGTGACCGCCCGTATGCTGGTCCGACCGCCTCCGAGGGGCGCGCTTGCATGCCGCGGCGGACACGCGATCAGGAAGGATAGGGGCACGTATGGCGGAGATGACGGGTGGGCAGGTGCTGGTGCAGGCGATCAAACGCGAGGGGATCGAGACGATCTTCGCCCTGCCCGGCGCGCAACTGGACTGGGCGATTGACGCGCTATACGACGAACGCGACACCATCACGGTCTATCACACGCGGCATGAGCAGGCGACCGGCTACATGGCCGATGGCTACGCGCGCACGACAGGAAAGATCGGTACATGCATGGTCGTGCCGGGGCCGGGGCTGCTGAATGTCTCCGCCGCGCTCTCGACTGCCTACGCATGCTCATCGCCGGTACTCTGCATCACGGGGCAGATCCTCTCGGAGATGATCGGCGCGCGGCGCGGCATGCTGCACGAAATCCCCAATCAGTTGGAGATGATCGGCTCCGTCACGAAATGGGCGGGCCGCGCGATGACCGTGCCGGAGATTCCCGGCCTCGTGCGGGAGGCGTTCCGGCAGTTGCGTACTGGCCGCCCGCGCCCGGTGGAAATCGAAATCCCGCCGGACGTGCTCTCCGCGACCGGGAATGCCGAACTGCTCGATCCCGTGCCAGTGGAGCGACCCGCCGGTGACCCCGATCTGCTCACGCAGGCAGCGAATGCATTACGCACGGCGGAGCGGCCGCTGATTTACGCCGGTGGCGGCGTGATGCTCTCCGGCGCGTGGGAAGACCTGCGGACACTGGCGGCAATGCTCGAAGCGCCGGTCGTCATGTCCACCGCCGGGCGCGGCGCGCTCTCGGACCGGCACTATCTGGCACAGACGACCGTCGCGGGCAAGCGCCTTTTGCCGGATGCCGATGTGATCCTCGCGGTCGGCACGCGCTTCGTCCATCCCGACCGATGGGGGTTGCCACCGGGTGCGACCATCATCCGGCTGGAGATTGATCCGGACGAGACGAGTGTCGGGCCGGCGCCGACCATCGGCATCGTCGGCGATGCGAAGGCGGGTCTGGCGCGGTTGGTCGCGCTCCTCGACGGCATCGGCCCGCGCCCCTCACGCGAGAAGGAACTCCGCGCCGTGAAGCGAGAGGCCGACGATGTGCTCCATGAAATCCAGCCGCAAGCCGCCTTCGCCGACGCGATCCGCGCCGCGTTGCCGGAGGACGGCATCCTCGTTCATGGCGTCACGCAGATCGGCTATTACTCAATCGTCGGCTTCCCCGTCTATGAGCCGCGCACGCTGATTGGTTCCGGTTATCAGGGCACCCTCGGCTACGCATTTGCCACCTCGCTCGGCGCGCAAGCGGGCAATCCGGGCAAGAAAGTCATCTCGATCAATGGCGATGGCGGCTTCATGTACAACGTGCAGGAACTGGCGACGATGAAGCGGTACGGCCTGCGCGCGGTCGCTATCGTCTTTAACGACAGCGCCTTCGGCAATGTCCGGCGCGGGCAGCGGACGCGTTTCGGCGGGCGCATCTATGCGTCGGAACTGACGAACCCGGACTTCGTGAAGTTAGCGGATTCCTTCGGCATCGCCGGGATGCGCGCCGAGGGGCCGGACGCCCTGCAAGGCGCGCTGCGGGAAGCGCTCGCCACCGATGAACCGACGCTGATCGAGGTACCCGTCGGCGAAATGCCGAGCGTCTGGCACCTGAACAACTGGCCGTAATACCCGTTGCCCGGTTCCTGACCTGTTTCGTGATGTCGTCGGGGCTGATCGAGGACCATTCAGCCGAAGAGCAGGCAGACGGGCGTCGGGATGGGCGCGATGCCGCCCGTCGCGGTCAATCTGCCGGTGGTCTGGTCAATCCGGAATGTGATGACCGTATCGGAGTTCTGGTTCGCGGCGAGCAGATAGACACCCGCCGGATCAAGCGTGATGCTGCGCGGGTCTTTTCCCTGCGTCGGCGCGTGGCCGAGCGCGGTCAGTTGACCGCTCGTCTCGTCAACGGCGAACATCGCGATGCTGTCGTGCCCCCGGTTGGAGCCATAGACGAACCGACCGGATGGATGCACAAGGATCTCAGCAGTCGTGCTTTTCCCCGTGAAACCGGCGGGTAGGGTGGCGATCGTCTGAAGCCGGGCGAGCGTGCCGCGCGTCGCATCCCAGGCGAAGACGTCAATCGTCGAGCCGAGTTCGTTGATGACGTAGGCATAGCGGTTCGTCGGGTGGAAAGCGATGTGGCGCGGCCCGGCCCCCGGCGCGGCCTGCCCGCACGATTGCTCGGTCGCGCCGCTGTCGGTAACAACGTTGTGCGCGTTCAACTTCCCCGTCGTGGTATCCAGGCGATAGACAAGCGTCTGATCAATGCCAAGATCAACGAGCAGCGCGTAGCGGCCGGAGCGGTCGAAGGTGATCATATGCGCGTGCGGCCCTTCCTGCCGCGCGGTGTTCGGCCCCGCCCCCCGGTTCTGCACGAGATCGCTCATCGCGCCGAGGTCGCCGCCCGGCCCGATCGGGTAGACCGCGACATTGCCGCTGCCGTAGTTCGCCACGAGAACGTACGTGCCGCGAGGATCTACTGTCAGGTGGGCGGGGAATGTACCATGCGCCGGCTGGGTGTTGCGCGGCGTCAGGTCCCCCGTCGCGGCATCGAGCGCGAAGGCGCTCACGCCGCCGCCCGGCTGCCCCTCGTGCATCTCGGTTTCGTTGCAGGCATAGAGGGAGCGTCGCGATGGATCAATGGCGAGGAACGAGGGATTGACGACGCCCGCTATCGTTCGCACATGCGTCAGTGCGCCGGACGACGGATGCATTCGGTAGATATAGATGCCCTCCGCCTTGCCGCGCATCGCCGGATCGGTGTAGGTGCCGATGTAGAGGAAAGGCAGGTTTGCGGTGGCCATCGGTTGCCCTCTTCATTGTCGCCGCGAGCATCGCGATCCGTGCTCGGCGGTAGCGTACCGTCGGATTCGCATTGTTGCGCTCCCCCCGACACACGTCAACGTATGACGCTCGACTGAGAAGGGCGCACGGCTATGTACCCCGACGATCCGCCATCCGCTACCGGCTGCTCGCTTCCCGATGGCACATTTTATGCAGATTCCTTTCTTTGCCACTTGCATGTGAGCGGCTGAACGAGGAGGGAGTATCCATGTCACACCAACACGGTGACGTACCCGGCCCGACGACCAAAGGCGGCGCACGCCCCGCGAACAGCGCGCGACCCGGTCAGCGTGCCGCCGAGCAGCAGACATCCTCGCCCGCGCCGCTCGGCTACGGCGAAGAAGCGAGCGAAACCCTCGGCGTGACCGGCGCCACAGCAGACCCGGCGCCCAGGAAGTTCGCCAATCCAGGCGATAGCGAATCCGCGGCACGGACGAGCGCGGCACATCGCGGTGGCGGCTACACCCCCATTCCGGGTGAGGATTCATGATCGCGGCACGGCTTGTGCCATCAGCAAACTGAGGCCGCCCGGCCCATGGAGAGAGGCTCCATGGTGGTTCGTATCAGGGACTGCATGGTATCGAAAGGGGCTTGTGGATGCAGCAGCATAGGAACGACAGCACGCAGGGTCAGAGCGACCAGACAGGTGGAACGCAGGGCCAGCAATTTCACAGTCAGGGCATCTACCCCGTCTCCGATCATGATTACAACCTCATCTCCGCGCTCGCCAGTGAATTGCAGGGATTGGAGAAACTCCACGCGTATGCGCAAGCCGCCGGTCAAGGAAGCAAATTCTGGCAGGACGCGGTGCAATTGAAGAAGCAACTCGCCGAACTCTTCACGCACGAACTCGCCGAGCACGCGCGCGAAGGGCATTTCGGCTCCGGTCAGAAGCGCACGATGCAATAACGCGCGCCCGGCAGATTGGCGACACAGACAGGCCCCTACCGGAATGGGTGGGGGCCGCTCCATGAAAGGACGCTCCGATGGACGAGGCACGCGAACAGGACATGATCCCCGGCGATGCGTATGCGGATACCCGCACCCTCCCCAACGAAACCGACCCCGCCACCGGCGAGTCGGCGGACGACGCGCTCGAAGCGACACGGACACAAACCGAATACCTGATGCCTGCCGAGGACGCGACCCCGGAGCCGGTCAACTGGTCCACCCACCCGACGCAGGACAGCACGCAGGAAGCGGAGTGGGAGGAACCGTTCGACGCGCCGACCAACAACGCCACCGGCGGCGACGATGAGGATATGCTCGCCGCCGAAGGCTCGAGTGATTCGGGCGTGGATCGCATCGTGGACGAGTCGTACTTCGAGAACGAGGACGCCGATCTGAATGACGCCGAGGAGGAATCGCTCCGCCGCGCCGCGCTGCCGGACGATCCGCATCCCGGCTCGAACGTGCCGGACATCGCCGACGCGGATATACTACCCCCGGACGAGGAGACGACGCGCGGCGAATCCTCGCGCCGCTGACGAGAGAAAAGGATATTGCATGCCACTCGCCACCCGGGACGATCAGTTTACCCTGCGTGGGACGTTCGCCGAGCGGTTGACGCTGACCGGGTCGCAACATTCCGTGTATCGCTTCCTCATAGACGCGGAGACGCTGCTGCCGCTCGTACCGGGCGTGGCACGGATCGTCGCGCATACGGGCGGGGCGTACCGGCTCGTCTTCGCGCCGGTCGGGGCAATGGGCTTGCAATTCACCCTCGAACTCGAACTGGGCGTCTCTGGCGACGGCGCGCGCACAGTAACACTCCACTCTGTCCCGACCGATATTCCCCCGCTCGAACCGCGAGGCGCGCTCGGTGACTTCAACGCCACACTTGTACTGACGGAACGGGGCGCGGAGACGGCGATTGACGGCAACGCCTCACTGACGGTGGTGGACACGATCCCGCCGATGCTGCGCCGGATGCCCCGAATACTGCTCGAACGGACGACCTCCCTCGCCGTCGGCAAACAAATGGAGACGATTGGCCGCGACCTGATGCGCAACATCGCCGACGCCTACCCTGGCTGGCAGAAGCGCCACCCCGACGCTTGACGCGGGAATATCCCCGCGTTTCACTGTGTAGATGTATTGCACCCCTTCCCCATGGGGAAAGGGTTGGGGGGTTCGGGCAAAAGGAGCATCCAACATGGCAAACCGTCTTCCCACCATCGGTATCGAGTACTGCCACGAATGCGGCTATCTCGGCTTCGCGACGAAACTCGCGGAGGGTCTGCTGCGCACCTTCGAGGGGCAACTGGGCGGCGTGCTCATCATCCCCTCCACCGGCGGCGCATACGAGATCACGCTCGACAACCGCTCAATCTATTCGACCTTCGAGGAGGGAATGCCGACGCAGGACGAAGCGATCGAGCGCGTCCGCGCGGTGCTGGCGTCGTCCGCCGCGGTGATGGCGTAACGGCGCGACCGGCATGCGGATTGACATCCTCACGATCTTCCCCGGCATGTTCGCGGGCACGGGGCCGCTCGGCACGAGCATCGTTGGCCGGGCGGTGGAGCGCGGCATCGTTGATCTGCGCGTCCACGACCTGCGCGACTGGACCCCCGATCGCCACCGCTCGATAGATGACTACCCGTACGGCGGCGGCGCGGGCATGGTGATGAAAGCGCCGCCCGTCGTCGCGGCAATCGAGGCGGTACTGGGCGACGATGCCGAGCGCGAGCCGCGCGTGCCAGTGCTGCTGATGTCTGCCGCCGGGCGACCGTTCACGCAAGCACTGGCGCATGTGCTGGCAAATCAGGAACGATTTGTCTTGCTCTGCGGCCACTACGAGGGCGTGGACGAGCGGGCGATCCACCTCGCCGTGACGGACGAGGTGAGCATCGGCGACTATGTGCTGACGGGCGGCGAACTGCCCGCGATGGTCATCACCGATGCCGTCGCGCGCCTTCTGCCCGGCGTGATCGAGGCGGAGTCGCTGGCCGAAGAATCGTTCGCGGATGGCCTCCTGGAGTACCCGCATTACACCCGCCCACCGAAGTTTCGCGGCCTCACCGTCCCGGAGGTGCTCACGAGCGGCAACCACGCCCGCATCCTCCGCTGGCGGCGCGAGCAAGCCCTGCTCCGCACCCGCGCGCGTCGCCCGGACCTCCTCATCCGCACCCCGCTTACCGATGCCGACCGCCGCTTCCTCGCGATGCAGCAGGAAGGGTCCGGGCCACTGATCCGTAAGGTTGACTGCATACAGATTCCCGTGCCGAACCTCGACGCGGGGCTTGCGTTTTATCGCGACGGGTTGGGCCACTCGCTCAATTGGCGCACTGGGACAGCGGCAGGGCTACGGATGGCTGACACTGAAACAGAGATCGTCCTCCAAATGGAACGCCCGGTGATGGAGCCGAATCTGCTGGTCCACTCTGCCGACGCCGCCGCCGCGGTGTTCGTGGAAGCAGGCGGCACGATGATCGTGCCGCCGTTCGATATTCAGATTGGTCGCTGTGCGGTTGTGCAAGATCCGTGGGGTAATTCGCTCGTGCTCCTCGATCTCAGTAAGGGGCTGCTCGTCACCGACGCGAACGGCAATGTCATTGGTAATGCGCCACCACAAGGCACCGGCAATGACTCCTGATTTCCATATTTCTCCCCCTTCCGGGCGCGGACGCCCTTTGGGCAGCATGGGCAGCATGGGGAAGGGGGTTGGGGAATTCGGGCTGCTCCCGCCCCCCATCACGACCGCCGACACGCCGGACGCAGTACGGATCACGACGCCGGAGCAGGTGACGATCACGCTACCGCTCGCGGGCGTCGGGACGCGGTTGCTCGCCGCGCTGCTCGACGCACTCGTGATGCTCGGCATCATTCTCGCCGTGCTGATCGTGATCGCCCTCTTCGGTAGCGTGATCGCCTTCCAACCCCATGCGATGGCGGCGGGGTCGGTGCTCGGGGCGTTCACGCTCCTCTTCCTCTTCGGCTTCGTCTTCGCCTACTACGCCGGGCTGGAATTGCTGTGGGACGGCCAGACGATTGGCAAGCGCGTGTTGAAACTGCGGGTGTTACGGGATAACGGCACGCCGGTGGACGCGGCATCCGTACTGGCACGGACGGTCGTGCGACTTGTGGATTTTCTGCCCGTCGGCTATCTCGTCGGCCTCGTGAGCATGATTGTGGACGGGCGGGCGCGACGACTGGGGGACATCGTCGGCGGCACAATCGTTGTACGGGAGTGGGACAGCGCGCCGACCCTCCGAGAGATCGCCGTCAGCGCGGAACCCGCCGCGTGGGGACCGCCCGCGCCGGGGCAGGAAGCGCCGGTCCATCTCCTGACGGCGGACGAGCTGGCGGCAGCGCGGGAGTTCCTGCGGCGCGCGGCGACCTTCCCACCCCCGGAACGCGCCGCCCTCGCCTGGCGTGTCGCCACCACCCTCGCTATCCACATCGGCTACACCGAACCGCTCACACATCCCGAATGGTTCCTCATCTGGATCGTCCGTAGCGCGGCAGGGCAAGAGATTTGAATAAAGATCTCCCGTTGTGGCGCGAGGGCTGCGTGCTAGGATGTACGGAGGAACGATGGATGTCATCGAAGGAGCGCACCGTGACACGACAGAGCAATGGCAGCGGCCCGGCCCGCGCGAGCGACCTTCCCTTCCATGCGCGCGGCCCCGGCGAGCGGCGCGGCGTGGCGATGGGCCGGAGCGGCATGGTCGCCACCGCGCATCCGCTGGCGACGGCGGCAGGTCTCTGGGCGCTCGAACGGGGAGGCAATGCGATGGATGCGGCGCTCGCGGCGGCGGGTGTCTGTGCCGTCGTGCTGCCCGCGTCGTGCGGCCTCGGCGGTGACTGCTTCCTGCTCTATTACGATGCGAAGATGCAGCGCGTGACCGGCGTCAATGGCAGCGGCGCGGCCCCGCTCGCCGCCACGCCGGAGGTGTACAAGGAGCGCGGCCACATCAGCAGAATGCCGTCGCGCGGGCCGCTCTCCGTCGGCATCCCCGGCGCGGTGGATGCCTACTTCACGGCATTCGAGCGGTGGGGCAGCATCCGGATGAGCGATCTCCTCCGCCCCGCCGAGCAGTACGCGCGGCATGGCTTCGCGCTCACGCCGGGGGGCGCGGCGATGATCGGCGAAATGGCGGAGACGCTGAAGGCGCAGCCGGGCGGCGCGGCGAAGACGCTCCTGAAGGGCGGCACGCACGCCCCGCACACCGGGCAGATTCTCAAGAACGAAGACCTCGCGGACTCGATCGGTCTGCTCCGGCGGCAAGGGCGCAATGTCTTCTATGAGGGCGAACTGGCGGAGAAGATCGCCGCGTGGATGGCGAAGAACGACGGCCTCATCACACAGGAAGATCTCGCCGCATACACGACCGATGTCTATCCGGCGATTCGCACGACCTATCGCGGTCACACGGTCTACACGACCGCGCCGCCGTCGCAGGGTTTGATTTTGTTGCAGGAGTTGAACATCCTCACCAACACTGACCTCGCGGACATGGACCCACAGGGCGCGGCGGCGCTCCATTTGATGATCGAGGCGAAGAAACTCGCCTTCGCGGACCGCAACCGCTATGCGGGCGACCCGAACTTCGTCAACTTCCCGCTCGACAGACTGATCGGCCCGGAACGCGGCGCATCGCATTTCGTCTCGATTGATCCCGACCATGCCCGCGTGGATGACCCGGCACTCTCACTCATCCCGGAGATGGTTGGGGATACGACTTCGCTCTGCACGATGGATCAGGAGGGGAACGCCGTCTCGCTCATCCACTCGCTCTCGGCGGCGTTCGGCTCCGGCTGCCTTGTGGACGGCACGGGCATCTTCCTCAATAACCGCGCCGGGCGGGGCTTCTCGCTCCAGCCCGGCCATCCGAACATCCTCGCGCCCGGCAAGCGGACAATGCACACGCTCCACTGCTATGCCGTGACGCGCAACGATGGCACGCTCTCCTTCGTCGGTGGTACGCCCGGCGGCGACCAGCAGCCGCAGTGGAATATGCAGGTGATTACGAACATCCTCGACTACGGCATGTCGCCGCAGGAGGCAATCGAAGCGCCGCGCTGGACGAGTTTCCCCGGCACCGACCCGGCGAACCTGCCGAACCCGTACGAAGTGCGCATCGAACGCCGCTTCCCGGACGCAACACTGATGGAGTTGCGGCGGCGCGGCCACACCGTCCACGCCCTGCCGGAATGGGGCTCGGCTGGCGCGGCGCAGGTGATTGCCTGGGAGGACGGCACCTGCTACGGCGGCTCCGACCCCCGCGCCGAGGGGCTCGCCCTCGGTTTCTGAGCAGCGTATACTGAATAAATGTGTGACATGGCACGAGGAGTAGTAATACATGGCAACCCGTAAAATCCCGGAGGAAACGCCCGGTGATGTGACTGCACCAACTACCGGAGACGATATTGATGACGACTTCTCATTCTCGTCGTCTTCAGAGGAAAAACCGAAAACCGGACAGGAACTCTACCACGCCCTTGTAGAGAATGGATTCATCGGGGCATGGAAAGATCGCACCGACATTGGCGATACCCTTGAGTATGTCCAGAAATTAAAGGATCAAAGGCGGAGACGGCGACAGAAACGCATCCGCAGATACCTGCCGAGTTAATCGGTGCGCTTGCTTGATTCAGATGTCAACGTGCGGCACTTCCGCGCCGTTCCGGGTCTCGTGACCGAACAACCCTACGAGCGGATATGACGGCAGCCACAACAAGACGAGCCACGGCGACGAGCGCGGTGATGCAGGGGCGACAGCGCTGGCTGATTTTCGCCCTCAGTGGGGCGATCTTTATGATCAACCTCGACTCACGCGTGATCGCGCCGCTCTTGCCGACGATTGCCAATGCCTTTCACACCTCCGTCTCCTCGGCGGGCATTCTCATCACGGCGTACATGCTGCCATACGGCTTCTTCCAACTCTTTTACGGGCCGCTCTCGGATCGTGTCGGCAAGGTGAAGGTCGTCGCCTTCGCAATGGCGCTCTTCAGCGTCGGGACTGCTCTCTGCGGTGCGTCAACGTCCTTGCCCGTCGTGACGCTCCTGCGCTTCGTGACCGGGATCGCGGCGGCGGCGATCTTCCCGCTCACGCTCGCGTACATCGGCGACACAGTGCCGTACGCCCAGCGGCAGGCGACCATCGCGATTCTGATGTCCTGCTCGGCGGCGGCGACGGCATTCAGCACGAGCGTCGGCGGGCTGATCGCGGCGGTCGTCTCGTGGCGGCTCGTCTTCCCAATCTTCGGCGTCGCGTCCGGGGTCGTTGCCGTCGCACTCTTGCTGCTCTTGAAAGAGGAAATTCGTCTCCCGCTGCCGGAGCCGCGCCCCCGGCCGCGCGATACCTATCTCGCGGCGATTCGCGCCCCCCGGATGCTGCCTCTCCTGATTCTCATTCTCGTCGAGGGGTTCATCTACAATGGCGTCTTCTCCTATCTCGGCGGCTACCTCAACCATCGCTTCGCGCTCGGCTCGCTCGCCATTGGGCTGCTGCTCGGCTTCGCGGGCGTCATGCAACTGAGCACGGCGCGCGTGCTGCGGTATCTCGTCCTCCGGCTCGGCGAGCGGCGGATGATCCTGATCGGCGGCGGGATGATGGGTGCGGCCTACGTCACGGCGGCGCTGATCCCGAACTGGCCGTTCTTCCTCGTTTCAATGTTGCTCGCCGGGGTCGGCTTCGTCCTTTGCCACACGACGTTGCAGACGCGGGCGACCGAGACCTTTCCGCAGGCGCGCGGCACCGCAGTCGCGCTCTTCGCCTTCGCGCTCTTTCTCGGCGGTGGTGTCGGCACGGCGCTCGTCGGGAGCATCATCAGCGGCGTCGGCTATATCGCCACGCTGATCGCGGCGGGTGTCTTCCTCTGGGTCTTCGCTGCCGCTGCCGCGCGGGCGCTCATTGCCCTGCCCAAACGGTCTGCCGCGATGCCCGCGCCGATCACGGAATAATTGCTTGAAAATTGCCCCGCCAAACCCCTTGACAAACGTCCGTACATCCCGTATATTCATCATTGTAAGGTCCCGATGACCGATGTGCCTCAGCCGAATACCGAAGCCGCAAGGCGCACGGGTTTGGAGGAAGTACACTGGCTGTCGGGGTCTTACACTTTAAGGTGCTCGTTTTACCCAATTACCCAATCGCCGCCGGGACACGATCGCGCGCATGGACGCGCATCCGAACGCCATCGCGCGGCCGGCTAATAACGCCGAAGAGTGAGATCTCCTGATCGGGCGCCAGTTCGAGCGTGTAGTGGCGCAGGATTTCGGCGATCATCGCCTTGATCTCGACTTTGGCGAAGTTGATGCCGATGCAGATGCGCGGCCCGCCACCGAAGCCGACGAGCGCGTACGGCGTCTTCTTCTGCTCCTCGCGCGGCGGGGCGAAGCGATCCGGGTCGAAACGGGTTGGGTCCGCGAAGACGCTCGGGATGAGGTGCGAGGCGGCGATGGCGTAGAAGACGTGCGACCCGGCGGGAACGTGGTAGCCGTGGAAGTCGAAGTCCTCCACGACGCCGCGTGGCCCGTACGAGACCGGCGGGTAGAGCCGCTCCGCTTCCATCAGGCCGTTTTCCAGCACCTTCATCCGCTGAATGAGATCGAGCGTCGGCATCGCGCCGGTCGGGACGAGCGCTGCCTGCTCCTCCTGCACGCGCCGGAGATAGTCGGGGTGCTGCGTGAGGAGAAAGAGGAGCCACGCGCTCATGCTCGTCGAGGTCTCGTGCCCGGCGACGAGGAGGATATTCGTGTGCGCGATCAACTGCTCGTCGCTGAGGGCGTTGCCCTCCGGGTCGCGCGCCTGGACGAGCATGCCGAGGACATCGTCGGTTGGGTGCTGGCGACGCTCGACGATCTTTGGTCGGAGGAGGCCGTAGAGTTCGCCCTTCAGTCGCGCCTGCTCGGCGTAAAACGCATCCCAATCCTTCATCTGTGGGCCGAGACGGAGCATTGCCAAATAGAGTTCGCGGAACTGATCCACCTCCGGCCCCGGCTTCAGGCCCGCGAGCGCTTCGGCGGCGACATCGAAGGTGATCTTGCGCGCCTCCTCGTAGACATCCACCTCGCCCCGCGCCGCCCAGTCCGCGATCCGCTCGCCGATGATGCGCTGCATGATCGGCAGATAGCGGTCCATGTAGGTGATCGCGAAGGCGGGGTTCATCATCTTACGGTGGGCGTCATGCTCCGCGCCGTCCATTGAGAGAAGGCCATTGCCGAAGGCGTCCTCGACGCCGAAGATCTTTGTCCAGCCGATATAGTTCGAGAACTTCAGCCGGTTCGAAAGCAGCACGAAGCGGTTCGCCTCCGGCCCGGCGAGGAAGATGACATCGTGGCCGTTCTGATCGGAGCGGAAGATCGGCCCGTGCCGCTCATACATCTCCGCGAGGAACGGGCCGATGCGGCTGAGATACCCCTCGGGAATCTGAATGAGCGGGATTGCTTCCCACGAACGGAGGTCGGTCATCGCTGGATCCCCTTTTCTTCGTATCTACCGATGCTCAACGGCGCATCGAACAAGTGGGTGTCACTCATACAGGGGACTGAAAGAGCCGATTCACCTCTTTTGTCTCCTCTCATCCATGCTACGCGCACGGGAGAGTGTGCGAACCCTTCATCCGAACCGTTTCGGTCCTGTCTCAACGGACAGGGCTACTCGATATAGAGGGCGCGGCTGAACATGCGCACCATCAGGTCAATGTACGTCCGCTCATGCTCGCCATGGCCGCCGACGATGCAATCTTCCATCGCCTGATTGACGGTACCAAAAATCAGCCGTGTCATCACCGGAATATCCACGCTGCGGGGAATCAGCCCCGTCTCCTGCTGGGCGCGCAGGAAGGCATCCAGCCCCGCGATTGCCTCGGCGTCCGCCTCGGCGGATGTGCAGATGACGCCGGGCTGTGCCGGATCAGCGTAGTCCACATTGAGGGCGAAGGCGCGCATCAAATCCTCGTGCTCGTGCGCCGCCTCGAACGCCCCTTCGAGCATCACACGAATGAGCGCGGCCCCCTGCAATCCCGGCACGGCCCGCGAAAACGCCCGCTCCATCGTCATCCGCTGCGCCTGTTCGGCGAGCGCCTTGACAATCGCGCCCTTTGAGGAGAAGTAGTTGTAGATCGTCCCCTCTGAGATGCCCGCGCGCCGAGCGATCTGCGCTGTCGTCGTCCGCTCGTATCCCTGCTCCGCGATCAATTGCCGCGTCGCGCTAAGGATCTGCTCGCGCCGCACCGCCTCAGTCTGCACGCGCCGCGCGGTTCCATTTGCCGCTGTCACAACCAACGCATCATCCTTTCCATTCTCAGTTGCAACTGAGTGATGCTCATTGTCGGGGGTGCGACAGAGGATGTCAAGAGATTTTTCAGACTATTGACCCGTGAAGTGATTGCGCACAAACCGACGTGAAAGAACCCCACGCCCTGTAGCGATTCTCAGGGGTATCGGTGCAGCGGAGGGAGCCGTTGCGCGTCGCGTAGTATACTGACGGTTGTGCTGCTCCTGTTTCGCATGAAGGAACACGTCAATGCGCGACGACTCGCCACGATCCCGACCGGACTTCGACATTGATCCGCGCCAGCGGCAGGCATTCGAGCGCATCCGCCGCCGCACACGCCTGTCGCAGGCGGGCGTCTGCTGCTGGGTTTTCGCCTCCACCTTCGTGATTGTGCCGCTCATCTTCCGCCACTCACCGCTCTGGATCGTCGCCATCGCGACGGGCATCATCGGCGGGATTATCGGCTACTTCCTGCCGGTGAACATCCCGATGCCCCACCAACCCCCGCGCGATTCCGACCAGCCATACGGCGTCTACGATCCGCGCGGTCCCTATGGCCCGCCATCGTAGGGAAGGATTGAGGACTGAGCGGGGCCAAGCACGGCTATGCCTCTTTCCCACTGTCTGCTGCTTGCTACTCGCTCGTTTGACGCCTCTTGATGTGGCGGCTACCATGCCGTGACACTCCCCATGCTCTTCAGGAACTGGGGTGCGTTCGGTTCGCCTGTTTTTTCAATCACCCAACCGTTTTGTTGGAGAGAAAGCGATTCACTGGTATGGCAACATCCGATCCGACCGCGACAAGCGCCCCGGCAAATGGCAACGGCGCGCGTCCGCTCGACAAGAAACTTCTCCTCGTCTCCGCTGCGGCTGCCGGGGCGCTCGCCGTCTGGGCGAACGTCAAGGGGCGCGAATATAGCCGCACCGGCGAAACGCCCGCGCTGATCAACTGGGATCGCGCTCGCTCCGTCGCGCTGGCGATGAACCGCGCCGCCGACACTGCGGTCTTCCCCGCCAGCCTCACGGAGTATTACCGCGATCTCGTCGCGCGTTGCGTCCCGCTGATCGCCGAATACACGGGCACCACCCTGCCGACGCCGCTCGAAAGTGTCCATGTCTTCAATCGTGCGGACTGGATTGACGCGAATATCCGCGCCTTCCAGCAACTCTTCGCGCCGCTGGAAGGGCTGAATACCGCCCGGAACCTCACCTCCCCGACCGCGATCGCGCTCGTCAGCGGCGTCAACCAGACGATTCTCTCGGCGGAAGTCGGGCTGCTGCTCGGCTACCTCGCGCGGCGCGTCCTCGGCCAGTATGACCTCGCACTGCTCGGTAAGGAGCCGGTCGCCTCCGGTAAGTTGTACTACGTCGAGCCGAATATCGCGGCGGCGACCGAGACAATGGGCGTGGACGGCCACGAGTTCCGCCTCTGGCTCGCCCTGCACGAGACGACACATGCCTTCGAGTTCGAGGCATTCCCGTGGGTGCGCCCGCACTTCAATACGCTCCTGGAGCGATACATCACGCTCGTCACAGAGGACCTGCGTAACTTGCAGGGCGGCCTCGGCGCGCTCGTGCGGCGACTACGGGAGAGTGGCGGCACCGGCGGCAAGAGCCTGATGGAGATCGTCATGACGCCGGAGCAGAAGCAATTGTTTGATGAAATGCAGGCGCTAATGTCCGTCATCGAGGGATACTCCAATCATGTCATGAACGCGGTCGGCAAGCAGGTGCTGCCCTCGCTCGACACGATGCAGCGCGCCTTCGAGTCGCGCCAGCGGCAGCGCAGCCAGGCGGAAACGCTCTTCATCCGGCTGACCGGCCTGGAGATGAAGATGGAGCAGTATCGCCTCGGCGAGCAGTTCATTGACGCCGTCGTGCAGGCGCGCGGCCATCAGTTCGCCCTGACAATCTGGCAGGGGCCGGAGCGCCTGCCGACCCTCGCCGAACTGCGGAACCCGAAACAATGGATCCGGCGCGTCGAGCGGCAGAGCGAAGTACCAGTAATGAGTAACGAGTAACGAGAACGCGGCGGCGCGTATGCTCTCATTACTTTGGTTGCGGGTTCGGAACGGCCTCAGCCCGATAGCACACCACTATCACTCGTTACTCGCTCCTTCCCTGAGTGGACGTACACCCCCGGACGTGGTACCGTGTCGGGAGGGGAAGTGGCGCGTTGTGGGGGAAGGCACGGGTGGATCAGACGCGCGATCGGCGGGACAACCCACGGGGCGATGAGCAACGCTGGCAAGGGACAGCGAGTGCGCCGCCGCAGACGAACCCCGAGGCATTCGCGACCAATTTCCGCTCCCTCGCCGCCGCCCTCTACGACTTCCTCAACCGGCTCACCGGCCGGGATGAGACCGCGGGCGCGCTGATGCGGCAGGTCGCCTCGCAGGCGGCGATGAGCGCGGCGAGCGCCGATCAATGGCCTTCCGCGCGCGCCTGGCTCTTCGCGCGCGCCTATGCCGCCATCCCCGCCGAGACGAGCGCCGCCGCTGCCGACCCCGCGCCCTATATCGCACCCGATCCGGCGCTCCTGCCACCCGTCGCGCCCGAGAGCGGCCTGAACGACATGACCCGCGCGGTCTGGCGCGCGATCAGCGCCCTGCCTGTCGAGCAGCACGCGCTTGTCCATCTGCACATTCGGGAAGCGATGGTCGTCGGCGAGGCGGCAAGCGTGCTCGGCATCACGGAGCGGGAGGCGAGCGACCGGCTCCAGCGACTGATCCCGGCGGTGGAGGCGGCGAGCCGCGCCCTCTTCCTCATCCGCTTCGGCCGCCCGCGCGATCCCGCACTGGACGCGCTGCTCTCCGACCTCAACATCACCCGCCTGACGCCCGAAGCGCGCGCCAGGATCGAGGAGTACGCCGAACAATCACTGACCGCGCAAGCGATGCTCGGCGCGGTACCGCCGCCCTTGACCGTCTACGCCGCGCTCCGCCCGGTGCCGCCGCCCGCGCCGATCGCGGATGAGGCAATCGCAGGCGCGCTGCCGTGGCTGCCCCTCGTCGAGGAAACGACCACCGCGCTCGATCTGCCGCCGGAGATGGCAACGACCGCTCTCCCGGAGGAGCCGGTGCGGTACGGCGAGCCGCGACCGGTTGAGGAGCATTACGGCACACGGGCGCTCGATATCCCCGTCCGGCAGCGCGTCATGCGGGAAGAGGCGGTCTTTGCCCCGCCCCGGACGACGACCCGCGCGCTCGGGCCGCTCGCGCTCCTCGGGCTACTCGGCGGCGCGTTGATCGTCATCGTTGGCGCCCTTGTCCTCTTCCTCGTGCGTGGCGACTCGACGAGCGGTGGCAACGTCACGGCCACCGTTGGTAGCGGGACACCGACGACCGCCCCGACTGCTGGCTTGCCCCCGGCCCTCCTGACCGCAACCGCGCTGGTGAACGCGATCGGCACCCCGACCCCGATCCCGACCGTAACGACCGCGCCGCGCCCGCCGGGCACCGCGCCCGTCGGCAGCGTCACGGAGCCGACCAGCGTAGCTACGCCGACACCCCTCGGCACGCAGCCCGCCGCCACGCCAATTGATACGCCTGTCCCGAAGGTGACACCGATCTCACGGGAGTCGCCGACGCCGCGCGTTACACCAATCCCGACGGACACACCGGGGCCGACGAAGGCCCCGACCGCAACCGCGGCGAAGACCCCGACCGCGAAGCCGACGAAGGCCCCGACCGCAACCCCTGCGGGCCCGACGCCGACGACCGCACCGGGCGGCACGATCACCTTGGATCGGTCGAGCATTAACCTCGGATCGGCCGGCACCTCCGGCGGTGTGACCCTCGGCAATCCCGGCCCGGCGGCGGTCGGCTTCACCACCAAGTCGAGCACGACCTGGCTTACCGCCGCGCCCTCCAGCGGCAGCGTGCCCGCCAATGGGAGTCGGTCGGTCACCATCACCGTCAACCGCGCGGGACTCGTCCCCGGCAATTACAGCGGCACCGTCACCTTCACGACGCCGAGCGGCTCCTTCAGCGCTGTCACCGTCACCTTTACGGTGTGAGGCGGAAGAGCGCATGTCCCTCGAGACGTACCTCCGCGCCGCGCCGAAGGCGGAACTGCACGTTCATCTGGAGGGTTCGATCCGACCCGCGACGCTTCTCGCCTTGGCAGAGCGTAATCATGTCCCCTTGCCCGCGACGACGGAAGCCGAATTGCGCGGGTGGTTCGTCTACCGCGATTTCGACCACTTCATTGAGATGTACGTTACCTGCACGAAATGCCTGCGGACGACAGAGGATTACGAACTCGTCGTCTACGAGTTTGGCGCGGAGATGGCGCGGCAGAACGTCCACTACGCCGAAGTGACCTTCTCGCCGAGCACCAACTGGATGTTCGGCGTCTCGCAAGAGGTCTGGTTCCCCGGCCTGACGCAAGGACGGGCGCGGACGCGGGCAGATTTCGGCGTAGAGATCAACTGGGTCTTCAATATCGTGCGGAGTTGGACGGACGAAACACGCACGATCCCAACGGCGGATTACACGACAAGCGTCGCCATCGAGGGCATGGATAATGGCGTCGTCGCACTCGGCTTAGGAGGCTCGGAGGTTGGCCGACCGCCCGAACCGTTCGCGCCGTGGTTCGATCGGGCGCGGGCTGCCGGGCTTCACAGCGATCCGCACGCGGGCGAGACAGTCGGGCCGGAGAGCATCTGGGGCGCGCTTCGGGCGCTCGGCGCGGAGCGGATCGGGCACGGCGTTCGGGCGATTGAGGACCCCTCGCTCCTTACCTATCTTGCGGAGCATCGTATCCCGCTGGAGGTCAACCCCACCAGCAATATCCGCCTCGGTCTCTATCCCGATCTCGCGGCCCACCCGCTCCGCCGATTGCATGACGCGGGCGTGATCGTCACCGTCAACTCGGACGATCCGCCGCTTTTCAACACGACACTGAATGACGAGGTCGCGCTGCTCGCCGCACCGTTCGGCTTCACCATAGAGACAATTGATGCGATCCTCCTCAACGGCGTCCGGCACTCCTTCTTGCCCCCCGCGCGACGCCAAGCGCTGGAAGCAGCCTTCACGGCGGAACTGGCGGCGTTGAAGAAGGTGCATCTTTCCTAACTCCCGCCTCCCTTCTCGACGAGGGAAGGGGCAAAAAGACCCCCTCCTTTTCGGGAGGGGGTTTGAAGGAAAGAAACCCTTCGAGTCTCCGCATGCATTCTGCATGCCGCCCGATTTGTCCGTTACGTGATTCTGCGTTCTCTCAATCCCATTTCATTGCGACATCCTCATCCCGTGACATCGGCCCATCGCCTGCAAACGCATATCTCAACATCAGGTACAGTGAACCAATCCTGGATGACAATCGCCTCGGTGCGCACGGCGATTCCTCTGTCACTTTCGTCATGAAGCGGGGCAGGAACCACTGGATTCGTCCGGTCGTTTATAATCAGGTACGCGGTCATTCACGCCGAAGGGATGCGATACCGTTCCCGCTTGTTCATCGGCACATTGTGTCGTATCGTGCAGACGCTACCCCCGCAGCGTAGATCGAGGAGCGGCAATGACAGAAGCGGGAGCGGGAGCGCAGGCGCCCCTGCTGTTGAATCGGTATCG
>Ga0102924_1000306_pt1 | contig 61490 bp, 53 predicted proteins | sample PaiPotPPM11metaG_FD_80116 | JGI IMG/M metagenome (GOLD analysis project Ga0102924, IMG submission 80116) | Iron sulfur acid spring bacterial and archeal communities from Banff, Canada, to study Microbial Dark Matter (Phase II) - Paint Pots PPM... ... | reverse complement strand
GCAACGCCCACACCGACGCCGGCGAGACCGCATTGCCTTGCGGCCCAAAACTGTTGTTGCGATACGCCGCGAAGACCGAACCGGCGCGACCGAGCAGCACGGGAATCAGCGTCAGCGCGGCGGCGACGGCGAACGTTGCAAAGGCGCGCAGCGCACGCGTAAACGATCCGTTACGATAGGCAACTGCCACCAGCAACGGGACGAACGCCGCCGGATAAAACTTCGTTCCGGCTCCCAAACCCAGCGCGAGCCCGGCAAACTCGTAGCGTCCGCCGATCGTCAGCGCAATTCCGCCCACGGCGAAAACGTTCGCCAGCGCATCGTTCTGCCCGTGCAAGATCGTCACGAAAATGACGGCCGGGTCGATGAGATAGCGCAGCGCCCAGACACCGGCATCGCTGCGTTGCGACGCGCTCGCGGCAACGATTGCGGCACTTCCCACATCGGCCAGCCACGCGGGCAGTTTCAGCAGAAAGATACGTAGCGGCAGCACGCCCCAAAGTTGCGGAAATACGAGTATCGGTAGTTGCGAAAGCAGCAACGCCGCTAACGAAATGGAGCCGAACGGCCACAACGCGGCCGGCGGAACGTGTCCGAAATACACCCGCTCGGCGTGCGAAAGAAACGCTGCAACGTCGTACGCGTGCGCGTTCCACGGCAAAAGCGCCGCCTCGACGGCGAGCACGGCGACGATCCACCAGCGATTGCTCAGTGCGCCGGAACCCACTGACCGTTGCGCAGCGCAACGGTTCCGGGATATTTCACGCTCCCGAACGTGCACCCGGAGCACTGCAACGGGGCGTTGAGCAAAACGTTCGAAAAGGACGCGCCGCCGACGTTCGAGCCGTGCCACTGGCCGCCGCTCAGCCGGCTCTCCGAAAAATCGACGTTGGCGAAGTTCATCGCTTGGCCAATGTATGCGTCGGCGTCGCGCAAGTCGGTCCGCGTGAGATCGACGGCATCCTTTGCGTACGCCGCGCGCAACGCGAGCAGCAGCCACGCGAGATGCGCGGTCGCCGCAACCGTCGTCCGTCCGGCTGGTGCGGGGTTTGTTTGTGCCATCACGTTGTAGGCGCGTACCCACTTCATCGTTCCGGCCCAATCGCTGGTGGCCAGGTCGACGGCGGCAGCGTCCAAAACGCGAACCGGAACCGGTTGACGCGCGAGCGCATCGATCACGCTCGATTCGAGCGCCGGATCCGCGGGGGAGTCAAACAATGCGGCTCGCAGCGGCACCCACGTTTGCTCGGAGGGACGATCGCTGAATGCCGAAAGATCGGCAATCGTTTGCGTCACGGCAAAACCGCGCGGATCGGCCGGCCGACGGGCGCACCCTGCCGTCAGGGAAACAACGAGAACGAGCGCGCCCAACGCGCGGAGAGCCGGCAACGTCAGTTGGCTACCCCCGCAGCGAACGCGTATCGAGGAGGCTGGATGCCTTTGCGGCCGGAGCCCCAAAAAACGTCCAGCGGCCATCGAGATCGAATGCGCTGAAATCGAGACCGACGATGGCGCGCATCATTTCGGTGAGCATTTGGCGGGCCGTCTCATCCCACGAGAAACTCGCCGCGCGCGCCAGCGCACCGCGCTCCAAACGCCGAAGCAGGAAGTCGTCCTGCAGCACCGCCAGGATCGCTTCGGCGACGTTGCCGCCATCGGGAACGATGAGGCCGCTTTCGTCGTGCACGATCGCTTCGCGCAATCCGGGAACGTCGTGCGCAATCGCCGGCGTCGCGCAGGCGTTGCCCTCGATCGCGGTAATGCCCCAGCCTTCCATCTCGGAAAGGCTGACGGTTACCCACGCGCGTTGCAGAAGTTCGCGCTTGCGATCCTCGTCTACAAATCCCTCGAACACCACCGCATCGGCCAGATGCAGACGGTCGACCATCTCCCGCAGGCTCGGCAGCATGTCGCCGGTTCCGGCGATCTGCAGCACCGCTGCTGGCAGCACCGCGCGCACGCGTGCAAACGCTTCGATCACTCGATCGACGCGCTTGTAGGCTTTGAGCCGTCCGAGATAGAGTACCGTCGGCACCGGCGCCTTTTCGCCCGGGACGAGCCGTTCGTCGACGCCGCAACGTACTAAGCCGGTGCTCGGATCGCCAATGCCCACGCGGCGCATCTCATCGCGCGTGTCGTCGGAGATCGTAACGAAGTGAACGTTGCGGTAGATCAGCGGCACGAGTTTCTCTTCGCACCACGCCAGCGCCAAAGCCAACCAGGCGGGAAGGTGCTTTTTGAAGACCTCCCGGTGAACGTGGTAGACGACGCAGATCTTCGGTTTCATCGAATAGAGCGGGGTGAAGAACGGGATTCCGTTGGACGAATCCACGACCACGTCGAAGCGATCGCGAAACTCGCGCAGATAGGTAAACGGAACGGCCGCATACACCGTCAGTGCGTTGCCGACACGCCGAACCGGTATCGATTCGATCCGGTCGCGTTCGGCGCCGCCGGCAAAACCGCCGCTGAGCCATTCGACTTGGTGGCCCCAGCGCGCCCAGCGTTTTGCTTGCTCGAACAAGTACGTCTCGGCACCGCCGGCTTGCGGATGTTGGGGATCGCGCCAGTTGATGACGAGGATGCGCAAATGATGGCGCAGGCGAATCGGCTTCGTCGGAAACATCCGATCGTACGCCGGCACCACGAAATCGAGAAACGAATGGTGTAAGCGCAAGCGAACGATCGCGGCGAACATGTGCAGCGACGCGGAAACCAGGTGGACGCGCGAACCTTGGGCGTCGATCCAATACGTCGGCTCTTCGCGAACCCGCATTCCGCGGCGCTTCATCATATAGAGAAGATCCACGTCGAAGGCCAGATTGGCCGTCTCGACGTCGCGCATTACGCGCTCGAGTGCGCCTCGGCGAAAGACTTTGGCACCGCACTGCGTGTCGCAATAACGCAAACCGAACAGCGCTCGCACCAGAAGATTGAAGTTGCGGCTGGCAAAGCGGCGCGCAAACGGCTGCCGTATGGCGACGTGCGCCCCGGGGAGCCAGCGCGACGCGACCACGCCGTCGGCTTCTCCGACCGCTTCGCACAGCCGGCGCATCTCGCGTGCCGGCGTCGACCCGTCGGCGTCCACGTAACCGACGACCTCGGCGCGCGCCATGACGAATCCGGCGCGCACGGCACCGCCTTTTCCGACGGCGTGCGGAATGTCGATCGCATGCAGGTTCGCGTGCCGTTCGCGCAACTCGTCGACGACGCTGCGCGTCGCGTCGGTGCAGCCGTTGAGCACGACGATGATCTCGGAGTCGTCGAACACGCCCGCGTACTCCTGGAGCGTTTGGCCAATTCGATCCTGTTCGTTATGTGCCGGAACGATAACCGAAAAACGCGGCGGTCGCTCCAAGGTCGCGGTCGCGCTCATGCGATCGGTGCCTCTCGGTTGTCGGGCGGACTAACGAGATTACGCTCGAACTTCGCGACGATCGTTCGGCGAGCCAGTTCGAGTTCTTCGACGTTGAGCACCCGGGCGACGGCCAAAAAGACCGCGCCCCCAATGGCGAGTTGACCGAATAGTAACCACGCTCGCGAGGCGAGCGAGGCTTCGGGCATGACTCCAAGCGCTGCGATCCACGCCAGCGCCAAAAACATTGCCAACGAACTGATCACAATTTTTGCAACGGAGACGAGCAACGCACCCCAATCGATGCCCGGAACGATTCGGGCGATCAGCATGAGCAGCAGCACGGCCTGCATCGTCTGGCTCACCGAGTTGGCGAGCAGCAGGCCGCGCGCGCCGAGCGTCGGCAGCCACACGAGCGAGAGCAGGACGTTGACGATGACCGCGCCCACCGAAATGGTCACCGGCCACGCCGTCTCCTTGCACGCAAAGCAGCAGCGCGTCAGCACGACGTTAGCCGCCAGCGCCAGCAGCCCGGCGGCGGCGAAGGGCAGCAGCGACGCGGTGAGATCGGTGGCGCCGGCTTGGAACGTGCCGCGCTCAAAAAGCGTCTGGATCATCGGTTTGGCGAGTACGATTAACGCGCAGACCGACGGAATCGTAATGAAATTCACCAGTCGCAAGCCGGTCACGAGGCTGCGTGCGACGCCGCGTCTGTTGTCGCGCGCAAACTGTGCGGCCAGCAGCGGAAAGATCACGGTCGCGATGGCGGCGGCGAAAATCTGCTGCGGAAAGTTCACCAGCTTGACGGCATAGTTCATGCCGGCGATATAACCGGGCGAGAGCGTCGAGGCGAAAAAACGGTCGAAAAACAACGCGAGTTGTCCGGCCGCCGAACCGACGATGATCGGCCCGAGCAGCGCCCAAATCGTTCGCAATCCCGGATGCCGCAGGTCGATAATGAACCGGTACTTTCCGATCGCCAAGAACGACGGCAGTTGCACCAGGAGTTGCGCGGTTAAGCCGAGCGCCGTGCCGACTACGAGCGCGTAAATCCCGAGTTGATGGTTGAAGACCAATACGGTCGCTATCGTCACGATATTGACCGCGACGCCGACCATGGCGGTCGCTCGGAATCGGTGGTAGGCATTGAGCATCGCCGAGAGGACGCCGCTCAAACTTACCGCGACGATGCTTGGCATCAGCCAACGCGTCATACGAACGGCGACGCTCATCTGCGGCGCTGGGAAGCCGTGGGCGATGACCGGAACGTACCAGCGTGCCGTGAAGTATCCGACGATCGCGCAAGCGGTCAGCACGATAGCCAGCAAATTGAGCACGGTACTGCCCAAACGCCAGGCTTCGTCTTCCTTACGGTGCGCGAGATATTCGGAGAACGTTGGAACGAGCGCGCTTACGAGCGCGCCGTTGAAGACGCCGAAGAGAATGGTCGGAATCGTCGCTGCTGCCAGGAACGTGTCCATCTCCCAGCGCGTGCCGTAGTACTTTGCGCTGACGACTTCGCGCATGAACCCCAAGAGCGTCGACGCCAGGGTCGCGCCCATGATGAACAGCGTCGAAGCCCCCAGGGAAAAGCGGTGAACCTGGGGGCGTTTGGGTGCGGGGACGACGCGAAGATGCTTAATGCGCACCGTCCTTTCGCAAGACGGCCGGAACGGTCATGGCGATGATCGCGAGATCGCCGAGCGGAGTCCACGTGTCCACGTAACGATTGTCGAGGGTCATCCACTCGTCGAAGTTGACTTGGCTGCGACCGTTGATCTGCCACAAGCACGTGAGCCCTTGCGGCACGGTCAGTCGCCGTAACGCAAAGGGGTCGTAGTGCTCGACCTCGCTTGGCAACGCCGGTCGCGGACCAGCCAGAGACATGTCACCGAGTACGACGTTGATGATATTCGGCAGCTCGTCGATGCTCGTGCGCCGCAGAAAGCGACCGAGCGGATGAGTTCGCGGATCGTTGCGAATCTTGAAGACCGGCCCGTCGACCTCGTTGAGGTGCATCAAATCGTCGCGCATCGCGTGGGCCCCGTTGACCATGGTACGTAACTTGAACATTTTGAAGCGTCGTCCGTGCATGCCGACGCGCTCCTGGGCGAACAGTGGGGAGCCGCCGGTCGTACAGACGATGCCGATCGCCGCAACGACGATCACCGGAAGCGACAGTACTAAGAGCACAATTCCAAGGACAACGTCGATCGCGCGCTTCAGCGCACACCACGATGCCGGGACGTTACGTTGGGCGACGGGAGCGATAGCCACTTGCACGCTACGCACTCCGTGCGCCGGAGCCGCCCGGCCGGCTCGCTGAAAAGCCATGGTAGTTGCTCTGCAAAAGGTCGAACGTTCGATTCATCGTATCCGCAGTGTGCTTCAACCGATGCTGCAAAATTTGCGTCTCGACACCCCCGAGAATCATCGAGCAGACTCGGAAGCCGCTCGACCGCATCGGTCCGTCGTTTCGGCGTTGAGCGCAAAGCCCCCGTCCCGATACCCCGAAAGGGACGTTGACTCCAGTCAACTTCGCGCGAATTCCAATGCGCCGTTAAGCCTGCCGCGAGGCTCCGCCCGCCTGCTGCCGTTGTCGCCCTGAGCGAAGCGGAGCGTAGCATAGTCGAAGGGACGCGCGAAGTCGAAGGGCTGCTGAGAAACGAGAGATAGGATACCGTCAGGTGCGGCCCAAACCGTTGGCTGACCTCACCGGCCCACACCGAGGAACATCGTGCGTCGTCTCTCGCTCTGCGCGGTCCTCGTACCGCTCACGTTCGCGATCGCTTGCGCCTGCGCGCGGGCGAATACGATCGTTCGCCTGAGCGCCGACCACATCCAATTCTACTACGATAGCTTTCTCATCGAGGCCGACGGCAACGTCCGCGTGAGCACCAGCGACGGCTTCACGGCCAGCGGTGATGCGTTCTCGATGGATCTCAAACTCAATCGATTCCTCGTCGCCGGACACGTCGTCATGCAGGGCGGCGGCCAGCGCGTCGGCGGAGCGGCGCTCTCGGACTTCCTCGACTTCAATCGCCTCTATTTCGTGCCGGTGACCACCGCACCCGACCGCTGGACGTTCCTCAACGGCGACCTCGCCCATCCGATAAAGGGGCGGGTAATGCCCGGCGATACGTTCGCCTTTCCGACGGTGCCGAAGAATCCCAGTATCACCGCTTCGGAAGTGGTGATCGGAACGAAGAACTACGCGCGCTTCACCGGTGCTTGGGCGTACGTCGGCGGGCTCGGCCTGCCGCTGGGATCCTACGTCGTCAACTTCTCGTCGAACCAATACTTCGCCCAGAATTCGCTAACCGGAGCCAACTTCGACGCAACCTGGAACTTCGCCGGAAACAACAACTCGCTGTCGGCGCTCCACTTGCGCTACGACACGTTCAACCATACGTACCTCGCCTTCGAGCAGCACTTCGTCGGCGATCACGAATATGCGATCTTCTCGGCTAACCCGCTAACCAAGCCGGATCGTTTTTTCAACCTGACCGCGTACGAGAAGATCGGCCAGCGATTTCAGATACAGACGTTTACGCAGTTAAACATTAATCAGGGAATCCTATTTCCAGCACCGCCATATTCGGTAACGCAAACGACGTACGTCAACATGACGCAAGCCTTCCCCCATTCATACTTACAGTTGACGTCGAACTTTACCAACTATAACATGCTGGGACCAGGCTCGGTGAATCCGACTAGCCACAACCCGGTCGGCGCTGGAAACCTTTCGCACCCGTCGCAGATTCAGCTGACCGCCACGAGCTTCCAAAATCGGATCGGCAAACTGCCGCTCTACGAACAAATTTACGGCGGATACGGCTTCAACCACGACTCGGTAGGAGCCAATCAATACTATTTCCCGATTCCCCCGTCCGAAAGCGGGCTTCAATCATTCGGAGGCAATTGCGTCTACAAAAAAGGCGAACAGCCGGTACCGTGCCCGACGACATATACAACGATTTGGAACGAAGTCGCTGGTTTCAGTCTCTTCACGCCGGCAGTGAAGATCGGCAATCGCGACAATCCTTACGAGACGTACTATCTCAACGCTGCGCTTAGCAAGCAACGCCAGTGGAATTCGCTCCCGCATCACATCGACCAAACGATTACGACGTTCAGTTTGAGCCGGCAATTCGCGCGGCCGCTCAACTCATATCTGAGCTACCAGATCCAAAACACCGCCGACCGCTATTTGCAGGGCGGCTACCAGCCGTGCAGCTCGGTCATCCTCGTCAACGGCAAAAGCGAGAGTAATCCCCTGTGTCCGTCCGGCCTGACGTCGTTTCTCGGCGCATCGACCCTGCGCACGCTGAGCCTCGGCACGAACTACGCACCGAACCCGGAGTTCAACGCATCGCTGGTAGCGCGCCAGCACACCGATTTCCCGAGGCCTTATCAAAACGTTTTTCCGTTGCCCCTCAATAACGTGCTCGGGCAGCCGCTCTATAATAATTATCTCGGCCAACCGCCGTACGATCTCACCGGTGACGTGCGGTTTCGCATTCTGCCGCATATGTTGCTCGACGTGCAGCGGACGTACTATTTCAACTACGGTCCCATCCAATGGAGCCCGAACTTCATCGTTCAGGTGCTGCCGAATTGATGCCCCTGCGCCGCGCGCTAGTCGCCGTTAGCGCGCTCCTGGCGATCGCGTTGATTGCCGCCGGACCGACGATTGCGGTCACCGGACAGCTGTTGGCATACCAGGACGGTTTCGTCTTCTTTACGACCGGCGACGGCTTTCGCGTGGCGACCGGCGTCGCAATCCGCGACGCGAGCGGTAATGCGCCGACCACGATCGTCCCGGCACCACGCATCTGGGCACGCGCGCACTTCGATGCCACCGGCACGGTGACGCAACTCGACCTCTCCCGCACGCCGCTTCCTCAAGAAGGCAGTTTTGGCGACGTTGCCAAGTTTGCGGTCGCGCTTTCGTCGCCGATTCCGAATCCCGATCTCATGCCACCGTCGCCGGAGCCGGGGCACACGCTCGTGCCTACGCAGCACTTCAGCGGCCGACCGGTTCTTGTGACGTTCACTGTCCAGGTGCCGCCGAACACGGCATTTTCGGCCAGCATCTACATGACGACCGATACCAGCGGCTGGAATGCACAAGCCATTCCGATGGATCGCATTGACGCGCTTCACTACCAGATCACACGCCGGTTCAACTCGGGGACGATCTTCCGCTATCTCTACGATCGCGGATCGTTTCAATCGCAAGAAATCGCCGAGAACGGCTTGCAGCGCACGCCGCGGCAAATCGTCGTGACCGACGCCGACGTACGCGTCATTCGCGATACCGTGTACGCCTGGCTGGATTCGCGCAGCAACGCGAACGGACAGCAACCCAACGGTTTGCCGACGCCGTACAATCCCGCGCCGTTCCCCAATCTGCCGTCGGGTTTTCCGACGCCCGGCATTCCCGGCCCGCACAAAACCGCGGCGCCGAGCCACCTCCAATAGTTTAGCGAACCACGATTGGGACGCTGCGCTGCGTCGCGTCGCCGCGCGAGTTGCGCGCGATCACCTGCATGGCGTAGGTTCCGCGTACGAAAAACGGCAGGTTGCCGAGCGTATAGACGAGACTGAAACGACCGACGCCAACCTTGTTGAGCGACACGCCGTAGCCCGCCACGCGCACTTCGACGCTGGCAACGTTCGACGTAGTGAGCACCGTGCCGGAGACGCGGTCGCCCGAACTGACCGTCGACTTATCTACGACAATCGAAAGAATGTGCGGCGGCGCGTCCGGCGGCAGACGCGGAATTTTGGTCGGTATCGGCGTGGGGGTCGGCACCGGCACCGGGCTCGGCGATGCCGTGACCGGCCGTGCCGGTTTGAGGCCGGCGCTTGCCGTCCGCACGGCACGCGGCGTGGCGGTAACGACCGCCGCCGGCGAAGCGGTCGCGCTCGGACCTTGCGTTTGCTGTGATTGCTGTTGGCTGCATGCGGCTGCGATCGGAGCGAGGGTCAGGGCGAGAAGGATACTGGAAAAACGCACAGCGGCTCCGGGTTCTCGGTCGGTGCAACGCCTCCGCTTGCTCCGCAAGCGCGTCCTGCGTGTCGGATTCGCAACGACGCGCGTCGAACGCCGAGCCGACATGAACGCCGAAGGTGATCCGCTGCTCAGCATCGTCGTTCCAGTGTACAACGAGCAGGGGAACGTCGCGCCGCTATTGGAGCGGTTGACGTCCACGCTCGACGCGCTGCCGGAACGACCAGACTACGAAATTGTTCTGGTGAACGACGGCAGTTCGGACGGCACGGGTGACGCTATTCGCGCCGAACTCCGGCGTCGGCCGCATCTGGTGCTCGTCAATCTGTCGCGCAACTTCGGCCACCAACTCGCGGCGACGGCCGGCATCGAACTGGCACGCGGCGCAGCCGTAATCCTCATGGACGGCGATTTACAGGATCCGCCCGAGTTGATCGGCGCGTTTCTTGCAAAGTGGCGCGAAGGCTTCGACGTCGTCTACGCCGTTCGTCGCACGCGCAAAGGTGAGAGCGCGTTCAAACTGGCGACGGCAGGCTTCTTCTATCGTACGATTAAGCGACTCACGCGCGTTGCGATTCCGGTGGATACCGGCGATTTTCGTCTCATGAGCCGGCGCGTCGTGGACGCGCTCCAGCGGCTACCCGAGCGCCATCGCTTTTTACGCGGAATGGTCAGTTGGGTCGGATTCAATCAAACCGGCGTCGAGTACGACCGAGACGTTCGTCTCAGTGGCGCCACCAAATATCCGCTCCCGAAGATGGTCCGCTTTGCCGTCGACGGCATCACCTCGTTCTCCGACATTCCGTTACGCTTTGCGTCGTACTTCGGCTTTGCAGTCAGCGCGGTTGCGTTCGTGTATGCGTTGATCGTCGTGGTGGACAAGCTCTTTGGCGTCAATCCGCCGGCATACACTCCCGGCTGGGCCTCGACAATTGTCGCCGTCGTGTTCTTAGGCGGCGTACAACTGATCAGCCTTGGCATCCTCGGCGAATATCTCGGCCGTATTTACGACGAGGTCAAAGGGCGTCCGCTGTACTTGATCGACGACATCGAGCGTTCTTGACGTATCACGCCGTCGTAGACCGGTTCGCCGCGCCGGTTGCGCTCGACCCATGGTCGCTGACGATCTTTGCCGCGGTGTTTGCGGCGGTAGCCATTCTCACGATCAGACGTCCCGCGTACGGGCTTTGCGCCCTCATACTGCTGACGCCGTTCGCGCTCTCTCGCGACGTGCTCGGCACGACGATTACCTTGCCGAAAGCAGCGCTCGTAGGTGTGCTCGTCGGATTGACTGCGCACCCGCGGATCCTGCAACGTTTGCGCGAGCGGCCGATGCCGCTACTGCTCGGTGTCGTCGGCATCTACGTCGCCGTAACCGCACTGACGCTCGTCGCCGCGCTTCATCCGGTTGCGACACTGCGCGAGACCCTGAAGTTTGTAGAATATGCGGCAGTGCTTGTTTGCGCGTATTGCTGTTTTCGTTTGGATCCGGACGATGGTGCCGTTTGCGTCGCGATCGCCGCGGCTGCGATCGCGGTTTCGGTCACCGCGCTCGCGCAAGAGTTCACCGGCGCGCCCTCCGGCTTGTATGTGGGCAAAGCTATCGTGCCGCGCATCGCGGGCGTTTTGGAGGGGCCCAATCAACTCGCAGGATACTTTCAAGTTGCAGTTGCAGCGCTGGGCGCGTGGACGCTCGTGCGCCGAACGGCGTGCACCGACGTCGCGCTCGCGCTGGCGGTTTGCGCCGACGTTCTCACCTTTTCGCGCGCTGGATTGCTCGGGCTGGCGATCGTAGGCGCCGTTCTCGTCGTCGTGGGCGGCCGCGCCGCGCTGCGCACGTTGCGTCCCGCGTACGCCGGTTTGGCTGCCGGGCTCGCGGTCGTCGGCTGGTGGGGGTACTACGCGCATACCGTTGACGTGCTACGCGTGTCGCTCGATGAGAGCGCGTATGCCGGCGGTGTCGGAGACCGTCGCGAACTGTGGCACGCAGCTTGGCAGATGTGGCGCGCGCATCCGCTGCTCGGCGTCGGCGCCGGCAATTACGAGTTGGAACTGCCGGCGTACGGTACGATCGGCGTGCGCACGCACGCCAACAGTTGGTTTTTACAATCGCTGGCCGAAGGTGGCTTGGCGCTGTTCGCGGCGACGATCGGGTTGCTGGTTGCAATCGTCGCGACATTCGCGCGGCGCGTCCGCGGCGGATCGCCGTGGATATTGGCAGCGCTGGCAGCCAGCGTCGCACTCGGCATCCACCAGATCGCCGACTATCTCGTCTTCTATCCGAAAGTCGGCACGGCGTGGTGGTCGCTGGTCGGCATTGCGTCGGCAGCCGTCGCACGAAGCGGCGCACCGACCGAGGACGCCGGCTGAGAGCACTACGTCCGCCGCTCGCAATCCCGGCTGCACTATTGCTTGCCGCGATCGTAACGCGCGCGCTGCTTACGCATCTACCGCCGCACCTCAGCATCGATCTAGCGCAGCCGCTGCCGGTCGCTGGCGGATGGGGAGCGTTCGGCGCCGCGGTCTTCGCCGTTGTCGCGACGGCACTCGCATTCGGCACGCTGGCATACTGGCAGATCGTTGCAAACGGTGCCGTTGGATTTACGGCGACGGCCTCGATCGCCGGCATGAGCGCGGTTTCGCTCGCGTGCGCATTCGCGGTACCGATCGTGTTCTCGAGCGACATCTACGCCTATGCAGCATACGGAGCGCTCGCGCTCGGCGGCCACAACCCGTACGCGCACGCGCCGCTACCGGGCGGCGTGCCGATTTTCGATGCGGCGATCGTGCAATGGGGAAATCCACCGCCCGCGTGCGTTTACGGTCCGATCTTCATTGGCTTGGCGGCGGCGGTCGATTGGGCAAGTGCATCGTTTGGAACCGTCGTCACGCTCGGCGTCTTCCGTATAACGGCTTGCGCGGCGCTGGTCGCGTGCGCCCTGCTGGCTGCAGCGGCGTACCCAGGCGACCGGCGCGCGCGACTGACCGCGGCGGCCACCATCGCACTCAATCCGGTGATTATCTGGTGCGCGGCGGAGGGCCACAACGATGCGCTCGCGTTGTGCGTCGTGCTTGCCGGCGTGGCCCTCGCGGCGCGCGGTCGCGCGGTCACCGGAAGTTTCGTTGCTGCGCTCGCGGGTGCCATCAAACTTCCCGCACTGACCGGCGGATTCGTCGCTGCCGCCAGTGGTCGGGCCCGCTTCGCCGCAATCGCCGGCAGCGCGGTTGCGCTCGTTCTCTCGATTCCGCTGTTCGCAGGTTTCGAGGGAACGGCGCACGGGGCGTACGCGCCCCAAGCCTCGCTGCAGGCGATCGTTTATCCGCTCGCACGCATGCTGCTTCCCGCGAGGGTCGCTGCACCGGCAACGTGGGCAGTTGCCGTAGGCGCGGCCGCCGCCTGCGTTGCCGCCGCACTGCAGCGGCTGCGCAACCATCAACCCGAAGGCTGGACGTTTCTGGCATTGGCGGGCTGGCTGCTGCTGCCCAATCCGTACCCGTGGTACGGCCTGTGGCTGGCAGCAATCGCGGCCGTGGCACCCGGGACGCGCGGCGCGGCCGTATTGCTCGGCCTCACGTTTGCTTCGGTCTTGCGCTACGTGCCCGACGTCGTGACGCCCGGGACGCCGCCCGCTGACGCCTGGCTCGGCGTCGCCGCGACGTTTCCTCTGCTGCTGCTCGTGCGGCCTCGCGGTTTTGGTATAATCAACCGCTCACCATGACCATCGCCGAATTCATCGCCGCGGCGCCTGGCGCGCACAGACGCAGGCACGCCGACGTCGTGCACGCCGTCGCGTCAGCCCGGCCGATCACGGCATTGATCGATCGCCTGCGAGAACTGCGCGCGCTGCGCGGCGTCAAACCCGGCGCGTACGCATTACACGAAACCGCGGTCGCAGCGCGCCCGGCATTACTCGCCGCACTTCACGGCGCGCTCGGCGGTACGCTGCTCGTCATCGTGCCCACGCCGGATGCGGCAGAGCGCGCTTTCGCCGATCTGCTCTTTTATCTCGGCGAAGACGAACCGCAAACCGTCGCGCTGCTCCGTTCGCGCGACGAGGCGCTCGGTGCAATTGAGAGTCCGTCCGAACGCAGCGCGCGCATGACGCTGCTGGCCGACTTGACCGCGAACGCGCCGCGCATCGTACTCGCGCCGATTGGGGCGCTGCGCCAATACGTGATGCCGCGCGCGCTCTTCGACGAACTGCGCTTCACGCTGAGCATCGGCGAAACGCGTGGCTTCGAGGCGACGCAAGAACGCCTCTACCGCCTAGGATACGCCCGCGCCGACGTCGTGGGCGCCGCCGGTGAATATGCCGTGCGCGGCGGCATTCTCGACGTGTTTCCGGCTAGCGCCCAAGCGCCGGTGCGCGTCGAATTCTTCGGTGACACGATCGAGAGCATTCGCACGTTCAATATCGAGTCACAACGCAGCGATGCTAGCGTAGACGCCTGCGATATCGTGCCGTGGAACGAGATCCCGCGTGACGAGCGGTATAGTCGCCGCATTCTGGAACGGTTTGACGGACCCGTTGCGGCGCGCCGCGAGCTCGCTGCGTTTTTGAGCTCCAGCGCGGAGATTCCCGAGACGTGGTTACCGCTGGCTTTCGAAGAATGCGCGACCGCGTTCGACTACCTGCGCGACGACGCTTTGATCGTCTTCGACGAGCCGGGGATGATCGCGACGATTGCAGCCGCACTCGACGAAGAGCGAACTCGCGAACAGCACGTGTTGCTCGCAGCGGTCGAGTCCGGCGATCTCGCCGTTGACGAAACGCACGTCGGTGAAGCGCTGCTCGGCGACGTCGCGGCAGCCCATCCGACACTCGAGGACATCGGCCGCGCGGCGTCGGCGCACGCGGCGCTACTGATTCCCGGCGCTATCGAACATCCGGGCGCTGCAAGTTGGGCGCCGCCGGCGATCGACGCGTTCGTACTGGAATGCCGTCCCGCCGAACATTTCAACCGGCAAATCGAACTCTTTTCGGCCAGCGTGCGTGAGTCCGTAGCGATAGGCGAAACGATCGCTATCGTCAGCACTGCCGTCGGGCGAACAACCGATTTGCTGCGTGCTGCCGGCGTGAGCGTCGCCGATCGGTCGGCGCCCGGCACGGTCACGATCGCTGCGGGCAGCATCGACGCGGGGTTCACGATTCCTAGCCTTCGGCTGCGGGTGCTCGGCGACCGCGAGATCTATGGCGCGCCGCCCAAACGCGTACGCATGCGCGCCGTCAAAGAGGGGGTCCCGGTAACGTTAGCCGACTTGCGCGTCGGCGATCACGTCGTTCATGCCGTGCACGGCATCGGTCAATACCTCGGCTTGCGCGCCGAGATGATCCTCGGCGCGACCCAAGATTATCTCGATTTGAAGTACGCCGGCAGCGATCGCATGCTCGTGCCGGTCACGCAGATGCATCAAATCGCCAAGTATGCGGCTGCCGAAGGACAGAGTCCGCGCCTCTCCAAGATGGGAGGCGCCGATTGGGCGCGCACCAAAGCGCGCGTCGCGGAGTCGCTCGGGAAAATTGCCGATGGGCTCGTGCAACTCTACGCGGAACGCGAACTGGCGCGCGGCCACGCCTTTGCATCCGACACGCCCTGGCAAGTCGAGATGGAAGAGGCCTTCCCTTACGAGACCACGCGCGACCAGCAGAAAGCCATCGACGAAACCAAAGACAACATGGAGTCGATCCGCCCGATGGATCGCTTGGTCTGCGGCGACGTCGGGTACGGCAAGACCGAAGTCGCGATGCGGGCCGCGTTCAAAGCCGTCGCGGACAAGAAGCAAGTCGTCGTGCTCGTTCCGACGACGCTGCTGGCCGATCAGCACTACCGCACGTTCACCACGCGCTTTGCCGGTTTTCCAATCGTCATCGAAGAATTGTCGCGCTTTCAAAGCAAGGCAGAACAGAAGCGCGTCGTCCGCGCGTTGGCCGAGGGAAAAGTCGACATCGTCGTCGGGACGCACCGGCTGTTGCAAAAGGATGTGGCCTTTGCCGATCTCGGATTGATCGTCGTGGACGAAGAACAGCGCTTCGGCGTGATGCACAAGGAACGGCTCAAAGAGTATCGCGCCAGCGTGGACGTGCTAACGCTGTCGGCGACACCGATTCCGCGTACGCTGCACATGTCTCTGCTCGGAGTACGCGACCTTTCGCTGATTCAGACGCCGCCCAAGAACCGCATGGCGATCAAGACGCTCGTCGTTCCGGCCGGCGACGCGGTGGTCGCGCACGCCATCACCGCCGAACTCGACCGCGGCGGCCAAGTGTACTATTTGCACAATCGCATCGACTCCATTTATGCGGTGCGCAACGCGCTGGCGAAACTCGTGCCGCGCGCTCGGATCGGCGTCGGTCACGGAAAGATGCGCGAATCCGAAATCGAGCCGGTCATGCAGGCGTTCATCGACGGCGAACTCGACGTGCTCGTGGCAACGACGATCATCGAAAACGGCATCGACATTCCTAACGTCAACACGATGGTGGTCAACGACGCCGACAAGTTCGGCCTCGCGCAACTCTATCAACTGCGCGGGCGCGTCGGTCGCTCGAATCACCAGGCGTATTGCTATCTGCTCTATCAAGGACACAAGGCGCTGACCGAAGGGGCCAAAGCGCGACTCGAAGCGATTCGCGAGTTCACCCATCTTGGGTCGGGATTGCAGATCGCCATGCGCGATCTCGAAATTCGCGGGGCCGGAAATCTCTTAGGCGCCGCGCAATCGGGATTCATCGCATCGGTGGGCTTCGATACGTATTGTGAAATGCTCGCCGAAGCCATCGCACATCGGCGCGGGATGAGCGCGGCGCTGGAAGATCGCCGCGAAGCCGTCATCGACGTAAAGATCAGCGCGTACATCCCCAACGAATACATCCCGCAAGTCTCACAAAAAATCGCCGTTTACCAGCAACTCGCTAAGGCGCGCACCGAGGATGAAGTCGGCGAAATCGCCGCCGGCGTCCGCGATCGCTTTGGGCCGTTCCCGCTCCCGCTCGAACGGCTGATCGAACTCACCAAACTGCGAACGATCGCGCTGGCCAAGCACGTTACCCGGGTCGTCGTGGACGAGGCACGCCTGACGCTCGGTGTCGGCTCCGGGTTCGGCCTGAATCCGGCCGCAATTCCGACTTTTCAGTCACTTACGAAAAATCGATTCCGCTTCGCCGAGGGCAAGATACTGGTCGATCTCCCGCCGGTACGCGACCCTGCGCGCACGGAAAGTGTTTGGATGCCGTTGTTGCGCGGGCTACTCGAGGCAATGTGACGGCAGGCTGCTTTTTTCGCGTGGTTTCAAGACGGACCTGAGCGTTACCCGAGAGGAGCCCCGCGGCCGCGCACGAACCAGCGAACGGATAGCGGGGCGTCCGTCCCGCTGTTTGCACACTGCCCTTTTTCCTTGGAGCCGACAATGTCGAAAGCCCAACGGGTCATCGCGGGCCTCGCTGCCCTGCTCCTCGGCACCGCCTTAGCGGCGTGCGCGAGCGGCGCGGTTGCGACCGTCAATGGCGAACCGATCAGCAAATCCTCGTTCGAAGATAAACTCGAAACGAGCCCGAGCGCGCGCAACACGCTCCAACAAATGGTGCAGGAAGAACTGATCCTGCAATATGCCAAGAAGAACAACCTGAACGTAACCGACGACGAGATCGCCAAGCGCGAAGACGATCTCAAGGCGAACTTTCCGAACGGTTCGTGGGACGAAATGCTCAAGGCGCGCGGTCTCACCGAAGACGACGTCAAGCAAGCCCTACGCGAGCAGATCATTCTCGACAAGGCGTTGCAGGGTCGCGTGACCGTCACACCGGCGCAAATCAAGTCGTATTTCGACAAGAACCGCGCTGCGTTCGACAAACCCGAACAGATCAAAGCGCGCCACATCTTGGTCAAAGATATGGCGACCGCGCAAAAGGTCGAATCGCTGTTGAAGTCGGGTCAGAATTTCGCCGACGTCGCCAAACAATATTCGGTCGATCCGGGCAGCAAGGACAAAGGCGGCGATCTCGGCTTCTTCCGCCGCGGGCAGATGGTGCCGGCGTTCGACCAAGTGGCCTTTAACCTGAAAGTCGGGCAGATCAGCGCGCCGGTGAAATCGCCGTTCGGCTATCACATCATTCAAGTCGAAGCGATTCAACCGGCGGTCAAAGCGTCGCTCGAAAGCGCCACGCCGCGCATTACCGACATGCTGCGCCAACAACAGGAAGCGCCGCTGATTCAGCCGTTCTTGCAAGGGTTGCAGCAGTCGGCCTCGATCCAAGTGCTCGATCCGCGCTTTGCCGATCTCTTCCCGTCGCCGCCGCCGAGCGTCGCGCCGGCAACGGCCGCAACGCCGACGAAGTAACGCGCCGCCGGAGCTATTCGAAGGCCCCGGCTGTACGCCGGGGCCTTTTGATTGTTCGCGCGAATGGCGCTGATCGTGTTGGTCCGCATCGCGGGGCTTGGCCCGGGCGATCCACGCCTAGTAACGATCGGCAGTCTCGATGGGCTGCGCGCGATAGGACGCGTTGCTGCGCCGCTGGCTCCGCCGGATTTGAGCGGATATTTGGCGCGCAACGGCGTCGAAATCGTGCGCGGTCTTATCGACGATTCGACGCTGTTCATGCGTGGCGCCGGTGACGAAATCGAGCGCTTCGTCACACGCCTGCGCGCAGAGGAACCGAACGACTTGGGGCTGGGCGTACTCGGCAATCCTCTCTCCGACTTCCCCGGACTGCCGTCGTTGCTGCGTTCGCTCGAACGCGCGGCGATCGCAACCGAGATCGTGCCGGGCATGCCGCGCGCGACCCTCTCGGCCTCGATGGCGATGCCGCTGGTTCCGTTACCGCCGCAATCCGCCACGCACTCGTTCGACGATCTCATTGAGATCATGGCGCGGCTGCGCATGGGCTGTCCGTGGGATCGCGAGCAAACGCATCGCACCCTCGTGCCGTATCTTATCGAAGAAACCTTCGAAGTCGTCGAAGCGATCGAAGGCGGCGACTTGGATTCGCTTTGCGAAGAACTCGGCGACTTGCTGCTGCAGATCGTCTTTCATTCGCAGATCGCGACCGAAACGGGAAAGTTCAGCATCGCCGACGTGGTGAACGCGCTCTCGAATAAAATGGTGCGCCGACATCCGCACGTCTTCGGCGACGCCGTCATCGAAGACGTCGACGCGCAGTGGCGCAACTGGGAACGCTTGAAAGCGCTGGAAAAAACCGGTCGCGCCCGCAAGAGCCGCCTCGACGGAATCCCGCGTCACTTGGGCGCGCTGCAGCGTGGGCAGCGCATGCAGGAGAAGGCGTCGCGAGTGGGATTCGATTGGCCCGGCGTCGCCGGCATTTTAGAAAAACTCACTGAGGAACTTCGCGAGTTGGCCGAGGTGCGGCGCGACAAGCAAGACGATCCGCGCGTTCGCGAGGAACTTGGTGACGTCTTCTTTACGCTCGTCAATCTTTCGCGCGCGCTCGGAATCGACGCCGAAACGGCGATGCGCGAGGCCAATGAGAAATTCTACAAACGCTTTCACTTCATGGAAGAACGCGCGGCTGCCGGCGGAAAAACCCTCGCGGATCTTTCCTTCGACGAACTCGAGGAGCTGTGGCAACTAGCGAAGACGCAAGCGGCGTAGCGACGATTCGGCTGCGCATGAGTGCCCACGACGCGCACTACGGCGGCCATCTCGTCGACGGCGCGCGCATGCTCGCACTGTTCGGCGACGTCGCGACCGAACTGCTCATCCGGCTCGACGGCGACGAAGGGCTCTTCGTCGCCTACGATTCGGTCGAGTTTCTCGCGCCGGTTTATGCCGGCGATTATATCGAAGCGACGGGACGCATCGTCAAAACCGGCAACACGTCGCGCCGAATGGAGTTCGAAGCACGCAAAGTCATCGCCGCCCGCCGCGACATCAGCGAGAGCGCCGCCGATATGCTCGACTCGCCGATCGTCGTCTGTCGCGCAACCGGCACCTGCGTCACTCCAAGAGCGAAGAAGCGAACGGCCCGAGAGTAACCTGCAGCGGCTCGCCTCGCTCGGTCTTACTTATGGGTTTGAAGCGGGCTCGCCCCAAGTCCAGGACCAGGTCTGAGTCGAGCCCGCCACTTCTATCCTGCCCGCCGTCTCCGCGATTGATCGGTCATTTCGCTATCGCTTAAGACGTTCTTCACCGATTCCTAAGAGTTACACCAAGCGTTCGTGGGTTTTGCGCTTCCAGACGAATTCGTAGTAGCAGAACTGCAGCAGTAAACCGGTGCAGAACGCAACCGGGTAGCCCATCCAGACGCCGTCGAGGCCGACCCGATGCATGAGGATGTACGCGGTGGGAACTTCCACGCCCCAGATTGCGAAGATACCGATGGCCGTCGGCCATATGACGGTGCCGCTACCGCGCATGATGCCGCTGAGCACCGCCGAGTTTCCGAAGACGGCGTAACTCCACAGCGTAATCATTAACAGCCGGTGTGCGATGTCGAGCGTTCCGGTATCGGTAATGAACGCGCCGAGGATGTCCCAGGCGAAGATGTAACAGAGCCCGATGATGACCAGTCCGACCGCATAGTTCAAACCTACTGCAGAGCGAATCACCGATCCGAGCTTGTCTTCCCGGCGCGCGCCGATGCACTGCGCCGCAAAGATCGACCCCGAGATCCCGATCGAGATCGCCGGGAACTGCACGTAACTGACGACTTGGTTCACCGCGCCGTACGCCGCGGTCGCGCTCGATCCGAAGTGGTTGACGAACGAGATCACGGCGATTTCGGCCAGCGACACCATCATCACTTGCAAGCCGGTGGGCACACCGATGCGGACGACTTGCCATAAAATACTCCAGTCGATGATGAAGTCGGAAAGCGTTTCGCGATCGGCTTTGAGCGGATGATCGCGGCGCCACAAATAAACGAGCAGCCATACCAGCGCGGCCGTGTTGGCGATGAAACCGGCCACCGCCGCGCTAACGACCCCGAGTTTCGGCAGTCCGAGCCAACCGATGATGAACAGCGGCGTGATTGCGATCGCCAGCACGCTCGAAACGATGAGCGAGTAAAACGGGGTCGTTGAATCGCCGGTTCCGCGCAGCAGCGTCACGTAGACAAAGTACACGAAAAAGACCGGCATCGTTAGGAAAATGATTTTGGCATACGCGTCGGACTGCGCGATGATGTCGGGCGGGGTTTTCAGCAGCGCCAGCATGAGCGGCGATCCAAGCGCGCCGACGATGGCGACGAAGATGCCGAGGTATAATGCCGCGCCGAGAACGGTGCCGGCTATTCGCTTGACTTTATGCTGATCGCGCGCGCCGAACGCTTGTCCGACGAGCACGGTACCGCCGCTCGAGACGCCGAACACGAACGAGAACAGTAAAAATATTACCGGAAATACGGCCGACACCGCGGCGAGAGCCTGGGTGGAAATCAATCGGCCGATCCAAATGCTCGCCATCGTCTGCGATGCCGACTGCACGACGTTGCTGAGCATCAACGGAACGAGAAAAACGAGCAGGAGCCGCCACATCGGGCGGCTCTCATCGAAAACGTTTACCCCGGGACGCCGGGCGGCCGAGGCTTGCGCCATGACTACTCCTGTGCTAGCAGCGTGTAAATCTCTCGTCTCGTCGTATCGAGTACATTGCAAACCCGCTCGATCGTCTCCGGTTTCGAACTGGGCCCGACTTGCGTCACCGCTTGCATCAACCGGCCGGCGGCATCGCGCAGGGCACCGTGCGTTTCGTTCTCCGAGGCGTCTTCATCGTGACCGTCGCTCTCGAAGACGCTGCCGAGGCCGCCGGAGTGTTCGCGCAGATGCTCGCGTCCCTTGTCGGTCACCTCATACATGCGCCGTTCGCCGTCGTCGCGTCCGGTGATGAGCGCCTCTTCCTCGAGCGCCGCCAACAGCGGATAAATCGAGCCGGCCCCGCTCGGCCATCCCTTGCGCCGGAACTCCCGGATGAGATCGTAACCATGACGCGATTCGTCGGCGAGCAGTTTCAGGAGCACGAATTTGAGGATGCCCCGTTTGAAACGGCGGGCATGCCGGCGGCGATGGCCTCCGAACGCGCCTCCCCAGTCGGGACCGTGCCAAAATACATTCACGTTCGCGATATTATGAGATATATCGCTAGATGTCAATCCCTCTCGATTCAGCACCAAGTGGCGCGCGTTGCGGCGCCGAAGGGGAGCGCCGTGAGGCTGGATCGCTTTATGAAGGTTTCGCGCCTGTCCAAACGGCGCAGCGAAGCACACGAAGCCACCGAGCACGGACGCATTACTAAGGACGGCAAGCCGCTCAAGCCAGGCTATCGTGTCAAGCCCGGCGACGTCCTCGAGATTCATTACGCCACGCGCTTGGTAACGGTGCGCGTCCGCGAGGTTCCCGAACGCGTAACGCCACGGACGCAAGCCCCCGAGCTGTACGAAATTCTCCAAACGCGCAAAGACGAGCCCGCCGACTGGATATGATTTCGGCCGACACCAAAGATGCGCTTGCGCGCGAACTCCCGGATGCGCCGCACTGTCGCGAAGCGTTGCTGCGCGGATTGGTCCTCTACGGCACACGCTCCGATCGCTGCGAATTCATCACCCACCGCAACGCCGTCGCCCGACTCTTCTGGTCGTTGCTCGACGACGATCGCAAGACGCATCCGATCGAAACACGCGCACCCACCCGCCTTGCCCACCTGCCGACGTTTGCGATTGCGGTCCCCGGGCGGTGGCGCTCGCGAACTCCGAAGCCGGCGCACCGCTGCGATCGCCTCATGGAAATACGCGCTGCATTCCTGGCATGCGGATCGCTTGCGGCCGGCACACACGGCTACCATCTCGAGTTCGTCCTGGTTGACGACGCGCTAGCAGCGCGCTTGGAATGGACGCTCGTCAGCGCCGGCGTCGCGCCCAAGACGATCGTTCGCAAATCGCGCAGCGTGGTCTACTATAAGGATTTCGACGTCATCGTCGAGCTACTGACGCGCATCGGCGCGTTCGGTGCAGTGTTGCGGCTCGAAGACGTGCGCGCGTTGCGCGAAACGAAGAATCGCATCCACCGTTTGGTCAATACCGAAGCTGCAAATCTCGAGCGTGCCGCAGTCGCCGCGGCCGCGCAACGCCGCGTCATCGAATATCTCGAAGGTGCGTACGGACTTCGCCGGCTTTCGCCGCCGTTGCGAGAAATAGCCGAGTTGCGACTTACGCATCCGGATGAATCGCTCGCCGAACTCGGGCGGCGCTGCAACCCGCAGATTGCGAAGCCAACGGTGAGCAGCCGCCTCAGCACGCTCGCGCGCCTGGCCGAACGCCTTCGCCACGGGCAGGGGCAAACCACGCGTGCCGGGTAAGACCAACTCTCACGTTTGCTCACGGAGTCGTATATGCGCATCGGTATCAACGGTTTCGGCCGTATAGGAAGAAACTTCGCTAAGGCGTTGATCGAACGCCATCCCGATGTTGAGATCGCAGCGGTCAACGATCTCACCAGCGCCGCCGAGTGCGCACATCTGTTCAAATACGACAGCAACTACGGCACGTACGATGGCCACGTCGCGGCGGACGGCGACACGCTGCATATCGACGACCGGGCGATCAAAGTCATGGCCGAGCGCGATCCCGGAAAACTGCCGTGGAGGCAACTCGGCGTCGACGTCGTCATCGAGTCGACGGGCCTGTTTACCGATGCCGCCAAAGCGCGCGCACACATCGACGGGGGCGGCGCGCAGAAAGTCATCATTTCGGCGCCGGCCAAGGGAGAGGACGTCACGATCGTTCTCGGCGTCAACGAAGCGTCGTACGATCCAGTCAAGCACAACGTCATTTCGAACGCGTCGTGCACGACCAACTGTCTTGCCACCGCCGTTAAGCCGATCGTCGACCAACTCGGTTGGGTGAAGGGCTTCATGACGACGATCCACTCGTACACGAACGATCAAAACATCCTGGATGCGCCGCACAAGGATCTGCGCCGCGCACGCAACGCGGCGACCAACATCATTCCAACCTCGACGGGCGCAGCCAAAGCGCTCTACCTCACGATTCCGCAAGTCGAAGGAACCTTCGACGGCTTTTCACTGCGCGTACCGACGCCGACGGTTTCGATGATTTATCTCGTTGCGCAGACCAAGAAGCCGACGACGCGCGAGGGACTCAACGCGATCCTGCGGTCGGCAGCCGAAGGCGAGATGGCCAAGTACGTTGCGTTCACGGAGGCGGAACTCGTCTCGAGCGACTTCAAGCGCAATCCGTACAGTTCGATCATTGACGCGAAACTTACCAACGCGCTCGGCGACTTGGTGCAGATCGGCGCCTGGTACGACAACGAGTGGGGATACTCGTGCCGCTTGGCCGACCTGACCGCGATGGTGCTCGAAAAACTCCCCGTTATCGCGTCGCGGTAATCGCGGGCCGTGAACGTTCGGTCGGTCGAGGACCTCGACGTTCGCGGCAAGCGCGTCTTGGTTCGCGAAGATCTCAACGTCCCGATGGTCGGCGGCACGATCGTCGATTATACGCGCGTCGACGGCGCAGTACCGACGTTGAAGCGCCTGATCGAGCGCGGCGGACGCGTCATCGTGATATCGCATTTAGGCCGCCCGGATGGCAAACCTGACCCGGCGCTTTCGCTTCGCCCGCTCGTGCCGGCGTTATCGGAGCGACTCGGCGTGGAGGTTGCGTTCGCTGCGGATTGCGTCGGCGACGTCGCCCGCCGCGCGGTCGACGCGCTATGCGACGGCGACGTGCTGCTACTGGAGAATCTTCGCTTTCATCCAGAAGAGGAACGCAACGATCCCGCCTTCGCGCGCCAACTCGCCGACCTTGGCGACCTCTACGTCAACGACGCCTTCGGGAGTGCGCATCGCGCGCATGCGTCGACGGAGGGAGTCGCGCACCTGTTGCCGCACGCGGCGGGGTTATTGATGTTGGCCGAACTCGATGCGCTCGCACGGGTAACCGAAAATCCCGCCAAGCCGTATGTGTGCGTCATCGGCGGCGCAAAGATCAAGGACAAAATCGGCGTCTTCAACCATTTGATGGAGCACGTCGATGCGTTCTGCATCGGCGGCGGCATGGCAAACACGTTTCTTGCCGCGCTCGAAGTCAATGTTGGGAAATCGCTGCGCGATGCGGATTTGGAACCGGCGCGCTACGTCCTCAACCTCGCCAAACTGCGCAAGGTCGAACTGCATCTTCCCAACGACGCGGTCGTCGCAACGTCGCTCGACGACCCTAACCCGAAAGTGGTCGCGATCGGCAATGTCGGCGACGAGGTGATGATTCTCGACATCGGTCCGGAAACGGCGAAGGCGTATGGCGGCGCAATCGAACAGGCGCGCACGATCGTCTTCAACGGCCCGATGGGAGTCTACGAAAAGCCCGCGTACCGGCAAGGAACCAAGGCCGTCGGCGAAGCGATAGCGCGCGCGACGGCCAACGGCGCGGTTAGCGTCGTCGGCGGCGGCGACGCCGCAGCGGCCGCGCATCTGCTGGGTTTCGCCGATCGCATGACCCACGTCTCGACCGGCGGCGGAGCGACGCTGGAGTTTTTAGAGGGCAAGACGCTGCCCGGCGTAGCCGCGCTCGAATCGTGACGCGCACGATCGTCGCCGGTAACTGGAAGATGCACAAGACGGCGGAACAAACGTCCGCGTACTTCGAAGCGTTTCTGCCGCTAGCGGCGTCGCTGCCGCCCGAAATCGAAGTCGTCGTTGCGCCACCGTTTACCGCAATTCCGCAAGCTTCGCTGCATCTGCGCGGCACGCGCGTGTATCTCGGCGCACAGACGATGCATTGGGAACTCGAAGGCGCCTTCACCGGTGAGGTGAGTGCGCCCATGCTGCTGGAGTTTGGGGTTTCGCACGTGATTCTCGGGCACTCCGAACGCCGCGCCTACTGCGGCGAAACCGACCGCACGCTCAATCTCAAAGTGCACACGGCTCTGGCGCAAGGGTTGACCCCGATCGTCGCCGTCGGTGAAACCAACGCGCAGCGCGAAGCCGGCGAAACCGATGCGATCGTCGTCGAGCAAACGCGCGCCGCGCTCGCGGGCATCACCGTACGCGATCTCGCGCGGCTGGCGATCGCGTACGAACCGATTTGGGCGATCGGCACCGGCCGCAACTGCGACCCGAAAGAAGCCGATCGCGTGATGGCGCTCATTCGCGGATCGCTCGACGGTCTCGACCAGACGCCGTTGCTATACGGTGGGAGCATGAAAGCCGAAAACGTCGGCGCGTACATGCGCGAAGAACACGTCAACGGCGGTTTAGTCGGCGGAGCCTCGCTCGATCCCGCCGGATTCGCAGCGCTCATAAGTAACGCCACGATACCATGAAGTATCGCCCGGTAATCATTGCCGTCCTGGATGGGTGGGGATGCCGCGACGAGACGCACGGAAATGCCGTCGCCGCCGCCGATCTTCCGCATTGGCGCGCGCTCTTCGAGCGCTATCCGTGGACGACGTTGGCGGCATCGAGTGAGCCGGTCGGACTTCCCAAGGGAATCATGGGCAACAGCGAGGTCGGACACACGAACCTCGGCAGCGGCCGAATCGTCGCGCAAGGACAGGTGCTCATCGACGATGCGATTGCAAACGGCGAGTTTGCGCGCAACGAGGTGCTGCAGGCGTGCGTTGCGCACGTCGCGCGCACCGGCGGAACGCTGCACCTCATGGGGCTGCTTTCCGACGGACGCGTTCACAGTTCGCTCGAGCATCTGTTTGCACTCATAGACGCGGCAGTGGCCGCCGGCGTACCCCTCGCGGTGCATTGCTTTCTCGACGGACGCGACACGCCGCCGCGTTCGGCGCAGAAATACGCCGCAGAGCTCGAAGAGCGGTTGGCCACAGTTGGACGCCAGGGCGCCATTGCGAGCGTTTGCGGCCGCTACTACGCGATGGATCGCGACAAACGTTGGGAGCGCACGGAGCGCGCCTACGAGGCGCTCGCCGACGGCGTTGCCGAGCACCGCGCGGCCACGGCGCGCGACGCGATCGCGGTGGCGTATGCGCGCGGTGAAGACGACGAGTTCGTCGGGCCGACGATCGTCGGCCCGACGCGCAAGATCGACGACGGCGACGCCTGTATCTTTTTCAATTTTCGCCCCGATCGCGCGCGCCAGTTGACGACCGCGTTCGACGCCGGAATTGCAACCTACCGCGGTATCTCGTTCGATGCGTTTAAACCGCGTTCGTATCGCGATCTGTTCTTTGCGACGATGACGAAATACGAGGAGGACTATCCTAACCCAGTTCTTTTCGGGCCGCGCCCGCAGTACGACACCTTCGGCGACGTCGTCGCGCACGCCGGGTTGCGCCAGCTACGCTTAGCAGAAACCGAAAAGTACGCACACGTTACGTACTTTTTCAACGGTGGACGCGAAGACGAATTCGAGGGTGAGGATCGCCGACTGATTCCGTCGGATCGTTCCGTTCCGACCTACGATTGCGCTCCGGCGATGCGCGCTAAGGAAATTACCGACGCCGCCGTCGCGGCGATCGGCACTGGAACATACGACGTCATCGTGATGAACTACGCCAACGCCGACATGGTGGGACACACCGGCAAGTGGCAGTCGACGATTCGCGCGCTGGAAATTCTCGACGGCTGTTTGCAGCGGCTGGTGGATGCAGTTCTGCAGGCCGGTGGGCTATTGGTCATCACTGCCGATCACGGCAACGCCGAAGAGAAGGTCGATCGCGACGGCAATCCGCTTACCGCACACACGACCAATCGGGTACCGCTGCTGCTGATCGCCCGCGGTCTCGACGGCACGCTCGCCGCCGGCGGTAAACTCGGCGACGTCGCGCCCACGATTCTCCGCATCATGGGCTTGCCCGTCCCCTCGCGCATGACGGGAGCGAATCTGTTTACGCCCGCCGGCGCTGAGGACAAAATCTCAGCGCCGGTTATGGACACGTCCAGAACCGTATCAGGTTGACGTGATGTAATTGGAGCAACTCGAAGGGAGATGCTCCGATGCACAAGCGCACCGCCGATAACCGCGACGTCCTCGTTGTCGCCAACGCCATGGTGTATTTCGTCTTTCTTGGCGCGGCGACGGTCGCGGTCGCGCTCGCTGCCCACTTACGCTAGAGGACGCTAGAATGCGTCCGCCCGATAACTTCCGCTGGCATCGACGCGCACACGATGGCCGGCGACCACGATGCTGCACAACCGATGATCCCAGAATGATAATACCGCAATGACCGCGGGAGCGAGATTTTCCAGCAGACGGCGCGCGCGCTGCGAAACGGCGATCGCGTCGCGAACCCAGCGCGGATGGTCGTGCGGCAGGCCGCTCGTCTCGAGATCGGCATTCGCGACCGCCGGAACGATCGGTTCTGAAGCCCGGGCGCCCCCCGCCGTTACGCCGAGTGCGGCGACGCCCTCGTCCGGTTCAATCCGGCGAAGCATGCGTTCCCGCGCGCAGTTTGGCGATGGCGGCACAATGTAATTGAGACGCCCGTTGTGGCGAAATCGCCATCAGTTTCCCGATCGCGCGCAGCGACCGTCCTCGATAATAGTGCGCGAGCACGAGATCGCGCTGACGTTGCGGTAAACGATCGACGAGGGCGACCAGCGCGTCGCTGCGGTTACGCTGCGCGAGAATCGCAGCCGGATCGGCACTCCAGTCGCCCGAAAGCGATTCGCCCTGTGGCAGCGGCGCGTCGAGCGACAAGGGCTGACCGCAATGCGCGGCCGCCATCGCACGCAAGTATCCCGGACGGTTGCGATCGACTTCCACTGCCGGCGGAATCTCGCCGCGTTCTACCGCTACCGCATAGCGTTCGTTTTCGGCGTCGCGCACGATACGCCGAGCCCGCTCGGAGACCGGGTCCATGCGCCGGATACCGTTGAGCATCGCGCCTACGATCAAACGCCGCGCGTACTGCTGCAGCGTTGGTCCGCGCGATGCATCGAACGAATCCACGGCACGGATCAAGCCGATGCTGCCGTCGCCTACGAGATCGTCGAGGTCGAAACCGGGAACCAGCCGCTTGATGCGTCGCGCGATGCGTTTTACATACGGAAGCAGCCCCCGAATCTTCGCCTCGCGCTCCGCCAAATCGCTCACGACCGGCGCTCCAGCGCCGCGGTGAAGACGGCTGCAAATCCGCCACGGTCGCGGCGGGCGATGTCGCCGGCGAGCAGGGTCAAACCGTAGTCGCCGAATTCGTCGGCGGCCGGCAACAACGGACGCAGCATCGGCACGAGCACCATCGCTTCGAAAGCGGCGGCAATCGTGCGCGGAGCGGTGCTATCCATGGCTGAACTCTATCGCCCGCTTGTGACCGGCGGGTTATCGAGCTACTTCGCGAAAATCCGAACTAAACTCGATGCCAGAGTTTACGGATACTCAAACCTATACTCGCCAAGGTTCGATGAAGACGAAATCGAACGTCGCCGTTACCGATTTGCGAGCAGATCCATGCGTCAATCATTGCAGCGCATCTTGTACCGCCGAGACATTGCGGCACGCGACTGATAGGCCCGGATTTATTATTTTTTCTTTGAAAGGGAACGCGCTCAATGTTGCGATCGTTACGCCGGGGTTTTCGTCCATCAACCAGTGACCGGAGTCCGGAATTACACTCGTTTGTACGTTTACCGCAACTGCTTTGGCGAACTGAGGCATCAGTGCACCCATCGATTTCTCGCCACCCATCGCTAACACCGGGACTCGCAGCGGCATCTTCGCAAACGCCACATCGGCGATCGCATCTGTATCAAAGTCCCTGAAATACGAAAAACCGACGCGCATAGTTCCCGGTTGTGCGTAGGATTCAGCGATCGCGACGCGTTCAGCATTGGTGATCCGTCCCGGGTGAAGTGCGAATCTATCCCAGAGCCAATCGAGGTAAATTCGCTCGCGACCAGCCGTGAGCTGTTCCGCGTACTTTCCGTAAAAGTGAAAGTGCCACGTGCCAGGTAACAGCAACACCGCCTGCCAGGGACCGACGCCTGGGATCGGTGCGTCCATCAGCGCAAGTCTCGTGACATCGCTGCGAAATTGCGCTGCGTACGCGTAAGCGACCATCAACCCGATGTCGTGACCCACAATGGCTTCACGTTGAACGCTTAACCGTTGCATTAGTGAGTGGATCGAACGCGCCACTGACGCCATATCATATTGCGCGGTTGGACTCTCCGGTCGCGAGTTGCCTAGCCCGGGTAGGTCGGGAACGATCACGGTGTGCGTCTTTGCAAGCACCGGAGCAAGAGCCGCCCACATCTGGCCCGTATCACCGTAGCCGTGAAGCAGGAGCACCGCTGGGCCGCTGCCTCCTATTCGGTAGTAAATCGTTCGACCACCGGCTTGAACCGTGTGAGCCGAAAATCCCGGCGCAAACTGGGACGTCGCAACCGCTTGGGCGTTTCCAGAGGCGGCTACAAATGCGGCAATAAGCAGAAAAGCCGCCTTCATCCCGTTACTCTCTCCACAAGCAATAAATCGGCGACTTTGAGCATGGCTTCGTGCCCCTTTCCAGTTGGACGCGACCGGTAGAGGGTCTACGTTCGCTGCAAGTTGTTCGCGATGCGCAGCATTTCATCCGCCGCCTGTACGCCTTTTGCGTTCGCTTCGTAGGCGCGCTGCGCGCTGAGAATTTGCATCATCGCCGCAACGATCGAAACGTTCGAACGCTCGAGCATTCCGAAACGCAACGTGGGGCCGTTCTCCGATCCAGGCGCGACCAAGCGCGGGCGCCCGGCTTCCGGCGTCGCTGTGAAGAGCGCTCCGCCGGTGTTGCGTAGGCGATCCGGTGCCGGAAACAGCGCGATGCGAACGCGACCCAGGTCGCGCGATCCGTTCGCGAAGGTTGCACGGACGGTGCCGTTCTCGGCGACCCGTAGCGAGAGCGCGTCGGGCGGCACCGTAATGCCGTCGAGCCGCGGCCCTTGCGCGATTCGCAGCGTACCGTCGGACGCTCGTTCAAACGCGCCGTCGCGCGTGTAGCAACGACGACCGTGCGCGTCGCGAACGACGAAGAAACCCGGCCCGTCGATAGCGAGGTCAAACGCGCCGCCGCTACGTTCGAGTTTGCCTTGCGTCAGCAACACGTGTGGTCCGAGCGCAATCGTTCCCAGACCGCTCTCGCCGGGTGCGGTCAACTCGGCGAAACGCTGCGCCGAACCCTTGAAAGCCGTAACGTCCGCATTGGCGAGATCGTCGGCGATCGTATCGAGATTTTGTTGTTGCGCCGCCATACCGCTAGCGGCTGCAAATAACGCGCGATCCACGGACTTTTACTTCAACCGCGCGACGTCGCCGGAAGACTTTTCGCGCGTGCGGTCGATCGCCGAGACAACCTTCTGCGCGCTCTCGAACGAGCGCTGGGCCGAAAGTACGTCGATCATTTCGTGAATGGCGTCGACGCCGGCGCTCTCGAGGAATCCGCTTCGCACCGACGAGCCTGCGGGCAGGGTAATCGCGCCGGCAACCAAGCCGTTCGCGGAAACGATACGCCCGTGTTCGTCGATGCTTGCACCCTCGGGTACGTGCAGCGGCTGTCCGCCGGCGAGCAGCATACGTCCCGTCGCGTCGCGTAGCGTACCATCGCGTTCGCGCGTAAATGAGCCGGCGCGCGTCGTGACGTGCCGGCCGGCGGCGTCGGCGACGACGAATGACCCAGGGCCGACGATCGCGAGGTCGAGATCGCGCCCCGTATGCCGAAGGCCGCCCTGAACGCTCGCGTCGGCGACGGCCGTGACGCTCACGCCGTTGCGCGTGAGCGCCCCGCGCGCGGTGGCATGCCTGAACCCATCGGTCGAAGCGTTTGCCAGATTTTCGGTGGCGATTTCCAGACGCGTCCGCGCCGCCACCATCGCGCTGCCTGCCCAAGCGATTCCATCCATTGGCGCATGGTAGCCGCGCGCATTAACCGAAACGTGTCCGGATGATGACGCTCGTGCGCCACGGCGTTCTGCTCGCGCTGGTTGCGGCCGCGGTGGCGGCCTGCTCCTCGCCGTCGCCGCACGAGCAAGCCGTGACGAACGAGATCGCGCAATTGACGCCGTTAAAGACGACGTACTCAGGCGTCGTGATGGGTTTCGACGTGCGCGATGATACGACGCTGCTCGTCAGCTTGGACCTGCAGAGTTATATCGGAATGGACGACGATGCAGCCGAAGCGATGCGCCGCGCGATCGTGCAGCATTGGGCGGCGGCGTGGTCGACGGCACATTCCGGCGCACACGCAACGCTGCACGTTCGCTTCATCGATTTCATCGGACGAAAGATTGCCGAAAAAACGGTACGCGCGTAGCGCCATTTTTGCCGCGGTTCTGCTCGCGCTATCGAGCGGCGCGTCGCGAGCCGGCAACGCATCGGCCGTACCGCGCGTTGCACCGCCGGCGGGGCCGGTCGTCGCACAACTCGGAATCGAACTCCCGGCGCTAGGCGGCCGTGACTGGTGGTCGGTCGTGCGCAAGCAGTATTTCACACCCGAAATTATTGCCGACATCCGCGACAATTTGCACGCCGACTACGTGCGCACCGGGTGGGTTCCGGGGTGGCTGCACTTCGAAACCATTCGCTGGCACCGTGAAGACAGCGGCATGGATCTCATCTGCGGATCGGGACTACACGCGATGATCATTCTGCCGGGTCCGCCAAAAGGGGAATACGTCGAAAGCGATTTGGTCACTAACGTGCGCGAGTTTTTCGCGCGCTATACCAAGCGCGATCCCGGCTGTATACGCTACGCGGAAGCCGCCAACGAAGCAGACCTTCCCGTAAATCGCTTCGCCGGCGTGCAAGCGTACGCCGCGTATTACCACGATGTCGCACCGGTCGTTGCGTCGTTCGGCGTCCCGATCATCACCAGCGGCGTATCCGGTGAAAACCGCGACTGGACTTCGGAGCTGGCGAACTTACTGTATGCGTCGAAGACGCCGGTAAGCGGATACGGTTTTCATCCCTACGGCGTTGAACCGGCGCGGATGGCCGAAGCGACCCTCGCAATGCGACGTGCCGCCGGAGCGCTAGCCGACGGCAACTTTCCGGTCGTCTACGTCACCGAAATCGGCGAGTCGAACGCGCGCGCGCTCTACGATACGATCGTTAACCTCTCGCACGTGACGCCAACAATTACCATCTACGAATACCAAGCGCAGGGGCGCGAAGATCCGCGCTATGGTCTCAAGAACAATCCGGCACTCTATGCGGCGGTCCAGCGCGCCTGGGCGACGCTGCACGCGCAGCCCGCGAACTCGTCAACGCAGCAGTAGTTGCGGCGCGTCGCCGCTAACGTTCGCTTCTGCAATCGGCTCGCCGGCAACGAGCCGGACGGGGACGACGCCGGCCCAGCACGGCCAGGTAAGATCCTCGGGATCGTCGATCGGTCCGCCCGTACGAATCTTGGCCGCGGCTTCGTTCAGCGACATCACCGCGACGTTGGTGAGATCGAGTTCCTTCGGTGTAACCGGACGCAGTGCCGGCCAGCGATCGGGCGCGAGGCGATCGAGGAACGCGCGCAGCGCGCGCGTTTTTTCGGCTGCGCCGGCGAGCGGCTGCGGCCGCCCGAGGATCGTCACCGAACGGTAGTTTGCGCTGTGATGAAAGGCCGACCGTGCCAATACGATCCCGTCCAGATGCGTGACGGTGACGCATGCTTCCGCCTCGCAGAGCACGCGTAGGATGCGGCTGTCGCGCGAACCGTGAAGATAGATCCGGTCGCCGTCGCGCCAATATAACATCGGAATCACGAGCGGCGTCGCCTTGTCGACGAATCCGACGTGACAAACCAAGCCGGCGTCGAGAATTGCGGCAATCGTTGCGTCGTCGTACGCGCCGCGCTTGGGAAGCCGGCGCACGCGCGTACGCTCGGAGCGCGCTTTCATCTCCATTCGATCACGTTTCCCGCCATCACGAGTCCGCCGCCAAAACCCATCAACAGCAGGCGCTGGCCGGCGCGCACGCGGCCGTCGCGAACCGCGGGAACCAGCGCGAGCGGAATCGACACGGCCGAGGTATTTCCGTATTCTTCCACGCTCAGGAGCGTGCGCTCAAACGGAAACGGCAAGCGCTTATCGAGGGCTTCGATCATGCGCATGTTGGCGCTGTGCGGCACGAACCAGTCGATGTCGTCCAACGACATACCCGCACGCTGCAGAATGCGCTCGACCGCGTGTGGAACGTTTTCCAGCACCCACCGGTAAACCGAGGAACCTTCCTGCCGCAACAGCCGCGTCGAGTCCACGGTGCCGTTGATGTCCGTGCGCAAACCGGTTCGATAGAGAAACTTTCCGCCGTTACCGTCTGCGCCGGCATCCATGCCAAAGATTGCCGGTTTAGCACTGTACTCGATCAATGCCGCACCGCCGCCGTCGCCAAAGAGCACGGCCGTCGAACGGTCGGTGTAGTCAACCGAGCGCGTGAGCGCGTCGGCGACGACGACGAGCACGCGGCGCACCTGTCCGGTGCCGATGAGACCGCATGCAAGATTGATGCCGTAGGCAAAACCGGCGCACGCCGTGCTGATGTCGAGCGCACCAACGGTTTTGGGCAAACCGTAGTGCGCTTGCAACATCGCCGATACGCTGGGATATGCGTAATCGGGCGTGGACGACCCGACGATGAGATAGTCCACGTCGGCGATTGCGACCTTAGGGTGGTGGGCCAGCAAATCGTCGATCGCCGCGATCGCCAAGTCGCTCGTGTGCTGTCGTTCGGCGACGACGTGACGGCGGCGGATGCCGGTGCGCTTGACGATCCATTCGTCGCTAGTGTCCAAGCGACGTTCGAAATCGGCGTTGGTGAGCACGGCTTCGGGTGCGTAAATGCCCAGCGCCGCGATGCGCGCCGGTGCGCTCACGACGGTTGGCATCTTACAAGCGGCTCGCCACGGCCTCGGCGAACGCGCGCGTCGAAAGCGCGGCATTTCCAGGAGCGGCGAGTTCCGCGGTCCGCGCGCCGTCGGCGTATGCGAGCTCGACGGCACGTTCGATACGACGCGCATTGTGCTCGTCGTCGAAACTGAAACGCAACAGCATCGCGGCCGAGAGAATGGCTGCCGTCGGATTGGCGATGCCGCGTCCGGCGATATCCGGTGCGCTGCCGCCGATCGGCTCGTACAAACCGAATTGGTGCCCAGGCGTGCCGCGCGTACCCAGACTCGCGCTCGGAAGCGTCCCAATCGATCCGGTCAAAATTGCGGCTTCGTCGGACAGGATGTCACCGAACATATTCTCGGTGACGATGACGTCGAAGTCGCCCGGCCGGCGCACGAGTTGCATGGCCGCGTTATCCACGAGCAAATGCTCGCATGCGACGTCGGGAAACGCAAGCGCGACCCGATCGACGACGCGGCGCCATAGCCGCGATGTCTCGAGGATGTTTTGCTTGTCCACCGACGTGAGCCGCTTGCGGCGCGAACGCGCGACTTCGAAACCGACGCGCGCGATGCGCTCGATTTCGGGAGCGCGATAGATCATCGTGTCGATCGCCTCTTCCACGCCATTGGTTTGTCGTTGCTCTTTGGGCGTGCCGTAGTAGATGCCGCCGGTTAACTCGCGCACGACGACCAAATCGAGTCCGCGCACGAGCTCGGGCTTGAGCGGCGAGGCGTCCTCGAGTCCCGGAAATACGCGAACCGGCCGAAGATTCGCATAGAGTTCGTAGTCGCGCCGCAACACAAAGAGCGCGTACTCGGGGCGCTGCGGCAGCGGCTTACCGTCGTATTGCGGAAGCCCGACGCTTCCGAACAAGATTGCCGCACTGCGTTCGCAGAGTTCGCGCGTCGCCGCCGGCAGCGCCGAGTCGCCGGACTCGAGGGCGGCCGCACCGACCACGCCTTCGATGCATTCGATGTCGGGACGCACGCGCTGCAACAGCGCGGCCGCAACGTGCGTAACTTCGGGTCCGATGCCGTCACCCGGCAGAACCGCAACGGTCTGGTTCAAAGGGCGACGACTTCAGTAAACCGTGATGCGCGTCGTGTCGTCGCTGGGCGGCTCGCTCTTTTTTGACGCGGGCTTCGCGGTTACGTCGAGTCGCTCGCCGTTGGTTTTGGTCGCGGCGGATGCCGCCGTCGGTGCTGGCTCCGGCGGAACGGCGTCTGGTGCGAGCACCGGCGGAGCGACCTTCTCCACCAGCGCGAGATGCGTCATCAGCAGACTGCGCAGTTCGCTGCGCGCTTTCTCGCTCGCCTCGACCGTGCGCTGGTGCTCGCGCCGCACCTCGGCAATCGCATCGTTGTAGTTCGTGATCTCGCGCTCGGCCTCGAGGCGTGCCTTTTCGCGAATCAAATCGGCTTCTTTATGAGCCGAGGCTTTGGTTTCGTCGGCGGTACGCTGGGCGAGAACTAACGTGTTCTGCAGCGATTCCTCCATGGCTTTGAAGTGGCTGACGCGTTCTTTGAGGTCGGCGATTTCGGCTTCGAGCGCCGCGCGGTGCTGCGCCTCGTCTTCGAGCGTCTCGATAATCTCGTCGAGAAATGCATCGACTTCGGCGCGATCGTACCCTTGCAGGGCTTTCTTGAAAGCTTTGTGCTGAATGTCGACCGGTGTGATTTTTTCCATCGTCGGTTTTGCCTCAGGTTCTGTTGGACAAGAAGTCGAGCGTGCCGTCGGCCATCATGGATTCGCGCAGTCCGGCAGCATTGACGACGATGCCGGCTGGCACGACCAAGTAAATGGCCTCGGCCAACTTCTGAATTCTTCCGTCGATCGTGTACGCGACGCCGGATGTGAAATCGACGACGCGCTGCAATAGCATGCGGTCGGCGTTCTGAAGGTTGACGATGACAACCTGGCGATTGCGCAGCGAATCCGCAATCTCGACCACGTCTTGATACGAACGCGGCGAGTAAACGCTCACTTCCGTGCCCACCCGGCGGCCGGCGTGCGATAACGGCACGACCCGCGGGTTGCCGGAATAGTCCTCTTCGTACGCTTCCTCTTCGTCGTCGCGTATCGAGAAGAACGATCCGATTTTGCTAAAAACGCTCATAAGGGAACCTCTGAAGAAGTCGCTGCACCGATCGCAACGAGCATTTTCGGCGCAGATCGAGGCGCAGCCGAGGGAGCATAGCAAGAATCTCTGTGACCGAGGCTGCAACGACGAGATGCGTCAAAAACGCCGCTGCCCAAAGGGTTTGACCGCAAAGGCAGCGCCTGCGTCGTCGACGTCTCGGTCACAGACCGCTGTGGGTATGCTTCCTCGGCGTCTCCTAGCATCCGCTGCCTTTGCCGTTCAAACGATCGGTCCATGGACTTCTTCAGAGGTTCCCTCGCTCTCCCTGCGGCCGAACAATGCCGTGCCGATCCGGACCATCGTCGATCCGGCGCGCACCGCCTCGCGCCAGTCGTCGGACATTCCGATGGATAGCGTACTTCCACCCACGCGGTCAAACGTCTTGGCTGCCTGCGCAAAGGCGCGAACGATTGCGTCGCGGTCGCCGGCGAGCGGTCCAATCGCCATGATGCCCTCAAAAGCCAGTCCTGATAAGCCGCGAACGACCTCGACCAGCGCGTCGGCGTCCGACGGCGGACAGCCAAAACGCTCGCTGGGAGAAATGTTGATCTGCACGAGGACCGTTAACCGCTTTCCGAGCGTGCGAGCCGCACGGTCGAGCGCGAACGCGGCTTCCGGGCGATCGACGCTCTGAACGACGTCGAAGAGCGTAGCGACCGCTTTCGCTTTGTTGGTCTGCAGGTGACCGATGAAATGCGTACGTACCGCGGGCAACGCGGCCAGCACGCGACGCGCTTCCTGAACGTAGTTTTCAGCGACATCGCGCAATCCGTCGGCAATTGCCGCCGCGATCGTTTCAGGCGGCTGCTTCTTGCCAACGCCCACCAGCGTAACGTCGCCGGCATGGCGTCCGCACGCCAGCAGTTCTTCGTCGATCGCCTGCCGCAGGCTGCGGTATCGCTGCCCGGCAGCAGCGGTCACGGAGGCGCGGGAACCCCGGCCGCCGGTGCAGCGACGTCGGTGCGCGGCCCCCGACGCGTCGCGCAGTACGTCAAGCTGATTAGACCGATGAGGATCATCGGCAGTGCGTAGAGTTGACCGCCGGTGATACCCATCCACGTAAAGTCGGGCTGCCGCCAAAGTTCGGCAACGCTGCGTGTGATGCCGTACAATGTAAACCAGGTCCATGCGACGACGCCGTCTTTCGGCTTTAAGCGGTATAGCACGAGCAACACCGGCAGCGTGAGGATGTCCAGGCAAGCTTCGTAGAGTTGCGCCGGATGACGGTACGACGTTCCCCACGTCACGACGTCCTTGGGCACCATGCACCACGCCCGGTCCGGGCTGCAAGTGTTACCCCACAGTTCGTCGTTGATGAAGTTGACGAGCCGCACGAGCGTGATGCCGATCGGCAACATCATCACGACTTCGTCGGCGAGAACGCGAAACCGCAATCCGGGGTGCTTGCGAAGAAATAGTGCGATGGCAACGATAACGCCGACCAATCCACCATGGAAAGCCATGCCGCCGTTCCACACGGCGATGAAGTTAATCGGATTGGAAAAGTACAGCGACGCGTCGTGTTTGCTGATGATGTCGTTGATGACGAAAAAGGTTCGGCCGCCGACGAGCACACCGATCAACGCATAGAAAAGGAAGTCCTGAATTTGTTCTTTGGTCAGCCCGAGTCTGGCCCGGCCGGCCGGTCGCGCCATCCAGAGATAGACGCAAACGAAGCCGACGAGATAGGCGATTCCATACCAATGAATCTTCAGCGGCCCGAGATGAATCGCGACCGGGTCGATATTTGTCGGATAGTAGAACCAGTGTTGCATTCGTACAGGCCTTATTCAGACAACGGGATAACCATTTTGGACGCATGACCTCGACGACGCACATCACCGTCGGCATCGCCTTCCTGGCCGGGCTCGTTTCCTTCGTCTCACCGTGCGTCCTTCCGCTCGTTCCCGCCTATCTTTCGCTGCTTACGGGCGAGAGTCTCGAGGAACTGAAAGCCGTGTCCGCGCCGGCAGCGAGAGCACAGACGCTGGGCCATGCGATTGCCTTCGTGCTGGGTTTTAGCGTCGTGTTCGTTGCGCTCGGTACCACCGCCAGCGCCGTCGGCGGACTGCTCAACGCGCACCGCACGCTCATATCACAGATCGGCGGCGTCGTCGTCGTCATTCTGGGCCTGCACATGATGGGCATGATTCGCATTCCGTTCCTGATGATGGACAAGCGCGCGCACGTGCAGCAGCAAGGACGGCGCACGCTGTGGACCTCGCTGATCGTGGGGATGGCCTTTGCCGCTGGCTGGTCGCCGTGCATTGGACCGATTTTGGCGGGAATTCTGGCGATTGCGTCGCAGCAGCGAAACGGCGAAGCCGCTCTGCTGTTGGCCGCCTATTCGCTGGGGCTAGCGGTACCGTTTCTGCTGGCCGCCGGGGCGATCGGCGTCGTACTGCCCGTGCTCGGGCGGATCAAGCGGTTTTTGCCGGCAATCGAGTTCGCCGCGGGGGCGTTTTTGATCGTCGTGGGTTTAGTGCTGGTCAACGATGCATTTCTCAACGTCGCAGGATGGTTCTATCAATTTGTCCCTCAACCGAAACTCTAACGTAGCAAATACGCTGGTGATGGCCGGCGTCGCGATCGCGGTGCTATGGCTCGATCAGTTCACCAAGCATCTCGTTGCGGCGTCGTTTCTGCCCGGCGAGAGCCGCTTCGTCATCCCGCACTTTCTGAAGTGGACCTACGAACGCAACGTTCACGGTGCGTTCGGGCTGTTCGGAAGCAACTCGGTGCTGCTCATCGCAATGGCGATCGTCGTGCTCGTTCTGTTCTGGTATAGTTTCCGCGACGCGGCGGCACGCTCGATGACGGTGCGCGTCGCATTTGGGATGATCGTCGGCGGCGCAATCGGCAATATCGTCGATCGCGTGCATTACGGCTACGTCATCGACTTTATCGACTTCTACCGCATTTGGCCGAACATCTTCAACATCGCCGACTCGTGCATCACCGTCGGAGTCGGATTGCTGCTGCTTTCGAGCCTTGTTACACGTCGTCACCGCTGACGAGGCCGGACAGCGTACCGACGTCGTCGTCGCCCAACTCTCCGGCCGCTCGCGCGGACTGGTCGCATACGCGCTGGCGCGCGGCGACGTGCGCGTCAACGGATCTGCCGGGAAGGCCGGCCGGCCGCTCGTCGAGGGTGACGTCCTCGAGTTCGACGTTGCAGCGCCGGCGCCGATAACGGCATTTGCCGAGGCAATCGACATCCCCATCGTCTACGAAGACGGCGACGTCGTCGTCGTCGACAAGCCGGCCGGCATGATCACGCATCCCGCGCACGCGGCGCGCAGCGGTACGCTCGTCAACGCGCTGCTCGGACATCTTGGCAGTTCTTTGCCGGGCGATGCGGTGCGGCCGGGGCTCATTCATCGCCTCGATCGCGATACGTCGGGGTTGTTGGTCGTGGCCAAAAACGAAGCGGCGCTTTCGGCGCTCGGTAAGGCCATGAAAGCCCGCAAAATCAAACGCGAGTACCTCGGCCTAGTGCACGGGCTTCCGCCGCACCCGCGCGGAACCATCGACGGCCCCATCGGCCGCGATCCGTCGAACCGTTTGAAGTTCGCGATCGTGGCCGGCGGCAAACCGGCAATCACCCACTACGAACTACGCGAGGCTTTCCCGAAACACGCCGAACTCGTCTTTCGCTTGGAAACCGGACGAACGCATCAAATACGCGTGCACCTTTCGGCAATGGGCCTTCCGCTCGTCAACGATCGTCTTTACGGCCGCGCGGATTCTCGCGTCGCGTTGCCGGGACAAGCGCTGCACGCTTGGCGTCTCGCATTCGCGCATCCGCGAACCGGCGAGCCATTGCTTTTCGAGGTCGAACCGCCGGCGGCGTACGCCGCCGCGCGCGGTCTGTTTGCCGGTGAGTGAGGATGGGTTGGCGGCATTCGCGCTGCACGCTACCGACGGAGAGGCGCGACTCGGCACCCTCGCGCTTGCGCACGGCAGCGTCGCAACGCCGTGCTTCATGCCGGTGGGAACGGCTGCAACGGTCAAAGGACTCACGCCCCACGAACTGCGCGAAGCAGACGCGCAGATGCTGCTGGCGAACACTTACCATTTGTGGCTGCGTCCGGGACGCGACGTCATCGAGCGTGCCGGCGGATTGCACCGCTTCATGGGATGGGATGGCCCAATCCTCACCGATTCCGGCGGTTTTCAGGTTTTCAGTCTCGAGAGCCGGCGCACGTTAGACGACGACGGCGTCACCTTCCGGTCGCATCTCGACGGCAGCGAACACCGCTTTACGCCCGAGAACGTGGTCGCATTCGGCGAAGCGATCGGCGTGGACGTTGCAATGGTCCTCGACGTGTGCGTCAAATTGCCGGCTTCGCGCGACGATCTCGACGAATCGGTGCGATTGACGACGCTCTGGGCGCGCCGATCGATTGCGGCAGCACGCTCGTCGCAAACCGCGCTATTCGGCATCGTTCAGGGCGGCCTCGATCGCGATTTGCGCGAGCGCAGCGCGCGCAAACTCGTGGAACTCGATTTCCCTGGGTACGCGATCGGCGGTCTATCGGTAGGCGAAACCCGCGACGAAATGTACGCGATGGCGCGCGCCTGCGCGCAGATGCTGCCTCGCGAGAAACCCCGGTATCTGATGGGTGTCGGTACCGTACGCGACGTGATCGAGGCGGTCGACTGCGGCATCGACATGTTCGATTGCGTCTATCCAACGCGTTGCGGGCGCAACGGCCGCGCCATGACGCGCAGCGGTGAATTCAACATCTTTAACGCGGCATACGTCGACGATTTCGCTCCGCTCGATCCGAGTTGTTCGTGCACCGTTTGCCGCACGTTCAGCCGCGCGTATCTCGCGCACTTATTTCGCAGTAAGGAGATGCTCGGACCGCGATTGCTTTCGTATCACAACGTCTACGTGCTCAACGATCTGTTGCGCGACGCCCGCACCGCGATCGCCGCCGGAACGTGGAAGATCCTTCGACTGCGCTCGCTGCGCTCGCTCCGCTCAGGATGACAACGCGGGAAGGGCGTTGACGACGGCGGCGCAGTCGGCGCAGATCGTCGGGTGCGCCGAGTCGCAGCCCAATTCGCGATACTTCCAACACCGTTCGCATTTACGGCCCTCCGCAGCGCGCAGTTCGAAGGCTGCGATCCCGTTGTCGCCGGTGGCTTCTTCGAGCCGCAAGTGTGAGACGACGAGCGCTTCGCGTAAATTGTCGCCTAGCGCCGCCAGCCGGCGGAAAAGCGCCGGCGAAACGCGCAATTCCACATGTGCTTCGAAGTCGCGCGGAGACTCGCTTGCCGCGACGCGTGCGCGCAGTCCGCGCAGCGAGTCCCACAGTTCGAGATCGGCGGCAAACGTGTCGCGCTTATGTTGGCCGTCGGAAAGTGACGTATCGAAGATGCTTGCGGCGTCGCCGCGGAGCGCCACCGGCAGTTCCTGCCACGCCTCTTCGGCGGTGAACGACAATACCGGCGCCAGCGCGGTAAGGAATCGCGTCAGCACGTGCAGCAAGGCCGACTGTGCGCTGCGCCGCCGCGCGTCGCCCGCGGCTCGCGAATAGAGCGGGTCCTTCACCGCATCGAAGTACAGGCTCGACATGGCGCTTTCGAACTCGACTACGCGCAGATACGCATCGTGCAGATCGAAGCGATCGTAGGCTGCACGCACGTCGCTTGCAAATGCGTCGCCGACGCTGCACGCTAGACGATCCAGCGGCTGCATCGCGTCGTTGGCCACGACGCTGCCAGCCGGCAGATCGTCGAGGTTCGAGAGCATGAAGCGAATCCGGTTGCGCAGGTTGCGATACACGCGCCCGATCTGCTCGACGACGTTTGGCCCGAACCGAACGTCGTCGGTAAACTCGACCGACGCAACCCATAAACGCAGCACGTCGGCGCCCCATCGGTCCATCGCTTCGCGCGCTGCGATACCGGTGCCGAGCGACTTGGACATTGCGCGCCCCTGTTCGTCGTTAACCCACCCGTGATTGACGACGCGCCGGTACGGCGCGCGTCCGCGCAGCGCGACGCCCGTTATGAGCGAACTGCGGAACCAGCCGCGATACTGGTCGGCACCCTCCAGCACGCAGTCGCTCGGCCACGACAAGCCGTCGCGACCGAGCACGGCGAGATGCGTTACTCCGGACTCGAACCAAATGTCGACGATGTTGCGTTCTTTTTCGAACTGCTCGGCGCCGCAGTTGGGACAGCGAAAATGCGGCGGGAGAAATGTCTCGACCGGGTCGGTCCACCACGCGTTGGCGCCCGCTTCGCTAAAACGTTTGGCAACGCGGCGCGCCACGCCCGGATCGAGTACTGACTCGCTGCACGACGTGCACGTCAGTGCGGGGATCGGCGTTCCCCACGTGCGCTGGCGCGAAATGCACCATTCGGGATGGGCTTCGATCATTTGCCGTTGGCGCTGGCTTCCCCAGTGGGGCACGTATGCGACGTCATCGATCGCATCCATCGCCCGCGCCCGCATCAGATTCTGGTCCATTGCGATGAACCACTGTGCGGTCGCACGGAAGATTACGGGATTGTGGCAGCGCCAGCAATGGGGATACGAGTGAGCGTAGTCGGCGGCGCTCCAGAGCATTCCGCTCGCGCGCAGATCGTCGATGATGGCGTCGTTGGCATCGAAGATGAACTGGCCCGCGTACCTTCCCGCTTCGGTTGAAAAGTGTCCGGTTGCGTCCACCGGATTGAGAATCGGCAGATTGTACTTGACGCCGGTATTGAAGTCGTCGGCGCCGTGCCCCGGCGCCGTGTGAACCGCACCCGTTCCGGTTTCCAGATCGACGTAATCGGCGAGCACGAGCGGCGCATCGCGATCCATGAATGGATGGCGAACCGCGCATCCGTCGAGTTGTTTGCCGCTCACACGCGCGACGAGGCGCGCTTCGCTAAAGCGTGCGCCGAGCGCGCGCTGTGCTAGCGACTCAGCCAGCACGACGCGTTCGTCGCCAACGTCGTATAGCGCGTACGTCGCTTCCGCACGCAGCGCGATGGCCGCATTGGCCGGCAGCGTCCACGGCGTCGTCGTCCAAATGAGCACCGAAAGGGGGCGCTCCGGCAGTTCCGGCGCAACGCCGTGCGTAAACCGCGCGGCAATTGCTCGCTCCTGCGCGGCATCGGCCGGAAACCGGACGTAAATCGAGGGTGAAATTTTCTCTTCGTATTCGATTTCGGCTTCGGCCAGCGCCGTTTCGTCGTGTACGCACCACAGCGTCGAGCGCAGTCCTTTGTAAATCTGCTGCTTCTCCGCGAGGTCGCCTAGCGCCGATACGATCGTTGCCTCGAACGACGGGTCGATGGTGCGATATGGCTGCTCCCACAAACCGAAATTGCCCATGCGGACCCGAGTATCGCGCTGACGGTCCAGCCAGAACAGTGCGCGTTCGCGGCAGCGTTCGCGCAGCTCGAGCGGATCGATGGCGTGAAAATCGCGAATGCCGAGGTGTTTGAGCGTTTCGAGTTCGATCGGCAGGCCGTGCATATCCCACCCCGGCACGAACTTGGCAAACTTCCCCGACAGCAGCGCAATCTTGACGAATACGTCTTTGAGCACCATGTTGAAGAAGCCGCCCATATGCAGATCGTTGTTGGCGTAGGGCGGACCGTCGTGCAGAATCCACGGGTCGGCGGACGCATTGCGTTGGAGCCGCTTTTCGTAGGTGGCGTGCTCGCGCCACCATGCGACCCGTAGCGGCTCGCGCGTCGGCAGGTCGGCCTTCATCGGAAACGCCGTCTTTGGAAGATTGAGCGTGCTGCGATAGTCGCGGCGCACGATATCGCTCATAGCAACTCGCTCAGCACGTCAAAGTTGCGTTCGGCCGCCGCACGAACGGCGACGATGCGATTGCCGAGATGATGCGCGATCGCGTCGTGCTGGGCCATCAGCGCGTCGACGAGCGCATCGACCGCCGCATCGTCCAGAACCGCGCCGCCGGCGCTCCACAACGGCGCGAGCGGATACTCTAGGTCGTCGCACAACGACGCCACCTTGGGATCGTAGGCCAGCGCGAGAAACGGAACGCCGAATTGCGCGGCCAGCACGAGCGCGTGAAGCCGCATGCCGACGACGACGCGCGCGCTGCGCAGGATTGCAGCAGCCTTCGGCAACGCGCACTCGGGAAGCAATACCGGCGCGCTCGAGCACGCGCGAATGATTTCCGTCGACGCTTCTGCATCCAAAACGCCGCCGAGCGGAAGAAAAGCGACGCGAACGCCGTGGCGCTCGGTTAAACGATCCACGCTGCGAGCGAGGATCGGCACGACGTCTTTGAGCCCCGGAACTTTACGGACGCTCACGACGGCGTACGCGCCACTTTCGGGCCCGAGGCCTTCCGCCGACAAGTCCACGTCTTCTTTAGGAAGATCGTAAAGAAAGACCGGATCGGCCGTGTGCTCGACGGGCACGCCGGGAAGCAACGTTGCGAGCATGTCGCGCGAACGCGCGTCGCGCACGGTTGCACGCGTGACGCCGCGACAGAAGCGCCGAACGACGATGCGCCCCCATAAATCGAGCGGCCCGATGGACTGCGCGAAAATCATCGTCTTACGCTTGGCGCGTACGGCTTCGCGAACGATGCCGGCATAGTAGAGCAAGCTGCGGAAACTCGTTGCATCCTGTAACAGTCCGCCACCACCTGAAAGCACCACGTCGGCGCGCGCAATCGACGCGCGGATCGCGCGCCAATCCCAACGCGCCGTCGCTTCGATGCCGAGATGGCGCGCAGTCCGTTGCGGCGTGGCTGAAAGCACGTCGAGCGCGACGCTCGGGAAGCGCGCGCGTAAGCGAGCGGCGATCACTTCGAGGAGCGCTTCGTCCCCGAGATTGCCGAAGCCATAGTAGCCCGACAGCAACACGCGCATTGCCGAGCAATCCTAGGAAACGGCACTGACGGGGACCCGGCTGCGGTAAATCCACACCAGCAGCGCGCCGATAACTGCGCCGACGACTACGCCGTTGACGATCCGCAGCGCCGAAATCTCCAGTGGCGTGTGCAGGTGCGAGAACGTATCGATGACGTCGCCGATGCCGACCCCGATGCCGATGGCAAGCAGCCACCCGACAGCGCGCCGGTGAATTGCAAGCAAGGCGGGCACCAGCATCATGCACGGCACGCCGATGAGAAACTCCTTGAAACGCGGACGTACGCTCAGCACGTTCGTCAGAATGTGCCGCAACGCCATTTCGAACTGCGACGGCGACACGTCGCTGTCGTTGCCGCTGCGCATCACGAGCAGCACCGCACCGGCGACGATGACGATCCCGGCCAGCAGTTGATAGGTAAGCACCGGCGACAGAAACACGTCACGCGGGCGTTCAACTCCCGAGCCGTATCGCCGATCGAACAAATACAGACACAACGCGATCAACGGGGGTAGCGCCAGTACGAGTTTCACGCCGCGAAAGCGCTCGATCTCCTCCATCGCCAGTGGCGAACTCATGACGCCGACGACGACCAGCGCACCGACGAGCGCTACGCCAACGGCGGCGAGCGTCCATCCGATGCAGCGCAGAATCTGCGTGCCCGTGCGCTCCGCCGGAGTCTCTGCAAAGGCGGGAATCAAAACGAGGAACGCCGCCGTGGCAAACAGCAGTGCGCCCGCCAATGCGATTACCGATCGCACGAACGCGTCGTGGTGCGCGCCTACCCCCGCTGCATACAGCGCTACGGTGAGGCCGTACGCCGCAATCGCCCAGCCACGCCGATACCAGCCAAAGAAATCCAGCAACACGAGGAAGAGGGACGGAACTGCCAGCGTCGCCAGCCCGACCAACACGGCGTTATTGCCGTGATAGAGCGGTATTGGCGTGGCGCGTCCGAGCCGAAAACCGCCGGCTTTGAGTTGATCGGCGATTGCCGCAACCATCTCAACGTTGGTCTTTTCGATGGAGAGATCGCCGTCTTGATGCTCCCAGGGCCGCAGATAGACGACGCGCACGTTGCGCTCGCGCACACCGAGCACGTAGCGAGCGGTCGCAACGTCGAGTTTGATTTTATCGAGTTCGGTGCGCGCAATCGCTTGCACGCGGACCGTCCGACCCGGAATGAGCCGCGCCAGCGTGTCGTTGCCTTTTTGAATTTGACTATCGTCGTACGTTTCGATCGAGCCGAAGTTGAAGATGTGGCTCCTGAAGACCGCGGCCGCATCGTCTAAGTGGTCGGGGTAGCCCAACACTTGGTTGCGCAACCCAAAGAATACGACGGTCGACACCTTGGGATCGTACCGCAGCACGTCGTTCACGCTCGCTTCAATTTGCGGCTGCGCGAAGCGTTCGTCGTTCTGAAAGCGTGGAATTACGAGCAGGCCGAGTTTGCGCGCCAATTCGATTTGATAGGTAGGAATGCCGAGCGCCGTATTATTGAAGTAGTCGATTTGTGTGCCGACTTGGAGCAGCCACGGCCGTGTTGCGCGCAATACCTTGACGCTTTTCGGCATGAAGTGCAACGCGAGTTGCATGCGGTAGCGATGGTACTCCGAAGGATCGGAAACGAGCAAATACACCGCGCCCGGCGAGACGCGTCGGGTCGCAACGAGTTCGTTCAACAGCGGATCGCGAATCGGCGAAATGCGCGCCTGATTGATCAGTTGAGCGCCGGTAGTCGCGTAGGCTCTGCCGTCGAGCCCGACGTTGGCGCCCAGCTCCTCAGTCAATGCAAGCGACGTGAGCCCGGCGCGGCGGAGCGCGATGAGAAACGCCGCCGGATTGTAGTTGTACGAACGCGACAGTGCGTCGAAATCCTGAAAATCCATGGCGATCTCGACGCGGTTGGCGTGCGACTCGGCGCGGAAGCGGAAGGCCGCGACGGCGAGCGATGCGATCAGGGCAACTAGTAATACAAACGCGGCATAACGGGTCCGCGGCGGGAAAACGGTCACAACGCGCCTTTCGACTGCCGGCGTCAACGGCCCTTAGTTACTCGGCTGGACAAAGCAAGAGGACCCGCCGTTGGCGAGTCCCCATGCCGTCGCGTATGCGCAATTCCCTTTTTGTCGGGTTCACGCATACCGGGTGTGGGCGACGCTTTTCATTAACGATTCGCGCTCGCTTTAGCCCACGTAAGCGGCGCGCTCCAAACACAATCCGGTAGTTCACTAAACTAACGAAAAATATTACCTTTGTCAATGCTTCCACGCTGGGATTCGCTTTTCGAGAAAGGCAGCGATGCCTTCGCGAGCGTCCGCGGCCAGCGCGTTCATCGTCATCACTTCCTTCGTGTATGCGTAGGCTGCCGCGGTGTCGAGTTCGACCTGTGCATAAAATGCCGCCTTGCCGATGCCGACGACCGTCGCGCTCGCCTGCGCAATCGTCCGCGCGAGCGCCAGCGCCTCGTCGTGCAGACGTTCGGGGGCGACGACCCGATTGACGAGTCCCCACGCGAGCGCCGTCGCGGCGTCGATCGGGGCGCCGGTGAGCAGCATCTCCAGTGCCCGTTTTCGTCCTATCGCCCGCGTCAATGCAACCATCGGCGTGCTGCAGAAGAGTCCGATGCGAACTCCCGGCGTCGCAAAGGTTGCCGCCGTGGACGCGACGGCGAGATCGCAGGCAGCGACTAGTTGGCAGCCGGCGGCGGTTGCCACGCCGCCGACTTCGGCGATTACCGGTTGCGCAATAGCGGTGACGCGCTCCATCAGGGCGACGCAAGCTTCGAAAATCGTCCGATAGGTCTCGACGTCGCGCTCGAGCAGTTCGCGGAGGTCGTGCCCGGCCGAGAACGCCGGTCCTTCACCTCGCAAAATCACGGCCCGGACGCCGCGATCTTGGCCTGCGCCGGCTAAAGCCGCCTCAAGCTCCCGCATCAGTTCAAGCGACAAGGCGTTGCGCCGGTCGGCCCGGTTCATCGTGAGGATGAGAATCTCGCCCTCGCGTTCGGCGTTTACGTACGGCACCGCAACGAACTTGGCTCTGTCCGCGAGCCGAGCCTTCAGCGTCACGCCGGCGGCTGGGAGAGCCGCACGTCTACACGAACGTCCAGCCGCGACGTGTCTACCGTCATCGATCGAGCACGCCCGCGCGCCCGAATTTCGTGGCCCGGCGCGGCCATCGCCGCGGCCCTATGCGCGTTCCTCGTCATCGGCGCTTTGGCGTTTTATGCCGCGGCCTATCGTCCGTTGCTCGATCCCGACTCGACCGCCGGCGCGTTCGAAGGTGCCATCGCACGGTTGCGCGCTCTGCCGGCAGATGCGCGGCGGGACGTGCTCGTGCTCGGCGACTCGCGCATCTACTCGGGCCTCGATCCGGCCGTTGCGTCAACGGCGGCGGGCGGACGACTGCGCTTTCTCGACGGCAGCGTCCCCGGAACCACCCCGCGCTGCTGGTTCTTCTTCATGCGCGCCATCGACCCGAACGCGCAGCGCTACCGCGCGCTCGTCATTCCGGTGGATACGTCCGACGACGACGATTCCGCGATCGGCAGTCTCGACGGCGACATGCGCCAGATGGATTTGCACTACATCGTCTTTAGAGTAAGACCGGCGGACATCGGAAAGCTCGCGCGCTCGTTCGGCGATTGGCGCGCGGCCATGAACGTCGGAACCGATCTCGCGTTACGCGGACCGCAACTTCGCGACGATATCCAGTCGCTCGCCGCCAATCCGGTCGCACGGATACGTGCGATCGAAGACGCGCGTCGATCGGATCCCTGGAATCCACTCGCGGCGCACGCTCGGACCGAAAACCTCGGCGGTTTGTTCGTCGACTTCGCGCACAACCGTATCCACTATCCGGCGTCGGTATCAAGCGACGAACGAGCAGCGATCGACACCCAGGTTTTGCGCGTCGCGCAGCCGAGCCCGTCGTATGCGCTCTATCGCCGGCGCTGGCTCGGACCGATCGTCGAGCGATACGTCAGCGCGGGCGTTCCGGTAATCTTCGTTCGAATCCCGACGCGACCCACGCACCGCGACACGACGTCACCGGTTGGCTCGACGCTGCGCGAATTCGAGCGCGACGGTGCGCGGTTGTTACCTCCCGCACCATATCTCGCGCTCGAACGTGCGGATCTCTTCGCCGATCACGACCACCTCAACGCCGCCGGAAGCCACCGGTTCAGCGCGCTTCTCGGACGCGAGGTTGCGTCTGCACTCCAAAGTGCGAGTATCGCCGAGCGGCGGCCGAACGGTGCATCTGCCGCCCCGACCGCTCGGACGCGGGCGTGGACCTGGCCGCGACCGGGAGTAGCGCTCGGAATCGGCGTTCCGCTACCGTTCCAATCGTACGAGTTCTGGATTTTCTTCGTCATCGTCGTTGCGTGCTTTTACACGATTGCCGGCCGCCTGCGCCGATACGTGTTGCTGATCGCGAGTTACTACTTTTACGCGCGCTGGAACGCGTGGTACGTCGTTTTCCTCCTCATTTTGACGCTCTCCGACTTTGGGATTGCGATCGCGCTCGAACGGATCGGCGGCCGCATGCAAAAATTCGCACTGGCCGTCGGCATTGCGGCCAATCTCGCATTTTTGGGCGTATTCAAGTATGCGAACTTTGCGTCGGCCACGGTTGCGGCGTTGGTCGGCATGCATCGCAGCCCGTGGCTCGTGCAGTTGATCGTGCCCATCGGCATTAGTTTTCATACCTTCCAAAGCATCTCGTATCTCGTCGACGTGTATAGACGCAAGATCGCGGCGATCCGCAATATTTTCGACTACGCGCTGTTCTTAGCGTTCTTTCCCCAGTTGTTAGCGGGCCCGATCGTGCGCGCCGGGCTCTTTTTTCGCGAACTTTTTGCTTGGTCGAAACCGAGCGCGAGCGACGTTGCGTACGGGGGCATGCGTATCGGCTTTGGACTCGTCAAGAAAATCTGCATCGCCGACCAGTTCGCACCGGCCAGTGATGCGTATTTCGGCGCAATCGCCGCGCACCCGGGTTCGCCGGCCGCAATCGGCGCCGTACTCGCGTTCTCGATGCAAATCTATTTCGATTTCTCGGGCTACAGCGACATCGCGATCGGCTGCGCTCGCATTTTTGGGTTCGTCTTCCCGGAGAACTTCATACACCCGTATCTCGCGACGAGCATCACCGATTTCTGGCATCGCTGGCACGTGACGCTGTCGACGTGGCTGCGCGATTATCTGTACATTCCGCTTGGGGGTAGCCGAAGCGGTATCGCAGCAACGCTGCGAAATCTGATGCTCACGATGTTGCTCGGTGGCCTTTGGCACGGCGCCCAGTGGACGTTCGTTGCGTGGGGCGGCTACCACGGCGTGCTGCTATGCTTGGAACGGCTGCTGGGTATCGGTCACGCCGGCGACGAGCCGCGCGGCATCGCGTACCTCGCACGCGTAGCGGCGACGTTCGCCGCCGTTACCCTCGGCTGGGTGCTATTCCGCGCGCCCGGTTTTGCGGCAGCGGCGCAGATTTATCGCGAACTCTTTACCGGGGGATGGGGAGCCTGGTCGTTGACGGCGTGGCAAACCGAACTCGCCATCGGCGTCGTTGCGTTCGGTGCGATTCGAATTGCGTCGGAACGAATGCGACTGAATCTTTCTTGGAGTTCGTTGCCGTTTGCCGCGCAAACCGGCACCCTCTGTGCTCTGCTGCTAGCAATCGAACTCTTCTCGTGGCCGGGCGCTCCCGCCACGTTTATCTACTTCAAGTTCTAAACGTTTCAGTTTTCGCGAAGACGCGCGGCTTGTCCGACGGCCTGGTATTACCTTTCCAAGGACGACCCATACGGAAATCTGCATATCAAAATCGCCAGCGATGCGCGCGACGCCGATCGACAAGTACAAATTCTCTACTCGCAGAGTCTAACGGGCGAGGGCAACGTGATAGTAAACATTGGCTCCCCCAGGTTGCCACCGGTGAGGTGTGGTCCCATTCTAACTGACGGCTAACGATAAGCCGCACGACGCCGTTCCAAGTGGAATGGCTCAAAAATGGTGGGCGATGACGGGCTCGAACCGCCGACATCCTCCTTGTAAGGGAGGCGCTCTCCCAACTGAGCTAATCGCCCTTGCCCAGCGACCCTTCGACTGCGCACCTACGGTGCTCCGCTCAGGGTGACACGGGTAGTACTGCGACCCTTCGACTGCGCACCTACGGTGCTCCGCTCAGGGTGACACAAAGTCTTTACATGGGTTTGGTGTCGGCGATCTTCTTCTGAAGTAACGCGAGCGCCGCGCGGAGTTGCGCGTCGCGATCGATGTCGCCATAGCGCGCATCTTTATTCTCATCCACCGCGAGGTCGGGCTCGATGCCGCGCAAGTTAATGTCGCGCCGATGCGGCGTGAGATAGTGCGCGGTCGTGATTTTGATCGCCGCACCGTCCGGTAGCGGCGTGAGCGTTTGCATGACGCCTTTGCCGAAGGTCTTAACGCCCACGAGCGGGCCGACGCCGTCGTCCTGCAGCGCACCGGCAGTAATCTCGGAAGCCGACGCAGTGTATTGATTCACGAGAACGGAGACGGGAAGGTCGACCGATAGCTCGTTACCGGCGTCGATCGTGGTCGAATGCTCGCCGCGTTCCTCGACCGTGAGCAACGCTTTGTTCGCGACGAAGCGCCGGCTGATGAGCAAGGCGGAATCCACATAACCGCCGCCGTCGTTGCGCAGATCGAGGACGATCGCTTTGGCGTCTTGGTCTTTCAATCGCGCGATGGCGGTGTCGAACTCCTTGGGGGTGGCTTTGCCGAACGCCATGACATAGACGTAACCGATGTCGCCGGCAAGCATTTTGAAAACGACCGTCGGCGGCTGCACTTCTTCGCGCCGAATGCTGTACGAGGTGTCAGCTTCTCCGGCGCGCATCACCGTTACCGCTACTACGGTGCCGGCGCGTCCGCGCAACAACTTGCTGGCCGCGGTGACGCTCAGGCCTTTGGTCGTCGTGGTGTCGATCGCCGTCAGCACGTCACCGGCGCGCAAGCCCGCGCGATCGGCCGGCGTGTCCGGCACCACGTAGGTCAGATGAAGAAAGCCCGTAGGGACGTCGGGCTCGATCATCACGCCGATGCCGCTGATGCGTTCGGGATCGAGCGCGTCGTTGAACTGTCTGAATTCGTCCGGCGTGAAAAACTGCGTATATCGATCGCCGAGCGACTGCGTCATCGCGGCGATTGCTGCGTACGCAAACGTCGTCGCGCTTGCGTGACTCGCGGTCGCAGCTGCGGCGATTGCATCGTCGAGTTCCGTCATCGTCGCTTCGGTCGTGCTTTCGACCTGCAGTGTCGGCGGCGCGATCGCCGTTCCCGCTTTGCGCGCCTGTTCGGAGAGCGCATCGCTGGCCGCAGCCAACAACGTTTGCGGACTCACCGGATGGTACGCACTCGACATCAACAGCCGGTAGCTCTCCTGCACGTCGGCGGCGACCTGCGTTGGCAACCCTGACGCGGGCGCAACGCCCATGCAAAAAACGGCTAGGACAATGAGCGCGGCACGGGCGCGCGTCCCCACGGGCAAACTCGACATCGTATCTCCTCTTTACCGGCGGAACGCGCAGGATACCTCGTTTGTTACGGACGCGTCAACGAGCGGCGGCTCGCCGAAGCCGATCCATGATCGCGACGCCTAGCCCTCGCTCCGGAACCGGCGCGACGTCGATACGTTGCAACCCACGTTCGTCGAGTTCGTGGAGCGTCTCGAACAGTTGCGCCGCCGCCGCGCGGAGGTCGCCGCTGGGCGAAAGCAACCGCACCTGCGCGTAACCTGGGGGCGCCTGCGACATGCCAATGAAGGCGGCGCCGGTGCGCATGGCTTCGGGCACGAAATCCTCGACGATGCGCAGCGGCGTTCGCGGCGCGTAATGACGCGCCAGTTGTCCGGGAGCGACCGGCGAGCCGCCGCTCGATAGGTCGATTCCAATCGACCCGACCACATCCTCGAGCGCCTCGACCGGTATAGCGCCGGCGCGAAGCAGCGTAACCTGCGGCTCGAGCGCCAAAATCGTCGATTCGAGACCGTGCTCGGAGCGGCCACCGTCCACGATGCAATCGACGCGATCGCCGAGTTGGTTCACGACGTGCTCCGCGCGCGTCGGCGAAAGCCTGCCGAAGCGATTGGCTGACGGCGCCGCCAGCGGCACGCCCGCGCGTGCCAGCAGAGCGCGTGCGACCGGGTGCGCCGGCATGCGCACCGCCACCGTCGACAAGCCCGACGTCACCAAATCTGGAATCGACGCCGCCTTGCGCAAAACGAGCGTCAGCGGTCCGGGCCAAAAGCGCGCTGCGAGCACGCGCGCACGCTCGGGGATGTCCTCGGCCACGCGAGCCAGCATCGCATCGTCGAGCACGTGCACGATTAACGGATCGAACGCGGGCCGCTCTTTGATTTCAAAGATACGCGCGACGGCGATGGCATCGAGCGCGCTGGCCGCGAGCCCGTAGACGGTTTCGGTGGGAATCGCAACGACGCCGCCGGCACGCAGCAGCGCCGCGGCGCGGTCGAGATTCTCGGACGTCGGAGAAACGAGCGTCATCGCCGCGTGCGACGGTTAGGGAACGTGCAGCGTACCCTCGCCGACGAAGACCGCCGTTCCGCCGACTTCGATCGCTTCCGGTTCAGCCTGATGCCAGCGAATGCGCACCTGCAGCACCGAAGGGCGTCCCATTGCAACACCTTGCTCGTTGACGAAATGCTCCTTGTGCGCCAGCGCCCCGCCCCTTGCGAGGTACGCGTAGAGCGGTCCGGTCGCACTCCCGGTCGCTGGGTCTTCGATAATGCCCGCCATCGGCGCGAACATACGCGCATACGCACCATCGTCGGTTTGCGCGAAACAATAGATGCCGTTGACGTCGTTCCAGCCGACGTGTTCGCGAACGACCGCGATATTGATTTCCGCGCGGTCGACCGCCTGTTTTCCAGATAGACCGACATAAAGGAAAGGGTTGCCGGCGCCGGCGAGTTGCGGCGTCAGATCTCCGCGGACATCGGCAACGCCGAGTCCGAGCATTGCGGCAGCTTCCTCGCGCGCGACTTCGCGACCAAAAGTCACCGGCGGCGTGGTAAGCCATGCCGTCGTCATGCTGCCGCGATCGAAACGGATCGCGACGTCGCCGATGCGCAGCCGCAGCGAAAACGAGGCTTGGTCCGCACGAATCCAGCCAAGATGGTCGATCAGTGCAATTGCCGTTCCGATCGTGGGATGTCCGGCGAAGTCGATTTCGCGCGCCGGCGTGAAAATGCGCAACGCAGCCGCCGCACCGCCGTCGGCGCGCGTGACAAAGACGCTCTCCGAAAGATTCAGTTCGCGCGCGACACGCCGCATCGTTTCGTCGTCGAAAGATGCTTCCGGAAAAACCGCTAGCTGATTGCCCGCGAAAGCGCGATCGGTAAATACGTCGAGTAGAAGATAGCGCGCGTCAGTCATGGCAGCCGCTTCGATACATACGGTGAGGATGGCGTAGCGCGCCGTGCGCTTCCTCCTTTTGGCGTGCGTTTGCGAGGACTGCGGTCAACAAAGATATGCCGTCGTGCGGCTTGCGGCAGGAATCGCACCGGCTGCGGGATAGGCTGATTCGTATGAAACGAGCCCTCTGCGGACTCTGCTTCCTCTTTTCGTTTACGATCGCCGCATGTTCGGGCGGCGGTGGCGGCGGTGGTTCGGTTCCGAGCGCTCCGAACGGTCCGCAAGCGACGCCTACGCCGTCCCCGACCCCAACGCCGGGTCAAAAAATTCAACACGTCGTGATCGTCATTCAAGAAAATCGTAGTTTCGATACGCTGTTCGCAACGTATCCAAGCGCCGACGGAACGACGCAGGCGAAACTCCATAACGGCCAATCGTTCACGCTGACGAAAGCACCGCTGATCGTGACCGACATCAATCACATGCGTTCCGGTTACCTGACCGAATACGACGGCGGCAAAATGGACGGCTTCGACGAGATCGGATTCGGCGCCAACGGTGGCCAGGGACCGGCGGGAACCTATCCATTGCGTTACGTCGATCCCGCGCAGATTCGCCAATACTGGACGATTGCGAAAGATTACGAACTGGCCGATCACATGTTTCAGACGCAGGGGAGCGGGAGCTTTACCGGTCACCAAGATTTGATCGCCGGCGGCACGGCGATCTCTCCCGTTGACACGATCGTCGATTCTCCATCGCAGGGACCCTGGGGCTGCGATGCGGCACCGAGCACGGTAACGTCGTATATCGACCAACAGGGCAACTACTATTTCAATGAGGGCCCGTTTCCGTGCTTCACGTATAAAACGTTAGCCGATTTGCTCGACGCTAAGGGCTTATCGTGGAAGTATTACGTACCCCCGCTGCTACAGCAAGGCAGCAGCGGATATCTTTGGAGCGCATACGACGCCATTCACCAAATACGTTACGGAAAGTACTGGAAAGACGTCGTATCGCCTGAAACCAACGTCTTCAACGACATCGAGGCCGGCACGCTGCCGGCCGTTTCGTGGGTCGTCCCGTGCGGCTATAACTCGGACCACGCCGATACCTACGACCATGGACCGTCGTGGGTAGCGTCCATCATCAATGCCATCGGCAAAACCGCAGCATGGAAGAACACCGCAATCGTTGTCGTCTGGGACGATTGGGGAGGCTGGTACGATCACGTTCCTCCGCCCCTCATCGATCAGGCCGGTGGACTTGGATTTCGCGTCCCGATGCTGGTCGTGTCGCCGTACGGAGTACGCGCCGGATACATCTCACACACGCAGTACGAGTTCGGCAGCATTCTACGGTTTATCGAAGACAATTGGAATCTCGGGCGGTTAGGCACCACGGACGTGCGCGCGACGAGCATGGCCGACATGTTCAATTTGACGCAAACGCCGCGTACGTTTACGGCAATCCCGTCACCGAAGTACCAAACGTGCCCGTCGGGCGATCCGCCGGATACGGAGTAGCTCGGCGGCGAAAACACGTCGATGAACGCTGCGCATGGGTGCACAGCGAGCTACCGCACGCGATGGTAACTTCAATCACCGCCGCACGATGACTACGGTTACAGCAAGCGCAAGCAGGCTCGGCATTACTCGTTCCTAGCAGGCTCGGCATTACTCGTTCCTAGCAGGCTCGGCAGGCACGAAAAGCAAAGGAAACGACGTCATGACTCCTGCGAGCGCGCTTCTGGGCTCGGCTCTATCACGCACTGCCACGGGCGAAGCCGGTACGATCGATCACGATGCCGGAACGCGTTCGGTTCCGGTCGTTCTATCGGATTTCGAACGCGTCATGTTGTCGCCGCTGTGTCCTCAAGACGAACTGAAACGCATTCAAGTACACTTCATGTCGATCGCACAAAGCGCAAAACGCGGACTGACGAGCGAGCGCGAGCGTGACGATCTGTACCAAACCATCGCGGCGCGCATGGATCGTTTCGGCGCGTCGTCGTCGCACATTGCCCAGCGCCAAGTCGGCGTGCTTCACTCCGAGTTCGTCGTGCACGACCCGGAAGCGAGCGGCTCGATGCGCACCTACGGCGCTTTGCGCGTGCCTACGGGCGAGCCGCTCGACGCGCGTATGAGTCTGTTCGAAAAGACCGCTTTCACGGTGCTCGAGCGAATCTACGACGATGCGACGACGCCGCCCGACGGCATTGTCCACGTTACGTGCTCGGGTTACGTCTCGCCCAGCCCGGTGCAGATGTATCTTTCGCACCGCGGATGGCTGAAGACCGCCGTAACGCACTCGTATCACATGGGATGCTACGGGGCGTTTCCGGCGGTGCGCACCGCACTTGGCCTGGTCGGTTCGTCGTATGCTTCGCTACCGACACCGTACAAGCGCGTCGATCTCGTGCACACGGAATTTCTGTCGCTGCATTTCGACTTGCTCGGCGAGTTGCCCGACGCGTTCGTCACTTCGACGCTGTTTGCCGACGGCTTCATCAAATATTCCGCCTATCCGCAAGCCGAGTTTTCCAAAGGTGAGCGCCGCGGGTTGCGCGTGCTGGCATTTGAAGAGCGCATTCTTCCCGACTCGCTGCCGGAAATGACCTTGCGCCCGGGTCCGCTGCAGTTCGACATGTCGCTTTCAAAGCGCGTTCCGTTTTTGATCCGCGATTCGATCGCCGAATTCGTAATCTCGATCTGCGCACAAGCCGGGCTCGATTTCGAGCGTGAAAAATCGAAGATGGTTTTTGCCATTCATCCGGGCGGCCCGGCGATTCTCAATCAAATCCGCAACCGCCTGGGCATCGAGGAATCGCAGATCGCGCTCAGCCGGCAGATCCTGTTCGAAAACGGAAACATGGCGTCGGCAACCGCGCCGTATATTTGGGAGCAGATCGTCGCGTCCGACGACGTACCGGTTGGATGCAAGGTGCTCTCGATGGCTTTCGGCCCGGGACTGACCGTTATCGGCGCGATATTCGAAAAGGTTTAAGAAAACAGTAAACTCTGGCGTTGTGGCCGAGCTTTAGCATGGAATTGGGCGGTGACCCAATAACCTGGGGCCCCATGACCACTCCTGCGACTCCTGCAACAACGGAAAACAAGCGCTTCAGCGTTCCAGCCGGCTTCTATTGGGCCGTGCGCAGCGTTCACGCCGGCGCGCCGCTTTTCGTCGGGCTCGGCAATCTCGAATCGCTCATGCTCGGCCGACGGATTGCCGGCATGAGCGTCGATCGACCGGTCTACATTTGCGGCCTGCCGCGCGCCGGCACGACGATCTCGCTGCAAATGCTCAGCGAACATCCCGACGTCACGACGCACAAATATGCCGACTTTCTGATGCCGTATGCACCGTACGCCTGGAACTGGATTTTCCCGCGCGTTCCGGTCGACGCGATGCGTAAGCCGGTGCCGCGCATTCACCGCGATCGCATCCAGGTTACGCGCGACAGTGCCGAGATGGGCGAAGAGATTCTCTGGGAGCGTTTCTTCCCGCACATCCACGATGAATCGCAGCGCAGTGTATTGGACGCAAACACGTCGAATCCGGCCTTCGAACGCTTCTACACCGAGCACCTCAAGAAACTGCTGCTCTCGCGTGGACGCAAGCGGTACGCCAGCAAGGCGATCATGTGCGTAGTTCGGATGCAGTACTTGCGGCGGCTCTTTCCGGACGCGCGCTTCCTTTTATACGTGCGCAACCCGGTCGACCACGTCGCGTCGCTGCTCAAGCAAGACCGCATCTGGGATGAGATCGATCGAGAAGATCCGCGCCAAATCGAAATCATCGAGTTGACGGGCCACCACGAGTTCGGCGAGCGCCAAATCATGGCCAACGTCGGTAACCCCGAAGTCCTCAAAGAAATTCATATGTTACGCAATCAGGGGCGAAGCGCGCGTGCGCGGGCGCGCTACTGGTCGTACGTCTACGACTTCGTGTTGAACCAACTCGCGAGCGATCCTGATTTAGCAAAAGCCGTCTGCGTTGTGCGCTACGAGGATCTGTGCAGCGACTCGGCTGCCACCATCGACCGGATCATTACGCACATGGAACTCGACCCGGCTCCGTTTGCGCAAACGCGCGCCGCGTACACCGAGAAACTCTCGCTTCCGGACTACTACAAACCCAAGTTCAACACGCAGGAACTCGCGGACATCGTCGAGGTAACCGACGGCGTCGCCAAGCGCTTCGGTTATGACGTCGCAGCCATCGCCGACCGCGCAAGACCTACTCCCGAGACCAGCCCAGCCTAGCAAAACCGTCAATGCCCGTCGTACGGGACCGAACCTCCTCAAGCTCGAAGCGGAACGCCAAAGGCGAGAAAAGCGTTCAAACTGGGGAGGTTTCGCAATGCAACGCGCACATTCACACGTCGGTCTTTTGTTTTTGGGCTTGCTTTCCACGGCGCTCGCCTTGGGCGGATGCAGCGGCGTGAACGCCGCGGCGCCCGGCGCTGTCGCCGGCTCGCCGGTACAGTCACTCGGTGACGCGCCGGCGGCGACGAACGCTTTCGCCGGTCAATACACCGGATCCGTAACCGACAGCACGTTCGGAAACGGAAAGTCGACCGCATCGTTCGCGCAATCGCAAGGCGCAGTCGGAGGCATGCTTAACGCCACGTTCGGGAAAACGGCGCTACTGCATTCGGTTGCCGGAAATGCGACGAATCAAAGCCTATCCGGAACGAGCGTCGCCACGGTTGGAAAGAACTCGTGCGTGTTTAGTTACTCGGCGACGTATACGTCGTCCAGCCACAAACTCTCGTTGGGATATACCGCCGCCCACGGTTGTTCGGGAGAAAAGGGCACGGTGCACCTAACCAAACAGTGCTACTACCAGGAAGGTGCCCCGCTAGACGTATTCGAGCCGAATAGAAATGGAATGCGCCCCGACACCGGGCTGCGGCCGTGCTAAGCGCCGTACGCCTATAATTCAATTGCGATGGCAACGGCGGCGTCTTCGGCGAGGACGCCGCCGTTCCGTTTGTGCCCCTGCAGCGTATCGCCATCTAGCCGGCGTTCGAGCAGGTGTCGAAGTCGCTGCGCAACCTCGACGTCCGCTCCACTCAACGAACGGCTTACCTCGCGAAATCGAGTTTCGACGTAGCCGAGGAGTTCGGCAGCGCGTTCGGGATTGCGTTCCGCCGCCGCAAAGGCGACGCACAGCAAGGCCGTCTGCACGAGGATCGGGTGACGCTCGCGCACCGCTAGTTCCAGCGCTTCGCGCGCGAACCGTTCGGCCCGCTCGTCGCCTAGCGCCGCGTAGCATGACGCCAACTCGCCAGCAAACCACGATTTGAGTTCGGGCGGCGCGAGCGGCAAGGCTTCTGCGATAATCTCGGCCGAGCGTGCAAAGTTGCCCGCGACGCTTTCGATGTCGGCCCACCACATCAGCGCCCGCGCCGTTTCGTCATCGCGCTTGAGCGCACGGAAGAGATCCACGCACTCCGAAAACCGCGCCCGCGCCGACTCGACTTGCTTCGGGGGAAAAATCGCGGCCGTGCGCAGCAGCGTTGCCGCATGCAAGCACGCGTCGCGCTGATCGCGGCTGAGGCTCAGCGCATCGTCGGCGACGCGCGCCGCTTCGTCGTACCGTTCGCAAGCGGCAAGTTCGTACGCGACCTGGGAAAGCGCACGCGCGAGGCCGCGTTCGTCGGAAATTTCACGGTACCATTGCGCGGCGCGCTGGGCGGCTTCGAGTGCACGCGCGTCGGCACCCTGGTTGTGATAAAGCATTGACAGGCCGTAACTCAACCGCGCCAGCGTTGCCCCCGGCACTTGCGCGGAACACTCCAGGCCGCGCTCCGCCCATCCGACACCTTCGCGCAGCAGCGACAGCCGCAAAAAGAGCGGCGAGGCCGAGCCCGCGATGACGGCTCCGGCGGCAAGGTCGTGGCGCTCGGCTAGCGCAAACTCGAGCGCCACCCGAAGATTGTCGAGCTCGTCGGCATTGCGTGCGAGCCAGTCGGGCGGAGGCGACGCATCCCACTCGACGTAGGCACCATCGGCGATCGCCGCGTACGCGCGCGCGTGACGTTGGAGCGCGTCAAGCGTAAGACCGCTTTCGTCGAGCCGTTCGCGCGCATATTCGCGAATCGGCTCTAATAGTCGATAGCGTTCGCTCGCGCCGTGCGACTCCACCGCCAGCAGCGATTTATCGACGAGCGACGCGAGCGTATCGAGCACGTCGAAATGATCCTCGGCATCGCCGGCATGAACGCGGACGGCCGCTTCCAGCGTGAATCCACCGGCGAACGCGGCAAGATCGCGAAATAAAACCCGCTCGCCGGGCGTGAGCAGTTCGTAGCTCCAACCGATCAAGGCTTGCATGGTTTGCTGACGCGCTTGCCGGTCGCGCGGGCCACCGCTGAGCACGCGTAACTGCAGCCGTCGTGAGAGTTCCTCAAGTGAAACCGAGCGCAGACGCGCAGCCGCAAGTTCGATCGCCAGCGCGATTCCGTCGAGTCGCCGGCAGAGGTCGTCGACGCCCGCGCGATTGCGCGCATCTAGGTGAAACGCCGGATCGGCCGCTTGCGCGCGATCGGTGAAAAGCGCGACTGCATCGCCGGCGGCCAGCGACGAGAGCCGATAGAGTCGTTCGGCTTCGACGTTTAGGGGCTCTCGGCTGGTCGCGAGGATGACGGCTTGCGGACAACCGGCCACAACGGCCGAAACGATGCGAGCCACATCGTCGACCAAATGCTCGCAATTGTCGAGAACGAGCAGAAGCTGCCGTGACTTGCAGTATTCCACAAGCACGTCGGCTGCCGGCAGCCCGGACGTTTGGCTGGCTCCGAGCGCGGAGAGAATCGCGCTCGCGACCAGCGTTTTGTCGGAGAGTGGTGCAAGGTCAACGAACCACGCACCGTCGCGAACGTCGCCGAG
>Ga0102924_1000299_pt1 | contig 61988 bp, 50 predicted proteins | sample PaiPotPPM11metaG_FD_80116 | JGI IMG/M metagenome (GOLD analysis project Ga0102924, IMG submission 80116) | Iron sulfur acid spring bacterial and archeal communities from Banff, Canada, to study Microbial Dark Matter (Phase II) - Paint Pots PPM... ... | reverse complement strand
GCACTGCGTGCAGCTCGTCTCGGTGCGGTTGAGATCCCACGGACGCGATTTGAACCGATAGGTTTTCGAGGTCAACGCGCCGACCGGACAGAGCTCGGTGACGTTACCGGTGAAATTGTGCCGGTACGGCAGACCAGTAGCGGTCGCGATGATGTCGTGGGCTCCGCGATCCTTCACGACGAGTTGGCGCTCGTCGGCGATGATGTCGTCGAAACGCACGCAACGCTGGCAAACGACGCAACGTTCTTCGTCGAGCACGATCGTCGGCCCGAGATCGACGGCTTTGGGCTTGCGCATCTTGGGATCGACGACGTCGGAATTGCCACGCGCATACGCCATTGCGTAGTCCTGGAGATCGCATTCGCCGCCCTTGTCGCAAATCGGACAATCGAGCGGGTGATTCACCAGCAACAACTCGAGAATCATCGCGCGACCGGCTTCGACGCGCTCGCCGCGCGTGCGCACGACCATTCCTTCGGCGGCCGGCGTGTTGCACGCAATCTGCAACTTCGGCATGCCCTCGATCTCCACCAAACACACGCGGCAGAGGCCGGCGGGGCCAAGTTTGGTGTGATAGCAGTAGACGGGAATCTCTTGCTTGACGGTCTTCGCCGCTTCGACGAGCCAGGTGCCTTTCGGCACGGTTACCGGAACGTCGTCGATGGTGAGATTGACGCTCATGCCGTCACCGCCGTTACCGGCGCGATGCGCGCTTGAAACTGCTGCGGGAACCGGCGCAGCACGGACTTCAAGAACGGTTCGATCGAATCACCGAGGGCACATAAGTTCAAGCCGGTAATCGCTCCTCCGACACGAAGCAGCATCTCGTAATCGCCGGCGACGCCCCGGTTTTGAACCAAACGTCCCAGCACGCGCTCCATCCAGTGACCGCCTTCGCGGCACGGCGTGCACTGACCGCATGACTCGTGCGCGAAAAAGCGCACGAGATTGTGCGCGGCGCGGACGAAGTCGGTCGTATCGTCGAAAACGACGAACGCACCCGAGCCGAGCATCGAGCCGGCTTTCGTCATGTTTTCATAGTCGTACGGCAAGTCGAGATGTTCTTCGAAGATGCACGCCGACGAACCGCCGCCGGGTTGCACCGCCATCAACGTACGGCCAGGACGCAAACCGCCGGCGATTTCGATGATCTCGCGCACCGTCGTACCAAGCGGGATCTCGTAGTTCCCGGGACGCTGAACGTGTCCGGAAACCGAGACGATTTTGTAGCCTTTGCTGCGCTCGGTTCCGACCGCGGCAAACCATTGCGCGCCGCGCTCGAGAATCGGAACGAGATACGCCAGCGTCTCGACGTTGTTCACCACCGTCGGCTCGCCGTAGAGACCCGCGATTGCCGGGAAGGGTGGTTTCAGCCGTGGTTCGCCGCGCTTGCCTTCCAATGAATTGAGCAAGCCGGTCTCTTCGCCGCAGATGTACGCACCGGCGCCGCGATGCACGGTCACTTCGAGGTCGAATCCACTCCCAAAAATGTTCTGGCCGACGTAACCGGCCGCGCGCGCTTCTTCGAGTGCGACGCAAAAGATTTGGTAGCCGCGTTTGAACTCGCCGCGGATGTAAATAAACGCATGGTGGCAGGCGATACCATACGCGCCGAGCAGCATGCCTTCGAGCACCAAGTGCGGGGCTTCTTCGATGAGCATGCGATCTTTAAACGTGCCGGGCTCGGCCTCGTCGGAGTTGCAGACCAGATAACGCAGATGCTTGTCGGCCGGCAAGAACGACCACTTCGTTCCGGTCGGGAAGCCGGCACCGCCGCGACCACGCAGCCCCGATTCCTTGGCCATATCCAAGACGTCGGCCGGTTGGAGTTCGCGCACGGCGCGTTCCCATTGACGGTATCCACCGCGTTCGCGATAGACGTTGATGTCGCGCAGGTTCGCCTCGCCAATACCGGCGGTCAACACTTTAGTGACCGGCATCGTGCCCCGCTTCCGTTTCGTCAACCGTCGCGACGACGGCTCGCGAGTCGAGCACCGCGCGTTCGCGCGTCGCGCGGAAAAACTCGACGTCGTGGTTGATGATGTTGTCGAGCATGATGGCGCCGCTCTTATCGCCGACGCCGCCGGCGTTGTTCGGGCTTTCCACGCCGGTTGCGCCGGCAGATTTGCGTCCGGTGGCGACCTGTTCGTCTTGCCGAATCTCCCACGTGCGCGGTGGTGGATCGGTTTGAATCAAGGGCTGCACCTCGCAGGTCCCGGCCGCAATCGCGTCGAGCAGCGCGTCAACCTTGGCCGGCGTCAAGTCGTAGAGAAACTCCAGGTTCACCTGCATGCACGGCGCGCGATCGCAGGCGGCCAAACATTCGACTTCTTCGTACGAAATGCGCCCGTCGGCGGTGGTTTGCAGGTGACCGATGCCGAGCTTCTCACGAAAATAGGCCATGACGTCCTCGGCGCCGTTGATCGCACACGCGAGTCCGCGGCACGGCTGCAACATGTAATTGCCGATCGGACGGCGGTAGAGCAACGTGTAGAACGAGAGCGTGCCCTCCGTTTCCGCGGGCGTGATCTCGAGCATCTCGGAGATCGCCGTAATTGCGTCAGGCGTTACGTAGCCTTCGTGTTCTTGAAAAAGATGACCGAGCATCAGTAGCGCCGAGCGTCTGTGTTCGTAGCGCGCGATGATGCGCGCGCATTCGGGGCGCAGGCGCTCGAGCAGCGCCGGAAAATCGCGCGCCGTCATCGGTCTACTTCTCCGAATACCGGGTCGATCGAGCCCAGAATCACGACCAAGTCGGCGATGAGATTCCCCGGCGCAAGCCCCTTGACCGACTGCAAGTTGTACATGCTCGGTGGACGCGTCCGCACGCGATACGGGCGGTTCTCGCCGGTACTCACAACGTAGTAGCCGAGTTCTCCGCGCGGCGACTCGATCGCTTGATACACGTCACCGGGGGGAACGCGAAAACCCTCGCTTACGATCTTGAAGTGATGAATGAGCGCTTCCATCGAAAGCGCGATGGTCTCTTTCGGCGGCGCGGTGACTTTAGGATCGTCAATCAGCACCGCCCCCGGCACGTCCAAGCGGCGGCGAGCCTGTTCGATGATGCGATGCGACTGTTCCATCTCGTCGAGCCGCACGAGAAAGCGCGCGTATGCGTCGCCCTGTTTGCGAGTCGGCACGTCGAACTCGTACGTGTCGTAACCGGTATACGGGAAGGCTTTGCGCACGTCGTATGCGATACCGCTGCCGCGCAAGCTCGGTCCGGTCACGTTCCAGCTAACGGCTTCTTCCGGCGAAAGCACTCCGACGCCGATCGTGCGATCCTGAAAAATCGGATTCGCTTGCAGCAGTCCGCGCAAGTCGCGCATGCGCCCCGGGAACTTCGCGATGAAGGCGTCGAGTTTGGCCAGGTATCCGTCGGGCAAATCGCCGTTCAGACCGCCAACACGAACGTAATTGGGATGCATGCGAGCGCCACCGGCGCTTTCTTGCAGATCGAGAATGTTCTCGCGCAGGTCGAAACAGTAAAAAAATACGGAGATCGCGCCGAGGTCGATGCCGTGCGTTCCCAGCCACACGCAATGCGAAGCGATGCGCGTCAGTTCCATCAGGAGCACGCGAATGATACACGCGCGCTCGGGAATGCCGTCGGTGATGCCGAGCAGCCGTTCGACGGCCAAGGCGTAGCACAGCGAGTTCGATTCGGGTGCGAGGTAATCCATGCGCTCGATGACGGTTTGTGCTTGCGACCAAAAGAGATTCTCGGCAGTTTTTTCGATGCCGGTGTGCAGGTAACCGATCTCAGGCTCGGCCTTGACGATGCTCTCGCCTTCGATTTCCAACATTACTTGCAGCACGCCGTGCGTCGAGGGGTGTTGCGGCCCCATCGAGAGCACCATCGCATTGCCTTCTTGGCTGACGATCTCCGGCGTCAGCGGCTGCGAAGACATCGTCACGGCGCGTCGCCCTCGCGAATGCGCTTGACTTGTTCTTGCAGCGCTTCCAACGTTCGGCCCGACGGCGGCGTTCCGGCCTGCACGTTATTCTTGTTCACAAACGCCGGACGCGGCGCGCGTTCGCGCGCCGGCCCACGCACCGGATAATCCTTGCGCAGCGGATGACCTTCCCAGTCGTACGGCATTTGAATGCGCCGTAAGTTCGCGTGTCCGTCGAACACGATGCCGAAGAGATCGAATACTTCGCGCTCGGCCCAGTCGGCCGATTTCCAAAGATCCATCACGCTGGGAAGACGTGGGGGATCGCCGCTCACTCCGCACAGCACGCGCATACGCAGCGGCGTCGCGATCTCGGAGACGCCAGCGATCTTGGGCGGGAGTTTCAACAAGTGATAGACGACGTCGTAGCGCGGCGCACGCTCCAAATAGTCGACAGCACCGAGATCGAGCAGCATCGCATAACCTTCGGCCTTGAGCGCCTCCAAACGAGCGCGCAACGCGGCGGGCTCGACGCGTTCGATGGTTGCATCGTCGATCGGTGGTCGCAGACTCGGCGGATCGATTGCGGCGCCCGCAATCGGCGGCGTTTGCGTACTCGGCATAAGAGTCTGTTACGATCTAGCCAGAATGCCGCCGCGGCCACCCTCGCGGATCTGCTGTTGGATCAGATTCACCGCATAGAGCAGACCGTCGGGAGTTGGAGGACAACCCGGCACGTAAACGTCCACGGGAATGATCGTGTCGATGCCTTGCACGATGGCATAGTTATCGAAGATTCCGCCCGAACTGGCGCACGCCCCCATCGAGATGACCCATTTGGGGTCGGCCATCTGGTCGTACAGCCGTTTCACGACCGGCGCCATCTTCCAGGCGACGCGGCCCGAAACGATCATCAAGTCGGCTTGCCGGGGCGAACTGCGAAAGACTTCGGATCCCAGTCGCGCGATGTCGTACTCGGCCGACGTAACCGTCATCATTTCGATCGCGCAGCATGCCAAGCCCATCGTCAGCGGCCACACCGACGAACTCTGCGCCCAACGCGCAACCTCGTCGAGCCTCGCGAGCATGAACTGTCCGGGACCGCCGCTCACCGAAAAAACGTCTCCACGATGAGTGTCGTGTGCCACAAGGTATACGACGCTAGCGCCACGCGAAGCCGCCCTTCTTCCACACGTAGGCGTAGCCGATGGCGAGCACCACGATAAAGATCACCATCTCGATCAAACCGAAGAGCCGCAGCGTGTGCATCTGCACCGCCCACGGATAGAACGACGCCGCTTCCACGTCGAAGATCACGAACAGCATCGCTATCAAATAGAAGCGCACCGGGAAGCGCCCCGAGACGGCCGACGTCGGCTCCACCCCGCACTCGTACGCCTCGAGCTTCTGCGGGTTCGGCTTGCGCGGCTGTAGCAAGCCCGGCAGAACCGTAAATAGCAGCGCGGCGGCAAACGCAACGCAGAGGTATATCGCAACCGGACCGTACGGGTTCATGGCTTGTGAAACTTTTCACAAGCCCCCGGCCGGAACCTGGGAGCCCCGTGACAGTCGCCAGGCAGGCTGTAGGCTGGTCATGTCCCTAACTCTTGGAGCCGTGGAAAGAAGGAATTTCTTGCTCGCGATGGGCGCGGCTGCATTGGCGCCGCCATTGCTCGCTGCCACACCGCCGCAGGATCTCGAACCGCTCGAGCGCGCGCTCGTCCTCAGCGGCGGCGGTGCGCGCGGCGCGTACGAGGCCGGCGTCATCAACGCGCTTGCAGCATGGGGCAAGATTCCCGACGGCTCTGCGCTTGCACCCTACGAAATCGTCTGCGGTACTTCGATCGGCGCCCTCAACGGCTGGTTCGTGGCGACCGGACAGTATTCGAAACTGCACGATCTGTGGTACGGCATCAGCGGGCACGACATCATGCGAGCGAAACCACGCTATGAAGACGTTCGCGACCCGCAAAGCGGATTGCTCAATCGCGCCGTTTCGGCGGTCAGCCTCGTGGGTCTCACCCGCAACCAGCGCGGGTTGCTACAGAGCGAACCGGTGTACGATTGGATCGTTGCAAACGTCGACCCGAACGTTCCACTGGTGATGCCGCTGGTGTGGGCAACGACGAACCTCCAGCAACAGCGGCCGGAGTATTTCTACGTGCGGCCGGCTAACGTCGGCGCCGATTTGCCGCAACGCGTGGTCGCGGCTCTGAAACTGACGCTCGGTCCGCACACGGTGGTGCGTGAGGCAACGCCCGACATCTTGCATCGCGCGATTTTCGCTTCGGCAGCTATTCCAATCGCCTTCGATCCGGTGATGATGCCCGACGTCGACGGCAACTTGAACGCGTACTGCGACGGCGGCGTGGCCAGTAACTCACCGGTCGGCATCGCGCATGCCGTCGCTCACGCTGCTGACGTCGTCTTGCTGGATCCCGCACTGGACGCGGACGAAGCGTACAAAAACGCGGTCGAGATTGCCTTCGGCGTATTCGGGACGATGCAGCGCAAAATCTTGGAGGTGGAGATGCGCAACACGTACTTTCAATCCATAGGTAAACGCGCGCTGACCGGCCTCACGCCTGCAGAACTGGGACGCACGACCCGAACGATGGGCATAACGGCGCAGTATATGCAATCGCTTCCCGAAACATCATTGCGCTACATCCGGCCTAAAGACGTTCTGCCGGTCGGTGTCGCCGGCTTTAACGATGAGGTGGGTATCGGCAAAACGTATCGCGCCGGTTGGGAGGATACCGGCACGCTTGGATTCTCGGACTACGACTGGCAAACGTTTCAGTTGTAGGCAGTCTCTGAAGGCTCGATAGGCGTATAATGGCGGGAATGCGTTACTTCGTGCTCGGCATGATCGTGCTCTTTGCGCTCGGCGACGGTTGTTCGCCACAAGCGGGCGTCGTCGGCGTTCAGGACTACGGCCTAGTTACCGGACGCGTCCTCGACGCGATGACGAACCGCCCGATTCCGGGGGCGCTGGTCTCGGTCGGTTCGCTCTACACCACGGCTGCCGATGCGCGCGGCGCGTTCGTACTGACGAAGGTTCCGGCCGGGGACCAAACGGTGACGGCGCGCGCGCCTGGATACGGGACTGCCGGCGGCGACGTCACGGTCCTCAAAGACCGAACCGAATCGGTTGGATACGTCCGGCTCGTGCCGCTCGTTCACGCCGCCGGTCAACCGACGCTCGCACCGCCCCCAACCCCGACACCGGCGACTCCCACGCCCGCACCATCGGTAACGGCCGCGGGAAGCGCGATGCCGAGCGAAGTTCCCAGCGCAGTTCCGAGCGTACCGACGGCAAGCGCCGCGCCCGCGCTACCGACGCCCAGCACGCAACTCACTCCGGCAGCTACCGCAAGTCCGAACGCACCCCCGACGACTTCTTCGGAGGCTCCCTAACTTAACCGCAGCGCCGCAAGATCGAGATCGTATTCGATCGAGCGGAAAATATCGTCGGGAATTTCACCGGCCGCGCGCATTTGCATGATGGTTCGCCGTTCGGCGTCGAGCGCGGCTTTTTGCAAGCGCCGATCGGCACGGTTCTCGGCCGCGAACTGCCGTTCGTCTTTGGCGACTTTGCCGCGCAGCACGTTGATCCGTTGCTCGTACTCGTCGAGGATCCGAGCGGCGATTTCAACGTCGGCATCGTCGCGACGACGCTCCTCTTCATGCAACCGTTCGATGCCCGACTGAAGGGCGCGGATACGCAGGCGCGCCTCGCGCCGCTGGCTTTTGCTCGCTTCGGTGATGCCGAGCCATTCGATCAGCGGGCTCAACGTCAAACCTTGCAGCACCAGCGTGACGAACACGACGCAAACGGTAAAGAAAATCGTCGGTCCGCGTTGCGGGAACGTCTGATCGCCGAGCGTGTACGGTAACGCAAGCGCAGCGGCAATCGAGACGATCCCGCGCATTCCGGCCCAGCCGATGACGGCCACGGCGCGCCACGACGGACTCGGATCGCGCGTTCGCAAACGCCGGCTAAGCAGACGCGGCAGATACGTTGCCGGAAACACCCACGCGATGCGCACGACGATGACGATCGCGACGATCATCGCAGCATAGAGCGCGTAGTCGCGCACGTGCGGCTCGAGCTCGACGACGATGACCGGCAGCTGCAATCCAATGAGCAAGAACGCAAACGCGTTGAGGACGTAGGTGAGGACGCGCCACACCGACGATCCGATCAGCCGCGTCTCCGAGTCGATGAACAGCCGCGAACGCCAGCTAAGGACGATGCCCGAAGTCACGGCTGCGAGGACGCCTGAAACCTTGAGCGCGTCGGCCGGAAGATATGCTGCAAAAGGCGCGAGCAGAAATACGACGCTGGCGAGGGTCGGATCGTCGAACCCGGCGCGCCGCAGGTAGCGAAGCGCCACTTCGACCAACGCGGCGGCGGCGACGCCGATGACCACGCCGCCGATCGCCACCACGACGAATGCGACCGACGCACGCGTCAACGAAAATGTGCCCGTGATGAGTGCGACCAGGGCGAAGCGGTAGAGCACGAGCGCGGTTGCGTCGTTTACGAGACACTCGCCGAAAATAATGGCGGCGATGCGCCGCGGCACTGGGATGTGTTCGAAGATCGCTTCGGCTGCGACCGCATCGGGCGGCGACACGATCGCGCCCAACGTAAACGCCAACGGCCAACTGAAACCGGGAATGACCGCGTGCACCGCAACCGCGACGACGACCGTGGTAAAAACGACCAGTCCGAAGGCGAGCAGCGATATCGGACGCCAGTTGCGCTTGAGTTCGAGCCAATCGGTCGCCCACGCCGCGCTGTATAGCAGCGGCGGCAGTACGATGAGCAAGACGATATCGGGATCGAAATGCGGGTGCGGCAGATTGCGCGCAAAGGCCAGCGCGATCCCGCCGATTACGAACGAAACGGGGAACGGTATCTTCAGGCGCTTGGCCGTCACGCTCAGCACGATCACGATGCTCAAGAACGTCACGAGAATCAGCGCGTCGTTCATCGGCAATCGCTTTCCATTGCTGCCGTATTTCGTCGCCGGACGGCTTTGCATCCCGCCTTGTCGAAGCGTCGCGTATGGTCGCCAACATCGTGAGTATCGTCATCGGCGCAGCACTCGTGCTGCTCACGATGAGCGACGTCTTCCAGTCGGCGATCGTTCCACGCGCCGTCGGACGGCGCTATCGCATCAGTTCGTATGCGTGGCGGTACGCGTGGAAGATTTGGCCCGCTCTCTCCTGGAAACTCGCCGGCGGCGACCCCGAGCGCCGCGAAGATTTGCTCGCGTACTTCGCACCCGGCATGCTCATCGCATTGCTGGTTATTTGGTGCGGCCTCATGATCGTCGGCTTCGGCACGATACTATGGGGATTGCGCGGCGGGCTCGCCCCACCGATTCATTCGTTCGGCGCCGCGCTATATTTCGCCGGGACGGCCCTAACTACTATCGGCTTCGGCGATATCGCGGGCCGCACTGCGGGGACCCGTTTCTTTTCCATCGTTGCCGGCGGAACGGGTCTTGGATATTTCGCGGTGCTGACGGCGTATTTGTTCGCCTTGATCGGCTCCTTTCAAGCTCGAGAAACCTTCGTCGTCATGCTCGGTGCGCGCACCGGTACGCCGCCGAGCGGCGTCGATCTCATTGCTATTTCCGGCTACACGCAAACGCAGCAAGACTTGAGTCAGGTCTTCTTCGAAGCGCAGCGCTGGACCGCGCAGCTTATGGAGAGTCACCTCGCATATCCGACGCTCGCCTACTTCCGTTCGAGCCACGACTTTCAGTCCTGGGTTGGAACGCTCGGCACACTGCTCGATGCATCGACGCTCGCTATAACGACCATCGAAGGCGCCCCCGAAGGACGCGCGCGGATATTCTTCAATCTCGGACGGCATGCGACGCACGACTTGACGAACTATTTCGGCGTCCCGGTTGAAAGCGCGACAGCGGGACTCGAACGCCACGAGTTCGACACCGCTTGCGACCGCCTCGAGCATGCGGGTTTTACGCTACGCGATCGCGACGCATCGTGGGAGCGCTTCGCCGCGTTGCGGATCGACTATGCGCCGCAACTCAACTCACTGGCGCGCTTCTTCGAAATCCCACCGTTACAATGGATCGGCGATCGCGGTCCGGTCACCGGACCTCACTAACTTTTTCGGCATCCTTAGAAGCCGTGTCGCTTATCGTAGCGGTGGAGGAATGCTTTGGCATCGTCGATGGGCACGGCGAAACCGATGCTCGGTTCCGATTCGAAGCGCGAGTCGGCGATACCGAAGATTTCACCCGTGTCGGCAAAGAACATCGGCGCACCGCTGTCGCCCGGCACGATCGACGTCGTCACTTCGAGCGCATCTTTACGAATCGACGAAAGCAGGCCCGAGTAGAGCGACGTCGCCAAGCCCAGCCCTTCATCGTCGAACTCGTCGGGAACGGGATACCCGAGAAGCGCGACTTCGCGACCGACTTGCGCTTGCAGATGCGACGACGACCCGAGCCGCACCGCCGGCAGATTCGGTCGCTGGGTTCGCACCAAGGCAACGTCGAGATCGGCGTTGGCCGCGATGACGCGCGCCGCGGCGTGACCGCGATTTCCAGCGACGACCGATAGGTCCCATGCACCGTCGATTGCATGCTGCACCGTCAGCACGTCGCTGCCCCACGCGCCGGACGCTACGATGAAACCGGTAGCATACGCTTCGTCGTATCCGTCCTTCTTGCGCTCGGGCGGGATCTTCATGCGCAGCAGCACGACCGAGGGCGTAATACGTTGCGCGGATGAAACCAACGCATCGTCGCTGTTGCGCGCGCACGCGCTCGCGACCACGGTGAGCGTAACGGCACACGCAACAAGCGCCGCCTTCATCACGCTCGCGCTGTGCGAGCGGCCAACTCGGAGCGTAGCGCGTCGAGCCCCTCACCAGTTCGCGCGCTCACGCACAGACTGCCGTTGCCTTCGTGCATTTCGTCGGCGAGAAGATCGCACTTGTTGAAGACGACCAGCCGCGGCGTGCGGTCGAGTTCGAGGTCGTGCAGCAAACCTTCCACCGCGGCACGCTGGCGCGGCCAATCCGGATTGCCTGCGTCGAGAACGTGCACGAGTACGTCGGCGTCGCGCAGTTCCTCGAGCGTCGCGCGGAACGCGTTGACGAGATCCTTCGGCAAATCTGTAATGAAACCGACCGTGTCGGCGATTCGCGCGTACGTATGCGGCGCGAGATACGCGCGGCGAACGGTCGGATCCAGGGTCGCGAACGGCTGGTCGGCAACGAAGGCATCGCTGCGCGCGAGTGCGTTGAGCAGCGATGACTTGCCCACGTTCGTATACCCGACCAGGGCGACGAGCGCATCGCGGCGATCGCTGCCGCGACGCACGGCCCGCTGACGGCGCACGCCGGCGAGTTGTCTGTTGAGCACGGCGACGCGCTCCGCGATGCGACGGCGGTCGACCTCGAGTTTGGTTTCGCCGGGGCCGCGCGTTCCGATGCCGCCGCCCAAGCGTGAAAGATCCGCGCCGACGCCGATGAGGTTCGATTGACGGTAGCGTAACTGGGCGAGTTCGACCTGGAGTTTACCTTCGCGGCTACGCGCGTGACGCGCAAAGACGTCGAGAATCAACATGGTACGATCGACGATGGGCAACGGCACGACACGCTCCAGATTCTTGCGCTGCCGCGGGCGCAAATCGTTGAACACGAGCACTAACTGCGCGCCGCAGTCCGCGGCGCGGTTTGCCACTTCAGAGGCTTTGCCGCTGCCGACGAGCGTCGCCGGATCGACGGCGTCGCGTCGCTGCAGGATGCGATCGACGACGCGCGCCCCGGCGGCTTCGGCTAGCGCTTCGAATTCGGCAAGTTCGACATCAAAGGATGTCGCCTGCGGCATTTGCACCGCGACGACGATCGCCGGGAGCGGACGCTCAACTTGCGAGCGGGGCAAGGCGCTCCAACAGCCAGCGAATGCCGGCATTATATTGCGGTCCCGGACGCTCGAGGATTGCGGCGGGTTCGACTGCATAGACGCGGCGTTGTCTCACGGCGCGCAAGCTGCGCCACGGCTCTTGGCCTAAGACCGCTTCGAGGTGAATCGCCGGGTCCGAAACCAGCACGTCGGGCTGGCGGCGCAAGAGGGCTTCGGCGCTGTACTGTCCGTACGCGAGGTGGAGATCGCGGGCAGCGTTGCTACCGCCGGCCAACGCGATAAGCGACGCAATGTATGAGGTCGAACCGGCCGTCCAAATCGGCGTGCTTCCGAGCACGAAGAATACCGACGGCGTGCGTTTGAACGCGCGTGTGCGCGCGTGCAGACGCATCGTAGTACGCTGCAGCGACACGATCACGGCACCGGCTTGTTTGGCGTTACCGGACAGCGAACCGATTGCACGTAGGTTGGCAAAGATATCGGGGAACGCATCGTCGTGCAACAACACGACGTCGACGCCGGCGCGGCGCAACGGTTCCGCCAAGCGCTTTTGCGCGACGATGCCGACCGCGACGTCTGGATGCAGCGCGACGATGCGTTCGGTGTCGATACTCGTGAAGTCGGCGACGCGCGGCAGCGACCGCGCGCGCGAATCGTCGGTGAACGACGAGACCGCAATTAACTGCGATCCTGCGCCGATGGCGTAGCAATCGTCGGCAACAAACGGCATCAATGCGACGATGCGCGCGCGGGTGGTGCCGGTAGCCGTGTGCGCCGGCGGCGGAGCGGCGCATGCCGTGACGACCCAAAGTAACACGGGGACGACCCACGTCACTGCGCCCGGTGATTTCACGACGGCCAGCCTTCCCTGCCCAGGAAGGGCCGCCTGCCGCTGCTAATGACGTCGACAGGTTTGCGCACGGGAAGCCGGTTCAATGCCGGCACGGTCGCGCCACTGTAAGCGGGGAGCCGCCCATCCGCCACTGTCGCCATGACGGGAAGGCCGGGCAAGAGGCACCGATCCGCGAGTCAGGATACCGTTTGCAAACCATGCTGCACTCCACCTCGCGTAAAGGAAGGGATGCGAAATGGTTTCTCTGATCGCGGCTATTGCCGTGGCGGCACTGTCGTCGCCGACGCCGTCGCCTTCACCCTCGCCGATTCCGCAAATTGCGCACGTCGTCACCAGCGATCGCTCCGACGAAGCGATCACGCGCGCAACGCGCGTTACATACGTGGTCACCCAAGATCAAATTCTTCGCAACGGCTACCGCACGGTCGCCGATGCGATTGCTTCGGTTCCCGGAATCGAAGTCGAGCGGTACGGTGCGATCGGTTCCAACGTATCCTACGGTATCCGCGGCACCGAAACGGCACAAGTGCTCGTGCTCGTCAACGGCATGCCGGCACCAGGTTCGCTCTCGGATAGTGTGAACTTGGGAACGTTTTCGACGGCCGGCGTCCAACGCGTCGAAATCGTCGAAGGCGGCGGATCGACGCTCTACGGCGCCGGTTCCGTCGGCGGCATCATCAACATCATCACCGACCGGCCGTTAGAGCCGGCCGGAACGCTACGTTGGGGCAGTTTCGACGATCGCGAATTGCGCGCGTCGGTGGAAGGTTTTTCGTTCGAACGCATCGATGCGACCAACGGATATTCGTTGCCGGCATACACGCTCAACGGCGCCGCGCTGCCCACGACGCGCAACAACGGCGACTATGAAGCCACGACGCTGCGCTACGGCGGCGCGCGCTCTATTGGTACGGTCGACGCCGAACTGAGTCTTGGAATCGATGCGACCCATGGCGGTGCGCCGGGTTTTTATCCGTACGTCTCGACCACGAGCCGTCAGGACGAAGTCGACAAAGACGGCGTGCTGACGCTGCGATCGCACGGACGACGTTCGACGACGACGCTGCAATTAGCTGGAACGCTACAGCAGATCGCCTTCGACTGCAACGAGACGGCGGAACCCTCGGCATGTTTCCAACCGTCCGCGTCACTCACGTTGGAATCACGCGTCGCCCTCGACCTGCGCAATGCCGTCGACGCGGGGCATCAGCAGATCGTCTACGGCGTCGACGTGTCACGCGGCACCGTGATGGCCAACACCGGTGGAGCCTTCGTGCAAGCAGAACCGAGTGCTACGCCGCCGCCACCGGTTAGCAGTGCCGCGCTCGTGCAGACGGCGGCCTACGTTGAAGACGTTGCCGACTTCAGCCGTGCGCTGCGCGGTTACGCCGGCGTGCGCGCCGAACGCGACGGCACGCTCGGCGGCGAAGTCTCGCCCTCGGCCGGATTAGAAGCGCGCCTTTCGCCGGTTGCCTCAATAAAACTTAACTACGCCACGGCATTCCGCGCTCCCGACGCAACCGAACTCTACTATCCCGGCTTCGGCAATCCGTCGCTGCATCCCGAACGCGCCCAGGTCGGTGACGTCACGTTCTACGATAGCGGGGTTCTCGGCGGCGTATCGCTGGACTGGTTCACCAACCACACGAACGATCTCATCGTATCGACACTGGTCTACGCCAATCCGGCGCAGTACATTTATATCTACGAACCCGAGAACGTCGACCATGCGCTGATGCAAGGGTTGACGCTCGACGTCAAATCGCCGCCGTATCATGGTATGTCGCTCGCCCTCAACGCCACCGACCTCTACTCAGCGCTCGATCTCACAACCGGAAATCGGCTTCCAAACGATCCGGTGTTCACGGTAAATCTCGCACTGCGGATCGCAGCCGCGCGTAGCGGCGCGTTCGCCGGAGCGGGAGTTTCGGAACGCATCGCCGGCGCGCGCGGACCAATCGACCAATCGCAGCCGCTCTTCTTCCAGCCGATCGCGTATGCGAATCTCGGCGCCTACGTCGCGTTCCGTCTTACCAACCGCTTGAATCTCTTCGTGCGCGGCTACAATCTAGGAGACGAGCGCTATGCCGACGTTCTCGGTTATCCGCTTCCGGGACGCGCCTTCGCCCTGGAGTTGCAAACGAAGTGACCTGGCGCTTTGCCATGCTGATCGCCGCGCTTGCGGCGGCAGCGGCCGCGAGCGTATTGATTGGCGGAAGCGCGCTGACGCCGCACGACGTCGTCGGCGCGCTGCTTCATCCAAAGGCCGCGAGTGTCGCCAATACGATCGTGTGGCAACTGCGCATGCCGCGCGTGTGCATTGCTGCCGTCGTCGGCGCGTCGCTCGCGCTCTGCGGCGCGCTGTTGCAAGGCATGCTGCGCAACCCGTTGGTAGATCCGTATCTCACCGGCGTGAGCGCCGGATCGGCCGCGGCCATCGCGATCGCCGTACTAGCCGGCGTCAGCGCCGCGCTTACGCCGGCAATCGGTTTCGTTGCCGGCCTCGCTGCGGCGCTGCTCGTGGCCACGCTGGCGCGACGCGGCACCGGCATCGATGCGAATCGCTTGATTCTTGCCGGCGTATCGCTGTCCACGCTGTTTGCGGCGATCGTTACGCTGGCGATCGTGCGCGCACAATCGAACGACTACGCGAGCGCAATCGTCGCATGGCTGGCCGGTTCGATGGCGGGACGCGGTTGGCACGACCTCGCCGCAACTGCGCCCTACGTCGCCGGCGGCCTTTTGCTGGCACTCTTTGCCGTCGCACCGTTGAACGCGCTACGTGTCGGCGATCTACGCGCCCGTTCGGTCGGCGTGGATGTAGACCGCGCGCAGTGGACGATCCTCGCAGGTTCGTCGCTGCTTGCGGCCAGCAGCGTCGTACTCGCCGGCATGGTCGGATTCATTGGACTCATCGTGCCGCATCTGGGCCGCCGCTTTGTCGGCTCCGACGCAAAAATGCTCGTACCAGCGTGCATCTTCATCGGCGCGACCCTGTGCATGCTCGCCGATGCGGTGTGCCGATCGGTCGTGGCGCCCGCCGAACTTCCGATCGGCGTGCTGCTCGCATTCATCGGCGTGCCGGCGTTTTTGTATCTGTATTTGCGTGGCGCCTAGGAGTCTGCGGAAAAAGTCCATGTTTCCTTTGGGCAGCGGCGTTGCGATCGGTGCAGCGACCTTTTCAGCAGGTTCCTTGTGATCGAACTCGCGCAGGTCGCACTCAACGCCGGCGATCGCCCGCTGCTCGAAGATTTGGATGCGCGCTTCGAGCCCGGCGAATTCGTGGCAGTACTCGGACGCAACGGGGCCGGGAAAACGACGCTGCTGCGCGCCGTCGCCGGACTACATCCGCTCGCGCGCGGTGAGATTCGCATCGACGGCTCGTCGGTTGCGGTGCTCATGCCGGCCGAACGCGCGTTATGCGTCGCGCTCGTTGCCAGCGACGACGTACTTTTCGAGGCTTTGCGCGTACGGGACGTCGTCGCGATCGGGCGCTTTCCACATCATCGCTGGTGGCAGTGGCACGAACGTCCCGACGATGAAGCCGCCGTCGGTCGCGCGCTTGAGGCCGTCGGCATCGGCTCGTTCGCTCAACGCTTTTTTGCCACGCTCAGCAGCGGCGAGCGTCAGCGCGTCTGGATAGCGCTTGGGCTGGCGCAAGACACGCCGGTGTTACTCCTCGACGAACCCACGAGCCATCTCGACGTACGTGTCGCGCACGATATTCTGAAACTCTTGCGCGCCCAAGCCAACGAAGGCAAAGCGGTCGTGTGCGCGTTACACGACCTCAACGAGGCTGCCGCCTATGCCGATCGCATCGCGCTTTTGGGAGAGGGCCGACTGCTAGCGGCGGACTCGCCCGAAGTGGTTTTCGGCGGCGATCTGGTCGAACGCGCTTACGGCATCGTCATGGAGCGCGTGCGGCTACCCGACGGAAGCCTCCGCCTGTTTACCCGTAACGGCGCCGGCGGACGCGTCGCCGACGCGAACGATCAGAATTGCTAGATCGTCGCGCAATCGTCCACCGACGATGAGACGCACCTGCGCAACGAGACTATCGGCAAGCGCTTGCGCGGCGCGCGGCGCGCGCTCGATCAATCGCATGGCGCCGTCTTCTCCCAACACGACTCCGCTGCGATTGCGCGCTTCGGTGAGCCCGTCGGTCGTCAACACGACTGCATCGCCGGGTTGCAGGTCGAGCGTCCGCGCGCCGAACGGCTCGTTCATGACGCCCAAAACCGGGCCCGTTACGGCCAACCTGTCGACGCGATCCCAGCGCCGAACGAACGCCGAATCGTGACCCGCACTCGCGTAGTGGAGCGCAAACGTCTTGGTGTCTAACACGCCGACGAACATCGACACGAAGAGGTACGGATTCTTTACGGCCTGCGAAAACGCCATGTTGAACTCCGCCAGGATGGCGCTTGGGTCGTAGTGCCGCAACGCGATGCCGCGAATCGTAAATTTAATAAATGCCGTTAGCACGGCGGCATCCACGCCCTTGCCGCTGACGTCGGCAATCAATAACAGTGCTTGCGAGTCGTTGAGCCGGTGCACGTCGAACACGTCGCCGCCGACCGCGAGATGACTGCTGGCGGAGCGGTACGCGGTTCCCACGTCGCAGTTCGGCAATGGTTCGGATTCGCTCAGGAACGCGCGCTGGAGTTTTTCGGTGGTCATCCGTTCTTCTTCGAGTTCGCCGTACAACCGGGTCCGGAAAGCGTTGAAGAGAATTGCCAGCAGCCCGAAGAGCAGAAACCAGAAAGCGGGCACGTAGGTGCTGCGCTCGAGTTGCATCTGCGTGCTGCGCGCCAGGCTCGTGTTGGCGCCTTCGAGGTCGGCGCGCATGATTGCCACGATGCGCGTTTCGTAGTCGGAAAAGACTTTATTGCGCTTATCGAGTTCCGACATCCGCTGGGTGGGACGCCGCATGAGCGGTGCCGCTACTTCGTCGCGCCACTGGCTTTGAACGCGCACGTATTCGGTGAGCAACTGTTCGACTCGGACCAACCCTTCCGACGCAAGTAGCGTGCGAATCGTGACGATCCTTGAATCGAACGCCGACGCCGCCGTGAGATACTGATCGATGTAGTACGATTCGCGCGTCAGCGCATAGCCGCGCAACGCGTTCTCTTCGACGACTTGCGAACGCAGTAACTCTTCCAGCGCGAGTTGCGCCGATTGCACGTTCGACTGACGGGCAAAGGTCTCGGCAATGCTGCCACGCGTCTGAAACGATCCTTGTACCGCGACGACGACGGCTAAAGCAAGCAGGAGCGTCAGGAATATCGTCCCCGTCGGGCGGCCGAACGGAACGACCGCCCTCACGATTTCAGCCTCGCGACGGCGCCGAAATAGGGCCTAGGTTTTCGGATACGAGCCTCCGAACGAGTTTGTGAAATGCAAACCCGAGTAGATCCTGGAATCTTCAAGTCTTACGACGTTCGAGGAATATATCCGGCCGACCTTAACGACGACATAGCGTATGCCATCGGACGCTGTTTCGTTGCGATGCTCGGGGCAAAGCGCATCGCGGCGGGGCGCGACATGCGTCCTTCCGGTGAACGCTTGTTTTCAGCATTTGCGCGCGGCGCGACCGAATCCGGCGCCGACGTGCTCGACATCGGGATGGTCTCGACCGATGCGCTGTATTTTGCCGTCGGAAAATACGGCCTCGACGGCGGCGTGATGATTACCGCCTCGCACAATCCGCCGCAGTACAACGGAATGAAATTCACCCGGTCGGAGGCGCAAGCAATTTCGCTCGACACCGGTCTCGCACAGATCCGCGACCAGTTGCTGGCCGGCGACTTGCCGCCTAAAGCCGAACGTCCGGGAACGATCGTCGAGCGCACGATTTTAGACGAATTCGCCGAGCACTGCCTCTCGCTCGTCGATCGTGCAAAGATAAAACCGTTTAAAATTGCGATCGACGCCGGCAACGGAATGGCGGGCGAAACCGTTCCGCACGTATTCAAACGCCTTGGATGTGACGTGATTCCCCTCTATTTCGAACTCGACGGTAGTTTTCCAAATCATCCGGCCAGTCCAATCGAGCCCGAAAACATGGCCGACGTGCAGGCCGCCGTTATAAAACACGGGTGCGACGTCGGCGTAGCTTTCGATGGCGATGCCGACCGCATGTTCATCGTAGACGAACGAGGCGGCCTTGTTGACGGAAGTACGGTCACGGCGCTGGTTGCGCTCAACACGCTCAAAAAACACCCGGGCGCCAAAATTCTCTACAACCTCATCTGCAGCCGCAGCGTGCCCGAACTCATCAAGAAAGCGGGCGGCATTCCCGTTCGCTCGAAAGTCGGGCACTCGATCATCAAGGCGGTGATGCGCGAGCAAGACATTGTTTTCGGCGGCGAACACAGCGGTCATTTTTACTTTCGCGATAACTGGTACGCCGATTCGGGAATGATTGCTCTGTTGCAATGCCTCGAACTCTTTAGCGAGGCCGGAATGACGGTGAGCGAAACGATCGCTCCCCTCGATACCCGTTTTCGCTCGGGAGAGATTAACAGCCAGGTCAAAGACGCCGCCGCAAAAATGCGCGAGATCGAAGCGCACTACAAAGACGCCGAAATCGACCACCTCGACGGCGTCACCGTTTCGTACCCCGACTGGTGGATGAACGTGCGGCCTTCGAACACCGAACCGCTTCTTCGCCTCAACGTCGAAGGCGACACGAAAGAGCTCATGGAGCGGCACCGCGACGAGGCGCTTGCGCTCATTCGCTCGTAAAAGATCGCCGTGAGGATCGTACTCGGTCCGGCTTTCATCGCGCTCGGAGACGGCACGTCTACCTACGGACGCATCGCCGTCGACGATGGACGCATCGGCGGAATTCTCGCCGCCGACGGCTCAACCGACCACCCGTTGCCGAGCGGCTGCACGATCGCCCCGGGCCTCATTGACGTCCACACCAACGGCGCTCGCGACATGCTCTTCAATCGAGACCAAGGCTATGCCATTCCGGTTGCCGCCCAAGAGTACGCGCGCATGGGGGCCACCGGATTCGTGGCGGGGGTGATGACGGCGCCCTTCGAGTCGATGCTGCACGCCGCGTCGGAAGTCGTCGAGGCGGCCAATCAACTCGAAGAAGACGAACCGATCGGCGCGCGCTGCCTGGGCATTCACTTCGAAGGACCGTTTCTCAATCCGAAGTTTCGGCGCGTGCACCGCGGCGAGTGGTTGATGCACGCCACGACCGAGCGCGCACGCGACATGGTCGACTCGTGCAAGGGCGGGTGCTTGCTTGTGACGATGGCGCCCGAAATCGAGGGCGCCGGCGACGCATTGCGCGTGTTTTTAGAGAACGGCGTTACGTGCTCGGCCGGTCACACCTCGGCACGGTACCGCGAAGGCCTGCTCGCCATCGGCCTAGGTTTCCGCTGCCTGACCCACGCGTTCAATGCGATGGCCCCGCTCGATCACCGCGATCCGTCGATCCTAGCCGCTTTCATGCAAGACCGCCGGACGTCAGTGCAGTTCATCTGCGACGGATTTCACGTTTCGCCGGTGATGGTCGAACTGCTACATCGCACGCTCGGCGACCGCCTCATCTTGGCGACCGACAACATGCCGCCGACCGATCCCGGTTATCACATCGACGGCGGCGTCGTGCGTTCGGCCGACGGCACGATCGCGGGCAGCGCGCTGCGCATCGATCAGGCAGTGCGCAACTATATGTCGTACGCGCAGATTCCGTTCGCGCAGGCGATCGTCGCCGCCACCCACGCACCCGCAAAACTCATCGCCCACGAAAGCGTGATGGGCCGTATCGCACCGAACATGCGTGCCGATCTGTCATTTTGGGATAAAGATTTCGCCATCATCGCCACGATGGTCGGCGGCCGCTTCGTCTACAACCAAACGGAGCTCACCGCTGCCGCCCTGTCATCATGAGCGCAGTCGAGGGGCTGACGGGGCGATCTACTGGGATTAAGGGACGGCGTATTCTTCTTCCGGTGCCGGCGGCGGCGATTCGGCATGCTTCGCGGCGGCCGAGCGCAGCATGGCTATGGCAGCATACAGGACGACGACGACGACGAGCCAGCGGACCGCGACCAACGGTAACGATTTGATGATATACGCGGCGATCAAGACGCCCGGAACGCCACCCAACATCAGGCCGAGCGCGGCCCGCATCGAGAACGCCTGATATCGAATAAAGCGTAAACTCGCGATCGGCATCAAGAACGCGCACGAACCCATCATGATCGGGAAGGCCGCTTTCGGATTCATCCCGAGCAGGCTCACCAAAATCATGCACGGCGCATACATGCCGATGCCGATCGTCATAAGCGCTCCAAGAGCGAAGCTGACGACGACGCCGATGGCCAGCCGCGTACCGCTCAAACCGAGCGCGTCGCCCGTCAAGCCGAAGTAACTGCCCTTCAGATTACTCAGAATGAACAGCACCGCGGCTGCCAAGAGCGCTACGCCCATGCCGACCTGCACGTACCGCCGGGGAAGGCGTGAAACGATGCCGGCGCCGAGCCATGCACCCACGACCGCTGAGAGGATGAGCAAAATGAGCGTCATCGGAACGACCGTGATGATCGTGATGTAGATTGCGGCTTCAACGATCGTCGGCAACGTGTGACCCACGTTGAGAGTACCGGGGATGCGTTCGTCGGGCACGAGTTTCCAGAGTTTGAACATTGAAGTTGTCGGCGCGAACGAACCGATGCCGAGCGTATCGAAGAAATTCGTGACGAATCCGATTGCCGCTTCGATCGGCTTGGGCCAACCGGACCGATGCACCGGGAACGCGCGAACGAGTGCCACGACGATCACGACCGCGACGATTGCCAGCCCGATGTGAAGGACCAGTTGAACGGACATTCCGTCACCCGATACGCTCTTAATGCGGCACGGCCTGCATTTTCCGCGTCAGGGTGACACGGCCGCGTCGTCTACTTCGAGGATGTCCAGGATCTTTGTTAGGTCGGGACGCGTCGCCATCACCGGATGCCGCCGGCGCACGAGATCCTGATCCTCCGGCTTCATACGCTCTACGACAAATGTTTCGAGTTTTGCATTCATTGCCGGCGCCGTGGCGCGATCGAGTCGCGAAGCCAACCAATCGGCGACGGCCGCCTCGTCGGGTGCTTCTCCGACGACGGCGCGAAGCTCGTCCATGTCTAAACCGAGTCGCCGTATGACGTACGCGCTAAAGCCGGTGTCGTGATTGAGGTACGCCCCCAGATTTCCGCCGGGGAGTTCGGCGCGGAGTTTGTCGATCGTTCGCGGCAAGAAATAGAAACCGAGCATCGTTTCGCGCGGCCCGCGCGGGCGTTGCGTTCTCAGGTCTAGCGGCGTCACGTCGATGCGAGTTCCCGTACTGCGCCCGCATTGAAGTAGCTCGCGCGCGGGTGGTGCATGACGATGGCCGCCGTCGATTGTTCCGGAACCAATTGATGTGCGGGTGTGAGCGTAACGCCGATGCGATCGGTAACGTCCAGAAGGCGGAATACGGTCTCGTGCTGCGCGAGATCCGGGCACGCACCGTACCCCCACGAGTATCGTTTGCCGCGATCGTCGGCCAACCCCAATTCGCGGCGGATGCGCCGGTGCACGTATTCGGCCAACGCTTCCGCAGACTGCACCGAGAATCCGTGCACGAAGTACGATTCGGTATACTCGCCAGAGGCCTGCAGCGCGTCGGTGCGCCTGGTAGCGGCGCCACCGACCGTAACGACTTGCAACGCGACAACGTCTGCGCCGGCACCACTTTCGGGCTCGCGCAGGTAATCCGCCAGACTCAAATGCTCGGCGCCGGCCTGGCGCGGAAACGTAAAGCGCGCGATTTCGCGCGAGCCGTCGGCCGGATCGTACACGATGACGTCGTTGCCGTCGCCGGCCGCGGGAAAGTAGCCGTAGGCCGCACGCGGCTTGAGAATGCCGTTATGCAATGCGACGGCCTGATAGCGTTTCAGTCGCGGTTCGAAGTCGTCGCGCAGTAAACGATCGTAGGCGTCGCCTTTGGTGTTGGCTGCGCCCCAAGAGAGCCGAAAGAGGCTACGCGTGTCAAAGCAGGGCCACAGTTCGCGCAAGTCGACGTCGCCAATCGTTCGCGCGCCCCAAAACGGCGGCGCGGGGATCTCGGCGCGCTCGCGTTTGACGGCGGATGCCGACGCACGTGCGGGCGCCGCCGCGGCCGGACGCTGACGTTCTCGCTGAGCGAGCGCTTCGGCCTTAATGCGTTCGACCAACGCCTCGCGACGCCGTTGGCTTCCGGTGAGGTCGTCCATCAATGCTAAGCCTTCGAATGCGTCCTTCGCGTAAAAGAGTCCGGGATCGAAGAACCGTGCGCCGTCGTCGAGTAACGCGATGCGGCGTCCGAAATCGCGATTGATGGCGGCGCCTCCGACGATGACAGGGAAGCGCAGTCCGCGCGCATCCTGTTCTTGCACGCAGATCGGCATCTGTTTACTGGTGGATACCAGCAGGGCCGAAAGCCCGATCGCATCGGCATCCACCTCGACCGCCTTTTCAAGAATGACGTTCATCGGAACTTGCTTGCCGAGATCGTGCACGGTGTAACCGTTATTTGTAAGAATCGTATTGACCAAGTTTTTGCCGATGTCGTGTACGTCGCCGAAGACCGTTGCCAGCACTACGGTACCCTTGGCGGTCCCCTCGTTCTTCTCTAAGAATTGCTCGAGGTGCGCGACCGCCTTCTTCATCACTTCGGCCGACTGCAACACGAACGGCAGAATCAACTCGCCGCGACCGAAGCGGTCGCCGACATCTTTCATCGCCGGCAGCAGAATTTCGTTGAGCACTTCGACCGGCGTACGCGTGGTGAGCGCCTCGTCGATTTTCGCTTCGATGCCATCCTTGCGACGCCGCAGAATGGCGCTCGCGATTCGCTCGCCGATGGGTAGGTTCGAGTCGTCAGTTTCCGACGGCGCGCTCGCGCCGGCGGTAGTGACGTTCTCGAAGCGTTCGATCAGTCGCGCGAGCGCATCGGGCCGGCGATTGAACACGAGGTCGTCGCAACGCTCGCGCAATTCGGCATCGATTTCGAAGTATGGCGTGATGTCTTTAGGATGGACGAGCGCCATGTCCAAACCGGCGTCAACGCAGTGATGAAGAAAGACGGAGTTCAGCGCTGCGCGCGCGGCCGCGTTAAGACCGAAGGAAACGTTGGAGACGCCCAAGGAGGTGAGCGCGCCCGGCAACTCGCGTTTGATTGCCTTGATGCCTTCGATCGTCTCGACGGCCGAAGTCAGAAATTCTGCTTCGCCGGTCGCAAGGGTGAACGTAAGCGCGTCGAAAATCAGTGCGCCGGGTGGCAGCCCGTATTCGTCGACTGCGATCGCGTAGATTCGGGCGGCAACCGCGAGTTTACGGGCCGCGGTTTTGGCCATGCCCGACTCGTCGATCGTCAGGGCGATGACAGCGGCACCATGCTCTATTGCCAGCGGCATTACGGCGTCGACCTTCGAGCGGCCCGATTCCAAGTGAATGGAATTGATGACGGCGCGCCCGGGATAGTTCTGTAGCGCCGTCTCGACGACCGCCGGCTCGGTGGAATCGATCACGAGCGGCGCTTCGATTGCTTGTGCGAGCCGCCGCGTAAGCTCGCGCATCTGCCCGCCTTCGTCCTGACGTTCGGTCAACGCGCAGCAAACGTCGAGCAAATGCGCGCCGCCTTCAACCTGCTCGCGCGCGACGAGAACGATCTCGTCGTAGCGATCGTCGAGCAATAAACGCTTGATGCGCCGCGAGCCCTGGCTGTTGATGCGCTCGCCGACGAGCAGCGGTCGCGGCTCCTGAATCAGTGACACGGCCGTCATCGCCGATGCGGCCCATTGCACGCGCACGTCACCGCGAACCGACGAATGAACGCGCGCCGCGCGCCGAACGGCCGGCGCCACGCCGATCGCTTCCAGGCGCGCAACGAGTTCGGCAATGTGCTCCGTCGTCGAACCGCAACATCCGCCGACGGCGTTCACGCCGAACTCCGCAACGAATTCGCTCAGTTCGCCGGCGAGTTCCACCGGCGTTTCGGGGTAAATCGTTTCGCCTTTGGGGCCCATGAGCGGAAGTCCGGCATTCGGAATGACGCTTACGAAGCAGCGTGAGTTTTCGCACATGTAACGCACCGAATCGCGCATTTGCGTGGGGCCGGTGGAACAGTTAAGCCCGATCACGTCGATCGGCAACGCGTCGAGCGTCGCAACGATCGCGCGAATGTCGGTGCCCAAGAGCATCCGCCCCTCTTGAATGAGCGTCGGTTGCGCTTGAATCGGCACGCGCCGCAACCCGCGGTCGAATTCGCGAACGATTCCGGCAATCGCCGCTTTGAGTTCGAGCAAGTCCTGCATCGTTTCGAGCAGCAACAGATCGGCGCCGCCATCTACCAAGGCGCGCGCCTGTTCGCCATAAATATCGCGAAGCCGCTCGTAGGTAATGTTCGAAAGGCTCGGATCCGACGACGAAATCAGCATGCCGGTCGGACCCATCGACCCGGCGACGAACCGCGGGCGCGCCGGCGTCGTTACGGCGTCGCAGGCTTCGCGCGCCAACTCGGCCGCGCGCCGGTTGATTTCAACCGTGCGATCGCCCAAACCGAACTCATCGAGTTTCAGTCGGGAGCCCATAAACGAGTTCGTCTCGACGACGTCGGCACCGGCAGCTAAATATGCCTGGTGAATTCCTACGACGATGTCGGGACGCGCGAGAACGAGCGCCTCATTGCAGCCGTGCTGCCGTTGGCCGCCGAAATCGGCGGCCGTGAGCTCGAGCGCCATGAGTTGCGTGCCCATCGCACCGTCAAAGACCGCAACCCGTTCCCTGAGTAGTTGGAGATAACCGGACAAAACTCCCGAGCCTACCTCGCTTCTTCAACCGCGGCGCGAATCTCACCGACCGCTCGGCCGGCTCGATTATACACGACCGGACGCGCGAAGCGAGCGAGTTTCATCGCGGTGGCAGCATCGATGGCTCCCAAGCGCTGCAACGCCGCGATTGCCGACGGCCCGCGCGCACGCCCGGCGCCGTCGAGCACTTTAGCCGCGTAACCGAATCCGGCGTAGATCGCGGCCACGCCAACCACGCCTTCCGCGCCGCCCTTGCATGCAATTGCGCCGCCCGCGGCTTGCATCACGGCCGTGTCGAAGCGGCCGGTCCCGGCGACGAACTGCGGATGCGCGACCATCGCCGCGCGGACGATGCGCAGCGCCGTCGCATCCGCGGCGTTCACGCCCTCGAGCGTTGCCAAGCGCGCAAACGAGAGTGCTGCCTGACGCAGACCCGTCGCGTATACCGGAATGCCGCAACCGTCGACGCCAAGCGGCCAGCGTTGCGGATCCTCATCGGAAACGCGCGCGCAAAAGGTTAAAATGCGAACCTGTGCCGGATTGTCGGCATCGAGATACGACGCCGTGTCGGCGCCGATCGCCCGACACAACGCCAGTATGCCGGCGTGTTTGCCCGAGCAGTTGTTGTAGAGCGGCGTCGGGTCGCGCCCTTCGCGTAATAGTTGGTCCGCGACGCGTTCGTCGTATGGCGGATGCACGCCGCACTGCAACGCCGATTCGCCCAAGCCGATTTTCCGCAAGATCGATGCGACCGCTTCGACGTGAAACGGCTCGCCGAAGTGCGATGCCGCCATGACTGCGATTTCGCGCGCTTCCAATCCAAAGCGTTCTGCGACACCGGCTTCAATCGCCGCCGCGGCAATGAACGGCTTTGCCGCCGAACGCAAATAGATAGGCGAATCAACGTCACCGTCCTCGAGCAACGCGCCGCCGCGCGCGTTCACCGCGCACGCCGCGACGCGATGCGCCGACTCGACGAGCGATCCGCGCGTAACTTCGATTATCAACGATTCGTTAGACGAGCGCGGGTTCGACGACGATCGCGGTTTGCTCGGCGAAGACCGGGTTGCTCAGATAGCGCTCGCCCGTGTCGCAACCAATCGTGACGATCGTTTTGCCGGCGGATTGCGCACGCTGCGCAACCTGCAACGCCGCCCAGACGTTGGCGCCGGTCGAGATGCCCACGAGCATCCCCTCCTCGCGCGCGAGACGGCGCGCCGTGGCGATCGCGTCGGCATCCGTTACCCGAATGACTTCGCCGTAAATCTCGGTGTTGAGAATCTTCGGTACGAAACCTGCGCCGGTACCTTGAATCTTGTGCGGGCCCGGCTTCCCGCCCGAGAGCACGGGCGACGCATCCGGCTCGACCGCAATCATCTGCACGCCGGGTTTGCGTTGTTTGAGAACTTCGCCGACGCCGGTGATCGTGCCGCCGGTTCCGATTGCGGACACGACGATATCGACCGCGCCGTCGGTGTCGCGCCAAATTTCTTCCCCCGTGGTGCGCCGGTGAATCTCCGGATTTGCCGGGTTTTCAAACTGTTGCGGAACGAAATATTTCGCCGGAGCAGATGCTGCGATCTCGGCAGCGCGCTTGAGCGCGCCGGGCATTCCTTCCGCGCCCGGCGTCAGCACGACTTGCGCGCCGTAGGCTTTCAGCAGATTACGGCGTTCGATCGTCATCGTATCGGGCATCACGAGAATTATCGGATATCCCTTTGCCGCCGCGACGAAGGCAAGGGCGATGCCGGTGTTGCCACTGGTCGGTTCCAGAATGGTCATTCCTGGGAGCAGCCGGCCATCACGCTCGGCGGCTTCGATCATCGCAACGCCGATGCGGTCTTTCACCGAGCCGGCCGGATTGAATGATTCCAACTTCACTAAAACGGTCGCCGGAATTCCGGCATTCAGCCGCGGTATCTTTACCAGCGGCGTGTTGCCGACGGTGTCGGCCAGATTGTCGTAAATGCGAGCCATAGTAGCAGATTGAACCGTCCAGCACCGCGGAGCGTTTCACGGCTGAGCGATGCAGCGAGCCGGGCCGGACGCGGACGGGCGATTAGGGAACAAGGCGCCATGCGCAAACCGGCTCAAGTTTTCTATGCCATGGCCGCCGCCACGGCGCTTTCGTGCCCGACGGCGGCCTCGGCTCAGTCGCGGGCAACGATCGGCGATGCGATCGCCGCGATCGCTGCGTACGCGCCGGCCGCGATGGCCTATCAGGGGACGCCCGGACTCTCGGTGGCCATCACCGATCGCAGCAAAACGCTGGCGATTGTAACCCTCGGATACGCCGATACCGCGGCGCGCGCGCCGGTAACGGCGGCTACTCGATTTGCCGTCGGTTCGATAACGAAGTCGATGACGTCGTTGGCGATGATGCAACTGGTCGACTCCGGCAAATTGGTCCTCGACGCACCGGTACGACAGTATTTACCTTGGTTTACGATTCACGGCGGCAGCGCAACCACCGTGCGCGAACTGCTCTCCCACACCGCCGGGATTCCCGACGATTTCTCGTCGGAAAGTGGATACCGTTACGACATCGTTGCGTTGCGCGCCGCACACGTGCTGTTCAGGCCGGGCACCTCGTGGTCGTACTCGAACGACGGCTTCGCCACCGCCGGCGCGATTCTCTCGCGGCTCGACGGCATGCCATGGAGTACGTCGGTGCAAACCCGGGTATTCGATGCGATCGGCATGACGAGCAGTTCGCCGTTTTTTACGCCGGAAAACATGGTGTCTGCCGCCGTCGGCTATCAATGGCGCGACAACGACCGTCCCGGTGCTCTACATCCACCGCTGGTCGCTTCGCCGCCGCTCGATTACATCGATCCCGCCGGCTCGGTGCTCTCGACGCCTGAGGACATGGCGCGTTACATGCGCTTCTATCTCAACGGCGGCAAGGCCGCGAGTGGGCAGCAAGTGATATCGCCGACGTCGTTTACGGCGATGACCACAGCCACGCAGCTAAAAAACGGCAGGGCTGCAGGCTCCGCAACGCCTGAGTTGGCCGAAGCGCCGGAGTTTTACCGGCAGTACGGTCTCGGGCTCTCGGTTTTCAATAGCAACGGCGATCGGCTGATCGGTCACACCGGCGGAATCTCCGGATATACCGCATGCATGCAGATGAATCTAACGCGCGGCTTCGGAGTCATTGCGATGGCGAATCTGGTCGAAGCGCCGCTGCATCCGTGTGCGATCATGCTGTACGCGATGCACGTATTGCGTGCGCAGAATGCCGGCGAGCCGCTGCCTGCGCCCCCGGCAACGCCCGACCCGGCACGCGTCACCAACGCCGCCGCATATGCCGGAGCGTACGGCGCCACCGACGGTTCAACGCTGCGGGTCGTCGCCGACGGCGACCATCTTACGTTGCTCGACGGCAACGACCGGATCGCGCTCTATCCGCGCGGCGACGATACGTTTTGGGCCGACGATCCGCGCTTCGCGATGTTTCTGCTTGCCTTCGGGCGCGACCGCGCCGGACGCGTCGTCGAGTTGACGTACGGTGCGCGCTGGTATCCCAACGCGCGCTACAACGGGCCGCATACGTTTACGTATCCGCACAGTTGGGACCGGCTCGTCGGTCGCTACGAAAACGTTTTCGGCGGCCAACCCTACGTTACGCGCGTCGTCATCGTCAAAAACCACTTGACCTTCGACGGCGTCGACCCGCTCGAACCACGTCCGGACGGATCCTTCGCACTGGGCACGTCGGTCGTGCGCTTCGATGCGCTCGCCGGGACGCTGCCGCAGCGAGTCTCAATCGATGACACACGGCTCTACCGGGTGGAACTGCCGTAGAACGGTTCGCGCGCACCGCCGAAGCTATCGCGGCGACGCCGAGCAAACTCGAGAAGATCGCATTGCTGGCCGATTATTTGCGTTCGCTTTCGGACGACGACTTGGCCGCAGCGACGCGTTTCTTCGCGGGCAGCACGCTGACGCTATCCCTCGGCGGGTCGTCCATCCTTGCAGCCGCGCGGCGGGTGTGGGAGTTCGACGACGCCGCGGTGAGCGATGCGTATCGCGCTACCGGAGACCTTGGAAAGGCCTTGGCGGCCCTATCGCATCCGCCGCGCGTGCGCTCGTTTTTCACCGAGACGTTGACGCCGGCGACGCTCGCACGAGCCTTCGAAGAGATCGCGAACATAGCCGGAAAAGGCGCGAACAAACGGCGCGAAGCGATTCTCGAGCGAGTCTTTCACGCGTACACCGACCCGCCTGCGGTGGCGTACGTCGTGAAAATCATTAGCGGCGATCTGCGCGCCGGTTTACGCGAGGGACTCGTTCTTGACGCTATCGCGCGTGCTTTCGACGCGCCTCCCCCGTACGTTCGGCGCGCACTGATGGCGAGCGGTGACGCCGGCGCCGTTGCCGTCGCAGCGCGCAACGGCAAGCTCGCAGATCTCCGCGTCGCCTATGGAACGCCGATCGGCTTCATGCTCGCCTCGCCGATTGCGTTTGCCGAAAATTATCGCGAACTTGCGACGGGGAACTGGATCGCCGAGGACAAGTACGATGGCATCCGCGCGCAGGCGCACGTGAGAAGCGGCACGGCGCAATTGTTTTCGCGCCGGCTCAACGACATAAGCGGCGCGTATCCCGACGTGGTTTCCGCGCTGCCGCCGGCGACCTCCGGCGACGCCATTTTCGACGGCGAAATCCTCGCGATGCGCGACGGACGCGTGTTGCCGTTTCGGATGCTTCAGGCACGATTGCAGCGCAAGACCATTGACGACGCACTTTTGCAAGAAATTCCCGTCGCGTACGTAGCCTTCGATCTCCTCGCTGCGGGCAGCGAACTGCTGCTCGACGAGCCGCTGCACGTCCGGCGAGCGCGGCTGGCGGAAGTACTCGTGCCCGGCGATCGCGTCGTGATTGCTCCGTACGACGCGCCGGCCGACGCGGGCGACGACGTCAACGCGCGTTTTGAAGCGGCTCGCTCACGCGGAAATGAAGGCCTGGTCTTCAAGCGTACCGACTCACCGTACGCGCCGGGGCGACGCGGCAAGTGGTGGCTGAAACTCAAGCGCGAGTTGGCGACGATCGATGCGGTGGTCATCGCGGTAGAGTGGGGCCACGGTAAGCGCGCGCGGGTATTGTCGGACTATACGTTTGCCGTTCGCGATAGAGATCGGCTGGCGGCGATCGGAAAAGCCTACTCGGGACTGAGCGATACGGAGATCGCCGAACTCACGCCGTGGTTTCTAGAGCATCGCCTGCCCGCTACAGCGCAGCGCCCCAAAGCACGCGCCTTCGAAATCCCGGTCGACCCGAAGGTCGTTATCGAAGTCGCCTTCGATGTTATCGCGCCAAGCGACTTACACGAAAGCGGGTTCGCGCTGCGTTTCCCGCGCATCGTTCGCATCCGCGACGATAAGCCTCCCGATGAGATCGACACGCTCGATCGCGTCCGGGAAATCTACACCGAAATGCTCCAGCGTGAAAATCTGTCATCCTGAGCGGAGCGAGCGTAAGCGAGCGCAGTCGAAGGGCTGAGCGGAGCGAGCGTAAGCGAGCGCAGTCGAAGGGCTGAGCGGCGGCGCACTTCGACTCGCTTCGCTCGCGAAAGCACAGGCTCCGCGGCCGCAGTCGGAGGGCGCTACTCCGAGTCGACGGGCGTGTTGGACGGCGGGCGCGTTAGGAAGAAGCGGCGATCGTGATTCTTGCTGAGTAACTTGATCGGCGTGAACGTGCGCGGCTTCTGCCTGAAGTTGAAGGCGTCGTTGATGTTGTTGGCGCGAACGTCAGTAGTACCGAGGCTCGGCAACGCGAAGGTTGATTCGATGAACTTGAGAATGCTGCCGAACTCGTATTGGGTGTGCGCGACGTAGCCTTTCTTCGCGTATGGCGATACGATGATCATCGGCACGCGAAATCCGAGCCCCACGTAATCTAGTTGCGGTGGCGGAACGTGATCGTAGAATCCTCCCCAATCGTCCCACAGAATCACGATTGCCGTCGAATTCCAATACGAACTCTCTCCGATTGCGTTGACGACGTTAGCGACCCAGTCGGGCCCGTCGTCTATCAACTTGCCACCGGGGCCCGTGGGGCTGTAGTGATCGGAGTCCTCGTTGTCGGGAACCACCCAGGAAACGGCCGGCAGCGAAACGCCGCCGCTCTTCGGACTCGGCGCCGGACATGGGCTCGCCGTCGATCCCGCAGCGTCGCAGAGAACGTTGGTTTGCGGCCACGTAACGCAACTCGTCGAACACGTCCAAGCGCTCGGCTTATGGGGCCACTCGCTCGAGTCGTGGCGCACGGCCGAAATCGCATCGAATGCGTTCCACATTTGTCCGCCATCTTTTGGCCAAAACGGAACGTAGTATTTCCACGATATGGCCTTTGCATCGAGCAAGTCGCGCATCGTTTCGTAGGAAAAGCATGGAAAAGGGCCCTGATTGTAGAGGTACTGATGCTTGGACGTAAGCAGCGACGTCACCGTGTCCTTCGCGTCGTCGCATCCCCAGTTACTGGTGTGCTCGCTGTTCAACGGAAAATCGACGATACTCTGGCCCGCAGCGACGACGTCGTTGCCGCGTACTAGATCCTGATGTGCCGTGAAGCTCCCACTCGCTTGGGTTGGAAACATACGGTCGGTGAGAACGTATTGTGTTGCCATATCCCAGTACGGTTGAATCGCTTTTTCCGCAACGACGCGGTACGGATACAACTCCGGCGGCCCACCGGGCAGGCCGTCGTCCCAATAAAACCCGTCGAGTTTCCCGCCGTCGTATTCGGTGACAAAAGCCGGGCAATATGTGTGATCGGGGTCGTATGCCGGGAGCGGCGCGCCGACAGTGAGTTGAATCGGTGTCGGCGTCGGACCGGGACTCGCGGTCGGAAAGGCTGCCGGGCACGGGCTCGACTGCGATCCGGGACTCGGCTGCGGCGCCGGCGGCGGTGCGGTCGTTACGCAGTCCGTTCCCGGGAAGCAATCGAAGAAATTGTCGAAGCTGCGATTCTCTTGCACGATGATGACGATGTGTTTGATTTTGCCGCGGCTATCGTTGAACGGCTGAGCCGCAGGCATAAATCCGGCGCTAACGCCTCCGACGGTATTTCCTTGATTGGAACAACTCACGAACGCACACGCCGCCAGCAGGATAAGCGGGAAGAGCGACTTCGGTGTCATGTTACTGCGTGTCCACCGGCTCGTTGGAGGGAGGCCGATGCAAAAAGTACGCGCGGCTGTGTGCCTGAGTCAGCAATTTGATCGGCGTGAACCGATGCGGCGGCTGATTGAAGTTGAACGCGTCACTGATACTGTTGGCGCGCGCGTCGGTCGTCCCGAGACTGCCCAAGCCGTACGTCTCCTCAATAAATTTCAGCAGGCTTCCAAACTCGTACTGCGTGTGCGAGACGTAGCTGCGCTTCGCGTACGGCGAAATGATGATCATCGGTACGCGAAAGCCGAGCCCTTGATAATCGAGTTGCGGCGGCGTGATGTGATCGTAGAAGCCGCCCCAATCGTCCCACACCACGACGATCGCCGTCGAGTTCCAATACGAACTTTCGCCGATCGCATTGACGACCGATGCGACCCAATCGGGGCCGCCGTCGGGTCCCGGCTTCGTACCGCCGCCGTGATCGGAGTCTTGGCCGTCCGGAATCACCCACGAAACTGCGGGCAGACCGACCGTACCGCGCGGACTGGGTGACGGACACGGGCTTGCCTCGGAATTGGTCGCATCGCACAGCACGTTCGTCTGCGGCCACGAAACGCAACTGCTCGCGGCGCCGCACGTGAACTTGCCTTTGTTCGGCCACTCGCTCTTGTCGTAACGCACCGCCGAAATTGCATCGAAAGCATTCCACATTTGGCCGCCGTCGTACGGGAACGTTGGGACGTAATACTTCCACGTTACGCTCTTGTTGTCGAGCAAATCGCGGATCGTTTCGTACGTGAAACACGGGAACGGCCCCTGATTGTACTCGTACTGATGCGCGGAGGTCAGCAACGATGTGACCGTCGGACCGTTGGGCGGATTTTTGGGGGCATCGCATCCCCAATTTTGAATCCCCTTAGGATTCCATGGGTAGTCGACAACGCTCTGGCCGGTGGCAACCTCAGTGGCGCCGCGAATTAGATCCTGATGCGCGGTAAAACTGCCGCTAGCTTGGGTCACAAACGCTCGATCCGCCAACACGTACTGACTCGCCATATCCCAATACGGACGAATCTTGCTTTTCTCAACGACTTGGTACGCGTACAGTTTTGCAATGTGCGACGGATAGTGGGCAGTGACGCCCCAGTAGAAGCCGTCCATCTTGCCGCCGTCGTAGTCGGTGACGAACGCAGGGCAGTAGCTGTGATCGATGTCCGAGTCGGCGAGTTTTGCGTTGAACGTGATTGCAATCGGCGTCGCGGTCGGTCCCGGACTCGGCGTCGGAAATCCCGCCGGACACGGGCTCAGCTGCGAACCGGGACTCGGCTGCGGCGCCGGCGGCGGCGCAGTCTTCACGCAGTCCGTTCCCGGAAAACAATCGAAGAAGTTGTCGAAACTGCGATTCTCTTGAACGATGATGACGATGTGCTGAATCTTGTTCGACCCGCTGCGTGCTTGCGGCACGAACGCGACCGCACCGCCGTTTCCGCCGTTGCCGTTTCCCGCACCCGAACACGCTGCGATTGCAAAGACAATAGCACAGCACAGCGGGAATACGGTCTTGCGCATGGCCGACACAGTTTTCACGCGCGACAAGCCTGCCCTTCTCTGCCGTACGATTATGAAGGCAACCGCGGTCGAAGGATGACCGCCGTTAATTTCGTTCGTTACTTGTTCTTAAACTTCGCGACGCGCTTTTCGTTGTAGGCCGCCAAGCCTTCCTTGGCATCTTCGCTCTTGAACAACAGCGATTGCAACTCGCGTTCGATCGCGAGCGCGTCCTGAAGCGGCAACTCGGCGCCCGTTTGCACGCTGCGCTTGATGTGCCCAACGGCCATCGGCGCCTTGTTCGGCGAACAGAATTGCTTCGCGTAATCGAGCACCTGCGCGCGGAAGTCCTCAGCGCTTCCTTCGTAGACATCGTTGACGATGCCCCAATCCAACGCCTGTTCGAATGACACGGTCTTACCTGAAACCATCAACTCGATAGCGCGCGATTTTCCGACGAGCCGTGCGAGCCGCTGCGTGCCGCCGGTGCCCGGGAGAACGCCCAGCGCAACTTCCGGCAAGCCGATTTTGCCGGCGTCCTGACGCGCGAGGCGAATGTCGGCGGCCATCGCAATCTCGAGACCGCCGCCCACCGTGTGTCCGTTCAGAGCGGCGATTACCAATTTCGGCGTCTGCTCGAGCCGGTTGAGCGTCTCGTTGGCGTGCAGGCAGAACATATATTTGAATTCTGGCGTCACGGCATTGAGCATGCCGATATTGGCACCGGCAGAAAAGAACTTCTCGCCTTTGCCCGCGAGGACGATGACTTCGACATCGGAATCGAAACGCGCGTCGAGAATCGCGTCGTCGAGTTGGCGCATCATTTCGTGCGTGTAGGTGTTGGCCGGCGGATCGTCCATCTCGATGATGGCGACGTGCCCGTCCTTCGAATAGTTGATGACGCGTTTGCCGTCGAACGGACGCGCTTCGCGCCCGAACGCCGTTTGGGTGGTGGCGCCGTTACCGGCCGTCGTGCTCATGCCAGGCTTCCTTTCGAAGCAATCCAGTTGGGATTTTTGAAATATTCGGCGAGTTTTTCTTCGTCTTGCGCGGTCGGCAACACCGTGGGAACGTATGCCTGCCACTGATCTTCGGAGAGTTTGCGTCCGTCCACGCTGTAGCGTTGCCCGGCGAAGTCGCCGATGGCGCGGTTGAAGCGCATGTCCGGCACGTACAGCTTCGTTTCGCCGGCCGCGACTTCGTTCACGCGATTGACGGTCGCCGAGATCTCGTCGTAAAACTGCCGCCGCGCGCGCTCGTTGAGATGTTCTTTGTCCACCGGATCGGCGGTTTTGTCTTCGTCGACGCGACCCTTGATGCCCCACGTATACGCCCACTGCGCCGAACCCGAGCGATCGGTACCGAAGAGATCGAGCGATCCCGAAATCCACTTGTTGTAGTACTTCTGCTGCATCTCGATGGGAATGACGCCCGCTTTGGCGATCCGCCGCAAACCCGTGATTCCGGTACCCATGTGAAACGCTTCTTCTTTGAGCATCGGGCCCATCGAGGCGGCCAGCGGAGCGAAACTCGAGTGCGCGAGCATCGTCAACTGAAACTTGCCGTCACGATCCATAAAATTCGTGTACGCGAAGAAATCGAGCCAATGCGTGACATCTTCGTTAAATGCGTTGAGCAGGCGGTTCTTCTTCCCGAACGCGCGACGCTCCAAAAGTTTCTGCGCTTCAATGCGTCCTTCACTGCCGAACTGATCCACCAGGAGGTGGCACATCTGGTAGCCGTGCCGGGTCTCTTCGACCATGATGCGCACCAGTGAGGCGAGGTCGTACTCGCTGGGCGCGTTGTTCACCAAGAACCGCTGCTGTTCGTTTGAAGCGAACTCCGTATCACCCTGATACACGACCATATTCAAGACGGCGTCGCGCATGCGCTGATCCGGAATCTCGCGTACCTTTTCCCAGCGCCGGTCGCCCTTGAAATCGCCGAAGTAGATCTCCGGCGTCGGCAGCGCACCGTATTTCGCCTCGAAAGCGTATCCGGGCATGAATCGCTCGATCAACTCGCGATCGAGCCCGATGTCGTGCTGCCATTGCTTGAGGAGGTCGATCCAGTCGTCGAAGTTCGAGATGCGCGCGGCCATGCTGCTGTCTACCCTTTATGGTTTGTGACGTAATTTTGACGGTGCGTCGGAATACTGTCATACTAGACGTGATGGAGGCGGCTGTCAACCGGGAGCGACGGGTAGTCCCGCGCCCCAATTCCTTTATCTTTACGCTCTACGGCGATCTCGTGCACCAAGGGACGCCGGCCGGCGATGGGTCCCTCTGGGTCGGCAGCCTCATCGCGCTGATGGCGCCATTCGGGATTTCGGCCGCCGCCGTTCGGCAAGCTGTCTCGCGCCTTTCCCGTCAAGGCTGGCTGGCCGTTCACCGAGCCGGCAACCGCGCTTTCTACTCGGTTACCGAACGCGGACGCCGCCGGATCGCCGAACTGAGCCCCCGCATCTATGGCCCGGTCATCGAGTGGGACGGGCGCTGGCGCTTCCTTACCTATGTCGCCGGCGAACGGGACCGGCGCAAGCGCGACCGCCTGCGCGACGATCTGCGCGTCCTCGGGTGGGCTCCGGTGTCGGCGTCGACGTGGATCACGCCGGCCGACTCGCTCGCCGCGGGGCGCCGCGCTGCCGAGAGCGCCGGACTCGGCGACGGCGTCCATTTCTTCACCGGCGCATATCACGGTCCACTCAGCGACCGCCAACTCGTCGAGCGATGCTGGAACCTTACCAAAATTGCGAACGCGTATCGCGAGTTCGTCGAGCGCTATCGCCCTGCTCTGGAACGCGAGCGCGAAGGCGTTTTTCTCGACGACGAGTCGGCTTTCGTCCAGCGGCTGTGGCTCGTGCACGACTACCGAAAATTTGCCTATCTCGACCCCGGCCTCCCGAGTGAACTCGTGCCCGCCCACTGGCCCGGCACGTCCGCGGCGGCGCTTTTTCGCGAGTACTACGCCCTGCTCGACCGGAAATCGCTGCGTTACGTGCGCGAAAAAGCGGGCACGGTATAAGCAAACGGAGCGCGGAACCGCTCCGTCGAAGCGACCCGGCCATGCCCAAGAGCGTCATCATTCTGTTTGCCGCGGTATGCCTCGGTCTGGCCGTTCCTGCGTGCAATAACAACAGCAGTTCGGTCTCCCCGTCCCCGTCGGTATCGCTGACGCCGAACCCGGACATCACGGCCGCAACGATCTCCGTCACGCGGTTGTCCACGCCGGCAGCCTACGTTACGGTCCAAGAGTCGACGCCGAAATCGTCGGCCAGCCCGCGCCCCGGCACGCCCTTCGACACCCAAAAAACCGGCAAGAAGGGGATGACGAAGTTCACGCACCTCAAACCCGCGCAAATATATTGCTGGGTTGCGATCCTTGGCCCGAATCAAACCTCGTCAACGTGCGCGAGCTGGGAAATCTGGCAGTACCAGCCGGTTACCCTCGGCACGTAATTTCGATCACGAGCGGCTTCATCGAGTAGACGCCCGCAACGGGCGGCCACTGCTAATCTTCGTCGTCTTGGAGATGGAGATGCGAGCCGTCGTCGGCGTCGGAGAGAACATCGCGCGCCTCGGCTAATACAGCGGTCGAAAGCGGATGGTCTGGCGTTTGCACCGATCCTTCGTCGGCGAGAAACCCGACTTCGCTCCAATCTTCCCACGTTTCGAGCGGCTCGCCCTCGGATTCGGCCGGGAAGCGGACGCAAAACCCTTGTTCGACGTGCATGCCGACAACGAGCACACGCGTTCCACGCGGAAAGTACGTTCCGTCTTTCCAGAGCGTTCCATACGTTGCGTCGTAGTACTCGCCGATTTTGATCGCGTCTGCCATCGTTTGCTTATACCCCGAACGGGTCCATCGGTTTCTCGCCGATGTAGGTGAGCACGCTCTTGGTCTCGCTATACGCCCGCATCGTTTCCATGCCCAGTTCGCGGCCGTAACCGGAGTGTTTGTAACCGCCGAACGGGACGCCCGGAAAGACTGCATACGGAGTATTGATCGCTACGGTCCCGCTGCGAATTGCGCGCGCAACGCGATTTGCTCGACCCACGTTCTGCGACCAGACGCTCGCCGAAAGACCGTAGTCGCTGTCGTTGGCTAGTGCGACCGCCTCGGCTTCGGTTTCGAAGCGAACGAACGCGGCTACCGGACCGAAGATCTCTTCACGCGCAACGCGATGTTCCTGCGAGGCTTCGAAAGCGGTGGGGCTCCAGAACATGCCGTCGCCCAGCGACGCGTCTAAGTCTGCGGGAACGCCTCCGCCGAGGATCACCTTTGCGCCTTCGCTAACGCCCACGTCGCAATACGATTTTATTTTCTCGAATTGTTCGCGTACCGTGATTGCACCGACATGCGTAGCCGGATCTTCAGGGTTGCCAACCTTCAACTTGCGCGCCTTTTCCGCAAAGGCGGCCAGAAACTCGTCGTAGATTTCGGCTTGCACGAGAAAGCGCGAACGCGCTTCGCAGGCTTGCCCCGCGTTATAATAGATGCCGTACACTGCGCCGGCAACCGCTGCGTCGAACGCGGCATCGTCGAAGATCACCGACGGAGACTTTCCGCCAAGTTCGAGCGTTACGCGCTTGAGCGTTTTCGCCGCGGACGCCGCAACGTGCATGCCGGTCGACGTCGAACCGGTGAACGCAATCTTGTCGACGGCGGGATGTTCGACAAGCCACGCGCCCAGCGCACGGCCCGGTCCGGTGACGACGTTGAGCACGCCTTCGGGAACGCCGGCTTCGAGTGCAATTCTACCGAGTTCGAGCGCCGTCAGCGGCGTTGCCGATGCCGGTTTCAAGATGACCGTGCAGCCCGCCGCTAAGGCCGGCGCAACTTTCCACGACGCGAGCAACAGCGGGAAATTCCACGGCACGATCGCACCGACCACGCCCACCGGCTCGCGAACCGTATTGGCGAGATACGTCGGCAACGGCGGCGGCATCGTTTCGCCGTAGTTTTTCGTTGCCGCACCGGCGTAGAACTCGAAACAATCGACGATGGCTCCGATCTCACCCTTTGCCGTCGAAAGCGCTTTGCCGTTGTCGCGCACCTCGAGCAGCGCGAGTTCTTTTGCGCGCTCGCCGATGATCTGCGCCATTTTGTAGACGATCTTCGCGCGTCGCGACGCCGCCATCGTCGGCCATTTTCCAGCATCGAACGCCCGGCGCGCGCTCGCGACCGCGGCTTCGAGATCCTCACGCGATGCCTGTGCCACTTGGGCCAAGGTCGCGCCGGTTGCCGGATTGACGTCTTCAAAGACCTCGCCACCGGATGCATCGCGCCACTCGCCGCCGATCAGCAGCTGCGTGCGCGTTGGAGGTTGCATAGTCGTCGTCATTGTTATCTCGTAATTACTCCGTTGCTTCGAAAATCGTTGCGATGCCTTGCCCGACGCCGATGCACATCGTGGCCATGCCGAAACGCGACGCGCGTCGCCGCATTTCGTGCAGCAGCGTCGTCGCCATTCGCGCGCCGCTGGCTCCCAGAGGATGGCCCAGCGCGATCGCGCCGCCGTTGACGTTGGTCGTGGCCGGTTTCAGATCCAGTTCGCGCATGCAAGCGATAGCCTGTGAGGCGAAGGCTTCGTTGAGCTCAACGAGATCCAGATCGGCTGTTCGCATCTGCAGTTGAGCGAGCGCTTTACGCGCCGCCGGTATCGGGCCGAGCCCCATGATATCGGGAGCAACGCCGGCGGATGCGCAGGCGACGACGCGCGCTAACGGCTGCAATCCGAGCTGTCGCGCCGCGCCGGCTTCGCACAGCAACAGCGCCGCGGCGCCGTCGTTGATTCCCGACGAGTTTCCGGCCGTAACCGTTCCGTCGGAGGCAAATGCCGGCCGCAGCGCCGCTAACGATTCAGGCGTCGTGGTGGGTCGCGGATGCTCGTCAGCAGTCACCTCGCGCGAACCCGACTTTTCCGCGACGCGTACCGGAACCAGCTCGCGAGCGAAACGATCCGATTCGATAGCGCGCTTGGCGCGCATCTGCGATTCGAGCGCAAACGCATCCTGATCGGCACGCGTAACGCCGCAGCGACGGGCGACCTCTTCGGCCGTTTCGCCCAGCGAAATCGTCCAACGCGGCGGCATTTTTGGATTGATCATGCGCCAACCCAACACGGTGTCGTAGAGTTGCTGCTTTCGCCCAAACGCGTCGTCACTTTTGGGCAGCACGTAGGGCGCGCGCGTCATCGACTCGACGCCGCCGGCGATCACGACGTTGGCTTCCCCGAATGCAATCGCTTGCGCCGCCGAGTTGATTGCCTGGAGGCTCGAACCGCACAAACGATTGAGCGTAACGCCTGGGACGTCAACCGGAAGTCCGGCAAGCAGCACTGCCATGCGTGCGACGTTGCGGTTATCTTCGCCGCTGCCGTTGGCGGCGCCGAAATAAACGTCGTCGATGCGATCCAGCGGTACGTGCGTTGCGTCGACGACGGCGCGCACCACCAACGCCGCCAAATCGTCCGGGCGGACGGCAGCAAGCGCGCCGCCGTATCGCCCGATCGGCGTTCGCAGCGCCTCGACGACCCATACCTCACGACCGTGCGGCATCGGCCTCCGCCTCCGCCGCTTGCATCGCGGGTTCTTCATCCAGGTCGAGCACCCAAAGGGAACGGTGCGGCGCAAACTCGTCGCCTTCTGCGCGGGCGAGGCGCTGCAGTATTCGCGCGATCCGCTTTGCGCCGATCTCCCGTCCCCACGCAAATGGACCGATCGGATAGTTCGTTCCCAAACGCATCGCAACGTCCACGTCGTCGGGCGTCGCAATCTCGTCGTTAACGACGGTTACCGCTTCGTTGACGATGGAACCGACGATCCGTCCTAAGAACAATGCCGGCACGTTTTCCACCAACACGACGCCCTTGCCCAGCGATGCAAAAAACTCTTCCGCCAACCCGAGTGCGTCGTCGGATGCCTGCTCGGAGTCGACGATTTCTACCGCGCGTTGAGTGGAAAGCGATCCGAGCACGCCGTAGCCGATGAGCCGCTCGGGATGGCGCATTCGCTTTGCAGCCGCGTCGATGTCGGTCGCATACGCGTCCGCGAAAATTATCGCCTCGGAGCCGAGCACGCTATCGAGTTGCGCGAGAACGTCGCTTCGATCGCTCGACCCGTCGCCGGTGTCGAACACGATCGTCGCACCGAGCGAGATTTCGTCGAGCAACTCGTCGTTTTCGATCCGAGCTGCATGCGCAAAGCGTTGTTCGACCCGCTCGGCGACTTCGTCGGCAAGGCTGCCGAAACCGAGCACCACCACCGACTCGTCAGCGTTTGTTTCACCGCCGTCCTCTCCAATGCTAACCTCGATGCGCGGCGGCACGCCGTCACGGTAATCGTAGAAGCCCTCACCGCTTTTGCGGCCGAGCCGTCCGGCGGCGACCATTTCGCGCTGCATCGCGGGTGGCGCGAAGCGCGCTTCGCCCGAACGCGCGTAGACGGACTCGCTTGTTGCCAGGTTAACGTCGAGACCGATGAAGTCCATCAACTCGAACGGCCCCATGCGAAATCCCGCGGAGCGTGCCAACGCGTCCAGTTCGTCGGCGGACGCGATTTCACGTTCGAGCGCGCGCATCGCCTGGAGATAGTATGGCCGCGCAACGCGGTTGACGATGAAACCGGGCGTATCTGCCGCCGTGACCGCAGTCTTTCCAATACGTTCGACGAACTCGTAGGCGCGATCGAGCGTATCGTCCGACGTTTCGGCGGTGTAGACGACTTCGACGAGTTTCATGGCTTCGGGAGGGTTAAAAAAATGCAAGCCGAGGACGCGTTGCGGTTGCGCTACCACATCCGCCAGGTCGGAAACGCTCAGCGACGACGTGTTGGTCGCCAGCAGCGCGTTTGCGGAGATCGCCGACGACAGCGCCACGAAAACGTCACGCTTGCAATCGAATCGTTCGGGCACTGCCTCGATGGCCACGACAGCGTCGCTGCGTTCGGGCATCGCTTCCAAAAACGTCACCCGCTGCGCGATTGCCGCATCGCCGCCGCGCTCCGCCGCGCGCTGCATCCGGTCGCGGGCGCGATCGCGCGAAGCGGCGTCCGGCTCGACGACTTCAACGCGATAGCCGGCTTGCGCAGTGACAAAAGCGATGCCGGCACCCATGGCGCCGCCCCCTGCAACGAGAACGAGATCGTCCATCGCTCGGCTCTTCGCGCAGGGAGGCGTAAACGCTTCGTCGCCAATACGAAGGCGGTTATGAAGAAGCCGGCTTGGCGCCGCCGCGCGTCGACGCTCATGATCGATTCGCCGCACATGCGCCTACGTGTCGACGAGCTCGAACTCCCCGACGGTACGATCGTTCCCGACTATTACGTGCGCGAATCGCACGGATTCGTCATGGCGTTTCCGGTTACCGACGACGAACGGATCGTCCTCGTCCGGCAATACCGTTACGGCACCGATGAAGTCCATCTCGAGTTGCCGGCCGGAACGTTAGCCGACGGAGAGGAGCCGCTCGCCTGCGCGCAGCGCGAGCTGCTCGAAGAAACGGGCTACGAAGCAGCCGAGTGGACCTACGTCGGAGCGTATTATCCCGAGCCGGCGCGCGCCACGTCGAAAGCACGAATCTATCTCGCGATGCACGCGCGCAAAGTTTGCGAGCCCGACCTCGACCCGACCGAGGTGCTGGAAGTCGAACTGGCGACGTTCGCGGAGTTCCGCGCGATGCTCGCCGACGGCCGCATCGACGCGGGACACGCGCTTATTGCCGGATACCGCTGCCTGGATGTGATGGGAAGATTATAGCGACGCAGGCTTAGTGAGACGTTTGCGAGGTATCGGAAACGAGTTCGAGAGCGGTTTCGGTTTTTATCGTCTGATATTGCTCGCCTTGTTCGCTGCGCATTTCCGTGTACTCGTGAATTGACGTCGGCACGGTGCGGTTAAAATCGTAGACGATCGTGCCGGTCACGTCGGAGGTGAGCGGCCGCGCGCCCGTCTGTTTCTCTTGTCGCGTTTCGCTGATCGTCATGATGCCGTTGGCATTTCCGGCAATCGTGAAATCCGAGGTCGCATCGTTTTGCCGGCGTTGCCAGTGACGTTGCGCATCGAGATCGTTCGGGTCGATGAAGTCTGAGCCGAGCATGCGTAACAGCGCCAACTCCTCTTCGTTGATCTTCTTGTTCGGATCGCATACGACGGTCAGGTCCCCGTAGACAACGCACGTCGCAGCGGCGGCGGAACGGCGGTTCACCGCCGTCTCGCTCACACTTAACACCACCCCTTTGTCCGCCTGCTGGCGCACGACGTCAATCGCAATCGTGCCGTGATCGGAAGCACCGCCGGTGGACGAGACCATCCCCGACGCGGAGGTACCCCCCTTCATCCCGTTCACGTTGCCCGTCTCTTCCATGCCCGACGTATGCATCTCGGTGTCGTTGGTCGTGCCCCACGTAAAGGAATACACGAGGTGACGAACCTGCGGGGCGGACGTGACCGCCCGCGCTGCAGACGGCGCGCCGATCGCGATCGCGAGTATCGCCACCGCCAACGCCGAGTTTCTACCTCTGATCATCATTGTTTTGCCCCTACGGCGGAATCAGCGGTCAAGTGCAGCACGGTCTGCGTCTTCACGGTCTGGTATTGACCCGCACCGCCCTGACTGCGTTGGATCGAGTATTCGTCGATCGCCAGCGGGATCGATCGATTGAAATCGTAGCCGATCGTGGTTGAAATATTCGTCGTGACGACCCCGGCTTGCTGCTCCTTGATTTCGCGCTGCTCGGCGATCGTCATCACGCCGTCGGCATTCTTGGCGATCGAGTACTCTGCCGTCAGGCTGTATTCGGGCGTCGCGTTACGGACGGCCCAGTGTTGCTTCGCGTCGATCGACCCCGGGTCCACGAAGGTTGGAGCCAGGAACCGGATCAGCGTCATCTCTTCCGGATTCACCGTTGCATTGGGATCGCAAATTACCCCGGTCGTCGGATAGACGACGCACGTCGCGGCCGATGCCGAGCGCGTCTTTTGTGCCTGCTCGCTCACCTTTATGACCACGCTCTTATCCGGCTGCTGCGAAACCAGGTCGACGGTGATCGTTCCTTGATCGCCGAGCCCGCCGGTGAAATCCGAGACGCCCGAGCCGTTATTGGCTCCGGGTCCGGAGTCGACGCCCGACGAGTGAACTTGCATGTCGCTCTGCGTGCCCCAGGTGAAAGCATAGACAACGTGCCGCGGAAGCGGCGCCGCCGGCGCCGGCGCGGCGGCCACCGCCGCGCAGGCGATCCCAAAGCAAACTGCCCGGGTAGCCAAGCGCAACCTCATCGAGGTAGCATTCGGCCGGTCCCGCAAACGAAACCTGCGCACCCATTCCGGGTAGATAGGGGCGATCATGATTCGTCCGAGGTTCACGATGCATCCGCTGCTCGCGCTCTTTCTCAAGGTTACCGCCGTCATCACGCTCGCCATCGTCGCGCTCATCGTGGTGGCGTTTCTCTTGAAGATCGTCTTCGTCGCCGCCATCATCGCGGCGATCGCGGTGGGAATCATTTTGGTCGTGGCGCTGTTTCGGCGGCGCTCGCGGCTGCCCGTTATTCGCTGAGCCACGCGGCCAGCGCGCCGCTTAATTCTTCTGGCTCTTCCACCATCGGGAGATGGCCGCTGCGCCGGCAGACCACGAGCCGTCCGCGCCGAAACGAGCGCGCGTTTGCATCGGCTTCTTCAATTGACACGAGCGCATCGCATCCGCCGGCAACTACGACGACCGGTACGTCAAGATCGGGCGCGATATCGAACGCGCTCGGGCGCATCGCCATGCCGCGCAGCATCGCTGCCGCTCCGCGCGCCGAAACGCCGGTCGCAATTTCGTTCACGCGCGCGACGATGTCCGGCCGCTCGCGCGCGGTCTCCGGCGCGAATAAACGCGGCACGTACGCGGCGATTGCCGCAACCGCCGAATCCGCGCGCTCGACGCGATCGGCGAGTTCGAAGCGAGCCGCTGCGACTTCTGGGGTGTCCGCCGCGAGCCGGCTACAGACGAGTGCGAGGCGCGTTAGCCGTTCGCTGAACATTCGCGCGAACGCCAGTGCAACGTATCCGCCGAGAGAGTGGCCGACTAATGCCGCGCGTTCGATGCCGAGCGCGTCGAGTGCTGCGGCGACGTCCGACGCAAGCTGTTCCATCAAATACGGACCGCCGGTAACGCTGGATTCGCCGGTGCCGCGCAGGTCTGGACGAACGATTCGCCGGTGTTGCGCGAGCGTTTCGGACTGCGCGTTCCAGATCGCGCGCGTCAGCGGGAATCCCGCAATCAAAACGACTTCAGCACCGCTCGAACCGTCGATGCGCACGTCTACGAGTGCGCCGTCATTGGCGAAAACTTGCATCCTTGCTCGTAATACTGTATAAGGAAGGCAACAACCCTGGTCGGTTTTCGACCGGAGAAAGGATGACTCCACACTACATGGCAGTCAAACGAACCCGTAAGAAGAAGGCCGCCGCGAAGGCCGCGCCCGCTGCGAAGCGCACGGTGCGCAAGGGCGTGCGCAAGGCTCGCAAAGCCGTGCGCCGCAAAGTGGCTCGCAAAAAAGCAACGCGACGAAAAGGCGTCCGCAAAGCGCGTAAGGCCCGCAAAGCAACGCGTAAAACCGGGCGTAAGGTCCGCAAAGCGGTGCGCAAGGGGGCCCGCAAGGTTCGCAAAGCCACACGAAAAGTGGCCCGTAAGCGTCGCAAAGTCACTCGCCGTAAGAAAGCCGCAGCAGCCTAAGCGCAGCGGTTTTTTTACGCCTTTTAGCGAGTCGCATTTCCGCGGCTCGCTTTTTTTCTGGCCTTATACCGTTCGCACGAGCGGTTGCGTAAACCAAATCGCGAGGAACGTCGCGATGCAAATCGTGCCGGCGATTGCAAACATCTCATGCAGGCCGAGCACCGCGGCGATCAAGCCGTCGAGCAGCGATCCCGCGGGAACGAATCCGATCGCAATCATCGTGTAGACGGCCAGTGCGCGACCGCGCACCTCTTCTGGGGAGAGCGTCTGAATCAGCGTGTTGGTCGCTCCCAGCAGGGTCATCGTCCCGACCCCGATGAGAAAAAGCACCGGCAGCATTACGCCTAAGTTCGGAACCGCGGCGAGCGCGACGATGCCGCACGACATCAACAGTCCGGCTTGCAGCCACAGTCGAGCGCGCCGCTCGCGTTGCGCGAAATACGCGGTGGCCAGCGCACCGCCGAAGCCGCCGAGACCGATCGCGGAAACCGCCCAGCCCAACCCGCGCGCACCGGCGTGCAGCACGTTTTCGGTAAAGGCCGGAATCAATTGGCTATAGGGGCGCGCGAGAACCGCAGTGACGAAGAACGCAAGTACGATCCAGCGCAAGATCGGATGACCCGTCAAAAAGACGACGCCTTGCCGCATCGCGTAGAGAATCGGTTCGCGCCTTCTCACCGACGGCGGCGACGGACGCATGAGCAGCACGGCGACGATAACGGCTAACGTCAGGACCGCGTTGACGTAAAACGAGCCCGCGATGCCGACCCACACGATCAGCACGCCGGCAAGCGCCGGTCCGATCACTGCAGGGAGATTGAACGCAACCGAGTTGAGACCGACGGCGTTGCCGACGTACTGCCGATCGACCAAAAGTGGCACCCAACTCTGTCGCGTCGGCGCATCGAACGCATTGGCAGCAGCGTTGAGCGCCGAGATGAGAACCAGACCGACCATCTCCAGACGATTAACGCTGGCAAGAATCGCCAGCAACAATGCGGCGACGACCATCGTCGTATTGGTAACGATCAGCACGCGACGGCGCGGAAGTTCGTCGGCAACGACGCCGGCAAGCGGTGAGAGCAGCAGTACCGGAATCGCGCGCGATGCACCCAGGATGCCGAGATCGAGCGCGGCGACGTGTGGCGAGCCAGCAATGCGCGCGACGAAGTAACCCATCGCCGTAAACTGCATCCACGTGCCGACATTGGAGACCATCAAACCCATCCACAATAACCGGAAATCGCGAAACCGCAGAGCCGTCAGGATCGAAACCGATCGTTTGGGAGCAGCCTCTTCGATCATCGTGGTGTGCGAAGCCGAACTGCGTTTGCTATCAACGCTGCGGCCTGCATTTCGTCAAAGCGCGACGAGTCGACGCAGAGGTCGTAGTTTGCGTGATCGCCGAAACGCGCACCGTACCAGTCGTTCAAATATGCGGCGCGCATACGGTCGATGCGATCCACCTCGGTTTCGGCAGCTTTGCGATCGATGGAAAATGCGGAAACAACGTGCTCGATGCGCCAGGCGCGTGGCGCGTGGATGAAGACCCGCAGCACTCCGGGAGACGGACCGAGAATAACGGCCGCACCGCGCCCGACGATGACGACGTTGCCGCGCGCAGCGTATTCGCGGACGGCATCCTGCACTGCTTTGAACAGCGCTTCGTCGAACGGCGGGGTCGATGACGAAACCGCGAGTTCGGGCGTCGCGCGTTCCAGACCGGTGAGCCAGCGCTCGCCCAGGCTGCGCGCCGTATCTTCATTCGCGTCGACTTCTTCGGGAGAAATATGCAATCGTTTGGCGACGACCACAGGTAGTTGACGGTCGACGCATTCGTACCCGAGTTCGTCGGCGACGCGACGCGCGACCGCGATCGCACCCGCTCCGTATTCGTTCGAGATCGTTACGACCACGGAAGGGGTGTACGCAGCGCTGCCGGATAGCACCTAGGTGCCGATTATCGAGACACACGACCTGCGCAAGGTCTTTCGCTCCGTCAAGCGCGTGCCCGGTCCGTTGGGGGCGCTGCGCACGCTGTTCTCGCGCGCGTTCGAGGACCGGGTCGCGGTCGCGGGCGTGACGATGTCGCTCGAGCCGGGTGAGCTCGTCGGGTACATCGGTCCCAACGGCGCGGGTAAATCGACGACCATCAAAATGCTCACCGGCATCTTGGTGCCAACGTCGGGCAGCGTGCGTGTCGCCGGATTGATTCCCTCGGAACGGCGTCAAGAGAACGCGCGCAACATCGGCGTCGTGTTCGGACAGCGCAGTCAACTCTACTGGGATCTGCCGCTGATCGAGTCCTTCGAGCTCCTGCGCGCGATTTACGGCATTCCGCACGCCAAATATCGCCGCAATCTGGACGAGTTCGTGTCGCTGCTAGAGATGAACGATTTTCTGCGGACGCCGGTGCGGCAGCTCTCCCTCGGGCAACGCATGCGTGGGGATTTTGCAGCAGCGCTGCTGCACGATCCCGCGATCGTCTACCTCGACGAACCGACGATTGGGTTGGACGTCGTCGCCAAGGATGCTATCACCGCGTTCATCGCCCGCATCAACGCGCAGCGGCAGACCACGATCATTCTGACCACGCACGATCTAGCGGAGGTCGAACGGCCTTGCCTCCGGATCGTCCTCATCGATCGTGGCACCCTCATTTACGACGGCGGCATCGAGCGCATCAAAAGCGAGTACGGGCGCTTTCGGACGCTGGTCGTGCACTTCTGCGAACCGGTGGTCGGGCCGCAACTCGACGGCGCCGAACGAACGGGCGTCGATGGAAGCCGCGCGTGGTTTCGGTTCGACCGCAACCTTCAGCGCGTGGATGCGCTCGTACGTCAAGCCAGCGAACGCTATCGCGTCGAGGACGTGAGCATCGAGGAGCCGGACCTCGAGTCGATCATCCGGCGCATCTACGTCGAGGGCTACGAGGAGGCAGCGCTGTGATCGTCTCGAGTAATGCCAAGAAGCCGAAGATTCACTCTAGCGCGTACGTTGCGCCGAGCGCCACCATCGGCGGCGACGTCACGATCGGCTCGGGTTGCGCGGTGCTCCACGGTGCGGTCGTGGTTTCCGAGGGAGCTCCGGTGACCATCGGTTCGGACAGCGTCATCATGGAGAACGCCGTGCTCAAGGCGAGCGGCGGCAAGGCCACGCATTTTCCACTGGCGATCGGGGAGCGCTGCATCGTCGGGCCGCACGCGTACGTGGTAGGCGCGACCGTCGGCGAAGGCTGCTTTATCGCCGCAGGTAGTAAAATTTTCAACGGTGCGACGCTCGAAGACGGCAGCGGCGTCGCCCTCGGCGGCATCGTTCACGTCAACGCGCGGTTAACCAAAGGCGCGAGCGTTCCAATGCAGCACATTGCGGTTGGCGACCCCGCCTCCGTCTATCCTCCACAGCGCGCACCCGAAGTTCATCAGCAGATATCGTTTTACGAAACCGTCTTCAATCTCGAACCAGGCGACGACGTGCGCGCCCGCGCCGCCGAAACCTACGCGAAGTTCTTACGTAAGACGCACGCCCAAGACGCGACCCTGAACGATCACAAGGGAGCGCGGCCGGCACCGCGGCGATCGGGCGAGGAGCCGCCCCCGACGCAAGCGACCGAGGTGGATAGGGTCGTTGACGTGATGATGCTCGAGTTGGAAGAGATGGAGCATCGCCGTCAGGAGGCGATCAAGCGGCAAAAAGGGCTCTAGCCCGTGGCGATTGCGCCGTATGTCGAGTTCGCGAAGAAAGCCTTCTCACGTGAAGCCACCTATCGGATGGAGGTTCTCACCGAGATCGGGTCGCTGGTGCTGCGCGTGTACATCCTGCGCTCGTTATGGACGGCACTCTACGCTCAGAACGCCGCACCGCTCAACTTGCCACTACACTCGATGATCACGTACGCGACCGTCGCAATGCTGATGTCGCTGGTGCTCGAGGTGGACGGGACGCGGATGATTCGCGAGAAGGTTCGTGAGGGCACCATCGCGACCGACTTGATGAAGCCGATCAGTCTCCCGCTCTATTTCTTCAGCGACGGCGTCGGCCAAACGCTGCTGCATGCCGTGTTGGTCATCCCGTCGCTGCTCTGCTCGCTGCTGCTGGTACGCATCGACGTTCCAAAGCCCAGCGTGTTTGCGGCGTTTCTGTTTGCGTTTTTGCTCGGGTACTGCGTCAACTTTTTTCTCAACTTCTTGATGAACTCGATCGCCTTTTGGACGTTGGAGACGTTCGCCGTACAGCTCATCGTCCGCTGGGCATCCGACTTGCTCTCGGGTCAGATCATTCCGCTAACGTTTTTTCCGGGCATCTTCGGCCGCATCATCTTCTCGTTGCCATTTGCCGCCATCTACTCGACGCCGCTACTCATCTACGTCGGCATCATTCCTCCGAGCGAGTGGCTCACGAGTTTTGCCATTCAAGCGATGTGGCTCGTGCTCTTCGCTGGTCTTTCGGCGGTGGTGTGGAACGCCGCCGCGCGTAAGGTCGTCATCCAAGGCGGATAAACGGCCCGCGGCACCGACGGCAGCCGCAATCATGCCCGACGTTACACGCGTCGCGATTTTGAACAATTATCAAAAATTGTGCCGGCACCGTAGGGTGTTAGCAACGTGCCGCTGGTTTGATATTCGTTTACACGCCAAAAACCACATCGGGATATAGTAAGCGCACGAGCGATGACGCGTAAACGCGCACGTCGCTCGAAACGTCAAACTTGGAGGAACCATACGCATGAACCAACAGTTCAAGCGTGCACTGGTTGCTTCCGCGACGCTGCTTGCGTTCATCACCTGCCAGGAAACATGGGCACTGGCAGGGACAACTGGTGGAATAGCAGGCTCCGTTAAAGACAGCAGCGGTGCACCGATCGCCGGCGCGCGCATTCAAGTTATTTCGCCGTCGCAAACGGCGACCACGGCAACCGACGCGGGAGGGCATTTTGCGCTCCTCTCGCTCGCGCCAGACACCTATACGCTCAACGTTTCGAAAACAGGCTATCAGCAAGCCACGACGGCCGGCGAAGTCGTCTTCGCCGACCAAACGCAACAAGTAGCCATCACGATGGTGAAGCAACTCGCCACGATCGCCCACGTGACGGCGACAACCGCCGGTAGTCTCGTGAAGTCCGGGGTCGGCGGCGATCTCTATAGCGTCAACTCCGCGCAAGCCCACGCAGCGTCGCCGCTCGGCGGCGGCGGCGACCTCAACAGCGCCTACTCGGCAATGTCGTCGGTGCCGGGCATTCAAGTGAACGTCGGCGGTCAAGGCTGGACGTTCAACGCGGCATACGTCCGGGGTCAAAACTACTACTATACGGGCTACGAATACGACGGCATCCCGATTAACCGCGCGTTCGACAACTACAACGCGTCAACCGAATCGAGCCTCGGCTTACAAGAGCTGCAGGTCTACACCGGCGGCGGACCATCGTCGGTTGCAACGGCCGGTACCGCCGGATTCATCAATCAAGTCATCAAGTCGGGTACGTTCCCCGGCTTCGCCCAGGGGAGCTTGGGCGTCGGCACGCCCGCTTTCTATCACTACGGTCAAGTCGAAGTCGGCGGCTCGACGCCGGACCGCAACTTCAGTTACTATGCCGCCTTCAACGGCACCAATCAGGCGTTTCGCCTGATCGACGCCGACAACGGCGCGACCTTCATGGAGCCGGGCGGCATCTACTCGGGAGCGGCGACCATCGGCCTGTCCCCCGGCTACACCGGCTGCACGGGTCTCACCGGCCCAACCTGCCAGGGCGTGAAGCCGAGCTGCGCGCCCGGCGTGACGCCGGGAAGCTTCATTCAATCAAACGGCATTGCACAAGGTTGCTGGGGCTATTATAGCGGCCTCGGCGGAACCTCCAATTTCGTGACCGATCGCGAGAACGTCGTGAATTTCCACTTGGGCATCCCTCGGCACAGTGGACTGCGCGACGACGTGCAGTTGCTCTGGAGCGGTTCGCACCTCAACAACGGCAGTTACGGCTCGATCAACGACCTCGGACCGGGTTACGAGCAGTTCTACTTGAACAACTATGGCGCACCATATGCCGCACCGATATGCAATCAGTCGATTACGTTGCCTGTCGGCCTGACGGTGAACGGCTGCGTGCCGAGCTCGAAGGGTGCGTACACGCCGTACGCAGACCAGATCGCCTATAACGTGCCGTTTGGCACGCCGATCGCGACTCCGTCGCACACCAGCCTGCCCTCGATCTACTTCGCTCCGGGAACTCCGGAGCATCAATTCGATGCGCCGATTCCGCTCTTCGACGAAGGGCTTAACTCCTATCAGAACGACACGGGCATCGTGAAGCTGCAGTACACGCACGCGCTGAGTCAAGCCGCGTACGTGCGCGCCTACGGCTACACGTTCTACTCCGACTGGCTCCAAACCGGACCGCTCGCGGGCGCAACCGCTCAGGCGCAACCTACACTGCCAGCGCCGCAGTACGAACTCATCACGCACACGATAGGTGGTGCACTCGAATTCAACGACCAAGTCAACGACCAGAACTTGCTGGGCGCCGACCTCAACTACACACAAGCCAACGTCACGCGTTTCAACAACAGCTCGGCGATCGCCGGCGCGGGGACGTCGCCGATCGGTTACATGAGCGGAGGCGGCAACAACTTCACCTGTTACGACGCGCACAACGGCCACCCGCAACCCTGTTTGGCTAGCTCCTACTACGATGTCGGCACCGGCTTGTTCGTAAATCCGAATGCGATTTACACACCCGGCTCGTCCGGCAGCTGCGATACCGCCAGCAATCCCGCGCCGTGCGGCTGGCGCAGCAACGCCATTGTGGGACCGACCGGATTCTCTGGCCCGGCCGGCGCTTCGTGGGATTCGTTGTGGACGGGCAACGCCGCAGGCTCGTTCAATACGGTGCAACCGCGTTTCGCTAATGCGGCGATCAGCGACCAATGGCGACCTAACGATCGGGTCCTACTGAACGCCTCGGTTCGTTACGACAACTTCACGTACAACCTGCCCAATTCGGCCACGGCAGCGACGCAATTCTACGCCAACATGACGGCCAACTACACCTGCGTTCAGGCCGCTACGAATCAGGTCTTCGTCACTCCGCTAGCCCCCGGTCAACCGCCGCCCGCGTCGGCCCAATACATCAATGGCGACTGTAATCAAGGCGTGAGCGCTCTGACGCACACGACCCAAACCGGCTGGGTGCATCCTAACGGGAAGGTACAAGACGGCATTGCCGCCCCGAACTTTACGGCGGCTTCGCCTTCGTCGTACGCTCTGAACTACTGGGAGCCGCGTTTCTCGGCTACCTACACGATCAATCCGGAAACTGTCCTGCGAGCCTCGGCCGGCCGCTACGTGGCGCCGCCGATCTCCGCATCGGTGCAGTATCTCGCCCTCACCGGCGACAACCGCTCGGTGTGGAACAACACGATAAACCTTGGAATATACTCGCCGTTCCATCCGATTCCGGGCGTTTCGTCGGCACAATACGACTTCTCGCTCGAGAAGCATCTCCACGGGACCGACATGAGCTTCAAGGTGACGCCGTACTACACGTGGGTGAACGACTGGCAGCAGCAAACCTTCATCGGATCCAACTTCGTGACACAAGTCCCGGTCGGAGTCAACCGAGATTACGGCGTGGAGTTCCAGTTCAACAAAGGGGACTTCACTCGTGATGGTTTTTCGGGACAGTTCTCGTTCACGTACACTAACTCGAAAGTGCAGTTCCAGAACGTCGGTATCGCAGGGGGCATCGTCCCCAACCAGACTTCCGCCATCAACACGGTCATCGCGCAATATAACGCGCTTACCAAGTCCGGCGGCGGTTCGCCGTGTTACCTGACCGGCCTGACGACGGGTCTTCCATATAAGGGCGTCTCGTGCTCGTATTCGGGATCGGCGCCTGCGAATCTGATCCGGAACCCGTACTACAACATGCCCGCCCAAGGCGAACTCGATCCGAACGGCTGGTACAATCCCTACGTCACCGCAAATGCACCGAACCTGAACGCCGGCGTAAACTCGTACATCTCGCCGCTCACGTCGTCGCTGCTTCTGAACTACCGTCACCGCAAGCTGGCTATTACGCCGTCAATCCAGTTCCAGTCCGGCGGCTACTACGGCAGTCCGCTCGACGTCAACGGGTACGATCCGCGTACGTGCGGACAGAACTCTCTGGCCGGGGGTATCACGAAGCTCTCGCCCAAGACCAATCCGCTACAGTGCAACGTGCTCTCGTTGAATCCCGGAGTAGGCAGCTACGGTCCAGTCGGATATCTCTACATCCCCAACCCGCAGACCGGCGTCTTCTCGGGGCTCGGTTCGTACCAGCAACCATCGCTGATGACCGGAAACCTGATGGTTACGTACGAGGCAACTCCCCGCATGACGGTCACGTTGACGGGAACGAACCTCTTCCACAGCTGCTTCGGCGGATCGTCGGAGCCGTGGACGCAGGCCTTTGGACCGTCGCCAAACGTGTGTGGCTACTCAGCGGCCGGTGGCGCCTTCAACAGTTCGATCTATCCGTCGAACTTCTACAATGGCACCGGTATCAACGACAAAGCCGCCAACAAGTTCACGACACCGTTCACGCAGAGCTACTTCCCGACGCTCGGCAATAACGGCGGCATCGGCTCGGCCCTGCCACCGTTCAATATCTACCTCACCGCCCAGATAAAACTCTAGCGGTCCCCGGCTTCGCCGGCATGAGAGCAAGAAGGTGGGGCCTAAGGGCCCCACCTTCGCATTTCCAGGACGGCGGGCGCAAGGCGCCGTTGCGGCACGACCTACGCCGCTTTTGGGCGTTATATACTGCTCCGTCCGGATTGGCCTTGAAGCGATACAGAACCTTATAGCTGGGGGTTGGTCCGATCGTCGCCTGGCTACACTCAGTCAATGTCGAATACGAGAATGGAGCGGCACGGATAAGTGTGCGGACTCCGGAAGGTCCCAAAGCTGACGTCCCGGCGCAGCCAGCGAACATAGCAGAAATAACACACAACGCAACCGATCGCTTCAATTGTGTCCGCATTTTCGTAACCCCATCGGCGTGCGACTGTCCATTCTTGCGCGAAAAGTAAACAGCGTCGCTTCGGTTAAGCCCTAGCGCTTAAGCCGGGGCTGGAGGCCCGTTCGGGCCGTTCCTCCACACCCCGCAGCACGGTCGCGTTAAATACGCCAACCGCCGGGAAGCGGTCGCGGCGCTCGCACCAGGCGCGGGGATACTGAGTTTTCAAGGTTCTCTTGAATGCTTCGAGATCGTCGGGTTCTGCAGTTCGGTGAATCATCCGATGGCAACTCGAACAGAGCACCGCAAAATCTTTAACGGGGATTACAGCGCACCTTTTGCCCGTTTAGTTGGGAAATGGGGCAAGATGATGCGCCCTCAATGAATTCGGTTTGAGCCACTCCTGGGTAGGCGATCCGGAAGTCGAATCCGCAGGCGCAGACGAAACCTTGGCGGCCTTTACACGCTTGCACACCGTGCGATTACGCTCAACACGCAGTGGGCTTTGAAGCGTGTGTGATCCTCGTCGAATCCGTCGCCGGTGGGGTTCGTCGCCATCAACCGCGGCTGAACTAAGATCTGGATCGGCATCCACGCTGAGCGCTGTCAGTTATCGGGGGATCGAAAATAGCCACCCACGGGCTGCGAGCCCATTGTCCGATGCCAGCACTGCCTTCGACATTTTGCTGAAGCAATGGGTTCGGGCGGTTCCACGGATCGAAGGTCCGCAACGCAATACTCATACCGCATCGACGGCATTGGAACGCGCTATTGCGATTGTAAGGACTCCGGAACCGCTTGGCGGAAACTTCGTTGGCCGTGAGCATCAGTGACGCGATACATTCTGTGCTGCAGAACTAGAAAGGTAGACCCGTTGCAGCTTACCGGCATTATGAATTCCCAGCGGCAGTGCGGGAGGTTATCGATTTGAAGATGAGCTAGCTGCCTGAATGCCCCGCCAGGTCACATCTCTGAGACATCCCAAATTTACTGACAACTGCGCATATGAAAGGAGCCGTTGGGTGAGAAAGGATGTTGCGCTACTCGTTTTTGCTTACTCGGTGTTTCTGTCGGCTTGTGCGGCCGGGAGCGTTTCCTCAATAGAAGTGAGGCCGCCAGAACATTTTGTCCGAACGGGCGACCGTTCAGTCGTCATCTTGCACGATTTTGGCGACGGTTACGACGGCATAGCTCCCGAGGGTGCCCTGATTGAGGACTCCTTCGGTAATCTTTACGGAACCACTAACGGGGGAGGCATCAACGGCGTCGGAACGATCTATGAAATCTCCGAATCCACCGGACAGGAAACGATATTGCATCAGTTTGCCGGTCCGGACGGCGCTGGCCCTCTTGCTGGGCCGATCCGCGACGCTGCGGGAAATCTCTACGGAACAACGGGTCTTGGCGGTGCAAGAGGTAGCCTCGGCGTCGTCTATAAGCTGGCGCCGAACGGCACCGAAACAGTCCTACACAAGTTTCATGGAGGATCCGATGGAGCGCATCCGATTGGCGCACTCGTCCGTGACTTGGCCGGCAATCTCTACGGAACTACTGAAGATGGCGGAAGTGGATCAATCGGAAGTGGGACGGTGTTCCAAGTGAAAGGATACAAGGAGACGGTACTGTACCGATTCTCGGGCGCTGACGGAAGTTCGCCTGATGGCGGTCTCGTTCGCGACGCATCCAACAACCTATATGGAACAACCTCCACCGGAGGCGCATATGGGTCCGGTGTCGTCTTTAAGCTGTCTCCCTCCGGCAACGAAACGGTGCTCTATTCTTTCAATGGTATTGATGGCCTAGGTCCAGACGAGGAAACGCTGGTTTTGGATTCATCAGGAAACCTCTACGGAACGACCAACGGCGGCGGCCCCGCGGACTGGGGCGTCGTGTTTAGCCTGAGTTCAGAGGGAAAGTATACGATTCTCCATGCGTTCGCCGCTAAATACGGTGGCTTGCTTCCGTGGACTGGCGTCGTTCGGGACACAAGGGGTAATCTTTATGGAACGACAGCCGAAGGAGGTGTCGCAAATCACGGAGCGCTCTTCAGAGTGTCGGCAAGCGGGGACGAAAAGGTCTTGATTCGTTTCAATGGCTCGGACGGATCGCTTCCTGAGGCGCCACCCCTGCTGAGCTCGGGCAATCAGTTATATGGGACGACGACGCAAGGCGGCGCCTATAACGGAGGCGTTCTTTACCACGTACTGCCGTAGCGAAGGCGTGACGTGGCGGTCCGTTTTTGTACCATCTTGAACGACGGTGCCACGCAGCCAAGTGCGCGGCTGGATACTGCGTTGGATTTACCGCGATCAACTAAATTGAGACGGAAGCCTGTCGAGTAACCGATCTAAACCGGCAGGGAAAATCAACGCTTCGGTAGCAAGCAGTCGAATCAGGAGATGCGTTCTGTTTCGCCTGATTTGTTCAGTTCTAATCCTTGCCATGGTTGGCTGTGCTCAACGTATAACGCCATTTGCGCCAACTGGCTCGCAATCGACGGTGCCGAACGCCTGAGCGATCACGGCAAGTCCAGCCGATAGCGTGACGGCCTACGTGAAAATAAAGAACTCGTCGCTTCGCTTTGCGAAATCTACTGTGTACTGGTCGTATGCCGCAAATCCCATTTGGCACGTTGAAGCGTCACGATGCCTTCGGTCCGGCGATGAGTGGGACACACAGGTCCTATATAACCATATCAAAGGAGGACCTCAAATACGGTTCGAGGCGGCCGTCGAAGTCGCCGATGCCAGAACGTGCTTCCTTCCCGCCGAAGTCAGAACCGTAACTTTCCGCGGAATGCTTTTCGAGCCCAACGCACACTTTCACGTACGCCTCAAACAGCATTTCACGCCTTCGTCCGATTATTTCACTCTGTGTGCGGCTGGAGGCGGAAACAAAGAAGAATGCAAATGACCTGCTGTAGGCCCGGCTAAATGCCGAGGCCCGCGCTGCACTGCTGATCTTGAGGGGTGGGCACCAAAGGGGGCGGAATCAGTAGCTGCCATGTGGGCAATAGGTACACAACCTCGTTGATCCAGGTAAGCCAGAACCGAGCGAGGGCAAATGCAACTGCGGATGGCGCGGGACGCCGACGCAGTTCGCTGAGCACATCTCAGGTGTCGCCAAAGAGTCTCGCGATCGCATAGTAGAGTTCGTGGACTTCGTGGACGAGGAAGTTGGGAGCGGCAACTGGCGAGACATAGACATGTTTGCGTTCGACCGCGACTTCCTGACGCCGGCCGGGTTTGTAACAGCAATGCACAACCTCGGCTTTAAAGCGTAGCGTTCGATGGCAAACCGATCGAAATCGTGTGCAACCTGCGGGTCCGAAAAGTAGGCAACGGCTTCGATCAGGGTGCCTGGAGCCTTCATGCCCCAGTCGTAGAACCCTAAAGTGCCACCTGTATGGCAATCGTTTTGTCAAATATATAACGCCCCCGGTTTTGGTGGTCGCCTCTACGGCAGCGGTGATCGATTCAATGAGCGTGTGAACGACTGGTATTTCCCGAACGACCCTCGGATTACGCGGAAAGCATTCTTTTCGATCTCGGATTCACGCCCGTCAGCGCACACCACGCCGATCGAAACGCGACAGTGAATTGAGCGAGGCCTCCGCGGGTGCGGAGGCCTCTTCATTTTCCGACCGATGGTTTCGATTTAGATTTTCACGTTGGCCGTGATGTAGAACTGGAACGGAGTTTTCGGCGAAACGTTTGTTGAGGTTCCTGAGTTTTGGTTGAATGTTCCTAAGAGCGGCGCGTACGGATATTTGTTAAACGGCTGAACGATGGAGCCGTTGAAGCCGGGCGGATTGAAAATGTTCCCGACCGGATTAACGAGGCCTTGAGCCACGACGTCGTAGCCGCAAACGTTTCCATTCGACGACGTCCACGGAGCCTTCGTTCCGCCCCAACACGTGTTGACGAGGTTCGCCAGCACGCCGGTCACCGATAGCCGCGGGCTGACGTCGTACGTCAACTGCATGTTCAGCCCGAAGAAATTCGGCTGCGTGAACGAGCCCAATGGATCGAAGACGCCGGTGTACGTGTTGGGAATTGCTCCGAGCGCTCCGCACCGCAGTGCGTCGTAGCGGCCGCCCCCATTGAACCCGGCAACGCCCGGCAGGACGGCGCCGCACGTCGCCGGGTCGATGCCCGGATTCGATTGGGGATAGCCGTACGTGGCGCCGCCCGCGAACGACATCGAGGGTGTGATCGCCCACTTGTCGTGCTTGTAGTTCAAGATCAACGATGCCGCGTACGGAACGCCGTAAGCGGCTCCCGAACTCCCAACGCCGCCCGGAAAGATGTCGTACGTCGGAAAGGCAGTTCCCGGGTCGATGAACGGCTGCGGGTTCTTCCAATATGGGTTGCCGACGTCAGCACCCGTGCAGGAGTAGACTGCGACGCCCGCGGTCGTATAACAGGGAGCGGCGGGCTGTCCGTTGCTCGTCGTACCGCAGAGGGGGAGCTGATTCGGACCGATCTTGCCGACATATGCGCCGCCCGGCGCGCACGCTTGCGTGTACGCGTTATACGCCGAGATCGCCTGATTTGTCCCAGCTATGACGGAACTACCGTATAGTCCGGACGGCAGCGAGCCGTAGTGGATATACGAGTTCGTGTACGCAAACGACAACTGCCCTGAGAACCCGTTGCGTGAGAAATCGCCCTTCTGGAATTGGAACTCGATGCCTTGGCTGCGCTGATCGCCGACGTTTAGGCCGGAAACGAAACTCGTCTTTTGGTCCAGGAAGAAGTTTTGGATCTGGTCCTGGGTCTGACGCAAGAACGGCGTCAGTTTAAAGGACATGTCCGTCCCCTTGAAATGGTGCTCCCACGAGATATCGTAGTTGATGGAAGTCGGGGGAACGATCGGGTAGCCGGGTGAGGTGCGGCCGAACGCATAGAAGTTCGCGGCATCGTAGTCCGCCAAGTCGTTCTGCAAGGTATTGTACTGCTCGAACGCCGAGTTCGGCGCCTGCGTGTAGCGCCCGTAGGAGAAACGGATCACGTTTCCGGGGTCGGCCGTGTACGTTCCGCTAATGCGCGGTTGGTAGATGTTGAACGTGGAATTGGCCGGCAAGTTCTGCCAATTCGCGGCGTGATAGCCCGATGGACAGGGCTGCGTCGGACTAATCGGCGTCGGGAAGCCGGACTTGGGCACGGGCACCCCGCTGATATTGTTCACGCAGTTGTCGAGATTGTAAGCCCGCGTGAAAAAATCGCGCGCGGCTCCGGTATCGGTGTTCGAACCTTGGAATGTGAAACTGTCTAAGCGAACCCCAAGGTTGAAGAGCCACCGGTCGGTCGGCCTGAACTCGTCGGTCAGCGATGCCGAGAAGAACTTCGGTATCACTTGGTTGTATGTCGCGTAGAGGCTGTTTTCCGCCAGCAAATAGGTGCACGTCGTCGAGGTAACGTGCGGATCGGGACAGTTGCCCGGCAAAGCCGGAGCGGTTCCGGCGTTCAGGTTTGCCCACGTCGCCCAGACGGCACCTTGGCCCTTGGCGCACGTCACCAACGTCCCGCTCGGGTCGTAACAATACCCGCTATACGGATCGGCGGCATTTACGGCCACGGCAGCAAAACTCCGCGCTCCACCGGTGTTAAACATCTGCGTGTTATTGTCGCGGATGCTGTTAGACGTGACGTACGATGCCTGCGCACTCAAGAGGTTCTGCGCGTTGAATTGATTTTGGTACGAAGCGCTAATCCCACGGGTATGCGAGCTCAACTCATAGTCGTAGGAACAGCAACTGATGTAGTTTGCGAAGGCCGAGTTTGGACCGTTTTGAAACCAGTTGCTATAGTACGTGTAGCCGTAAATGCGAAAGAACGCGGTCGAGCCAAAGTTCTTGGTGTACTGCAGCTTCACGATCTCCTGATTATTCAAGAGCGTATCGCTGGCCGTCGGTGGGATCGGCTGGAAGGGGCTCGTGCGGTTCGTGCTGTTCGGGAAGTAATACACCCCGACGGAACCAAGCGCATTGAGTTGGGCCTGCGAAAACGTGCGCCCAACTTGCGCTTGGTTATTCAGGAGGTAGCCGTCAAGGTATATCGGCTGGCCCAGCCCGATGCCACCGGCCGCGGGCGTGTTGGCCGCGCACTGTGTGGCAGTGAGATTGCTCGAGCAACTGGTCGACGCGATGTCGTTGGTGGTCGAGTAGAAGAGATTACGCAGCGACTCGCTGTCCCACAGCAACTGCACGTCGTCTTTGCCGGCGTCGAAGCGGTGCGGGATTCCCACGTGGAAGTTCACGACCGCGTCGCGCGCCGAGATGTTCGAGAGAAACGCATAGTTGAGCGGCCCCATGGCGTACTTCACGCCGCCGGCGTAACTGATGTCGCCGATCGCGACCAGCGGCGCACCGAGCCAGTTGTCGTAACTCGCGCCGTTTTGATTGTCGACGTAGTTGAAGGCTTGATTGTAACCGGCAATGCCGACGTAGTACGAGAACAAACGGTCGGGCGTTGCGCCCCCGGCTTCCACCATCGCACGATGGTAGTACGCCGGTGTGCCAATGCCCAGTTCGGCGGTGGCGTAACCGGGATACGTACCGGTCTTGATAACCTGGTTGATGTAACCCGAGAGGCCTTGGCCTTCGGAGTTCGCCGGGTTCGCACCGGTGTACACTTGAACTTCCGCATTGCCCAGCGACGACGCCGAACTCGACGGATAGTTGTCAAACGACCGGTTTACCGGAACGCCGTCAAATTCGTAGCCGACTTGGTCGTAGTCGCCGCCGCGAATCGATACGGTCTGAAAGTAACCCGCTTGGTTCGCCGGGACGTACGCACCCGGGACGCTCGCGACGGCCGAATAAGCCGAGTTCAGGCCGCCGCCGCCGCCGATCGCCGACGCGGCCTTTTGCGCCGCGGCATTGACCGAGTAGATGTCGGCAGTCGTGCCGGATTTCACCAGCGTGCCGGCTCCGGTTGCGGAGACGTGCGCGATGGTCTTCAGTGACTTCAGCATGCGTACAGTGAACGTCTGCACCGTGTCGGCGAAGACGACTTGACCGGGAATGCTGATCGATTGGTAGCCGCTCTTGGCAATCGTGACGGTATACGTGTCCGGCGGAAGCACCAGGAACGT
>Ga0102924_1000297_pt1 | contig 62527 bp, 53 predicted proteins | sample PaiPotPPM11metaG_FD_80116 | JGI IMG/M metagenome (GOLD analysis project Ga0102924, IMG submission 80116) | Iron sulfur acid spring bacterial and archeal communities from Banff, Canada, to study Microbial Dark Matter (Phase II) - Paint Pots PPM... ... | reverse complement strand
GCCTTCAGTGGACGCAAACCAAAGGCCCCGGGTTAAAACCCCGGTTGATTCGGGGCGAGTTACCGCGCGCTAAAGCGCGCTGCTAATCCGAGAAACGCGGAGTCGCGGGTATTTCAGCGGCCTTTGAAGCCCGCGGCTAATCCGAAAACGTTTAGCACCGTGACCAGCTACTTGTCTGCGAGGATTTCCATTTTCTCGATGCGGAGTTCGGCGGCGTTCGCGAACAAGTCGGCGGCATTGGCCATGAGCGCCTTGGCGATCTCGCCGCTGAGGTGCGCCTCGCGGCCGGACTCGTCGTCGAAGGTGTCGAAGACGCCGTACATTCCAGGAGCGATCTTTACGCCGTACCAGTTCACCGTTTTGGGCTCGGCTTTGCTCATCACTGCGCCCTGCTTCAGGAACGCCTCAACGTCCGCTTCCTTGCCCGGCTTCGCCTTCAACATCACCCAGATCGCCAGCTTTGCCATTCCGAGATTCCTCCTAGTCGGTAATAAACCACACTGCCATTACGATGCGGGAAAGCAATCGAATATTTCTATGGTCAGGACTGATTCCCCTTCCGAACCTTTCCCGCCAGAGCTAGACCAGGCTCCTGACCTCGTTCCGCAGGTGGACCAGGCGGTGGAGCAGTTCGGGCAGGAGCCCTATCGATGCTTCTGCGTTCTCTTCGGTAATGTAGTCCCATCCGGCACCCATGCCGAAGTAATTCTCGTAAGCCGCACCTACCAGCGCTACCTTACGTTCGTTATCTGGAATCGAGACTGCGTAGATCATCTGAACCTGATTGGTGTAGGTAAGGCTCACCTTCACGGGAGTTTCGTCCAGGGTACCCACGTACGTCATCCTGCCGCCGGGCATTTTTGCTTCTGTTGCGTTCAGCAAACCCTGTAGGAGCGGTTTCACCAGCTTCTTCAGCTGAGGTGCTTTCGCCGGATGCAGTCTCTTCACATCCGAGTTATTCACCAGCGGCACCGGTGCATCATCGCGCGGCACGAAGCCCAACCCAGCTCGCGTTTGCTGCATCATCGCAACCGATTGGGCGTCGTTGAGCATCGCGTGGGCCATCCGAATGCCCTGGTAACGAAGCCCGGCGGTGAATGGTCCCTGCAGCATTGCTTTCCGGTATTTGAGAAGAGCCGGATCGGAGTTCGGCAGTTGTCGAATCTCCTGCTGCGCAGCCGGCGTCGTCATAAGGGCGAGCGCAAAGAACCGGGCGCGTGCATCCAGCAATTCGTCCCGCTCGGCTGGTGAGCTGCTTTCGAGGTAGTCCAAGCAAGCGGTAGCGTGCGAGGACGGAATCCGACGCAGGAGAGGATAACCGGCATCGGCCTCCGCATGCATTCGGTCGCGGACCACGGAAAGGATGTGCTCCATTCCCGGCATCCTAGCACGACCTCATCCATGTTCTTTCCCGACCTCGATCGGTAATGGCACGTGCCGATGACCAGAATCCGCCGTTCAACTCCCCGCTATCTTTCGCCGGCACATGACTCCATTTCACCAACTCTGCTTAGTACTTCGCCATCTCCAGCATTGCGCGGTAGAGGTCTTCGGGCTGAGGGAGGATTGCATCTTCCAGCAGCGGCTGATAGGCGACGAAGGTGTCCATGGCGGCGACGCGGCGAACCGGTGCGTCGAGCGAGTCGAAGAGTTCTTCGCCGATGCGGGCGGCGATCTCCGCGCCGTAGCCCCAGCTGAGCATGTCCTCGTGCGCGACGATGACTTTGCTGGTTTTGCGGACGGATTCGGCGATGGTGTCCCAGTCGTAGGGGGCGAGCGAGCGCAGGTCGATCAGTTCCACATCCACGCCGGTTTCGCGATGCAGCTTTTCCGCCGCCTGCAAACCGCGCGGGACGAGCGCGCCGTAGGTGATCAGCGTCAGGTCTTTGCCGGCGCGGACGATTTTCGCTTTGCCGAATGGAATCGAGTACTCCGGGCCGGGGTAGGCGCCGCGGCCAAAGGTCTCGCGGTAGAGGCGCTTGTGTTCGAGGAAGAGCACGGGGTCGTCGCAGCGGATCGCCGTGCGCAGCAGGCCCAGCGCGTCGAGCGCGTTCGATGGCATCACAACGCGCACTCCGGGAGTGTGGGTGAAGATGCTCTCGCCGGACTGTGAATGATAGATGGAGCCGCCGGTGAGATAGCCGCCGATGGGGACGCGGATCACGACGGGGCACGCCCATTGTCCGTGCGAGCGCCAGCGCACCAGCGACAGCTCATTGCGCATCTGGTGCACCGCCGGCCAGATGTAGTCGAAGAACTGAATCTCGACCACCGGCTTCATGCCGCGCACCGCCATGCCGATGGCGCGGCCCACGATATTTGCTTCGGCGAGGGGCGAGTTGAAGCAGCGGGCTGATCCGAATTCCGTTTGCAGGCCGGCGGTCAGCTTGAAGACACCACCCTTGCCTTTGATCTTGCCAGCGCGCAGCGCTTCGTCGCGCGTGGCGTCGGCGACGTCCTCGCCGAAGACGACGACGCGGGGATCGCGGCGCATCTCGTCCTTGAGGCAGAGGTTGATCAATTCCGCCATGGTGCGTTCGCTGGTGTCTGCGGTGGCTTCGGGTTGGGTGTCGAAACGCGCGTCGGTCGGCGGCAGATCTTCCGAGTATTGATGCAGCAGAATCGCCTTGCGAGTGGGGCTCGGCAGGACGGCCTGCATTGCCCGGTCCGCGGCGCGCTGGACTTCGTCGTCCACCTTGCGCTCCAGGCGGGTGATGCCCTCCGCGTCCAGAATGCCTTCGCGCAGCAGCCACATCTGCATCTTGGCGATGGGGTCGCGCGCGTTCTCGGCCTGCACTTCTTCCTCGCTGCGGTATTGGCGTTCGTCGTCGCTGAGCGAGTGCGAGTAGGGTCGTACAACGTGCCCGTGAACCAGCGCCGGCCCATGTCCCGCGCGCGCGTAGGCGACTGCCTTGGTCATCGCGGCGTAGCAGGCGAGCGGGTCTGTGCCATCGATCTCGGCGAAGTGGAAGTTGGGGAAGTTGGCGACCAGCTTGGAGATGTTTCCTCCCGGCGTGTTGACCTCGACCGGGGTGGAGATGGCGTACTCGTTGTCCTCGACGACATACACGACCGGCAGCTTGCCGTTGCTGGCCGTGTTGAGCGACTCCCAGAACTCGCCCTGGCTGGTTGAGCCTTCGCCGATCGAGACGTAGACGACTTCGTCGCCGTGGAACTGGACATCTTTGTAGTCGCGATAGTCGCCCCATCCGCCCTGGGGCTTCGGCCCGGCCGCGTCGGGATGCCGCGAGAAGTAGCGGCCGGCCTCAGCGCAGCCCACCGCGTGCAGGCATTGCGTGGCGGTTGCCGAACTGGGGGTGACAATGTGCAGCTTCCGGCTCGACCAGTGGGACGGCATCTGCCGTCCGCCGCTCGCGGGATCGTCCGCGGCGCCCACGGCCTGCAGCAACTGCTCCTCCACGGTGTTGCCCAGGGTGAGGCAGATTGCGCGGTCGCGGTAGTAGGGGAAGAACCAGTCATAGCCGGGCCGCAGCGCCATTCCGGCGGCGACCAAAAGAGCTTCGTGTCCGGCGCAGGAGATCTGGAAGAAGATTTTCTGCTGCCGTTTGAGCACGATCTCGCGGTCGTCGGTGCGCCGCGAGAGATACATCAATCGGTAGAACTCGACCAGTTGCTCGCGCGTCATCGCGGTTGTGCTCGCGACCTCCCCGCTCACGGTTGGCTTCCGTACCTCAACTCCCGATCCATTGCGACGCGCCATTCATCCCTCGCGGCAACATTCCTGCTGCCGTCAAGATTCTACCGCCAATGCGCTGTGTATTGAGTGTGCAGGGTCACAAACCATCGATTCGCCGGGCCGGCATTGCGGCGGCGGCGACCCGGTCCAGGCTGACCCGGTCGCGCAGTTCTTCCGGGGCCAGAACATCGGCACGTGCGCCATATCCAAGTGCGACAAATTGTGCCTGGTCCAGGCTCTCGAACTCGACGTCCACGATGGTCCAGTCACTGGGAAGACTGCCCGCGTGCGGGACCTTCGCGGCCGGCGAGAATTTGCACCAGCCGCGCAAAGACTTCGTCGCCTCCGGAGCCAGAGCAAGCGTTGCGTTGCAGCGCTTCCACTGCTTGTCGAATTCCGTGGTGGACGACTTCCAGTACGCGGCGAGATTGAAGTTTGCCGGCCGCTTAAAGGGCATGGCGAGCGCGACCGCCTTGGCCATGCGCGAGATGCGGTAGCTGCGCATGCCGGCCGGCGCGCGCGCGACCAGATACCACACCGTTTGCTTGCAGACGACGCCGAAGGGATCGACGGTGCGGGGCGCGGTTTCGCCGTCCGCGCGGGTGTAGAGGAAGCTTAGCTTCACGTCGCGTGCGATGGCGTCCTGCACTACCGGCAGCATCGAGATGTCTTCTGACGATGGGCGCCATCCGGTGGGATCGATGTGCAGCCGCGCACGCATGGATGCCGCCTGGTCGCGCATCGTGCCGGGCAGCGCCGCCATCAGCTTGCCGAAGGCCCGCTCTGCCGCGGCGGCGAGGCGTGGGTCGCCCAGGGCGCTGGGCTGTGCCATGAGCAGCGCGCGTAGCTCTGCCTCGTCGAGGCCCGGGACCTTGGTGCGCCAACCCTTGGTGAGTTCCCAGCCGCCCTGGGCTCCGCGCAAGGCGAGGACAGGCACACCGGCCTCGCTGAGCGCCTCCATATCGCGATGGGCGGTGCGCTCGGAGATTTCGAGACGCTCCGCCAGTTCGCGGCTGGAGAGACGGCCGTGAGCCTGCAGCAGCATCAGCGCGGAGAGGAGTCGGGTCGACTTCATTTTCGGCGGTCCCTCAGTTCTGTTTGCAGTTTATTTTTCAATTATGACACTCTATGTCATATATGAATTTATAGAGTTGTTTTTGTGAGACCCGAGGTCTCCCCTGACGAGGTGGCGAATGTTGCTGAAGAGATTCTTCCTGGAGCAGTTGGAACGTGAGGCTACCGCAGCGCGCAAGGTTGTGGAGCGCGTCCCCGAAGGACAAAACGGCTGGAAACCGCATGAGCGGTCGATGGAACTGGGCTACCTGAGTGCGCTGGTGGCGACGATGCCGGGCTGGCCGGCGATGATGATTGACCGCGACGAACTCGACCTGAACGATTCCACGGGGGCGACGTTCCGTACCAAGACGGTGGAGTCGCGCGACGAGCTACTGCGGCTGCTGGATGAAGGGCTGGAGAAGTCGCGCAAGGCGTTGGAGGACACGACCGAGGCTCACCTGATGAGTTGCTGGCGGCTGAAGATGGATGACCAGGTCCTGACCGAAGGGCCGCGCTACGTGATGATCGCGGACGGCGCGCTGGGACATCTCGCGCATCATCGTGGACAGTTGACCGTGTACCTGCGGCTCAACGAGGCGAAGGTGCCGGCGATTTATGGGCCGAGTGCGGATGAGTGGCACTAGGTATTTTGGGGGGGAAGCCGCGGTATTCCCATGGTCGAGGCGGAGAGCGCGTCGACCATGGGGTACGCGTCGTTGCTGGTTAGTGCTTGACGACCTTGACGACGAGGTAGGTGATCTGGGTTCCCGGCGCGAGGAAGAATTGGTGTGGGATGCCCGGCGGAATCTCGATGATGTCGCCTGGCCCGACTTCGTGCTTGACGCCGCCTTTGATGCCTGAGCCCTGAATCTCATTCGGGCCGGTATCCTTCGGGTCGAGGACCTCGCCGCCTGTGACCAGCGTCGCTTTGCCGGACTGAATCACCATGACGTCGGCCTTTACCTTGTGCAGTTCGGCCTTGCCGTCCGCGTCGCGGTGCGAGATTTCGAGCAGGTGATCACCGAAGTCCTTCTTTTCGGTGATGCCGCCCGGAGGCACCCCGTTCTTCCACACCGTGATGCCACCGTCCTGCGCCAGCGCCGCAGAACATCCAAAGACCACCGCCAGAACTACTCCGCAAACCCTCATCCTGTTTCTCCTCGTCTCGCAGACACCCAGCCACCATAAGCTTCGGCGGTTGCCGGCGGCAAGCACTCCCCGAGCAGCAAGGGAATGGGACGTTCCCGATTCCGCCAGGGCCGATGCGGCAACAGAGCGCGCCGGCACTGGCGGACTGGACGGATGAGGACTCCGCGGCGTTGCTGCTTAGCTGCCCTTCATTTTTTCTTTTACGGTGTGCGCTAGCTTCTCGATTTCGTCGGCCTTTTTGATGACGTCGAGCGACAGCGTATCTTTGTTCGACTTGTCGACGTCTGCCTTGAGTTCATTCGCGAGGTTCAGCAGGCGCTCGGTGTCGGCTACCAGCTGCTTTTGACGATCCAGGTTACGCATCTTGGCCTGGTCGCGTTCCAACTGCGTGCCCAGCGGACCATCCGGCTCGCTAATGCCAGGGGAAAGGGGCGGCTGCTGCTGTTGCTGTGCGGACGGAGACGTTCCGCTTCGGCCGCTGCTGCCGCTCTGGCCAGTCTGCGCCGACGCCCCACAGGGTGGCATGCCGCAGGTCGGCATCTGGCCCCGTGCCGGGTTTCCCTGAATTGCGATCAAGCTGCCGGCACAGAATGCAATGGTTAGGAAAATTCTCATTTTGAACCTCCCGCGAAGTCTTCGGCTGTATCCCCCAAGCCCAACTCTCTGCATCCAATCAGCGAGACCGCGAGATACTTGTTTCGAACGCCAAACTAAGAGCTGAACCGATAATTGGAGACGTATCCCATCATGTTCCTTTTCCTCCTCGCTATGCAAGACAACCTGCTGGAGCCGGACAAGACTTTCGCCGACGTCGTGCAGCATTGGCACCGCGATGGGCTGGCCTTTGTCCACAAAGACCTGCCGGAGTTGGTGCTGATTCTGATCGAAGCATTCATCCTGACGCAGGTCGTCACCTTTCTGGTCAGGCGAATGGAGCGGTTTGCGGACCGCCGGAGCGGCGAGATTTCCCGCGGCGCGGAGATCCGAACTCTCGCGTCGATCCTGCGCGCCACCGGGTTCGGCATTATCGCCTTTATCGTGCTGGTCCACGTTCTCGGCATTTTCGGCATACCGACGACTTCCCTGCTCGCCTCGGCGGGGGTGGCGGGTGTGGGTATCGGCCTGGGCGCGCAGTCGCTGTTCAAGGACATGCTCAACGGCATCTTCATCCTGATTGAGAACCAATACAACGTTGGGGATACGGTGAAGCTGGCCTCGCTGACCGGGACGGTCGTGGACCTCTCGCTTCGCATCACCAAGCTGCGCGACGGGGACGGGACTCTTTACTTCATCCCCAACTCGCAGATTGCTACAGTGTCCAATCTTTCCCGCGACTTCGCTGTGGCCACGCTTTCGGTCACCGTGGATGCGATCGCCGATCCGGATGATGTTTTGCGCGTTCTTCGCGCCACCGCTCTCTCGGTCCGTAACGAAGCGGCTTTCAAAGATATCGCCCTCGCAGATCCAGATGTTCCGGGAGTCGAAGCGATCTCCGGGCGGGTGGTGACGTATCCAGTCAGCATCCGCGTTCACGTGAACCAGAAGGATGCGCTACTGCGCGAGCTGCGCCGGCGGATTTTGCAGGCCTTCGAAGAGAATGGCATCCCGCTGGGCACTGACCCGGCCAACATGCTCGTGATGAAGCGAGACCCGACTGCCCCGCCCGCGCAGCAACCGCTGACCAGCGCGTGAGAAAGCGAACCACAGAGTTCGCAGAGTAGAAGTGTGATCAGAGAGAGTTCTGGGGCGAGCCTATTTCCGCGGCCTTTACAGATTTCGCGCCAGAGCCGTCGTCAACTCGTCCGCCGTCTTGATGGGGGGCTGACACGTATGGCCGCTGCATACCACGGCGAAGCTGCCCTGGACCTTCGGCAGGCGCGGCAGAGTTTTCTCCAGCACCGGCGGCAGCGACCCAGCTGTGATCTGCGCGAGTCGCACCACGCTTTTATTCACCGCGTAGCGTCCGAGCGCGGCTGCTTCCAGTGCATTGGCGTTGGCGTCCTTGCCGACGACGTACACCTGTACCGGCTCGCGCACCAGCCGCTGCAGTGCCAGCGCGTAGGTGGCGGCGTAGAGGCCGAAATGTTCCACTACGCCGGCGAAGGTCTCCAGCGTTTCCTGCGCTTTCTCGGCGTAGTCCAGGCGGCCGTTCAGCTCGCTCACACGCATGAGCAGCGCCGCTGCCATGGGGTTGCCCGCCGGTGTCGGCGAGTCCTGCAACGGCTTGCGGCGCGCCACCAGTGCGCCCAGCCTGTGCTCACCGGGCGCGGGCTTCTCAGTGTCGAAGAACGCGCCGCCCGCAGGATCGTAGAACCGCGCCAACGTGGCCTCGGTCAGTTCGGCAGCAGCTTCGTAGTAGCGCATCTCGCCGGTAGTTTCCCAGGCGTCGAGCGCAGCGTGAGCGAGGAACACGTAGTCGTCGAGCACTCCGGCTACGCGCTCCGCCGCTACTGCGGGCTCGCCATAGGCGACCACGTGCGCCAGGCCGACTCCGGGCTTCCAGGCCGAACCCAGCATGCGGTCCAGCGACTTCAGCGCAAATGCTTTCGCCTCCGGCAGGGCCAGCACACGTGCTGCCTGCAGGTACGCGGAGATGCACATTGCGTTCCAGGCAACATAGATGGTCTTGTCGACATAGGGCGTCGGCCGACGCAGCCGCGTTGCGTAGAGCTTGCGCTTCGCAACTTCAAGCAAGGCGCCGGCGTCTTCGGTGCTGACTCCGGCTTTGCGCGCGACCATATCCAGCGGGTGCTTTGCGTGGAGGACATTCTTGGCGACGTTGTGCTGCATGTCGCCGATCTCGCCGATGTCGTAGTACGCCGCGGCCACACAGAGTTCCTCGGGCGTGAGCACTTCGGTCGCTTCGTCCAGCGTCCAGGTAAAGTAATCGCCGTCATCGTCCAGCGAGAAGTCCGCGTCCTGCGATGCGTAGAACCCGCCCAGCGTGCGATCGCTGAGCCACTCATCCATCCAGCGCATGATGTCGCGTGCGACCCGCGCGAACTCCGGCTCGCCGAACGCCTGGCACGCATGAACGTAGTTCTTCAGCAGCTCGCTGTTGTCGTACGCCATCTTCTCGAAGTGGGGCACGATCCAGTATTCGTCGACAGAGTAGCGGTGGAAGCCGCCCGCAAGGTGGTCGTAGATACCCCCCTTCGCCATCTTGTACAGCGTCTGCACCGCTGCTTCCCTGGCTGCGGCCGGCACCGTCATGGTTCCCTGACTGCCGAGTTTCACCGTAGTCGTCGAAGGGCGCGAGGCTACGTCGATCAGCAGGTCCAGCGCGCTCGAGTGCGGGAACTTCGGCTGGCCACCGAATCCGCCGTGGCGCAGATCCGCGCTCTTCAACGCCGCAACGACCATTTTCTCCACCAGGTCCGGGCCCGGGTTTCCGGCGCGACCGGAGAGTGACTCGTTATGCTCAATCGCGTCCATCACGCTGCCGGCGGATTCGTCGACTTCCGCGCGGCGATTGAGAAACGCTTCGGCCATGGTGAGCAGCACGCGCTGAAAGCTGGGGCGGCCGTGGCGATCTTCCGGCGGAAAATATGTGCCGCCGAAGTAGGGTTTGCCTTCGGGAGTCAGGAAGGCCGTGAGAGGCCATCCACCCTGCCCGCTGATTGCGGAGATTGCAGACTGGTAGCGCGTATCCACATCGGGGCGCTCGTCGCGGTCGACCTTTACTGCGATGAAATTGTCGTTGATGATCTGCGCGATCGCCGGGTTCTCGTAGGATTCGCGGTCCATGACGTGGCACCAGTGGCACCACACCGCTCCAATGTCCAACAGGATCGGCTTGTCTTCTTTCGCGGCCCGATCGAATGCCGCCTGTCCCCACTCCATCCAGCCAACCGGCTGGTGGATTGCGGAACGCAGGTATGCCGAAGCGGCGTCCTTCAGCCCGTTTGTCCGACCCTGATCCATATCCTCCGCATTGTTCGTCTGCTCCACGTTTTCTATTGGACTACTTAACTCTTCCATGCGCTCCCCGGGGCCCGTGTTTCTACTGCTGGTGTCGACTAAATCCTGATGCTACTTTCACCTAGAGCAAATTCTAGTCTTCGGGGAGGCAGCGCCAATCCCACACAAGTTTGATGCTTCTCCCCCGTGGGTCACCTCAAGCGAACCACAATAGTGACGAGGGGGGAAGCCGAGGCCACACAAGAAAAAACAGGAGGCCAAATCGGGCGTGGGTTAAATCCCGCACGCCTTGCGACCTCCCGGTATCTCCCCGGTGGCTCGTCTTTTCTCTACTGTGCAGGAGGCGGACCACTCGAGATCGGCTTCGGGGGAGCGGGCGCAGTCGGCGCAGTCAATCCCGGAATCACCGGAGCGCTCGCGACGGTGCCGGTCGCGGCGTCGGTGAGGTTGATGCCGTACACGGTCAGCGTGCTCGAAGTAATCTGCCGGAGCGCGGCGCGATCCTTGGCATAGGCTGCTGTGGCGGAAATCAGTGTATTTTCCGCCGCCGCCATGTTTCGCTGCTGTTGCAAAACCAGCGCAGAGGTCGAGGCTCCCAGCCGGTACTTCTTCTGCTCCGCATCCAGCGACTGGGCCGCATACTCGCGGCCGGCCTGCGCTGCACTTACCTGTGCGCGATCGTTGGTGATTGCATACTGCGCGTTGATGACCTGGATCCGAATCTGCGTATAGAGCTGCTGCAGCCGCATCTGTGCCTGGCGATACTCCATCTGCGAACGCGCCTGATCGGCCTGCGCGACCCGGTTGCGTAGCGGGATGCTGATGTTCACACCCACCCCTTTGTCCGGAGCCGAGCTATTGAAGAAATGACCGATGGCGGTGCTATAGTCGATCGGCGGAAAGCTCCCCGGCGGGTAATTCTGACCGGTTGAGAAGTTCAGCGCATTGGGGTTCTGTGAGCCCGCCAACTGGCTGGAGCCATAAAACGCATACGCATCCACGACCGGCAACAGCCCGTTCTTTTCTGCCTTGATCGTGATCTCATTATTCTTCATGCTGAGCGAGGCCTGCTCGATCTGAGGATTGTTTACGTAGGCCTGCTGCACCAGGTCATTCTGCGACATGTCTTCTTCCGGCAAACGGTCCAGGCCGACGCGGTCCGTGGGAATCACCGGTGCATTGGTCAGCGCCGGGTCTTCCAGGTTCCGCGCGATGGCCTGCTTCATGATCAACTGCTGATACTCCAGGTTCGACTTCGAGGCCACCAGTGCCTGCTGGTCTGTCGCCACGGCTGCGTCGGAATTCACCACATCCAGCGGCGCCAGCGTGCCAATCTGCAGTTGTCTGCGATTGTCATTGGTCAGTTGCGTCGTCTGCGCCAGCGCGCGCTCCTTGGCCTGCTCATCTTCGTACGCGCTCACCAGCCCCCAGTAGATGTTCTCCACCTGGTTGACGGTGTAGAGCACCTGCTGCCGGAAAGCCGAGTCAGTAATTCTGCGATCATTTTTTGCTTGCACAATGAATCGCCCATTGATCCCCCAGCCAAATCCCTGTAACAAGTGCTGAGTCGCTGTGGCACGGAAGCTGGTGGTGATGTCCGGACTGTAATCCGTAAACGGATTGTTGGTTGTGACGCGCGAGTTGTTGAAGGTCACGCCGAGTTGCGTACCGGTCAGAAAACCCTGGTTGTAGCCGAAGTTGAACGTCCCCGTATCGTTGAACAGGACCGACTTACCACCTGAAAAGAGCAGATTCGATTGCTGCTGGTTCGCCGCTTCGTATTCCAGGGAAGCTGTCAGCGTAGGATCGAGGTTTTCGGGAGTCGGACCGCCACCGTTTGTGCTCAGGACCAGGCCGTTGGCGCCGGTGCCGCCGCCACCTGAGCCGCTCGAAGTGCCGCCGGGACCACCGCCGCCCGTCACCGTGGAGCCGGAACTCCCGAGTGTGCCGGTTACCAGGCCGGTAGAAACGCCGCGCAGCCCAAAGCCCGCCTTCGCCCGCAGGATGTCCGTGTCGGCAATGTCCAGGTTGATGCGTGCGATAGCGATGTCGAAGTTATTCTCCAGCGCCAGCAGCACCGCGTCCGATAGGCTCAGGTAGATCGTCCCGTCGCGCAGCAGCGAGTCGAGGCGCGGCGTGTTTCCCAGCCGGGGCGCAGCGAAATCGGTCGGGGCAAACGTCTTCAGCGGATTGGGCAACAGCGAATGTGGGTGGGTGTAGTCCTTGCCGGTATCGCGCAGATACAGGGGCTCAGTCAACTTCGGAGCCGGCACCTGCGGCAGATTACTCTGGTCCGCACCGGTGGGGGTTTGCGGAGTGGGCTGGGTCGCGCTTGTCTGCACCGGGGCTCCGGAGGGCGCAGCGCTGGCCTGGGCCAGCCCCGGTTGTGTGCTCCCACTGATCAAAAGCAGCACAATCGCCGCTGTAGCCTGCAAGTCCTTTAGTCTCACTTTGTTCCTCTCCAGCTCTTGTTCTTCCGGGAGTTCCGCCCGATGCACAGGGCTCCCATATCTTGTTCGATAAGTCCTTCGCAGTCCCCGCGCTGCGCGGAGCCGCACTACGATCCACTCGATGGTTTCATTAAGACGTCTTCCGGCTGTGGTGCGATTCTTAAACGCGGCAACGGAATCTGGGAAGCCTGCCTCGATCTCGGCGCACTCGCCGCCGCACACCTTGGTACGAAGCTGGAGGCAGCCTGGTTCCAGTTACCGGGACTCCAATCGCTGCTGCCGCTCTCCGAACGCTCAAGTATACCAATGAGGTACGGGCGGCCGACGAGCTGGCGAGGGTGAATCTGAAAGCCCACCTCGTGTTACCGTGCAAAGCACAGCATGACTCACTGGAAGCTCGTTCTTGCGTACGACGGCACGCCGTTCCATGGCTGGCAGATCCAGCCCGGGCTGTCTACTGTCCAGGGGCTGCTGTCAGACACGATCCACCGCATCGTGGGCGAGCGGGTACTGCCGCAGGGCTCGGGCCGGACGGATGCCGGAGTGCATGCGCTGGGGCAGGTTGCCTCCTTTGCGATCGAGGCGCCGATTCCTCCGGTCAATCTCCACCGCGCGATGAACCGCTGCCTGCCTCCGAGCGTGCGCGTGATGAGCGCCGAGGTGGTTTCGGCGGATTTCCATGCGCGCCACAGCGCCATCGGCAAGACCTACGAGTATCGGATCTTCCCGCTGCGCGCGGCGCCATCCGACGTGGGAACCGACGAGGATTCGGAGACGTTGGCGTCGAACATCTGCCCGCCGATGCTGGCTCCGTTCGTGTGGCCCTGTCCCTGGCCGCTCGATCTGGCGGCACTGAACCGGGCGGCAGGGTACGTTCTCGGCACCCACGACTTTACTTCGTTTGCGGCATCCGATCCTGACATGACCGCCCGTGAAACGGACGAAGCCCCGCGGACGCCCATTCGCACCATCCGCCACTCAGCCTGGCATGCCGCGGACGGCTTGCTGGTCTACCGGGTGACCGGTAGCGGATTCCTTCACCACATGGTGCGCAACCTGGTGGGAACGTTTGTTCAGGCCGGCGCGCATCGGCTCGACCCCGATTCCATTCCCGCCCTGCTGGCTGCTCGCAATCGCTCGGCAGCCGGTGCCACCGCCCCAGCCACTGGCCTCTTTTTGATCAACGTCAACTACCCAATGGACAGCATGCCGGGCGGTTCGCAATGAGCGCGTCTGCACAGCTTCGGATCGCACGCCTTGCCGCAACCCCCGCGGTGCATCGCGCTTTCCACTGGCTACACCTGCACCAGTTGCAAGTGCGCCGCTGGCAGCTGGAGATTCTCGGCATTCCCGCCCCGCCTTTCGGCGAAGGGGCGCGCGCGGCGTGGTTCCTCGACCGCTTTCGCCAGCTTGGACTCGCCAATCCGCACCTCGATTCGGCCGGCAATGCGGTCGCCGAACTTCCGGGCGCGACCATGCAGGCTTCCACGCCGGTCATTCTGATCTCCGCCCACCTCGACACGGTCTTTCCCGCGGGCACTGCCACCGATCCGGTCGAGCAAGACACACGCATCCTCGCGCCGGGCGCCTGCGACAACGCGGCGGGACTTTCCGGGCTGCTCGGCCTGGCCGCGGCGATGCGACACGCGGAGCTCATCCCGGCGGTGCCGATCCTGTTTGCCGCGAACGTCGGCGAGGAGGGCGAAGGCGACCTCCGCGGCATGCGTTATCTCTTCCAGGGCGGCGCGTACGCTTCGCGCATCGCTGCTGCGATGGCGCTCGAAGGCGGAGGCACTTCCGCGGCCGTCACCCGCGCGCTTGCCAGCCGGCGCTTCCGCGTCACGGTCACTGGACCGGGCGGCCACTCGTGGACCGACGCAGGCGCCGTCAACCCCATCCTGCTGCTGGCCCGCGCGCTGCTCGCGCTCGAATCCCTGGACCTGCCGCATGGCGACCCGCGGACCACGCTGAACGTGGGCCAGATCTCCGGCGGCACGTCCGTCAACTCGATTCCTGAATCCGCCACGGCGCTGCTCGACCTGCGCTCCACGGATCCGCTGCAGCTCGAAGCCGCCGACGCCGCGCTGCGCGAGACGCTGGAACACTGGGTGGTCGACTCGCCGTTACCTCCTACGGCGAAGACCGGCAAGCCTGCACTCTCCATCGATATCATTGGCGACCGGCCCGGCGGCGCACTGCCGACGAATTCGCCGCTTCTGACTACGCTCCGTGCAGTCGATCGCCATCTCAACCTGCGCACGGAGACAGGGTTGGGCTCGACCGATGCCAACGTTCCGCTCTCGCTCGGCATCCCGGCGATTGCCATCGGCGCTGGCGGACTCGGCGGCGGCATTCATACGCTGCAGGAGTGGTACGATCCATCGGGGCGCAATGGCGCGCTGCGGAGGGTTCTGCTTACGCTGCTCGACACGGCCGACCTCGCGGGCGAGGTCGAGTGAAAAGCGAATCACAGAGAGCACAGAGAAGAAGAGAGAGCACAGAGAGTGACTTGCCCGTCCCAGGGCGTTCCTGTGTGATTTGTTTCTTGATACCAGCTGGTGCAGCGCGTCACACAGATCGGATGTATTCCATCTGAATCGGGGCGGGGAAAGAGAAGGGCCGGGGCTAAAGCCCCGACAATTTATGCGCCACTTACCGCGGGCTAAAGCCCGCTGCTACTCCGAAAAAACCATGATCTCGCCGCGCTCATATGACCTAACTTTCGACGCACTACACTAGACTGGCCTTCCATGCGCATCTTGGTTGCACTCGTGCTCGCTTCCGCCACTGCCCTTGCGCAGCCTCCTGCGCCAGACACTCTTTTCGTTCACGGCGAGATCCTGACGGGCGCACACCTTGCGGCTGGCGACACTGATGCCATCGCCGCCCGCATCACTGCGCTTGCCGTCGCCCACGGCGTGATTGTTGCCGCCGGCACCGACGCGGAAATCCTCAAGCTGAAAACTGCCTCAACTCAAGTCGTCGACCTGCACGGCGCGTTCGCTATGCCGGGCTTCAATGATGCCCACACCCACATCGCCTCCGCAGGCCGCCAACACTTCACGGTCGATCTCGATGGCACCACTTCCGTTGCGGACATGCTTGCGCGCATCCGGGCGTTCGCTGCTACCGCACCCGCGAATGCGTGGCTGGAAGGAAGCGGATGGGACCACACCAAGTGGCCCGGCGCGACGCTGCCAACACGCACCGATCTCGACACCGTCACCGGCGGGCATCCGGCAATGTTCACGCGGACCGACGGCCACATCGTCGTCGCCAACTCCGCCGCGCTGGCACTGGCCCACATCGATCGCGACACGCCAACCCCGGCCGGCGGCAAGATCGACCGCGTCGCGAGCGGCGTGCCCACCGGCATCGTGCGCGAAGGCCCGGCCATCGCGTTGCTCGACGCCCACATTCCACCGCCGTCGACCGAGGAGCGCCGCCGCGCGCTCGAGTTCGCCATTGCGGACGCGCTCGCCCACGGCGTGACGAGTGTGCAGGACTTCTCCGACTGGGAGGACTTCCTCGTACTGGCCGACCTCGAGCGGGAGGGCAAGCTGCACCTCCGAGTCTCCGAGTGGATCGACTTCAACCTTCCCGTGAAGACTCTGGAAGAGCGCCGCGCCAGCCACGACGCGCGTGATCCGTTGCTGCATATCGGCATGTTGAAGGCGTTCATGGACGGGTCGTTGGGATCGCGGACCGCGGCGCTTGCTGCGGCCTACACCGACGATCCCACCAACTCCGGCATACGCCGCTACGACCAGGTCAGACTCAACCAGATGGCCGCCGAGCGGGTCGCGGCTGGATTCCAGCTCGGCTTCCACGCCATCGGCGATGAGGCCAATCACATGGCTCTCGATGCTTTTTCCGCCGCGAAGCCCCATGATCTTCGCCTTCGCATCGAGCATGCCCAGGTACTGCTGCCCGCCGACTTCGATCGCTTTGCCCAACTCGGCATCATCGCCTCAATGCAGCCCGTGCACCTGCTGACGGACATGAACTGGGCGGCGGCGCGGCTCGGCCCTGAGCGCGCCAAATACTCTTACGCCTGGCGCTCGATGCTCGATCATCACGTGACGCTTGCCTTCGGCACCGACTATCCCGTGGAGTCGATCAATCCCTTCCGCGGACTCTACGCGGCGATCACTCGCCAGAACGAAGCCGGCACCGCTACCTACCAGCCGCAGGAGAAGATCACACTCCCCGAAGCCATCTACGCCTACACGCAGACTTCCGCCTTCGCCGAGTTTCGCGAGCGCATCAAGGGGCGCCTCGAGCCCGGCTTCCTGGCGGATATCGTTGTCCTCGACCGCGATCCGTTCAAGTCCAATCCGCAGCAGCTGCTGCATACCCGAGTCCTGCGCACCGTTGTCAACGGCGAGACGGTTTACCAGGCTCCGTAGGTCCGACCAGACGGCCGCCGCACCCTTTCCCTGCCAAACTGCGTCCAAAGATACGACGCGTCCGCGCCAGTGGCTCGTGCTGCACCGTGCGGACTATACTTAATGGGATTAGCTCGCTGCGCCCTAGAACACGCCGTGAACCAGCCGCGCAGCCATGCACCCGGCAACAATCGAGAATGAGGATCGACTCACCCATGGACACACCGACCGTAGCCCCACGCGATCTCATCCACCGCATTCGCAACCACCGCCTCAGCGCGACCTTCGCGCTGCTGGCCACGCTGTCGGTCGGCATCCTTGCCGGCTCGTTGCTGACCCGCTCCGTCAGTGGCAAGGAGCAGCAAGTCGACTCTTCCGACGCGCGCCCGCTGACCATTCCCAACCCGGTCACGATGTCGAATGAGTTCTCCAAGATCGCCAAGCAGGTTGGCCCTGCGGTGGTCAACATCAACACGGTTACGCTGCCCAAGCAGTCGGCCGCACGTCCCCGGCGCCGCGGTCAGACCCCACCCAATGGCGGTGACGACAACGACCAGAATGCTCCTGGCGACATGCAGGACTTCTTCAACCGCTTCTTCGGCGGCCAGGGTGGAGGCGGAGGGGATGACGGCGCCGATGGCGGCGGGGGCGAGCGCGAGGCTCTCGGCTCCGGCTTCATCGTCGATTCGCGCGGCTACATCATCACCAACAACCACGTCGTCGACAAAGCCGACAAAATCTACGTCAAGCTGGCTATCGATGGGGATAATCCCACCGACCACGGACGCCCCGCCCACGTTGTCGGCGTCGACTCCGAGACCGACATTGCCGTGATCAAGATCGATGCGCCTGAGCCTCTGCCCACGGTCAAACTCGGCAACTCCGAAGGCGCGCAGGTTGGCGACTGGGTGCTCGCCATCGGCAGCCCGTTCTCGCTGTCTGAGACCGTTACCGCGGGCATCGTCTCCGCTAAGAACCGCTCCATCGACGAGCCCGGCCCCGACGGCCGCGCCAGCCAGTTCCAGAAGTTCATCCAGACCGATGCGGCTATCAACCCCGGCAACTCGGGCGGCCCGCTGGTCGATATGGCCGGCCAGGTCATCGGCATGAACACCGCGATCTACACGCAGTCCATGGGCTCGCAGGGCGTCGGCTTCGCGATGCCGTCGAACATCATCGCAAACATCTACAACATGCTGATCAGCCCCGATCACAAGGTGGTTCGCGGCTCCATCGGCATTAGCTTCCAGGGCGCTGAATCCTCCGCCGTCAGCCGGGTCTACGGCTTCGCGAACGGTGGCGTACTGGTCAACGCCGTTACCCCCGCCGGTCCCGCAGCCAAAGGAGGCGTCAAGGCCGGCGACGTCATCGTTGCCATCGACGGCAAGCCGGTCAAGGACGGCGATCAACTGGTCGCGGACATCTCTTCCCGCAAGGTGGGGTCCAACGTCCAACTCGGCTTGCTGCGCAACGGCGAGAAGCAGACCGTTACCGTAGGCATCGCCGACCGCGCCAAACTGTTCGCCGACAATGGCAAGCAGGACGACGATAACGCCGCGCCGGCCGAATCAGACGCCGGAGAGGGCAAGCTCGGTATCACCGTCAGCGCAATCCCGGCAACCGTGGCAACCAAGCTCGGCGTCAAGGGCGGCGTAATCATCAATACGGTGCGTCCGGGATCGTTCGCGGACGAGATCAACCTGGTCAAGGGCATGGTGATTACGGAGATCAACCGCCATCCGATCACCGACGAGGCCTCCTACCGGACCCTCGTCACCGGGTTGAAAACTGGGGACGATGTCGCCTTCGTCGTACGCGGCAGCGGTAACGCAGCCAACGCCGGCCCGTCGTACTACGGGGGTACGCTGCCCTAGTCCAAAACACGAGTGAAGCCCCATGATGGCGACAATACAACTGTCGTTCTCATGGGGCTTTCTCTTTGTTATCTGTAACTTGATTTTGTCACGGGCTATTTTCTGTTGCAGTCGCGTGAATGGGCGGTATACCCTTGTCGAATCGATGGGAGGCTCGCACGGCAACTATGCCAGCGGGCGTTCTCGTCAAACTCCCTATTGGAGTCGGTCCTAACGATGCGGTTTGGTCAATTCGCCCTTTTCTCCTCGATCGTCGTTGCTCTGACGCTGCCGGCCGCTGCGTCGACTCGCAAACACGTCAGCGCCGCAGGGCTGCACAAGACCTCCGCGAAGTCGAAGCACGCCGCCGTCAAGTCCAAGATGACCAGCCAGCGGACTATCGACGATGACCGCGCCACCCAGATCCAGACTGCCCTCATCAAGGCCGGCTACCTCGCCGCGCCCGCCAGCGGGCACTGGGATTCGGCATCGATCGCTGCGATGACCAAGGTGCAGGCTGACAACGGCTGGCAGACCAAGCTGGTGCCAGACTCCCGCGCGCTGATCAAGCTCGGCCTGGGACCGGCCACCGTCACGCCGCCGGACTCCGCCGCATCGCTCGCTCTCCCCGAGCCTGACACCATCGCCCGCAACCAGCCCTAGAGCCTGGGCGAGAAGTCCGTCAGCTTCAGGAACGTCGACTCGACCTTCTCCACAATTTTGCCGTTCGCCTCGCTGGCCGCACTCACCTGCTTCCACTCCGGATCGTCGCGGAAGGCAGCCCAGTTGGCGGTTGCCGCTTCGCGGCTGGGATGCTTCAGGATGTAGAACAGCGTCTTATCCTTCAGCGGGTCGTCCATCGGCGTCCAGTAGGCGACGCTTTCCATGCCATGACGCTTGAAGATCGTAATGGTGTGATCGCGAAAGCGTGTCAGCAGATCGCCCAGCTTGCCCTCGAACGTGTGATATTCCCGGAGTTCGAAGACCGCGCCTCCGCCGCCCTCGGAACCAGCCTGCGCCAAACTACGTGATCCAGGCAACGCTGACACCACCGCCCCTGCACCTAACCCTGTGAGTAACGCTCGTCTTTTCATAGAACGTCATTCTAGAATCCTTTCCGTAGAGTTGTCGCGTGAGGTACCCTAAGTTTTCTTCCGGTCCCAAGTCGTTACCGTTCTCTTTGCTGCACTGGAGCATCCATGAAAAAGTTCTTCGGCCTCATCGTGCTTCTCGCTGTGATTGTCTCCATTGTGGTCTATGTTGATGGAACGACCCTCCCAGTCAATCACGTTGTTTCGGTCACCGGAGTGGTCCAGGCTCCCCCCGAGAAGGTCTTCGGCCTGATCACCAACGTCGCCAAGGCCTCCGACTGGCGGCCGGCGGTCAAGTCCGTCACCCTGCTTGGTCCCGATAAGGGCCGCGACCACTGGGTCGAACACCTTGCCTACGGGCAGTACATGACCTTCCTTGCCACCCGGACCGATCCGCCCATGCGCCGCGAAGTTCTGCTCGACGCACCGGGCGCATCCTATGGCGGATCCTGGACCTACGAGCTCGCGCCCGGCCCGTCCCCCGCGACAACCAACCTCCGCATCACCGAGACCGGCTTCATCAAGCCCGCGGTCTTTCGCTTTGTCATGGCCCACGTCATGGGCCCGACGCACAACCTCGACGAGTACATGAAGGATATCCAGACCGCCGCGACGAAGTCCTAAGCCGCTGCCTGTGCCTTGCGCGCCCCGTGCCAGTAGAGCGCTACCCCAACCAGGTTCAGCACCAGCCCAGTCCCGACCACCTTCGCGGCGAACTCCCATTTGCTGGCAACATCGACGATCGGCACGACGATGAACACCAGCGCCAGCGCGGTCACCACGAATCCGCTGGCCGCACCCAACTTGAGCCAGAAGCCCGCGCGCACGCCGAAGCGGTCGCCGACGACCAGTGGGATCGCGAACATCATCAGGTAGTACGTGCCGAAGCCCACATTGCCCACGGAGTTGATGACCTGGAATGCTTCCTGGGTTCCGGTTCCGTAGGTAGCGGCCAGGCCCAGCGCAATGGACAAGGCCACAATGACCGCGATCGACCGCGTCGGCGTCTTCCAGCGGGGATCGAGCTTGGTAAACCAGGCTGGAATCATGCGGTCCCAGCCGGCGACCAGCGGCAGCCGGCTCGTCTCCGCCACGATCACGGCATACTGCGCGACCACTGCGACCGCAAGCACCAGGATAGCCGCGCGGCCCAGCATCAGCCCCCAGTCGATTCCGGTGGCCGCGCCGCCGCCAAAGGCCGCCGCCAGAATCTGTGGGATCGGCCCTGTCAGGTCGATGTTCGCAGCCGGCGTGTATGCCAGCATCGAGCCGGTCATCAGCATGTAGATCACCGCGATCAACGGCGCAGCGATCCAGGCTGACCGCATGATTGCGCGGCGCGGATCGCGTGTCTCGCCGGCAAACACGGCAACCTGCTCCAGTCCGCTCAGCGCGTTGATGGCAACCTTGCTGAAAATATTCAGGCTGAACAGCGTGAAGGCCGGCCTGGCCACGCTGAACGGCGACTGCGGATTGACGTGCGGATGGAGCGCACTCGCATGCGGGTGATAGAATAGCAGCCCCATCAGCAACATCGTCACCAGCACTGTGACCGCGGTCCCGAAGTGTGCCACCCAGCGGCCGATTCCGAAGCCTGGCAGATTCACGAACAGAATAATGACGAACAGCGCGACGGTGAATGCCGCGACCAGCAGATGGTTGTTCTCGATCCACGCCGCGCGCGGCCCGAGTCCATAGCTGAGGCTGGTCGCCGTGACGATCCCGATGTTGGAGACCGCCAGCAGTGCCCACAGGCCGAAGTTCCACGCGCTCATAAAGCCGGCGAACGGACCCAGAGCATACTTGGTCCACTGGTACACCCCGCCTTCCAGCGGCCAGATCTTCGCGCACCAGCCTGTCACCGCGGCCAGCGGCACGAACATGAGCAGAATCCCTGCCAGCCAGAACCAGACATGCCCTCCGCCCTGCGTCGCCGCGAGGCCGGCCCAGGTGATGCCGACTACCAGCAGGATCTGCATCGGGACCAGGTCCCATAGGCCGAGTTCGCGCCGGAGCGCATGACTCGACGCTCGCCCTTCAGTCGCTCCAGACTCCGCTGCGAGTTCTTCAACAGGGTTGTTCAAGCGATGGCTCCATCAGGGTTTCGGCGAAAGGATGCTTCACTGTAGCATTTCAGTATGTCCTACCGCGGCAAATTGGAATATGCCCAGGCGCGCAAGATGCGCACGCGCAATACTCGTCTCTACCGGCTCGCGCACTGGCCGCTTTGGATATGGGTGTTCTTCCTCGCACCCGGCCCGCTGACCTTCTCGCTTTTTGCGCACGGATTCGGACGCGGCAACCTCGCGTGGCTGGGACTTGTTTTGCTGGGGACCGGAATCGCGGCGCTGCGCGGCAGCCTGCCCGGCGCCGAACCCGCGCCTTACATCCTGCGCTTCGACGAGGACAAGCCCAATCCGCTGTATCGTCGCGTCTGCTACACCTTCGCGTGGAACGCTGTACTGAGCTTCGCGCTACTGAATCTCGCGGGCCTCGTCATCGCCGCTGCAACCGGCACCTGGTACATGAAGCAGATCTACATGTACGCCTACGCACCGCTGTGCGTGACCATCCTGCTGCTCGGCGCGACTGGGGTGCTCCCGCGCGTTCGCCGCTCCACCAAGGGCGAGGGCACGGAGCGCCGCTACTTCTACGGATCGGTGTGGGCCGTGGTGATCGGGCAGACTGTGCTGCTCGTCGTCTGGAAGCTGCTGCCCAACACGCGCGAGGCAGGTGTGATGAAGCTCGCGATCTTTGCGGGAGTCTTGCTGGCAGTCGCGGCCGCGGCGTATCGCGGAGCACTGCCCCGCACGCGGCCCATCGTCCCCGGCGAACTGATGGTCGCGGATTAATTCGCTGTCGGCTTCTCGATGTGGTCGATGACCAGCGTCTCGACCGGCTGCTTGCCCGACTCCAGCTTCAGCCCCAGAGATTCCACTACCGTGAAGATCATCGATTCCGGATCTGTTGCGCCGCCCGCATCGCCTGGGCCCGCCGATCCTCCCATGCCGGGCGGGGTAATCGTAATGTCATAGTGGCCGGTGAGTCCGGTCTTGTCCTGAACCTGGCGTCCGAGCCCCCGTCCAAAGGTTCCCAACAGCGTTGCCAGTGACGCCATCGAGGTTCCATAGAGAGTCATGCCACCCTTCCCGGGTACCATCACTCCGCCCCACGGCAGCTTCATCCCGTCGGGATGTTCGACGGAAGGATCGGTCTCCTTGAACTTCGGCCCGGACTTCCCCACCGTCAACAGGTACACCGAAGCGTCCTTTGTCTCGCGATGCACCACCATCTTGCATCGATCCTCGAACAGCGCCTGCATCATGGCGGGCAGCATCGTCTTCTGCTGCGCAGGCTTCTGCCAGTCGGCCATGTTTTCCTCCGCAACCTTCGCGTCGATGTCGTAGCTGTCCCGCATCGCCCAGTCCGGAAGTCCCTTGATCTGGTCCGGCATGAAGGCTACCGCCGTTCCGCCCTGGGGAAGGTAAGCCGTAATGATCGGGAGCAGCAAAGGTCCCCCGGCCATGTGGTACCCGTCTGCGGTAGGCCCGAATTGCGGTGGACCATTGCGCTGCGGCGACAGGTTCTGCCGAATCGACACGATATCGAAGCTCAACGGTTTCGCGGGCGCTGCCGTCGATGCAGGGGCCTGCGCCATTGCCATCCCCATGCCACCGAGTAGAACTGCGACCCAACTGGCGACGAGGGAAGGTTTAATCCGGACCTGTAAAGGAGTCATTAGTGTATTAGTACAACTAGTACAGTGGGTTTGCAACCGCTAAATGCCGGGCATCATCGATTCGTAGCCGAACCTGCGGGCTTGGCAGCCTCGCCAATGACATCCGGCCCAAGTTCCACCTGCGTCCGCACAATCTGGGTCGCGACCATCCTGCCAAACACCTTCTGCCCGTGGGAATTCAGGTGGGTCCGATCCAGCGGTACGGTCCCGCCGGTCGCCAACGCAACCGCAACGTCCGTGGGAGAACCCTCCACCACCGAGGAAGCCTTGCCGGTTTCCGGATCGACTCCCTTGTCGAACCTGTCCGCCTGCTCCTGCGTCATGGGCTTCAGCATCGCCACCGACATTGCGTTGAGATCGATCAGGGTGATGTACTCGTCCGCGGCGACTTTTTTTGCCGCCTGGACATAGGGCGTGAGGTCCTCCACCAGCACGCCGTCCTTGTAGTTGCGACGCGAGAGCGACGTCACCAGCACGGGCACTGCGCCGATCGCGCGCACATCCGCGATATAGCGACTGAGGTTCGCCTGGAAGGTGGTGTCGGGGTCGGTGTAGAGCGCCGCGCTCGTCTTCTGATCGTTGTGGCCGAACTGGATCAGATAGTAGTCGCCCCTTTCGTCCAGCGCCTTCTTCCACGCGCCTTCGTCAATGAAACTCTTCGAGCTGCGGCCGTTCAGTGCGTCGTCGATGCAGGTGACATTCGGCGTCATCACCGCACAGAAGCCTGGTCCCCAGCCGCCGGCGCTGGCCACGGTCGAGTCGCCCACCAGCACGATCCTCACGGGGGCTCCGTTGATCACGGCCATCGCTTTGACGCCCTCGGGCGGAAGCTTGGCCGGCTCCGATCGCACGTACTTCGCCAGCTCCGGTGCCGCTTTGCCCAGGTCGACGGCCACCATGCGCCCGAAGACGTAACTGCCCGCCCAGTCCAGGTGCGTCTTGTCGAAGATGGTCTTGCCGTCGTCGTCCTTCTTGGTGATTGCCAGCTTATTGCCCTCGGCTTCGCCCACCTTGTCCAGGTAGGCGATGCTGTCCGCCTGCAGGTCGATCAGCGGCGTATTCATTTCTTTTGCGACATTACGCATTGCCTCGCTGTATTCGGTCAGGTCGGAGTGGATTTTGCCGTCCGCCTGGAAATAGCGGCGGGTGAGCGGCGTGCACAGCACCGGCTTGATGCCGGCGGCGCGCGCCTCCGTTACAAACCTCTTGAGGTTGGCGATGTAGTCCGGCAACGGAACCTGGCGCGGCATGGGGTTCCTGGGATCGACCATATCGTTGTGGCCAAACTGGATCACCATGTAGTCGGGCTTCGTCGCCAGAGCATGGTCCCAAAGTCCCTGCCCGCGGAAGGTCCCCGTGCTTGCGCCTCCCTTCGCCATGTTCAGGCAGTCGACCTTTGCCGTCAGGTTGGCACAGAACCCGCGGCCGTATCCGGCGTTGTCGGTCTGGGTTGAGTCGCCAATCAGGTCGATCCGCACCGTCGTCCCCGGTTTGCGCGCCGCTGCTGTCGCGGGATCAAAGGCACGTTGCGGATCGCCCTGCGCCGCTGCCAGACCAGCACCTACCGACAAGAGCAGCCACAACGTCCCAGCCATCTTCAGAATCATGGAGAAACACCTCGCCCCGAAATAGTACGCGTTGGTCGTACCACCCGTCATTGAGCGACCGATCGGCGGTGCTCAACTCCTTGCTGGTTCCCCACTTCCGGAGAGGAATTCCGAGCCGCTACCGGGCGCCATCGCCCGGGCTCAGGAAATCGCAAAGTGAATCCCGTCCTTTACTTTTCCACGATTTGCCCTTGACGCAAGCGGCATTCCGCTCTACTCTAGAGGCGTGGCAAGTCTCCCTTCGGGTTGAGGCGGCCACAACGAAGTCCACCCACTTCGTTGCATTACCGGAATACCCACGCAACAGCCCCCACCGCGCTGCGTGGGTTTCCTTTTTTAACCCCGGATTTTTGCGACCCACCCTTGACGGCTGCATCCAAAGCACGTATGGTCAAAGGCATGGGAGCAATCCGCATCACCGCATGTATGTGTAGCTGTTGCCTGTGTTGTATGGGCAAGAGCCGCTGCTGCGCTGGTGCATCCCCCTCCTAGGCGAACTTAGAAACACAGAGCCTTAGAAATTCAGGAGCCCACGTATCAGCGCAAAGCGCGATATGTGGGTTTTTCGTTGTTGGCCCACATAAAACCAGGACACCAGACCAGCAACAGAAGTTACCAAGGAGCATCATGGCACCGATCAACAACAATCTCCCCGAACATCGGCCCGCAGCCCACCGGCTGCCGATCAATGTGGACCTGCTCGCCGTCGGGATCGCGCTGACATTGGCCGCCCTCATCCGCTTCGGCGTCATCCACCAGATCAGCTTCTAGTTGCCGGGCCATCGCGTGACACCCCGCGGGCCCACGATCCCCCCAATGTCTACCCACACCATTCCGATGCCGGCGGCCGTTCGAGTGTCTTCTCCCTCGCAGCGCTTTCTTGCCCTGATCCCCGGCGTCCTGCTCCTGTTCGGCATTGGCATGCTGGGCAAGCTGCTGGAGCACGAATTTACCGTCCTCCGCACGGAGCACCACTTGCTGCTGCCGCAGATCGAGTACGTCCTGTGGGCGATCATCATCGGCCTCGTCGTTTCGAACTCCTTCGGCGTTGCCCGCATCTTTCTGCCCGGCGTGGCCACTTACGAGTTGTGGCTCAAGCTTGGCATCGTGCTGGTCGGCGCGCGCTTCCTGATGCAGGATGTGCTGCACATCGGCGGCTGGTCGCTGATGCTGGTCGCAGTCGAGTTGGTCCTGTCGCTTTCGGTGATGACGCTGCTGGGGCGCATCTTCCGTTTGCCGCCCAAGCTCACCAGCCTGCTCGCCATCGGATCGTCGATCTGCGGCGTCACCGCCATCATGGCCGCGCAGGGCGCCATCGATCCAGACGAGGAGGATACGTCCACCGCAATTGCCGCCATCCTGACTCTTGGCGCGATTGCGCTGTTCACCTTCCCGGCGATCGGGCACTCGCTGCACATGGGCCAGCAGGCGTATGGCATGTGGGCGGGGCTGGCGGTCGACAATACGGCCGAGTCGGTCGTCACGGGCGCCCTCTACGGCGATGAGGCCGGTCGCTTTGCCATCCTGTCCAAGACTGCGCGCTCGTCCTTCATCGGCTTCGTCGTGCTCGGCTACGCGGTCTATTGGGCGTCGCGGGGCAAGGCGGCAGTGGTGGAGAACAAGGCGCTGTTCTTGTGGCAGAAGTTCCCAAAGTTCATCCTGGGTTTCCTCGCCATTTCGGTGCTCGCCACCGCGGGCTTCTTCACCAAGGGGCAGCTCACCAGCCTCTCGAATCTCTCCCGCTGGGCGTTCCTGCCTGCGTTTGCCGGCGTGGGTCTGCGCACCAACCTGCGCGACCTGGTTGGCCAGGGCTGGCGTCCGCTGATGGTCGGCATCCTCGGCGAGATCTTCATTGCTGTGCTTACACTCGGGCTCGTCTATTGGAGCTACAGCCACGGGGTCACGCGATGACGCCGCTCGTGGCTAGTTATAAGAATGGGGGCCCTGCCCTGGGCGTGTTGTTGGCGCCTGAGGTGGGCATTCGCGCGATCACGCGAAGCGCTCCCGCCAGTTCGAATCCCCTTCTGCGCCGTTGTTGTCGCCCCTAGCGAGAACACGCCACTCTCTCACCACAACTGAAACCCAGAACCGCCGCTCACCCGCGCGCCCCCACTCCCCGTTCTATTGGAGACACGCATGACCCGCATAGCTCGTACTTTCTCGTCCGCACGTTCTGCCGCTCTTGGCCTGCTGCTCGCCCTCTTTGTTGTCCCCGCCCTGCACGCCCAGGTGGTCGGTGGCACGATCTCCGGCACTATCACGGATTCGACCGGCGCCGCCGTTGGCAACGCGCAGGTCCTCGTTCACAACGACGAGACCGGCAACGAGCGGCATCTCCAGTCGGGCCCTGACGGCCGCTACGCCGCGCCGTCCGTCCCGGTCGGGACGTACACCGTGTCGGCAACCGCCGATGGATTCGGTCCTGGGAGGCAGATCAACATTCCCCTCTCTGTGGGGCAATCGCAGCGGGTGGATATCATTCTCGCCGTCCAGGGAGTCGCGCAGAACGTCACCGTCCAGGACACACCGCCGATCGTCAATCTCTCCACGCAGCAGACGGCGGGGCTGGTGGACGCGCGCCAGGTGAAGGAGCTTCCTCTGAACGGCCGCAGTTACGACCAGCTGATCACGCTGAACCCGGCAACCGTCAATTACACCGCGCAGCGATCCGGATCGGTGGGAACTTCGAATTCGTCCGTGGGCAACATGTTCGCCGTCTCCGGCCGCCGCCCGCAGGACAATCTCTACCTACTGAACGGCGTCGAGTACACCGGCGCGTCGCTGATCAACGTCACTCCCGGCGGGACCTCCGGCCAACTGCTCGGCGTGGAAGCGGTGCGCGAGTTCAACGTTATCACCGACACTTACTCGGCCGCCTACGGCAAGCGGCAGGGGGCGCAGGTGTCTATCGTTACTGCGGGCGGCTCCAACCACTTCCACGGCTCCGCTTACGAGTTTCTGCGCAACTCGTTCTTCGACGCGCGCAACTACTTTGATCCCGGCCGCATTCCGGAGTTCCAGCGCAATGACTTCGGCACATCCCTCGGCGGCCCCATCCGCAAGGACAAGCTCTTCCTCTTCGCCAACTACGAAGGCTATCGCCAGAACCTCGGCGTCACCGATGTCACGCTGGTGCCCGACAACAACGCCCGCAAGGGCCTGGTGCCCAACGCCAGCGGCACGCTGACGCCGGTCGCGCTCGGCAGCGGCGTCGCCGGCCTGCTGAACCTGTGGCCCGTGCAGAACGGCCCGGAGCTGCTGACGTCTACCGGACAACCCACCGGCATCGCGGAGGCGTTCTCCTCCGCGCCGCAGCATATCCGCGAAGACTTTGGCACGACGCGCTTCGACGCCAACCTCACGCCGAACGACCTGCTCTTCGCCGTCTTCACCATCGACGACTCGGTTGCCAACACACCTACGCAGAACCCCTACTCGCTGGTCAACGAGAGCCTGCGCGAGCAGGTTGCCAGCGTCCAGGAGCAGCACGTCTTTTCGCCACGCCTGCTGAACACAGGCCGCGTCGGATTCTCGCGCGCCAACTTCTACTTCCTCGGCTCGGTCCCGACCGCCATCCAAGCCGTCACGCCGACGTTCCTGCCGGGCAAGCCCACCGGCGCTGTCGTCATCTCCGGGTCCACTGCCTCGAACGGCAGCTCGACGATCACCGGCGCGGGGGCAAACGTCGGAGCTAACAACGCCACCACCCGCAACCTCTTCACCTTCGACGACCACATCTTTTACTCGCAGGGCCGTCAGCAGATCGAGGCGGGCGGCTGGGTGCAGCTGCTCGAGTCCAACGACAACCTGGCGCAGGACCAGTACGGGCAGGCCAGCTTTGCCTCGCTCACCACGTTCCTCCAAGGGGCGATCAAGACGTTCACCTACGTCCCGGTCACCACTGAAATCGGCTGGCGGAGCACCTTCGTGGCGAGCTATCTGGAGGACACCATCAAGGTCCTGCCGAACCTCGAAGTCCGCGCCGGGATCCGCTCTGAGTCCACCGACGGCTGGAACGCTTCCCACGGCCGAGCCCCAATCTATACCTTTAACAATGGCGTTATAAGTACAACTCCCATAACGGGTTCGGCGGCACTCTCAACCAACCGCGCGAAGTTCCTCCCGGAGCCTCGTATCGGCCTTTCGTACGATCCGTTCTCGACCGGTAAGACGGTTGTGCGCGCCAGCTTCGGCCTGCATCACGCCCTTCTGGATACGCTCGACTACCGGCTCGACCAGTCCGCCCCGTTCAACACGATCTACTCCACTTCAGGGACGGTCGCGAATCCCACCTCGGGTGCGTCGTCGGTTTCGCCCTCGACGGTGCAGCCCGACATCAACACGCCTTCCGTGCTGAGCTGGACGCTGCGGGTCGAGCAGCAGATCGCGCCCAGCACCTCGCTCACCGTCGGCTATGTCGGCTCGCACGGCTATCACCAGATCCTCTCCGAGGACCTGAACGAGCCCGCGTCGATCGTTCAGCCCAACGGCACAATCTACTATCCGACGACGACCAAGCTCAACCCCGCGCTGGCGAACACCACGTCGTGGGTCTCGCAAGGATCAAGCTCCTACAATGCGCTGGAGGTCGATCTACGCCGCACGCTGGCCAACGGCCTCGCTCTGCGCGCCAACTACACCTACGCCCGCAACCTGGACGACGGCTCCGCCTGGAACACCAGCGTCTCCGCCAACACTCCCGCCTTCGTGGCGTACCCCAACACCCCCGGCCTCGACTGGGGCCCGGCTGCGACCGACATCCGCCACCTCGCTGCGATCAACGGCAGCTACGACCTGCCGCTGGGGCAGGGTCACCGCTTCCTCGGCAACGTGGGACACGCCACCAACAAGGCGATCTCCGGGATCACCGTCTCGGGAATCGCAACCATCGAGTCCGGCTTCCCCTTCACGCCGCAGCTTGGCTACAACCCCACAGGCTCCGGCGACTCGCGCAACCCGGTCCGTCCTAACGCGAACCCGGCGTTTACGGGCTCACTCTACACGCACGGCAGTACCGCCCAGCGCGCCGCCCAGTACTTCAATCCTGCTGCCTTCTCCGCGCCCGCCTACGGGACGGTCGGCAATCTGGGCCGCGACACCCTCACCGGTCCCGGCTACAACGACCTGGACTTCTCCCTGACCAAGACAACGCCGCTGACGGAACACGTCCGCACGCAGTTCCGCGCGGAGTTCTTCAACATCCTGAATCACACCAACCTGCAGACTCCGTCCGAGACAGTCTTCTCCAGCGGCCCCACCCAGGGCACTACCGCCAACCAGACCGCACCGGTCGTGACCAGTCCAACGGCCGGAGTGGTTACCGCGGCCGCTACCAGCCGGCAGATTCAGCTCGGCCTGAAGCTGCTGTTCTGATCCCGAATCAGCCCTCGAAAAGGAAAAGGCCCACATCTCCATTGTGAGATGTGGGCCTTTTGCACTTGCCCCCAGCGCGCCGGAGGTCGCCCCTTCCGGGGCATGGCTCATCAGCACGCCTACAAATTTTAGGTGTTATCGGTCGCTGCCCGCTTTATTCCGGGCTCGCCGCAGAGAGGAAGCACGGGAACAACACTACTACCATGAACATAAGGGCTACCATCGCGTTATGCATTGCCGGGGCCTCGGGGATGAACTCACCAACCCCTTCACTATCTCGCGCCCCGCCACCCGAACCCATCCCACCTTGGGACTATGCCCTACAACTTTAGTGGTAGTCGCCCCTCAAGTAGTCCGGTTTGGCCGCCGAAAAATATAGGCGGCCTTCTAGCACTCCGGCAACTCGCTCGCTTTCTTCTTGGGCGTGGCCCACGCCAGGAACGTCTTGAGGATCGCGTACAGCACCGGGATGAAGAAGAGGTTCAGGATGGTCGATACCAACATGCCGCCGACTACCGCCGTGCCTACCGAGTGCCGTCCCAGTGCGCCCGCGCCGCTCGCGAAGTAAAGCGGCAAGACACCCAGGATGAACGCGAAGCTGGTCATCAGGATCGGGCGCAACCGCAACTCCGCGGCGGTAATAGCCGCCACGAGGATCGACTTGCCCAGTTCCAGCTGCTGCTCGGCAAACTCGACAATCAGAATCGAGTTCTTGGCCGACAAGCCGATCAGCATCACCAGTCCGATCTGCACGTACACGTCGTCGCTGATGCCACGCATAGCTACCAGTCCCAGCGCACCCAGCACCGCCATCGGCACGGCCAGCAGGATGATGAACGGCAGCGCGAAGCTCTCATATTGAGCGGAAAGCGTCAGGTAGACCACCAGCAGGCCCAGCCCGAAGATCAGCAGCGCCTTGCCCTCCGACTCCTTTTCTTCCAGCGCCAGACCAGTCCATTCGAACGTCATGCCCGGCATCTTGAACTTCTCGAACAAGTGCTCCATATTGACGAGGCCTTGTCCTGAGCTCAGACCTTCAGCCGGCGATCCGTCGATCTCGGCCGAGCGGAAGAGATTGTAGTGGTTGATCACCTGGGGACCGGACTTCTCGTCGAGCGCCACCAGGTTGTCCAGCGGCACCATCTGGCCCGCATTCGATCGAACATCGTACTGCCGCAGGTCGGCCGCGGTGCGCCGGAACTGCTGGTCAGCCTGCACGTACACGCGATACGAGCGGTTGTTGAAGTTGAAGTCGTTGATGTAACTCGACCCCATGAATGTGCCCATCGCCGCGGTGATCTGCGACAGCGGCACTCCCATGGCCTCAGCCTTCTGGCGATCGATGACCACGTTCAGTTGCGGGTCGTTCGCCGTAAAGGTGGTGTTGAGGTTTACCAGTCCTGCGGACGGGTCGCGTGACGCGCCGACCATGGTGTGGGCGATGCGGTCGATGTCGCCAAAGGTGTTGCGGCCGCCGTCCTGCAGGATGAACTGGAAGCCACCGACGGTGCCGATACCCTGGATCGCTGGAGGCTCGACCGCGAACAGAATTCCACCGGGCACCGCGAATAGCTGGGGCGCAATCCTGGCAACGATGTCGTGCGCCGTGTGTCCCTTGCCGAGCTTGGTGCGGTCATCCACCGGCTTCAGCGGGGCGAAGATCAGTCCTGAGTTCGGCGAGCTTCCGCCGGCCAGCGAGAAGCCCATGACCGAAAAGGTCCCGAAGACGTCCTGATCCTTGGAGACGATGGCGGCGCCCTTGTCGGCGAAGTCGGTGGTGTAGGTGAGCGAGGCGCCTGGAGGCGTCTGCACCAGGATCATGAAGTAGCCCTGGTCTTCCACCGGGACGAATGCCGTCGGCACGTGGTTGTACATGAACACCGTGCCGCAAAGGCCTGCCCCAAACAACACCAGAAACGCGTAGCGCCACTTCACCACCCAGGTGACGGCGATGGCGTACCACGCGATGATCTTCTGGATGACTGCCTCCACGGGATTCAGGAGGACGCCCATGAAGCCGGTCGGGCGGGTCTCCGGCCGCAGGAAGAGCGCCGCCAGCGCCGGCGACAGCGTCAGCGCATTGAATGCCGAGATGGCGATTGAGAAAGCAATCGTCAGGGAGAACTGCTTGTAGAGAATGCCGGTCGTGCCCGGGAAAAAGCTGACCGGAACGAATACCGAGATCAGCACCAGCGAAGTCGCGATGACCGCGCTGGTGACTTCGGCCATGGCGACGATGGTCGACTTCACGGGATTGTGGGCGCAATCCTCGGCGCCCGTGATCACGGTTCCCTCCAGGTGGCGCTGCACGTTTTCGATGACCACGATGGCGTCGTCGACCACTAGTCCGGTCGCCAGCGTAATGCCGAACAGCGTCAGCGAGTTGATGGAGAACCCGAAGACCTTGATGAACGCAAAGGTTCCGATCAGCGAGACCGGGATGGTGATGGCGGGGATGATGGTCGCGCGCCAATCCTGCAGGAAGAGGAAGATAACGATGATGACGATGACGATCGCCTCTGCCAGCGTCTTCTCCACTTCCTTGATGGAGTCCGACACCACAGTCGTGGTATCGACTGCGATGATTCCCTGAAGTCCCGGCGGGAAGTTCTTCTGCAGCTGGGCGAACACAATCTTGCACTGCTTGTCCACGTCGAGAGCATTGGCGTTTGAGAGTTGCTGCACGCCGAGGCCGATGGCGTCGCCGGCGGCGAAGTCCTTGTCGCCGAATCGGAGACTGGTGTTGTACGTCTCCGCGCCAAGTTCCACACGGCCGATGTCCTTCAGCAGCACGATGCCTGAGCCGCCGGTCGGCGCAGCCACGCCTGCGGATACGTTCTGGGCGTTCGACTTGATGATGAGGTTGCCAAACTGGTTGGGATCCGTTAGGCGGCCTTCGACGCGAACCGCCATTTGATAGGTCTGCGTCGGATCGGACGGCGGAGTTCCGAGCTGTCCGGCCGGCACCTCGACGTTCTGCTCGGCGAGCGCGTTGGTCACATCCAGCGGCGTCAACTGCCGTGCGGCGAGCTTGTTGGGGTCCAGCCAGATGCGCATGGCGTACTTGCGTTCGCCGAAGATGACCACCGCGCCCACGCCGGGTACGCGCTTCAGGGCGTCGGCGACATAGACGTCCAGGTAGTTCGAAATGAATGCAGGCGATAGCGAATGATCGGGCGAGATGAAGCCGGCCGCAAGAACGAAGTTGGAGTTCGCCTTGGTGATCGCGATTCCGGTGTTGTTTACCGTCGCAGGAAGCCGGCCCTGCGCGGTGGCGACACGGTTCTGCACGTCGACCGCGGCGATGTCGAGGTCGTATCCGGTCTGAAAGGTGATCGTGATCTGCGACGTGCCGTCATTCGACGAGGTCGATGACATGTAACGCATGCCCTCGACGCCGTTGATGGCCTCTTCAAGAACCGTCGTGACCGCCGACTCCACGTCCTGCGAGTTCGCGCCGACGTAGTTGCAGCTGACCACCACCTGCGGCGGCGCAAGCTGCGGGTATAGGGAAATGGGAATCGTGGGCAGCGTGACCGCCCCGGCCAGCACGATCAGAAGCGCGCAAACCGTCGCGAAGATGGGACGTCGAATGAAAAACTCAACCACGAAACTCTACCTTTCCTTCAGGCGGCACTGAGATACTGCTGAGGGACAGGGCTTGAGCCATGCACCGCGCCGCATTCTTGTTTTGGGCTTTCGTCCGTGAGGTTTGCGCTCCGCTCGCTAACTGGCCGCCTTCGGTGGCGGCCCTTTCCCATCCATCGGCATCACCGGAGCGCCCTCCTGCAGCAGCTGAATTCCGGAAAGAATCACACGGTCGCCAGTCTTCAAGCCGCCCAGCACCGGGTAGATGTTGCCCACGGGCTCACCCAGCGTTACCGACACCTGGTGAGCGCTGTAGCCCGAGCCCTGCGCCGCCGCGACGTAAACGAAGCTTTGTCCGCCGATCCGGGTCACGGCCAACACCGGTACCGTCGGTGCCTGCGAAGTGCTCCACGTAATGCGCGCGTTCACCATCTGGCCGTTCCGCAGCCGCTGGGCGGACTTCGGAATGGGCGCCTTGGCCAGCACTCCCTGCAAGCCGTTGTCCACCTCCGGCGAAACAAAATAAATGTTGGAGTGCGCAAGCACCGTGCCGCCCTCATCCAGCAGGTCAACGGACAGCCCGTTGCGGACCTGGCTGGACTTCTCGGTCGGGACGTAGATATACGCCTCCAGGCCACTGTTCGCGTCGACCGTGGTCAGCGTCGTCGTGGGAGAGACGTAGTCCCCCAGGTGCGCCGGGATATCGCCGACCACGCCGGCAAACGGCGCGCGAATCTCGTAATACGCCAGTTGCTCGCGCTGCGTCTTGGTCTGTGCTCCGGCTGCGTCCAGCGCCGCCTTCGAGTTCTGGTAGGCCTGCACCGACTGGTCATACGCCTGTTTGGAGATGATGCCCTCTTTGTAAAGCTGCTCCTCGCGCGCCAGGTCGGTCTTGTTATAGTCGTAGGTCGCTTTCAGCTGTTGCTCGGAACTCTGCTGCGCCTGCACCGTCGCCACCTGCTTCAGGGGGTCGATCTGCATGAGCACCTGCCCCGCCTTCACCGCGTCGCCGGACTTGACCAGAATTTTGGTCAGGTTACCGTCCACCTGCGGCTGCAACGTTGCGGACCGCAGGCTCTTGATCGTCGACACGTAGGTATCGGTGTTGGGAACGGAATTCAGGGTTACCGGCTGGACCATAACCGGCATCGCCTGTGGACCGGCGGCGGCGACTGGCGTAGGCGGCTTTGAGCATCCGGATACCAACACCACCAGCAATCCGGCGAGGGACGCAGCACTCCAGGAACTTTTCAGCAGACGCACAGCAGATCTCCTTCAACAACTTGCATTTCGAGCTCTTTGGCTAAACGTTCGCCGGGACAGACAACTGTCCGAACAACTATTAGTCCAACCCGGTGAATGGTTTGATGATAAGCGGTTGCACTCCGATGCGAAAAGGATGCGAAAAAAGGACAGGAAAACCGGGTCGGGTTACGCCCCCTCCGGGTCCCTCCCCCCGAGGTGGAAAGGATTGAAGTTCTCATGCCGGTCAAAGGCATCTGCGTGCTCGCTTGCCTTCAGCCAGCCGACGACGAGGTACGTCAGCGGCGTCGCAAGCACCTCGTACCCCACCTTCAGAAGATAGCCAGTGACGATCATGTTGACCAGCGTCGGCACCGAGGCTGTCCCGGCAAAGGTCAGCGTGATCACCAGGGTTGTATCCACCCCCTGCCCCACTACGGTCGAGCCGATCGTCCGCGTCCAAAGCTTCCTGCCGTTGGTCAGCAGCTTCATTCGGGCCAGGGTGTAAGAGTTGGCGAAATCCCCTGCCCAGAAGGCGATCAGCGAGGCGATCTGGATCCGCGGCAGGAAACCGAACACCACCGTGAACGCCTGCTGGTTCCTCCACCCCGGCGCACTCGGGAGCGCGATCACGATCTCTCCCATCAGGTAGAGCAGCGCCGTCCCGAAGCATCCCAGCCAGATGGCCCGCCGTGATGCCGAAAACCCGTACACCTCGGTGAACACGTCGCCGAAGATGTAGGTGATCGGAAACAGCAGCACCGCTCCGCTCACCGCGAACGGTCCGATCATGCAGATCTTCTGCGCCACCAGGTTCGACACCAGCAGAATGACCACGAACATCGTGGTGAGGATGTCGAGATACTTGTAGCGGCGCGCGCTTTCTGTCATCAAGAAGTCGGAACTCCACTTTCAGTATGCCGTGTGCGGCTCTTCCATGCTGACTCGACATCGCAGCCGCCGACAGCATACGCTGTTTCGCATGCCTACTATGGATCGCCGCAGCTTCACTCGCCTCTCCGCCCTCGCACTGGCCGCGACGCAGGTGCCGTCCTTCGCACAGTCACCCTCCGACAAACCCGTAGGATTCGCCGCCATCGGCCTCGGCACCATCTCCGACATCTTCATGCGCGCCTGCGCCAAGACGCAGACCGCAAAGATCACCGCGCTTGTGACCGGACATCCCGAGACCAAAGGGAAGAAGTATGCCGCGATGTACGGCATCCCCGAGAGTTCCATTTACACCTACGAGACCTTCGACCGCCTCCGCGACAACAAGGACGTCGAAGCGGTCTACGTCGGCCTGCCCAACAGCATGCATCGCGAGTACACGGTCCGCGCCGCGCAGATGGGCAAGCACGTCCTGTGCGAGAAGCCGATGGCCATCTCCTCCGCCGAGTGCCGCACCATGATCGACGCCTGCCGCACGGCCAACATAAAGCTGATGATCGCGTACCGCATCCACTTCGAGCCCACCCACGTTGAAGCGCAGCGCCTCATCCAGTCCGGTGCGCTCGGCGAGCTGCAGTCCTTCGAGGGCAGCTTCGGATTCAACGCCACGCCTAATCAGTGGCGGCTCACACGCCAGTTCGGCGGCGGCGGCTCGCTGATGGACGTCGGCATCTATCCCATGAACGAGATCCGCTGGCTCACCGGCGAAGAGCCCAACGCCTTCACCGCGGTGCCCACCACGCGTGACCGCACCAGCGGCCGCTTCGCGGAGATGGAGCAGACACTCGACTTCACGCTGAAGTTTCCGTCGGGCATCGTAGCCGCACTCGGCTGTACCTACGGATCCAGCATGCCCGGCTTCCTGCGCATCCACGGCGACAAAGGTTCTCTGCTCATCGAGAATGCCTACAACTACACCGGCGCACACCTCATCGGCATCGACAGGGTTCACGCCGAATACGCCACGCCGGGCAATGACCAGACGCTCCACTTCCAGCTCGAAGCCGACCACTTCGCCAACTGCATCCGCACCAACACCAACCCCAAAACGCCCGGAGAAGAAGGCCTGCACGACCTGCTCGCCATCGAATCGATCTACAAAGCTGCCGGTACTCCCATCGCATGATCCGACGCGCGTCCCGTCGTCTTTCCGTCCGGTCCCTGCTCCTCAGCGTGTCGCTGTGCGTGATTCCGTTGCATGCGCAGACTTTGGAAGTAACGCCAGACCACGTAATGGCCGATGAGGTCGCCACCATTCGCGCGTCCGGCCTCCACCCGCACGAGCGGGTCACCCTCCTGGCCGACCTGGTTGATGGCGCCGGAGCGCCCTGGACCTCGCAGGCCGACTTCCTGGCCGACGACGCCGGCACTGTCGATACCGCGAAGCAGGCTCCAGCCAAGGGCTCCTACCGCATCGTCTCCGCAATGGGCCTGGTCTGGTCGATGATGCCCGCGGCGAAGGATGTGCATGGCTACCGGGCTCCGCACGACTTCGGCACACAGACCATCCACTTCCACCTGCTCCAGAACGACAAGCCGACCGCCAGCGCTCAACTGGAGCAGACTTTCCAGCGCGAAGGAATGCGGCAGGTCAAGCTAACGGGCGCGCTCCACGGAGCACTCTTCCTGCCGGCCGCGCCCGGCCCGCATCCGGGCGTACTCGTCGTCGGCGGATCGGAAGGCGGAATGCCCGCGCCCAAGGCCGTGTGGCTCGCCTCGCACGGCTACGCCGCCCTTGCGCTGGCCTACTTCCACTTCCCGGAACTACCGGACCAGCTTGCGAACATCCCGCTCGAATACTTCGGCGAAGCCATCACATGGATGAAGCAGAATCCCGAAGTCGCTCCCGGCCAACTTGCCGTGATGGGAACTTCGCGCGGTGGCGAACTCGCCCTGCAACTCGGCTCCATGTACCCCGACATCAAAGCGGTCGTGGCCTATGTTCCGGCCAACGTGCGCTACCCCTCCTGCTGCAGCCGCGACTTCCGCGCTGCCTGGACGTGGAAAGGTCAGGGGCTCGCCTTTGTCCGTCCCGGCGGTCGTGGTCAGGTCGACCGCGGCCCCCTCGAATCGGCGGAAGCGGTCATTCCCGTCGAACTGACCCACGGGCCGATTCTTGTCATCTCGGGCGACAGCGACGGCATCTGGGATTCAAGCGGCATGACCAGCGCCGTCATGAGCCGGCTCAAGCAGGCGCACTTCGCCTATGCCACGGTGCGACTCAACTATCCCCACGCCGGGCATCGTGCCGGCAATTCCGCGATCGTTCCCACCTGGACCGGCGGCACCGTCCACCCGCTCAGCGGGCAGGCCGAGACGTTCGGCGGAACGCCCGAAGGCAACGCGCAATCTTCCCTTGACGCGATTCCCAAAGTGCTGGACTTCCTGCAGCAGAGTTTCTCCACTCCACCCGCAAAGTGAACCGGCAACAGCGCTACTTCTTCGCCGGAGACGTCAGACCCAGCGTGGCCATCACCATCTGCAGGTCCTTCCACGCCTCTGCCTTCTGGCGCGGGTCGCGCAGGAGAAACGCCGGGTGATAGGTCACCGCCAGCTTCGCTCCCCGACACGTGTGCCACCGGCCCCGTAGAGAACTCAGCGACTGCTTCACCCCCAGCAGATACATCGCCGCCGTCGCCCCCAGCGCTACAATCACCTCCGGCTGCACTACGTCGATCTGGCGCAGCAGGAATGGCGAGCAGGTATTCGCTTCTATCGGCTCCGGCACGCGATTGCCGGGGGGCCTGCACTTCACGATATTCGCGATGTAAACGTCAGTCCGCGACAGCCCCATCGCGCCGATCATGTTGTTCAGCAACTGACCCGCCTTGCCGACAAACGGCAAGCCCTGAATGTCCTCATCCGCACCAGGCCCTTCACCGATGAACATCAGCCGCGCCGCGGGCGATCCGTCGCCGAAGACAATCTTGTGCCGCCCCGCATACGCCAGGGGGCAGCGCGTGCAGTCGCCAATCTCTTCCTGAATCGCCCGCAACGCCGCCGCGCGCTCTCCGGCGGGCAGCTTCGCCGTCGGCAGCGGAGCAAGCTGGTTGAACGAGACGAGCCTGAGAGCTGGGGTCACAGAAGAAGGAGTTGCAACGGGAGGCGGCGCGGCCGCAACCACGGGAATGGCTGGGATAACTTCGGATGCCGCGGCAACGGCAACAACCTGGGGCACTTCACCAGGAACTGCCTCCGTTGTAGCGCTTGTAGCGCTGACGGAAAGAGTTTCGTCAGCCTCGGTAACGGCCGGTTCCACCGGCTCACCGTTGCGATAAAAATCATGAACGCCGAGGTCGCGAAAATACTCGACCCATGCGCGGACCTGCGTCGCTGCCTCGTCCTGCATCGCGAGAACTTACAGTTCCTGCTCGAGCGGCGTGGTGTCTTTCGGTTCGTGATTCACCACGAAGCTCACGCGGCCCTGGTTGATCTCGTCCTGCGCCACGCGGCACGCCTTCATCGACTTGGTGGGCATCAACGGCTGCGCACCGGACTGCAGTTGACGGGCTCTGCGCGCTGCGCCCTTAACAAGGCTGTACTTGTTGTGGAGTGGATCTTCAGTCGACATCGTTAGGCACCTCGGGGATGTTTTCAATTTACTCCAACCAGGTCCGTTTGTCCTGTGATTTCGGGTACATCCTTCGCGTCACCCGCATCCGGTCGTTTGCTCACAGACTTACCGTCAATCCAGCCCAAAACTTTTCAACACCGCACACAGTCGAGGCGACTGCAGGTCGGTCCGGCAGCCCTCCGCCATCGCCGCAACCCCGTCGCGCACCCCTCGCTCGTACAGCACGATCGCACGCATCTCTGCCACCGCCTGGTCCAGCGCATCGTTCACCAGCGCGTACTTGTAATCCCAAACGCGCTTCAGTTCGTTGCGCGCCTGCTGCAGCCTCCGCTCGATCTCTTCCTCGGTAGTTCCATGCTCGGCCTCGCTGCGATTGCGCAGCCGCCTCTCCAGCACCTCCGGACTCGGCGGCACAACGAAGATCGAAACCGCATCGGGCAGTTTCTCCATCACCTGCGCGGCGCCCTGCACATCAATGTCGAGCAGCAGGTCCTTGCCCGTCGCGCGCGCGTGACTCAGCGCTGTCCGCGCCGTCCCGTAGTAGTCTTTGCCGAAGACCTCGGCCCACTCCAGGAACTCATCGTTCGCAATCATCCGCTCAAACGTCGGGCGATTCGTGAAGTAGTACTCGCGGCCGTTCTCTTCCGAGCCGCGCACCACCCGCGTTGTATAGGAAACGGAAAACTCCAGCCCCGCCACCAGCGACCGAAGCTGTCCCACCAGCGTCGACTTACCCGACCCCGACGGCGCCGAAATGATAAACAAAATGCCTGCCATGCTTTACAAGAAGTGTAACCGCTAAGAGACGCTGCACGACAGGTACTTCGGACTTAGGCACCTCTGAGAACATCTGCCGTCAACCGAATCCTGCCGCCGCTCCACGCGCTCAGCGCGACCCAGGTTCCATCCGGTGAGAACTCAAGATTAGATGCGTACTTCGCCGGGACACTTGCGATCTCGTGCAAGTCATCTGCCGCGTAAAACTGAAATCCGTCTGGTTCAACTACGCCGATTACCGATCCATCGGGCGACCAGGATATTGCCGGGCCGTTGTGACTGCGAATGCATTCCCGCGCCCGTAGCGTCTCGCCAGATGACACGTCCACAATCTCAAGCCACGCCTTGGGGTGCGGCCGGTCCCCGTGAACCACAGCTAAAATCGTCTCCGAACTATGGAACACAACTGTGTCCAGCAGTTCCCACTTCTGCTTCAGCATCGTCAGGGTCACTCCGGTTGCAGACCACTTCACGATCCATATCTCATCTTGACGGCCCGGACCGCGTTTCGCCGCGAGCTTTGGCTTCACGACGAGTGCGGCCTGGACACCGCTGGGCGACGATACCATGGACGTAAGCATGCATTCAGGAAAGCGGACCTCCTGCAGTCGGACGCTCGTTTTGACGTCGTAGACCGCGAGAAGGCCACCCCATGTTCCATCCAGTACGCGACATCCGTCAGGAGAAAAAACGGCCTCGCATCCTTCGCCAGCGCTGTTCGGTTGCAGCTTCGCAACGATCGCCAGCCTTTTCGCATCTAGAACAACCAGCTCGCCGGACGTTCCTTTCGAGCACAGCTGATGTCCATCGCGCGACCAGTTTGCATGGGATGGATGGCGAAAGGGGCGAGTGCGAAGGAGAGACGTGCTGGACTTGATATCCCAGAGTGACAGATTCGATCCGATTGAAAGAGCGAGTCTGGAGCTTGGGTCAAATCGTATTTCATAGGACGCGCCGGTCTTGACGACTAGCCTCTTGCTATGAAGAGGTCTCGTCGGCGTGCTACTCAAGGTTCTGCACCTGTTCTCTTGCCCGCTCAATCTCTGTTTTCATTTCCAGACCCAGCCCGGTCAGCCGCAACCCGATGCCCGGATCGCCGCCCGTGGTCTTCGACAGCATCGTATTCGCCTCGCGGTTCAGCTCCTGCAGCAGAAAATCCAGCCGCTTGCCCAATTCTCCGCCGCCGTCGATCATCTCCAGGAAGCTCTCAATGTGCGCCCGCAGCCGCACCAGTTCCTCCTCGATATCCGACCGCTCCACCAGCAGCGCCGCCTCCGCCAGCAGGCGCTGGTCCGCAATCTGCGCGCTCTCCCGGCCGGCGTGCTCGGCCGTAGCGGCATCCGCTCTCAGCAGTTCGCCAATCCTCGTCCGCAGCCGCTCCAGGTGAGCCTCGCGCGCCCCCGTCCGCAGTTGAGCGCACTCCTCCGCCAGCGCCCGCAGCCGCAACATCGAGGCGCGCAGTTCCGCAACCAGCGCCGCGCCCTCCACCCCTCGCACGTGGTTCAACTGGTCCAGCAGGGACGGCGCAATCGCCATTACCGCAGCCTCCAGCGCCGGCGCGCGAGTGGGGTCGGGCATGGCCGAAGGCGCCTCCGAGGAAAGCACGCCCGGCATGCGCAGGATTTCGTTCAAGTCCGGTTCCACGTTGAAGTGATGCAACTTCGCCGCGTCGTGAAACGCCTGCAGATGCGCTGCCAGCAACTCATGGTTGAGCTGCACCGTCTGCGTTTGTTCGCGCGGCCGCCGCTCCACATGCAGCGTCACGTCGACGTGTCCGCGTTTCACCCGCTCCTTGATCAGCCGCCGCAGCGCCACCTCCAGCGAATCGCAATCACCTGGCAGCCGCAGGTTCAGGTCGAGGAATCGATGATTCACGCTCTTCAGCGTCACCGTGAACGCAATCCCGTCCTCCGTCGCCGACTGCGCCGTCGCATAGCCGGTCATCGAATAAATCGGCCGCGCATCCCCCGCCGTTTTCGCGCCGAGGTCCGGAGTTTCCTGCTTGGTTTTGCTCACTGTATCCCTTCCAGAACTTCGGCTTCCGCCGCTTCAGTCGCGGGCTTCCGCTCGAAGCGGTCGGACTCGAACTGCAAATCGTAAAGCCGGCGATACGTCCCCGACTGCTGCATTAGATGCTCGTGGCTGCCAATCTCGGCGATGCGCCCTTTTTCGATCACCGCAATCCGGGTCGCGTTCCGGATCGTCGACATGCGATGCGCAATGACGAACACCGTTCGCCCTTCCATCAGGTTCTTCAGCGCCGCCTGCACGAACGCCTCGCTCTCGGCGTCCAGCGCCGACGTCGCCTCATCCAGAATCAGGATCGGCGCGTTCTTCAGAATCGCCCGCGCAATCGCCAGCCGCTGCCGCTCGCCGCCCGACAGTCGTACGCCCTTCTCGCCAATGACGGTGTCGTAGCCCTCCGGCATACGCAGGATAAAGTCGTGCGCGAGCGCCATCCGGGCCGCCTCCTGCACCTTGCTCAGCGGCACATCCGGCTGCCCATACGCGATGTTGTTGCGCACCGTGTCGTTGAACAGGATCGTCTCCTGCGTCACCTTGCCGATCTGTTTGCGCAGCGACGCGAGGCTCACGTCGCGTAGATCGTAGCCGTCGATCACGATGCGCCCGCCCGTGACATCGAAGAAGCGCGGAATCAGGTTCACCAGCGACGACTTCCCCGCCCCGCTCGGGCCCACCAGCGCAATCACCTCGCCGCGCTTCACGTCCAGGTTGATGCTATGCAGCACCGGCTTCAACTCGCCGTCGCTCTCGTACGCGAAGTCGACATTCTCGAAGCGGATTAGATCCTTGAAGCCCCGCAGCACATGCGCACGCTTCTTCTCCACCACATCGTCCTGCGCATCCATGAAGCGGAAGATCTCTTCGCTCGCGCCCAGCGCCTGCTGGAAGCTGTTGTAGAACAGTGCGAACTTGCGCACCGGATCGTACAGGCTGAATACCGCGACGATGAACACGATGAACTGCCCCAGCGTCATCCTCTGGTGCAGAATCTCCTGCCTCCCCAGCCACAGCAGCAACGCGATTCCTATCGCCCCGATCGCGTCCATCAACGGAGAACTGATCGCCTGCACGCTCACCGAGCGCAGGTTCGCGCGGAACAGCCGCCGCGCCGCCCGCCGGAAACGCTCCATCTCCCACAACTCCATGCCGAACGCCTTCACGATGCCATTGCCCGTGATCGTCTCGTGCAGGATGTTCTGGATCTCCGCCAACTTGTCCTGACCCGTCCGCGTCGTCGTCCGCACGCTGCGCCCAATGCGCCGCGCCGAGGAGATCACCACCGGCACAAACAGCAGCAGCACCCATGCCAGCTTGCCGCCGAAGCTGATCGCAACGCACAGCATCGCCAGCAGCGTGAATAACTGCTGCAGAAAATCCGCCATGATGGTCGACATCGCGAACTGCACCCGCTCGATGTCGTTGATGATGGTCGAGAGCAGTGTTCCCGTTGAATGCTTCTGAAAGAACGCGACCGACCGGCGCAAGATGGCGTCGTACAAATCGTTGCGCAGATCGGTGATCATCCCGAATCCGGCGTAGTTGATCAGGTATGTCCCCGCGTAGTCGCACACCGATTTCACGATCGCCGATACCACCAGCGCATACGCCACTACCGTCCATGCATTCTGAAAGTGGCTCGGCACCAGGAAATGGAGATCGATGGACCGATGCATAAAGGGAGCGCGGAACAGCAGAAAATCGCGCCCCTGTTCGTCCGGCCGCAGCACCTTGTCGAAGATCGGCTTGATCAGGTAGATGCGCAGCCCGGCCATCGCACCTACCATCGCCATCAGCGCAACCGACGCCAGCGAATAGAGCGCATACGGCCGTGCATAGAGGAGCAAGCGCCAGATACGCTTCATCGTTCCACGCTCCGGTTCGCGCCAGCGCCTGCCGCGCCCGCAGCCGCGTTCCTGGGAATCTTGCTCATTACAGCTATTCTATTGGTTTTCCGTGTCCGCATCATCGCGGCATGTCGCGATGCGCCGTCTTTACCCGGTGGCCAGCCGCCTCCAGCCGCTTCTTCATCTCCTCGGCGATAAACACCGACCGGTGCTGTCCGCCGGTGCATCCGAAGGCCACCGTCAGGTAGCTCTTCCCCTCCTCGGTGTAATGCGGCAGCAGAAACTTCAGCAGGTCTTCCGTCTTGTCCAGGAACTCCTGCGTCTGCGGAAATTGCCGCACGTACTTCGCCACCTTCGGATGCCGTCCCGTCAGTTTGCGGAACTCAGGCACAAAGTGCGGATTCGGCAGAAAGCGCACATCAAAGACCAGATCCGCATCCGCCGGAACGCCGTTCTTGAAACCGAAGCTCATCGACGAGATCGTCAGCCCCTTGGAGTCCGCCCCGCGTTCAAATTGCGCATTGATGTGCGCGCGCAGTTCATGCACATTGAACTTCGTCGTATCGAGAACAATGTCCGCAACATTGCGAATCGGATCGAGTCGCTTCCACTCCGCCCGGATCCCCTGCACCACCGTCTGCCGGCCCATCGGGTGCGGGCGCCGCGTCTCCGAAAAGCGGCGCACCAGCGCATCTTCGCTGGCCTCCAGGAACACCACCTTCGTGTTCAGCACCTTGCGAACTTTTTTCAGGATCCCCGGGAAGCGGTCCAGCCGCATCCCTTCACGCACGTCTACCACCAGCGCTGCGCGAGTGATCTCCGCCGACTGGCGCACCAGATCCGCAAACCGCGGAATCAATTCCAGCGGCAGATTATCGACCGAGTAATAGCCCAGGTCCTCGAACGCCTTCAGCGCCGACAGTTTGCCGGAGCCGGACATCCCGGTCAGAATCACGAGTTCGCTGCCGTCACCCGTACGTTCGGCGGGTTTAGCCCGCCCGGGTGCCTGCTTCTCCGTCTTCAACGTGCTCTTCGAGGGCATGCTGGAATCCTAGCATCCACGCATTCCAGCAGCCTCGCCGCTAAGCACTCGCCGCCACTTGCCCATCGAGACCGTTCACCTTCTCCACCGGGCGCGGATGCCGCATGGTGGTCGTTTCCTTTTGCCGCTGGCGAATGGCCTGCTTCTCAATCTTCGTCAGTGCCTCTCGCAGCGCCTGCATCAGTTCCGCCGACTCGCACGCCGCAACCATGCTCAGGCTTCCCTGGCTCACAGTTACGTCCGCGATCTTGCGGTATTTGTCGACGGTAAGCACTACCTTCGCACTCGTCGCCCCATTGATGATTTTTGTGATTCGTTGCAACCCCACTCTGGCCTGATCCTTGTACTTTTGCGTGACGACTGTCTGTCTTCCGGTGTACTCGATGATCATCCAATCCACCTCTCCGCTGGGTTCTGTCCCGAGACGTGGCGTCTCGGTGCGTTATAGCCTACACCCTCCCGGGGGGGTTAGCGCACGCGTCTTTGGTGGGTGCTCGGGATCTGCATATCCTCGCGATATTTGGCCACGGTCCTCCGGGTCACCCGGATACCCTGACGCTGCAGTTCCGCCGCCAACTGGTCGTCCGTCAGCGGCTTGCGGGGGTCTTCGTCCTCGATCAGTTTCTTCACCTTGCGCTTCAGCAGGACCAGCGGCAGGTCGCCGCCTTCCGGCCCGTTCACGCCCTCGGTGAAGAAAAAGCGCAGCTCGTACACACCCTGCGAGGTATGCACATACTTGTTGGCCACGGCGCGGCTCACCGTCGAAGGATGGACGCCGATCTCCTCGGCCACTTCCTTGATCATCATCGGCTTCAGCCCCTGGTCGCCCCGCTCCAGGAATTCCTGCTGCCGTCGGACGATCACTTCGCACGTCCGCACAATCGTGTTCTTTCTCTGCTCAATATTGCGCAGCAACTGGATTGCCGACTTATAGCGTTCCTTGACGTACTCCTTGACGTCCTTCTCCGTGCCCTTTTCGCGCAGCATCTTGCGATACGCGTGGCTCAAGCGCAGCGTCGGCATGTCCTCTTCGTTCACCAGAACCACATACTCGCCGTCGCGCTTGACGAACGCAACGTCCGGCTCGATCAGCCGCGTCTCGCTCACGTTGTACCGCTGCCCAGGCCGCGGATCCAGCGTCCGGATAAAGTCGACCGCCGCCTGGACCTCTTCGGCCGGCCGCCCGCAACTGCGCGTCAACTCGCGCATGTCCTTCTTCTGCAAAAGCTGCAGGTAGTTGGCAACGATGTGCCCCGCAATCTCGAAGATTCCCCCACCGTTCCGCGGCGCGGCACCAGCCGCCTCAACCTTGGCCGCCGGCCCATGGCCGTTGCGGGATGCAGCGTCATGCAGAACGCCGTTCGTGACCGGATGCACTGTCCGCGCCCCCACGCCGCTCGAACCAAAATCCTCGTCGGCGTCCTGCTCTTTCGCGCGATATATCTCGGCGGCGTGTGCCCGCTTCAGCGCCATCTCCACATCGCGACCATGCGCGGCAATCTGGATCAGCAGGCACTCGCGCAAGTCACGCGCGCCCACACCCACCGGGTCGAGCTGACTCACCACCTCGCGGCCTTGTTGCACCGCGGCCAGCGCCGCCTTGTATCCATCCGCCGAGGCCGTCTCGGCCCGCGCTGTACCTGCCGCGGCGTGGTCCCCGCCGGCATCCTCCGCCGGGCGATGTGCCTCCCAGCCCATGCGGCCCTTCATCCCACGCTCAAACGGAATCGGCTCCGCGCGTGCCGGGCCTCGCGCCTCGATCCACGCATCCGCCAGTTCCTCGTCGGTCGCTGTCAGGTAGCCGTCTTCGTTCAGATTGCCCACCACCAGGTCCGCCGCCAGATGAACTTCATCGGACAGCGTCATCGAGCCTAGTTGCCACTCCAGGTGGTCGGTCAGTGTACCCGGTTGCGACAGAAAATTATCGAACGATGGCCGCTCAATGTCCTCAAAGGAAGACGCCGTACGGAACCCGGGATCCAGGTAATCCTGGAAGTAGCTGCCAAAATCGATCTCGTCGAAGGGGTCCTTCTCCACTCGCTCGGCAGCCGTCGCCACCTCTTCCGCCGAACGTTCCCGGTCGCCCTCGCGTCCCGCCAGTTCTTCGATGGTGACGGCCGAATCCTCAATCTCTTCCAGCACCGGATTCTCCACCATCTCGGTGTTGATCATCTCCTTAAGCTCGAGCTTGTTCAGCGCCAGCACGCTGACCATCTGCACCAGTCCGGGTGTCAGCACCTGGCGCTGCGAGACTTTGAGATTTAGTTTCGGCTGCAGCAATTCTTCGCCTCTCTTGCTTCGATCGTCCGTGGAACCGCGGGAAGAGAGTCGTTGGTCGGGCAGACCCCCTGCCTTCGCTGTTGCCGGGAACGTGGCCACAGTCTACAACGCTCAGCACCTTTCGTGCAGCGTGTAGAATCTCCTGCCCCGTGATTCCACGGGGCTCATAGTCCCCGTTTATACGTCACGCACAGGAATAAGCAATAACACCTTTGAATCAACCAGGTCTGTGCGCTTCAATACACGCCCCCGGCAGTCCGGAAGCAAATAACTCCGCCTACTCAGCGACTTCCGCAACCGTCAAAACACACCTGCGCACTACCCCATCGTGAACTTCTCGCCCAGGTAGATGCGCCTTACCTCAGGGTTCCGGCCCAGTTCACCCGGCGTCCCCGCGAATAGAATCCTGCCGTCGCTGATAATGTACGCCCGATCAGTCACCGACAGCGTCTCGCGTACGTTGTGGTCCGTAATCAGCACGCCAATGCCGTTCATCTTCAGGTCAAAAATAATCTCCTGCAACTCCAGCACAGCAATCGGATCGATCCCCGAAAACGGTTCGTCCAGCAGGATGAACGCCGGCTCGATCGCCAGGCAGCGCGCAATCTCCACCCTGCGGCGTTCGCCGCCGCTCAGCGCGTAGCCCATCGTCTTGCGGACATGGCCCAGATTCAATTGTTCAATCAGCTTCTCCGTCCGCGTGCGGCGGCTCTCCCAGCTCAGTTGCTGCGCCTCCAGCACCGCCAGGATGTTCTCCTCCACCGTCAGCTTGCGGAAGATCGACGGCTCCTGCGGCAGGTAGCTGATTCCGTGCTGTCGCGCGCGCAGATACATCGGCAGCCGCGTAATCTCCTCGCTATCGGCCAGGATGCGTCCTGCATCCGGGCGCACCAGCCCGACGATCATGTAGAAGCACGTCGTCTTGCCCGCGCCGTTCGGTCCCAGCAGACCGACCACCTCGCCCTGCGCAATCTGCATGCTGACGCCGCGGACCACCTGCCGGCCTGCATAGGCCTTCCCGATCTCATCCGTCTCGAGCGTGCGTACCGATGCCGTCACAGCCGCTTCAACCCTCGCCTTCGTTGCCGTGTCTGGCCCAACCCGATTTATGCCGTCCCCGTTGCGGGCCGGTCGCGAAAAAAACGAACTCACTGGCTCCCCTTTTCCCCGTTTCCTTTCTCTTTCTTACGGGGGTTGCTCACCCTCGCATCCGTGCGCACTCGCTGTGCCGGCTCCCCGGGAATCTCCCCTAAAGCCTCAACACTAACACCGCCGCCAGCCTCGCAGGAATTGCGGAACCGCAGCGCAGCGCCCGTCGTCGTTCCCTGCACGTCCACTGCCTTCGGTGGCGCATTCTTATCTCCCGTCAACAGGGAGACCCGATCCGCAGCGGTATACACCAGCCGCTCGCCCGTTGCCTGCAGTCCGGTCGCGTTCACTTCAACATGCCCGCTTGCCTCTACCCGGTCCAGGTTTCCCGCCAGTGACGGCGCAGTTGCTGCATTGCTCTTTGCGGCGGTCTGATCCGGTGCAGTTGTTTGATCCAGATAAGCCGTCGCCTGGTTCGCCCGTATCGTCGAATCGGCCGTGTCTGCCCGCACTCCGCCGGTAAAGTCTGCCTGGCGCAGAATCCCCGAATAAATCAGTCCGCCACTCGCAATCCTCACCACCTGTGGCTCGCCCACCGCCCCACCGGCCGAGCCGGTTCCGCCCGGCGTCGCCGCACACCCCACCGGCGTCCCCTTGCCCGCAGCCGCACCAGCCGTGCCGCTGCCTCCGGTGCTCATCAGCACCGTATGCACCTGCGGCGCCTGCTGTGCGCCCGACCATCCCGTCGCCGCCGCGCTTCGCGCGATCAGCCGCTTCTGCTCTCGCGACACCTCGATCACCGGCGCCTGCACCTGCGATCCGCCTTGCCACAGCCGCACCGGCTTGTTCGTTCCGTAGAACGTCGCCACACTCGTCGCATGCTCCAACTCCGCGCGGTCAGCCAGAATATGGGAAGGCTCTGCGTTCTGCCGCGGGCTCTTCCCTGCTCCCACCTGCGCCGAATCGTAATCCACCTTCACAGCGCCCGTCGCCACCGAGTCGCCCGTCGCGCGGTCCAGCGCCACCTGGCTCGCCCAAAGCACGCTGCCTGCGTCGCTTACCTGCACACCGCCCGTCAGTGTCACGCGGTCCTGATCTCCGTCGTACGCCGCCCGCTGGGCTGTAGAGCGCTCCACAGCCGGCTCCGCCCCGGCCTTCGCCGGCGTCCGCTGTGTCAACACAACATGGCCCTGCTGCAACGCGCTCCACAGAGTGTTCTGCAATCTCTCTGAGCTCTCTCGTTTACTCTGTGCTTTCTGCGATTCGCTCTTCCCCGCCCGGAACTTCGCATCCAGGGTATCGCCCGTGCTCGTTTGTTCGATGCCAGCCACGTTCACTTGCCGGAGCACCGTGTGCCCGCGGCCCGCAATCGTATCCAGCTCCGGTTGCTTCGCATCGCCCGCAGCCTTCAGCACCGCCTTCAAATCGTCGGCCGACAACTCCGTCTGCCCCTTGCCGCCCGTCACAGCTGCGGCATCCACTGAGGTCATGCGCGCGCTCCCCGTCGCGTGCACCGTCCGCAGTTGCGGCTGGCCTGCCTTCCCCTGCACTGCAGCCCCGGGCGCCAGCACCGCGTCCACATTCGCCGCGGTCAGATCCCGAACGTTCCACGCCTCCGGCGCCGCATTCTTCGCCCGCACCCGCTCCGTCATGTGGACCGCACCAGTGAACACCGCACGTTCCGGCTGCGGCGTCGTCGCTGCATCGAAGGTGAGCGTCGCCTCATTCGCCTGCCCCGTCGCCTGTCGCAGCGGCTCGTCGGCTGAGTAGCGCACGCCACCTGTCATCACAGCCGACTTCGGCTGGCTCGTCGCATTCAATTCCACCTGCGCCCGCTGCGACACCACCGTCCCGCCGTTCCCCGTCAAGGTCACATCACCATGCGCATCCACCCGCTCCAGCGAACCGCCGTTCGGCCGCAGGTACAGCGTGGCCTGGTCCGCGGCCGCCGTCCGGTCCTGCGAGACATACTTCGCCCTGGTCAGAAACGCCTCGTGGTTCCGATCGTCCAGTTGCGCTGTCGCCGCGGTCACCTCCACCGGACGCCCGGCCGCAACCCCGCTCATGCTCACCGCCGACTGCAGCATCAGCATGCCCGTATCGCTGGTGAAGTCCGCGCCATGCGCGTGCCCTTTCATCGCCCCGGTTTCAAACTCGATGTCCTCGCCGGTCGCCGCCACTCCCAGCTTCTCCAGGTAGACCAGGCCGCTCGTCGTCACGTGCAGCACCTTCGTGCTGCTGTTCTCAACCGGGTCCGCTCCCGGGGCAGCGCCTGCCGCGGCCGCCTGCAGGTCCATGTGGACCACTCCCAGCGCCCGCACCACGCCTTCCTTCTGGTCGTACTCAAACTCGTCGCCGTAAATGCGGTCGCGCCGATTCCCATCCTGCCCATAAAGCAACATCGACACGTCGTGCAGCGCGACCTTCCCGTTCGTGCCCTGATCCCACCGGGTGGCGCGAACCGTGTACAGCGTCTTCGACCCCTTCGACCGCGACAGCGTCCAGCCGCCCGCGTCGCGAACGATATTCACCCCAAGCTTGGACGGAACCTTCACGTGCTGCAGGCGCGACATGATCCGCGCATAGCCGATGAACGCAGCGATCACCAGCATCAGGAAGATCGCGCTTCCCACCAGCCAAACCCTCAGTCTTTCAACACGATTGCGCATCCGTCCGCCACTTCCATCATCTCATTGAATGACTGTCGATTAGACTCGCCAGCCGGTCTGAGGGTGCCGAAGAATCATCCTCATCACCGATCGCTCTGGGCTCTCTGTTTTTCCTCCGTGTCGTCTGTGATTCGCTTTTGTGTGCAGAAACTGCTCTAGAATGAACCCAATGGCCGACCGACTCTACCTCAGCCTGTGGTACCCGAACTTCCGCCTGGAGGCGCTCCCTGGCGCCATCACCGGGGTGCTCCGCCAGTTCGCGCTGGTCGGGGGCAAGCGCGTCTCCGCGGCCTCCGCCTACCCCATCAACTTCACCGAGCCGCCCACCTACCAGCGCATCTACGTCGACGCCGACCCCGCCATGGGCAGTCCCGCGCAGATCGACCCTACCCCCGGCGCCTCTGATGCCGCCATCGAAGCCGCCGTCGCCGAAGCCACAGAGCAACTCCACGACGACATGGCCTACGAGTTCGAAGTGCGCTGGCAACTCTGGGCGCCCAACGAGCCCGACTCCATCTACAGCCGGCTCGACATCCCCTCCGACGACGACCCCATGGAAGATGACACCGATCCCAACCTCGGGTCGGTCTCCGACGATCCCGCCTTCGGCGATCGCGACACGCCCTGGAAGCTACGCACCCACACCGTTCGCGTCCTCGGCTTCGGCCCCAATTTCGACGTCGCCGGTTACGAGCAGAACGGCCACATCCTCGTTGACTTCGGCCTCGACACTCCCTGGATTCTCGACACGCTCGACGATGAAGATATCGACGAAGAGGCCCAGCTCCACATCCAGCAGAACGTCGAAAAGCTCCTCGCGTTCACACTCCTGGTCGAGAAGAACTGTGGCATCTCCAGCCGCCTGCTCTGGACCGAGTCCGGCGAACCGCTCGCCGAAAAACTCATCGCCCGCCTCCAGCGCGTCAACTGAATCTTCGCTGCAGATTGCGGCCGGGGATGGTACTGTTTCAACCATGATCGCCGCCGCAATCCCGTGGCACGACTGGCTCCATTACTTCCACCACTGGAACGAAGCCTTCCAGTGGCCGCTCTACTTCGTCCTCGGCTGGGTCGCAATCTACGTTCGCCGCTGGCGCAGGAACCGCGCCGAAGAAGCTGCCCAGGGATGGCCCTCCGCCGGGGGCAACATCAATTCAGGGAAAGTCACCAAACTCGCGCACACCAGCCGCCAGCTCGTCACTCTGGAGTACAGCTACTTCGTCGAGGAGTACCGTTACGGCAAGTACACCCACGAATTCTCAAAGAAGGAAGAAGCCGAGGAGTTCGTCCGGCAGCTAACGAACAAACACGTCCAGATCCGCTACAACCCATCCAACCCCAAACAGTCCGTCCTCGAACAGCGAGTCGTCGAGCAATACGTCCTGCTCGCCCCCCGCTTCGGCTGACAGCTCGAATACTTGTCATTCTGAGCGCAGCGAAGAACCCCCGCATTTCGCTTTTGCCCTTGCAACTGTCCTAAGCGCCCGCTGGCGCAGCCCGCCGCCTCCGCCCGCTGATCAGGTAAACCGCCGCCCGCAGCTCCAGTAGCGGATCATTCGAAGGCTCAATCCCATCGACGCGCGGGATGGGATCCCAGATCAACTGCTTCTGCTGCGCCGCATCGTCGTCAACCGTGCCCGTCAAACTCAGCGTCCCCAGTTCCACTACCGGCCGATCCTCCGGCCAGTGAATCGTCGCGTCATCCACCACATCGCCCATTTTGGCAAGCTGCACCATGATCTTGAACTTGATCGCCCCGGCGGCCACCCGTTTCCCCAGCTCATCGAACAGGTAGTTCGCGTCCTTCGTCGCCATCGCCGCGTCGTCGTAATGCTCTGCCCCCGCCAGCGGAATGATCTGGTATCGCCCAAACTGCCGCACTCCACCCGCGTTGATAAACTCCATCGCCGTCACGCCAAAGAACGCCTCGCGCGCGAAGCTGGTCGGCGCCGGCTTCGGCGTCTGCACAAAAGCCAGCGCCGCTGGATGTGACCCCAGATAGATCTCAATCGGCTTCGGATTGGCCGGATCGCTCGGAGTCGACAGATCGCTCGACGCCAGCGCCTTGAGAAACTCCAGAAACTCCGCACCCGTATGCGTCGGAAACCCATCCGTCGAGTGCGCCACGATATCGGTGTGGCTATGCTCTGCCAGGTGAAACCGAATTGCGATCCCCCGCGGATTCGCATTCGGATCGTTGTCCGGCACCAGCGGCAGTCCGGTCGAATTCGAGAACCGAACCGTCACCGGCGTCGACTCGCGCGCGATATGCGGCGCCCGCGTCAGGGCCGCGGCGTCCGCGGAGGGCGTAAACGTCCCCGTCACCAGCATCCCCTTGGCATGCGCCGGCCGAAATCCCGGATGCTCCCCAAAGATGGCATCGAACTGCGCAATCAAATCGTTCGCCAGCGCAAGCAGTTTCTCGTCCGTCGGCAAAGGCATCGTCTCTCTCCGGGTTGAAGTGGTCAATCGACTCAGATGCTAAACGCAGCGTTGAAGAACCGCCCGGCAGCGACTTTTATCCCGCCGTCACAATCTCCGAGAAGTCGGCGACGCCGGAAAAATCCTTCAGCACCCGGACCAGCAGCGCCAACCGATTCGCCCGGACCTCGGCCTCCGGAGCCATCACCATCACCTTGTCGAAGAACGTGTCCACCACCGTCCGCAGCGATGCGATCCGCGCAAGTGCCGCTACATATTCGTGACTCGCCGACAACGTCCGCACTTCGTTGGAGACCTCCAGGCCAGTCGCCTCCAGGCTGACTTCCGCCGGATCGGTCAGCGCCTTCGCGTGCACTACCCGCGGAATCGTCTCGCCCTTCGCGCGTGCCTGATCGACAATATTCTTCATCCGCTTGAATGCAGCGCACACAGCAAGGAAGTCCTCGCTGCCGCGCACCGCCGTCACGGCCTCGGCCCGCGCCACGGCATCGCGAACATCGTTCGCCCCGACCGCCAGCACAGCCTTCACCACGTCGTACGCCTGCCCCTTCGCCTCGCGCAGGTAGAACTCCAGCCGCTCCGCAAAGAAGACCTCCACCTTCACGCGCTGTCCGCCGGCGGACTCGGACACCGCGTCCGCCACATCCCCCAGCGTCAACGGCAACGCCGGCTCGGCCTCCGCCAGTATCTTCACAATCCCGTTTGCCGCCCGCCGCAGCGCGAAGGGATCCTTCGACCCGGTCGGCTCCAGTCCCAGCCCGAACATCCCGGCAATGGTATCGGCCTTGTCGGCCATCGCCAGCACCGCGCCCTCGACCGTCCGCGGCACGCCGTCCTCCATCGACTTCGGCAGGTACTGGTCATAGATCGCATCGGCCACCGCAGCCGAATGGCCCTGCGCCCGCGCGTACAGTCCGCCGACCTCGCCCTGCAGTTCGGTAAACTCCTTCACCAGCTCCGTCGTCAGGTCGGTCTTCGCCAGCCGGGCAGCCTCGCCGAGTGCCGCACCGTCCAGCTTGCACCCGCGCGTTCCCAGCAGAATCGCCAACCGCTCGGCCGCCACCCACACCCGCTTCGTCTTCTCCGCGTAGCTCCCCAGATCCTTCTGGAACGTCACCTTCTCCAGCAGAGCCTCACGCTCGACCAGCGTCACCCTCTGGTCGAACTCCCAGAAGAATCGTGCATCGTTGAAGCGCGCACGTAGTACGCGTTCGTTGCCATGCCGGATCACCGCCTCGCCCTTCGCGTTCGTCTCCGTGTTCAACACCGCCAGAAAATGCGGCGCCAGAGAACCAGACGTATCGTCCACCGCGAAATAACTCTGGTGGTCCCGCATCACTGTCACCAACACTTCTTCCGGTAGCACCAGGTACTCGCGCTCAAACCCACCGGCGATCACCGTCGGCCACTCCGTCAGGTTGGTCAGCTTATCCACCAGCGCATAGTCTTCGCGCCACCGCGTGTCTGGAATCGTCCGGCAAACCTTATCCAGCGCCTTGCGAATCGTCAGCCGTCGCTTTTCCACATCCGCGATCACCTTCGCATCCAGCAGCGTCTGCTCATACTCATCCGGGAAGCCAATCGGAATCGCCACATCGTTCGCGAGCACCCGATGCCCGCGCGTCGTCTTCCCCGCCGTCTTGCCGCCAAACTCGACTGGCACCACAACTTCGCCCAGCAGCGCCAGCAGCCACCGCACCGGCCGCACAAACCGCTCCGGCTTGCCCGGCCGCCAGTACATATTCTTCGCCCAGTAGATGCCCGCCAACTCCTTCGGCATCTCTTCGGCGATCACCTCTGCCGCCGCGCGCCCCGCCTTCACCGACGTCGCCGCCAGGTACTCGCCCTTCGGCGTCTCGACCCGTTTCAGCGCCGCGACCTCCACGCCCGCCTTCTTCGCGAACGCCAGTGCCGCGGGCCCGGGCGCGCCATCCTTGTAGGCGATCTTCACCGCCGGCCCCATCAACTCTTCGCTGGCGTCGGGCTGCTGCTCGGCCACTCCCGCCACCCAAACCGCCAGTCGCCGCGGCGTTGAGAAACTCTTGTTCGCGGCGCCCGGCGCAACCAGCCGCTCGCGCTCCAGCATCGTCACCACGCGCCGCTGCAACTCCGCCTGCGCGCCGGCAATCATCCGCGCCGGCACCTCTTCCAACCCAATCTCAAACAAAAACTCCGCCATCAGACTCGTCCTATCCCAACCAAACTCTTGTCATTCTGAGCGCAGCGAAGAACCCCCGCATTTCGCTCTTGCTGTTGCCTGTTCTCGTTCTCGACTCGGCCTGGCCTCCGGGGGCCCCATTCATCGCATCGCGATGAGTGGGATCGCAAACCCTCAACCGGCCGCAACCAGCTTCTCGCCCTGAGCCACATAAGCCTTAGCCACGCCAATTACCAGCGCACGAATCCGTGCCATCACACCGACACGTTCCGTCACCGAGATCGCGCCCCGGGCATCTAGCAGGTTGAACACGTGCGAGCACTTCAGCGCCAGTTCATACGCCCCCAGCACGGGAAACCGCTTCAACTCCAGCGCATCTGCCGTACTCTTCTCGCCGAAAATCTCCGCAGCCCGCTTCAGCAGATCCAGGCACTCCGCCTCATACAGCCGCAGATGCTCCCACAGCTTGTCCACTTCGGCATAATCGAACCCGTACGCCGAATATTGCTCTTCCTCGGCCAGCCGAATCTCGCCATAGGTGGTCTTCTTCCCCGTGTCCGGCTCAACGGCCCAGACAATGTCGTAGATCGAATCCACATCCTGCAGGAAGCCCGCGATCCGCTCCAATCCATACGTAATCTCGCCGCAGATCGGATCCAGGTCCATCCCGCCGCACTGCTGAAAATACGTGAACTGCGTAATCTCCAGCCCGTCGAGCATCACCTGCCAGCCAACGCCCCACGCGCCGCCGACCGGCCACTCCCAGTTGTCCTCTTCGAACTTGATGTCGTGTTCGCGCAGATCGATCCCGATGGCCTCCAGGCTCTCGAGATACAGCTCCTGGATATTCTCCGGTGGCGGCTTCAGGATCAACTGCAGCTGCGTGTGCCGGAACAGCCGGTTCGGATTCTCACCGTAGCGTCCGTCGGCCGGCCGCCGGCTCGGCTGCGCGTACGCAATGCGCACCGGCTTCGGCCCCAGCACCCGCAGGAAAGTGTCCGGCGACATCGTCCCCGCGCCCACCTCCACGTCGTAGGGCTGCTGCAAGACGCAGCCCCGGTCTGCCCAGAACTTCTGCAGCCGGAACAACAGCTCCTGAAACGTCAACGCCTTCTTCTCTTCCGCAATCGCGTGCATCCGCCGTCCCTGATCTTTCAATATTGTCGAGTCTTCTGATTCTACCCGCACGCCCGAAAAGGCTGCACCCTGAACTTGCCTCTGGATCGAGCGCCCGGGTCAGGCTCCTTTGCTAGGAGAGCGACTCGCGCCTCAGAATTCAACCTTGAGCTGTGCTAGCGGCGGCATCTTCCCCCACCCCAAACCGGTACTCCACCGCACACAGAAACAGAATAATCAGCAGCCCTGCCTGGACCAGTCCCCCATAGATAAACACCCGCGGAAACGACACCAGCATGTATGACCCGAACAGAGGCACAAACAGCGCCATCGTCAGCGTCATCCCTGGCACCTTCACTCCCGCCTTCTCCGCCCGCACCGCCACGAATGCCAGCACCATCCACGCCGCGTACAGCTCCACCAACGTGTAGAAGTACGAGATCGGCGGGAACATGACCATGAACGCCGATATCCCCAGCAACTGGTTCGCCACCGGCTTCTTCCACAGCTTGCCGAAGAACGCCAACCCCAGCACCACGGCTCCGACTGCGTAGTACGGCAGGGTCAGCTTCGCCAGCGGCACTTGCGTAATCATCGCGCCGAACTTCACCAGGTCGTACGCGGTGTGGTTCGCCATCAACTCATGCAGGTCCCACTGCGCCGCTCGCACGCCCTGGTACCCAAAGACGTTGTGAATCCACCCGTGCCACGCCACGCCCATCGACGGCCCAAGCCACCACATCGAGAGCACCGTCGCGCCCGCGATCGTCGCGGCGCCCACCCCCAGCGCGCGCCATCGTCCCTTGGGCAGCAGCAGCGCCAGGAACAGCACCGGATACAGCTTCATCGCCGCTGCCAGTCCCCACAGCACTGCGGCCGTATTCTCGCGTCCGCGCAGGAACGCCCACGTCCCGGCGCCCGCAAAGATCCACAGATACAGTTCCAGGTTGCCCCGCACCAGCAGCCCCGCAATCGGGAACGACATCAGCGCCACCGTCAGCGGAAACAGCGTCGCCGTCCGCGCGCCTATCCCTTCTGCGATCAAACCTCGGCGCATCCCCCACACGCCTGCCGCAACCCACACCAGCAGCGAGGTCACATAAAAGACAATCGGGAACCCTGTCCCATACACAATCGCGTACATCACCGCGCCAAAGGGCGGATAGGCCACCCGCGAATACCCTACGCCCTGATAGAACGCTGCCGTATGCACCAGCCGGTACACCGGCGGAAACTCCATCAAGTCCTGGTAACGGTCGCCGCCCAGTGGATTGTAGTGCGGCTGTTTGAACCCCATGTGCTTCTCAATGCAGGCCAGCAGAATCATCAGCGCGAACGCCACCACCGACCCCACCCAGAACATCCGCAGCGCCGCCGGCAGCGGCACACTCGCACGCACCGCCCTCACGGCTCCAACTTCACTTTGGACACTCGCACTCACTAGAGCCCCAGTCTAGCCCACGAACGCCTCCGCCTCACCCACCCGAACCACCTACCTAACCTCCCACGGAGGACGTATTGCTGGCACCGTTGAACCCCAAACCTCGCACCTAGCACCTGGCACCCAGTACCTATTTCAGCGTCCGCGCCGTCACCAACCGTCCCTCCAGATGCCGTTCCAGCACCTCAATCGCGAACCGCCGCAAATCCGCCGCCCGCGTCTTCGGCCATTCCTCCTCGGCCAGCGCCTTCACCGGCCCGCGAAACATCCGCAGAGCCAGCGCCACCGACTCCGCCGACACCGCCACGCTCCCCGCCTTGCGATCGTCCGCGCACGACATCCCATCGCTCGTCGGCGAGTACCATACCGTCCCGCCGCGCAAATCCAGCCCACACGCCGCACAGTGGCCCAACTCCGGCATCCACCCCATCAGCCGGTTCATCCACAGCGCAAAGTAGGTGATCGGCATCCACACTTTGTCCACCTGCAACTCCTCCAGCACCGCCAGCACAAGCCGGAACACCGAGTCCTCCGGCGCGCCCTCCGGCAGCGCCTCTTCCAGCACCTCCGCGACCAGTTCCAGAGCGGCCACCCGCGCATAGTCCACCGGTCGCGACATGGGCGACGACAGAATCTCGAAAGCATCCAGCCGCACCAACTCCTGCTTCGGCTTCTCCGCGTACGTGGCCCGCACATGCGTCATCGGCTCCAGCGCGCCGCCGAACCGCCGCCGGCTGCGCAGCGCATGTCGCGCCACACCCTTCACCCGCCCCTGTTCGCGCGTAAACAGGCTCACCAGCAGGTCCGCCTCATGGAAGGGCCACGTCCGCAACACAATCGCCTCACCCACGTGCTGGATCATCCGGCCGCCCTATCCCGTCGCACAAACAAGAACGCGCAGCCCCAACTTCGGAACCGCGCGCCTGTATTTCCTGACAACTGACCACTGAAAACTGTCTTCTTTACCGCCCGAAATGCGCGGCGTTTTTCGCCTGGAAGTCCGCCCACTTCTCCGGCAAATCGTCGGCCGCATAGATCGCCGAAACCGGGCACACCGGCACGCACGCACCGCAATCAATGCACTCTACCGGATCGATAAACAATTGATCCGACTCCGCGTATCCTGCCTCGTCCTTCTTCGGGTGGATACAGTCCACCGGGCACGCATCTACACACGCCGAATCCTTAGTACCAATGCACGGTTCCGCAATCACATAAGCCATTCGCAATCTCCCTTAATGTTCAAACAAGAAACAGAATTCGCTCCACTTCTCCGGCCATAATTCTAGCAGCACATTCGCACATCCCTGCAAATGCGGCGAAAATCGGCCACTCCGCCACAGTTTTGTACTATATCCCCATGCCCGATCCGAAATCCCGTCGCCCCCTCGCCGTCGTCCGGCGCGCGGTCGTCGAGATTACCTTCATCATTTTCCTCTTCTACTCCAACCTGCTCATGGGCGAGTTCAACGCCGCCAGCGGCCAAGGCAAAACCCTGTCCGTCGCACTCCACGACATCTTCACCCCCGCCAACTTCGTCATCGCCATCATCGCCGCCACCATCGGCTTCGTCTTTTTCGAATACCTCCGCAAAAAGCTCTAGCCCACCCCAAAACTTTTGTCATTCTGAGCGCAGCGAAGAACCCCCCCATTTCGCCTTTGCTGTTGCCCCCCCGCATTTGTCTGTCCTACCCCACCGCGAACTCCCGCATCCGCCCCGCCAGATCCACCGGAAAGATCCGTTCCATCCCCGTATTCCCCGCCCCCTCCACTTCCTCCACCGTCCACCAACGGATCTCCTTCATAATCGCAATCTCCTCCGCCGTCACCCCTCGCAACAGCGGCTCCCCCGCTCCGCATCGCGCCGTAAACACATAGTCCACGTTGTCCCGCATCTCTCCCTGATGCTCAAACTGGTTGGCCTCCGTATACGCCGGCGTCACTGCCAACTCCAGCCCCAGTTCCTCGCGCACCTCCCGAACGGCTGCTGCGGCCGGCTCTTCCCCCGCTTCAATCTCCCCGCCAGGCGTCAGCCAGAACACGAACTCCCCGTCCGACCGCATCACCGCGCACCGGATCAGTAGCACCCGTCCCGCTGGATCAAACAGCATCACCCGCGCCGATCGTCGCGCCCTCACTTTATTCAGACCTCTTGAGCAAACCGCGGAACATCAACCAATGGCCCCACAGAATAGCCGCACCGCCAGCACCATAAAAGCCGATGGCCTCTGAAGCGTCAGCAGGCCGTTCTCTGCCCGGCAGAACCATTCCAACGACCCCAACGAATATAAACACTAGCCCGAGGCCTACCCTGGATTTCCGTCCAGCACCCATTGATTTACTTCCTCGCCGATCGCCGCGCCTTCAACCTAACTCTCTCCCGGCTCGTTTGCCCCGCCGGCGCGTTTCTTCTTTCCAGAGATCAAAGTAATCGCCATCCCAATCAGGAAAAACAACCCGCCTCCAACTGTTCCGAACACATTCCCCATCGCGGTCGCCAGACCGCACTGCCCATCGGGAGACACACCGCGAACACCGCAGTCATGCGCTACACCCCACGCATTGCCGCCAGCCATGATCCCCATCGAGATCGCAGTAAGAATCAGAACGGAGCCCCAAAGCGGCAGAGCCCTCAACCGCTCCAGCAGACCTTTTTGCGGCTTACCCGGCGTTTCGGTCACGTTCACTTTCCTTTCTCCGCCACCTTCCGGGCCACCGCAAATCTAACCCGCTATGCTCCCGTAAGCCTACTCGGTCCCCTTCGAGCGGCCGCCGAGAGCCAGCCACAGCCCACCGAAAATCAGTACAAACGGGAAAATCTGGAACTTACCGCCGATCGCAGTCCAGGTTCCCAGGATGCGCTCGTCGACCTTCGAAAAGATCGCAGCCGCCCCCAGCAGGATCATCACCACGCCCAACACAAGTCGTACCGCTCGCCCTGTCATTTCCCCGCCGCCGCTGTCTTCCGCCGTGCCGCAAACTCTGCCGGCGTCGGAATCGGCTCCAGCCCTCGCCCCGCGAACATCTCCCGGAACAAGTGCACCATCTCCCCCGCGATCAGCCCATTCGTCGCGAGCACCTCGCGCGAATCCAGCGTGAACTTGCCGCCATCCATATGCGTCACCGTACCGCCAGCCTCCTCAACCAGCAAATACCCCGCCGAAGTATCCCACGGATTCAGGTGAAACTCCCAAAATCCATCCAGCCGCCCGCACGCAATATACGCCATATCCAACCCCGCCGACCCCGCCCGTCGCACCCCATGAGACCGCAGAGTGAACTCCTGGTAGAAGTGGATATTCGGACTCACATGCCGCTTCTGGCTGGGAAATCCCGTCGCCGTCAGCGACTCCGCCAGTTCCTTCGTCTTCGACACGTGAATCTGCTTCCCGTTCAGCCACGCCCCCTTGCCCCGTTCCGCCACAAACATCTCATCCCGCAGCGGATCGTAGATCACCCCCGCCACCATCTCTCCATCCGCATCCTTCGCCAGACCCGGCGCACGCCGTTCCAGTCCCAGAATTGTGCAGAACGCTGGAAACCCATGCGCAAAATTCGTCGTCCCATCCAATGGATCGACGTACCAGCGGAACTCGCTGTCCATCTGGTCGCGCGTCCCCTCCTCGCCGTAGATCCCGTGCGCCGGAAACGCCGCCGTCAGCCGCTCGCGAATCAGAGCCTCGCTCGCCCGGTCCGCCTCCGTCACCAGGTCGACATCGCCTTTGTACTCAGTCTCAACGCCCTTTGCATAAAACTCCCGCAGCAGCGCGCCCGCCTGCCTCGCAATCCCCTCCGCTACATGCGCAAACTCAAACCGCTTCATCGTGAAAATTCCCCTTACTTCCACACTAACAGCCACCCGCGCGCAACTGAACAACGTCCCCACCCGTCTATTGAATGGACGCCTGACTACAATGAACCCAGTGACCCTCCCCAAGCGTCTCCTGCGCTCGTCGGCCCCGTTC